>Ga0082335_1002816_pt1 | contig 30902 bp, 24 predicted proteins | sample Subgrocontami58m_FD_72375 | JGI IMG/M metagenome (GOLD analysis project Ga0082335, IMG submission 72375) | Subsurface groundwater microbial communities from S. Glens Falls, New York, USA - GMW37 contaminated, 5.8 m (SPADES assembly) (version 2) ...
GGGTGAGCCCCTGGAGGCGGTAGTCCTTCTTCTTGCCCTCCTTGTTCGTGACGACGACCTTCCGCGCATCGACGTACGTCACCTCGCCTGCCTCCTCCGCGAGCACGAGGCGGCCGGTCGACTTGGCGGCGTGCGTCTCGATACCGGTCGCGACAAGCGGGGCTTCGGGGATAAGGACCGGCGTCGCCTGCTTCTGCATGTTGGAGCCCATCAAGGCGCGGTTCGCGTCGTCGTGGTCGACGAACGGAATCATGCAGGTCGCGATAGAGAACATCTGGTACGTCGAGGCGTCCATGAGCGTGATGACGTCGCGGGTCACGATGATGGGGTCGCCCTTATGGCGCGCCTCCACCGAGTCGGTGATGATGCGGCCCTGCTCGTCGAGCTTCGTCGCGCCGTGCGCGATGTACTCGAGCTCTTCATCGAGCGCGTTCAAATAAATAATCTCGTCCGTCACCTTTCCATTCTTCACTTTGACATACGGGGTCTCGATGACGCCGAAGTCGTTGGTGCGTGCGTGGGTCGCGAGCCGCAGGATGAGGCCGATGTTCTGGCCCTCCGGTGTATGAATAGGACAGAGGCGTCCGTAGTGGGAGGGGTGCACGTCGCGCACCTCGAAGCCCGCGCGCTCGCGGGTAAGGCCGCCGGGGCCGAGCGCAGAGAGCGTGCGCATATTCTCGAGCTCCGCGAGGATGTTCTGCTGGTCCATGAACTGCGAGAGCTGGTTGGCGGTGAAGAACTCGTGGACGGAGGCGTGGAAAGGGCGCGGGTTCACGAGCGCCGCCGGGAGCGTGGTCTCGCTCTCGATGGTGCTCATACGGTCCTGGATATTGCGCTTCATGCGGCTCATACCGACGCGCATACGCGCCTGGAGGAGCTCGCCGACGAAGCGCACGCGACGGAAGCCGAGATGGTCGATGTCGTCCGGGCGCGCCGACGGGTCGGCGTTCAACTTCGTAATCTCTGAAACGATGCGGACGAAGTCCGCGAGCCCGAGAATGCGCTTCTCGAGCGCCTTCTCGGTGGTGGGGAGGCCGAAGCGCGAGTTGAGGCGGTGGCGGCCGACCTTGCCGACGTCGTAACGCTCGACCGAGAAGAGCGATTGGACGAAGTTCTTGGCGTTCTCGGGCGTCGCGAGGTCGCCATCCCTCATACGACGGTGTATCTCGATATAGGCCTCCTCGACGGACTTCGCTTCGTCGTGCTCGAGGGTCGCCTTGATAGCCGAGAGCGCGAGAGGGTCCTTCGCGAAGTGCTTCGTGACCGCCTCGCCGAGGCCGCCGCCGAAGACGGTGAGCAGCTGGGTGATGGGGAACTTACGCTTCCGGTCGATTTTCACAAAAATAGCCCCATCCGCTTCAGAATCTATCTCTATCCACACGCCGCGGAGCGGAATAATTTTCGCGCCGAAGTAGGGCTTACCGCGCAGGAGCTCGGAGACGAAGAACGCGCCGAAGGAGCGCGCGAGCTGCGGCACGATAGCGCGCTCGACGCCGGAGACGATGAAAGAGCCGTGCGGCGTCATCATCGGCATATCGGTCAGGAATATCTCCTGGCGTTTCTCCGAGCCGAACGTCTTGTTGACGAGCTTGACCGTCACCTTCACCGGCGCCTCGTAGGTGCGCGCGTTCTCGCGCGCGAACTGCTCGTCGAACTTCGGCTCGCCGATCTCGAAGCTCTCGAGCTCGAGTTGGAACTTCTTCCCCGAGTAGTCGCTGATGGGCGAGAACTCCTTGAAGAGCTCGGTGAGGCCGTCCTTGAGGAGCCAGTTGAAGGAAGACCGCTGGTGGCCGACCAGGTCCGGGAACGGGACGGACGGGGCCCGGTACGCACCGAAGGTCTTCTGGACGAGTTTCTTATGCATGCGAGGGTGGCGTGAGGTGAATAAGTCTTCTCCCAACTAACATATATAAATGCGAACGCACGGAAATAAATCCGCTTTCGCTTATGCGTTTTTCTTCGGTTCCCGTATTAAGTCACTCCGCGCCCTCCGTTACTCACTCGTATCTTGTACCTCCTAACCTACCACCCCGCCTCTTTTTCCGCAAGTGGGTCTGGGGATAAAGAAAAGAACCCCTTTATTTTATTCTCGTGGGGTTCAATACGAGTTCTGCCTGCTATTTATGGCTCACGATGGGACCGAGGTCGGGATCCACTGCGATGGTTCCCTTGGGAACCCTGTCGCCATCTCGATAAAGCGCTGGTCCGTCGATGCTGAGAATACGTCCCTCCAGCTGACCCTCGAGTTCGCTGATGGCGTTGAGGACGCGCTGACGACTCGCTTTGAAGCCGAGATGCAGTACGTTCGCGCGGCCACCGCTGTAGTGCCAGTCGACCTTTGCTCTCGCCGTCTTGGCCACTAACCGCACCCAGCGTTCAACTGCGTTGGAACTTCCAGTCACGACGCAAACACCCCGACCGAGCTTGAAGATGAGGGGGTTGCACGGTGCTGGATCCGGTCCATCTGTCGCCATGACGATGTCTCCCTATTCCATTCGGATACAGTCCGAACTTCTGGGAATATTCTAGCTTTTCTTGCGCCACTTGTCAATGTTGGCGTGGTGGCCGGCCCGGACACCCGCGGACGGGTGAACGGGCTCCACTCACTTCGTTCGCTTCGTCTGGAGGACGGCGGAAAAAACAAGCCGCCCCGGATCCCCGTGACGGCTGCTAGCGATTGTGTTGTCTAAACTTTCTCGAAGTAGTCCACTGAGAAAGAGTAGGCGTTCGCGTCGAAAAGGAGTGAATGGAACCGAGATCCTGCGAAACACGGAACCACGTCGCTCACTTCAGCTGCTTCTCCGCGAAGCAGCCGCTCGGAACACGGGTTCGGAATATATTCCTTGTTTCCGAGACCCTGCGCGCTCTTCCCGAGGGCGTTTAGTTGGACCAAATCTCCCTTTTTGATCATCGAATATCTCCTGATTCAATATTCCTGCATTATGTCTACCTCGCATTTCGCCACTTGTCAATGTTGGAATGATGACCCGTTTTTAATACTGCCGGAACTTTATAGTTTTTCTTTCTATACAAAATAGTTTCGGGGCGGGTGTAGACGGCAGAGGAGGCGATGCGGCGCTCCTCGACCGAGGCGTCCTTACCGAGGACGCCCGGGAGGCGGCGGGTGACCGCGTCGATGATAGCGAGCGCCGGCACTTCCCCACCCGTGTAGACGGCCTCGCCGACGGCGAACTCTTTCATCGGTGCGAGCGTCTTCAGTATCTTCTTCGCGCGCTCGTCGATGCCCTCGTAGCGACCACAGACGAGCACGATGTCAGTATATTTCGCCAGCTTATCCGCATCTGTATTGGTGAATTGTTTAGCAGCAGGATTAAACCAGAGAATGACCTGCTTACTGCCTTCTGCCTTCTGCTTACTTCGCAATGCCTTTGTAACAGCTTTTACAATTGGCATTGCGACGATGACCATCCCAGGGCCGCCGCCGTAGGGCTTGTCGTCCACTTTCTTGTAGCTCCCCTTCGGCCCCGCGACGAAGTCGCGGGGGTTCTGGTACTTCACTACTATTTTCTTCTCCTTACGCGCGCGGCCGATAATCGACGCACTCAAATATGCGTCACAGGCGTCTGCAAACAATGTGATGAGGTGGAATTTAATACTCAAGTTTTACGCCTGACTTCTTAGCAATCTCTTTTATCCACGCCTCATGGCGAGAAAGTTGTGTCGAGACAGCACCATATTCAAGTTTCAAATCATGAAAAGCGCCGGTGAATTTATCACTTGCCGTAACAAATCGGTTGAGATTTTCTTCAAGAGAATCGAGGCGTATCTCAACCCTTTTAAGGTCTTCTTTTGTCGCTACAACTGAGACTATTCGAGCAATGTCAGCATCTGTAAGCATGTGGGGAATTATACCACCCTAGGTCTAGAGTCCATCCACAACCTGGTCGACGGTCTTGTGCTCCAGCTCGCGCTTGCCGCCGACGGGCTCGTTGATCTTCAGGTTCACGCGCGCATTACCCTTCATCCCGACCACGCGCAGGAGGATGCGCAGCGCCTCGGCGGTCTTACCGCTCTTGCCGATGATTTTACCCATGTCCTCGGGGTGGACGGTGAGGGTGAGGAGGACGCCCATCTGGTCGATGGTGCGCGTGGTCTCCACCGACTCGGGGTGGTCGACGAGCGCCTTCACCGCGTATTCGAGAAATGCTTGGTCGGGTTCCATTTTTGAATAGTAGCAGGAGGCAGGAGCAGTTTGCAGGCAATTCAGCTGCTCGGCGGCGGTTACGCCGCCGGTGTTTCCGGAGTGGCTTCTGTTACCGGCGCTTCTTCAACTTCGGGTGCCGGTGTTACCTCTGGAGCCGGTTCGGCTTCTGCGGCGACTTCAGCCTCGGTTGGTGCGGGCGCGGCCGCCGTCTCGGCGGCCGGGGTTACTGCCTCCTGCTTACTGCCTTCTGCTTGCTCCTTCACTTGCGGCGTGTGCTTCTGAAGCACGTTTCTCTTCTTACCTTGGATGACGCCCTTATTGATAAGGAGGTTGTGGATGGAGTCGGTCGGCTGGGCGCCCTTGGCTATCCATTCCTTCACGGCCTCTTCGTTCAGGGTCAGCGCTTTGCTCCGCGGGTTGTAGGTGCCGAGCAGTTCGACGATATTGCCGGCCTTCGCCGCGCGCTCCTTCTCGAGGACGACAATGCGAAATGCCGGATCATTGGTCCGGCCGATGCGCTGAAAACGAATCATCAACATGATTGGCGCACTATAGCAGAGGTGCTACAGTTGGGCAAATGGCGCCAGAGAAGCTATACGAAGGCCCGATAACGATGACCCGGAAGGGCATCGGCTTTTTCAGCGTGGAAGGGCAGGAGGAGGACTTGCTCATTCCGAGCGAGTGGGCCAATCACGCGCTCCACGGCGACACCGTCAAAGTCGCCCCGGCGGGCAGCTATCGCGACCCCTCGGGGCGGATGCCGCCGCGCGCGGCCGGCAAGGTGGTTGAAATCGTTTCTAGAGCCCGCGAAACGTTCGTCGGGACTCTCATCGAGGAGAACGGCCTCACGATGCTCGCGCCGGACTACAAGAAGATGTACGTGCCGCTCGTCATCCTGGACCGCGGTGACGCAGAGCTCGGCGACAAGGTCCTCGTGCGCCTTGGAGCCTGGGCGGCTGATAAGGAATATCCGCTCGGCACTGTCGTCGAGGTCATCGGTAAGGCGGGTGTCCACGAGACCGAGATGCGCGCCCTCGCCCTCGGCCAAGGGTTCTCAAGCGACTTCCCTCCCGGTGTCGTCGCTGATGCGAAGAAGCTTGAAAAGAACGGCGCGGCGAGACTTGCCGAGGAAGCCGCGAACCCGAAGCGGCGAGACTTCAGAAAAGTGCCGACCTGCACCATCGACCCCTTCGATGCAAAAGATTTCGATGATGCTCTCTCGGTGCAGAAGCTTCCTGATGGAAATATCGAGGTCGGCGTGCATATCGCCGACGTCTCGTTCTTCGTCTCGCCCGGCACCGAACTCGATAAAGAGGCCATCGCGCGCGCAACAAGTGTGTATCTCGTCGACCGCACTATCCCGATGCTCCCCGAGGTGCTCTCCAACGACCTCTGCTCGCTGAAGCCGGACGAGGACCGCCTCGCAGTCTCGGCGGTCTTCACGCTCGACCGGGACGCACATATCGTGAGCGAGTGGTTCGGCGAGACGGTCATCCACTCCGACAAGCGCTTCACCTACGAGAACGCCCAGGAGGTGCTCGACGCGGGCGTGGGGCAAATGTACGAGGAGCTCTCGCTCCTTCTGGACCTCTCGAAAAAAATTCGCACGAGCCGTCAGGCCAAGGGCGCCATCGAGTTCGACACCGCCGAAGTGAAGGTTGAGCTCGACGAGACCGGTAAACCGATTGCTATTCGCCTCAAGGAGCGTAAGGCGACCAACCTCCTCATCGAGGACTTTATGCTGCTCGCGAACGAGGCGGTCGCGAAGCACCTCTCGCGCTTGACCTCGAACGGCGGACCGCACTTCGCCTCTCTCTACCGCATCCACGAGACGCCGGATGCCGACCGCATCGAGAATCTCGCCCACTTCCTCCGCGTCCTCGGCTACCACCTGAAGGTCGCGGGCAACGGTGCCGTCACCGGCGCGGAACTGAACAAACTCCTGGAGGCGGTGAAGGGCAAGCCCGAGGAATATCTCATCAAGACCGCGACCCTGCGCTCGATGGCGAAGGCGGTCTACGCGACCAAGAACATCGGACACTTCGGCCTCGGCTTCGACTTCTACACGCACTTCACCTCGCCCATCCGCCGCTATCCCGACCTCGTCATCCATCGGCTCCTGAAGCATCACGCCGGCGGCGCGCCGATAACCCAGGCCGAGATGCAGGCATTCGACAAGCTCGCGCTCCACGCTTCGGAGCGCGAGGTCGCGGCCTCCGACGCCGAGCGCGATTCTATCAAGATGAAGCAAGTTGAATTCTTGGCCGATAAAATCGGACAAGAATTCGATGCGGTCATCTCGGGCGTCACCGACCGCGGACTCTACGTCGAGGAAGCGACGACCCACGCCGACGGCATGATACGCATCAAGGATGTCGGCGACGATTATTTCGAATACGACGAGAAGCACTACCGCCTCGTGGGCAAGCGTACGAATAAGGTCTACCGACTCGGCGACCCTATCAAAGTTAAGTTGACAGCGGCACGAATAGCGGAGAAGGAGTTAGATTTTGTTCCTGTATAAAACTATTTAGCGACTGCGACGGCTTCTTCAAATTTGACGGAGAGGAGCTTGGAAACGCCGTCGCCGCCCATCGTGACGCCGTAGAGAATAGAGGTGCGGCTCATGGTCTCGCGGTTGTGGGTGATGACGATGAGCTGCGACTTCTGCGCGAGGTTCTCTATCATATCGCCGTAGCGGCGGCTGTTCGCCTCGTCGAGCGCGGCGTCGGTCTCGTCCAGTATGAGAAATGGCGGCGGATTCACCTGGCTCATCGCGAAGATGAGCGCGATGCTCGTGAGCGCCCGCTCCCCGCCCGAGAGCTGCATCAGCGAGCGCACTTTCTTCTTCGGCAGATTCACGGCTATCTCGATGCCCGGACGCTCTTTTTCTTTCGGTTCATCGACAAATTCTTCTTGCTCCCCTTCGTCTAACTCCTCCGGTTCTTCCGGCTCCTCGAGCGTGAGGCGCGCGCCGCCGCCGCCGAACATCAGCGCGAAGTATTCGCCAAATGAAGCGTTGACGAGCGCGAGTCCGTCCGAGAAATGCTTCGCGAGCTCGGTATCAAGGTCGTCGATGAGTGCCTTCAGTCCCGCCGCCGAGCGCGCGAGGTCGTCGAGCTCGGTGGCGAGGAATGCCTCGCGCTCGGAGACCTCTTTATGTTCCTGCCGTATCTCTTCGCCAGTCCCGCCCGCCTCTTCGAGGCGTATCTTCATACGCTCCAGAGCATGTTTACGGTCCTCTTGTACCTTACGTTCCTCGGAGGGCAGCGCCCCAAGCGGCGCATACGAGACGGCCGCCGCACCGGCGAGCGCCAGCGCCTCGGCTTTATCGCGCTCGAGCGCCTCGGAGAGGAGACCGAGCTCATATTCCCGCGCATCGGCCTTGGCGACCGCACCCTCCTCGTGCGCCTTCGTCTGTGCGACATCGAGGATGCGGCGACGGACCTCACGGCCGGTCTCTTCAAGCGCAACCATCGCTTCGCGGGAGCGCGCACGCGCCGCCTCGGCCTTCTCGAGGTCGACGGAGACCGCCGCGTACTTCTCGGCGAGCGCGGCGCGCTCCCGCTCCAGCCGGAATGCCGCATCCTCTTCTTCAGAAAACTTCTCATCGCTCGGGGAGCCGTATCGCGTAAAAAAGAATTGGACCGCCCGTTTGACAGCATCGAGCGCGGCGCGGAGCGATTCGACGGTGCCGAGGGCTCCTGCGGCCTGCCGCTCGACTTCGGCGCGGAGCGCCTCGAGCTCCTCACGCGAGACCTTGGCATACGGCTCGCGCGCGACCGCCGCCGCGCGGCGCTTCACCTCGGTAAGCGCGCCCTCGACCCGCCCCATCTCGCGCGAGAGCGTCGCGCGCTCGCTTGAGAGCTCGCTGACCTCCCGCTCCGCCTTACGCAGCGCCTCGGTGCGCTTCACCGTCTCGTGGTCGGCCGACTTCGGGTCCGCGATACGGTCAAGCTCGGCACCCGCCACCGCGAGCCGTTCTGCCGCATCCCGCTTCTCCCGCGTAACCTTCTCCTTCTCCTGCGCAAGATATGCGTCTTCGATGGCGAAGTAGGTCTGTGCCGCTCCGACGAGCTCCTCTTTAAGCGCGCTCGCCCGCTCGAGCTTCTTCACCTGGCCCTCGAGGAAGCGCAGGTGCGGGGCGAGTTCACGACGAAGCGAGTTCACCTGCGCGATGTTCTCCTCCGTCTTCTCGAGCTTCTTGCTCGCCTCCTGCTTCTTGAATTCATAGACCTTGAGTCCGAGTGCGTCCTCGAGCATCGCGCGACGGTCACGCGGAGAGGCGAGGAGTATCCTATCCGCCTCGCCCTGGGAGACGATATGGTGACCCGTCTCGCCGATGTTCGCGCCCGCAAGCAGCTCCTCGATATCGCGCAGCCGCACGCGCGAGCCGTTGATGGAGTACTCGCTCTGCCCGTCGCGGAAGACGGCCCGCTCGATGGTCACCTCGTCGAAGTCTATCTTGAAGGCCCGACGCGAATTGTCGAAGGTGATGGCGACGGCCGCGCGACTCGCACGCGGCACGGTGTGCGACCCGCCCCAGATAAGGTCCTCCGCGCGCTTGCCGCGCATGCTCTTCATCGACTGCTCGCCGAGCGCAAAGCGGAACGCCTCGGCCACGTTACTCTTCCCCGAGCCGTTCGGGCCGACAATCGCCGTGGTCGCGTTCGAAAAGTCCAAGACCGTCTTCTTGGCGAACGATTTAAATCCGACTATCTCCAGCCGCTTCAGCATTATCTTTCTATTGTATCAAATAAAATACGAATGCCTCCCCGAAGGAAGGCATTGCGCACAAACAAGACTGGGTCAGACCGTCGGTTTGTCCTCGGAGGACACTTGGTGGCGTTTCTTCCACCACCAACGCACCGCAGCGATAGTCAGTAGAATTGGAACTCCTCCCGGGGCAATGGCCACGAGTAGAGCCATAAACCCCTTCAATATCTCGAACATCGCCGCCTCCCCTCATTGAGACCGAATCGGCTCGCGAATTTCTTCTTCGCGAGCCTCCGGGGAAAAGTGTACGCCTACCGACCCGCCTTATCAAGCCCCGCCTGCGCTGCTGACTGTTCGGCCCCAGCACCAGCGGACTGGTGCGGGGTAAACTTCTTTACCATCCTGTTTTATTGAGAGCGTTCTGCGCTGCTGACTGTTCTGCCTCCTGCTTGCTAGCTCCTTCCCCGCGGGCGATTTCGGAGGCGCCGATGAAGACGCCGACGGTGAAGCGCTTGTTGTGGTCGGGACCGACTTCGGAGAGTGTCTCATAGTTGGGGGTAACACCGCGCTTCTCCTGCGCGAGCTCCTGGAAGCGGCTCTTGGCGTCTTGATAGGAGCGCTTCGCGATGACGTCGTCTATCTTCGTATACAAATTCTTCGCGATGAACGCCTCCGCTGCTTCGTATCCGGAATCGAGATAGATGGCGCCGATGATGGCCTCGAAGACGTCCGCGAGGATGACGTCGCGCGCGCGGCCGGTGTCTTTTGATTCTCCCTTGGAGAGTAGGAGGTAGTCATTGATGCCAAGCGCCTGCGCGCTCTCGGCCAAGGAAACGGTATTCACGAGCGCGGCGCGGTACGCGGTGAGCTCGCCCTCCGGCTTGGCCGGGAACTTCTTAAAGAGGAAGTCGGTCGCGGCGAGCTCGAGGACAGCGTCGCCGAGGAACTCAAGCCGCTCGTTGTGGGCGCCCGTGTAGTCGCGATGCTCGTTGAGGTATGAGCGGTGCGTCAGCGCCTCGATAAGGAGGTCGAGATTGTTGAATGAAAGGCCGAGTTGTTTTGCAAAAGTAGAGAAGTCAGGCATGAGCGGACGTAACGGCTGCGTGGTCAAGAAGCTTCTGGACGGCCGCCGTGACGATGGGGAGCATATCATCGTAGAAGTTGAGGTCAATGATGTCCTGGAGGCGGAACCATTTCGCGTCATCGAGCCCGCCGCTCTTCTTGAGCACCAGGGGCTCGAAGGAGGCAGAGGCGAGGAAGAACCAGACATGTTTACGCACTCTGCCCTTCTCCGGATGCGAGGCGACGTACTCGTTCTCGCCGACCTGGTCCTCCACCTTTGCGTCGAGACCGAGCTCCTCCTTGATGACGCGCGTCACGCCCGCCTTCGGCGTCGCGTCTTCTTCAATATGACCCTTCGAGAGCGTCCACCGGCCGAAGACGTCGTGCACGAGTGCGAGATAATATTGCCCGTCGTGTTTGGCGTAGACGAAGGCACCGCCCATCTTCTCGAGCGGGAGCTCCTCACGCTTCACCTTCTTACTGCCCTGCTCGTCCTTACCGGGCTCGCCGAGCTCCTTGTACACGGCACCGAGGACTCCGTTGACGAAGCGGCCCGAGGAGTCGCCACCGAAGGTCTTGGCGAGCTCGATGGCCTCGTTGATGGCGACCTTCGCCGGCACCTGGCTGCGGTCGGCGAAGAGGAGCTCGTAGAGCCCGAGCCGCAGAATGTTGCGGTCTACCGGCGCGATGCGTTCAAGGGGCCAGTCGGGCGCGGCCTTCACGATGACGAGGTCGACGTCTTCTTTTTTAGCGAGTACGCCGAGGAGGAGCTTCTCCATGAACGGCTGGTCGGCGTCATCGCCGCCGAACTCGGCGACATTGCGGGCGAGAATGGTGAGTGCATCCTTGTCGGATGCGTGTGTCGTATCCCATTCAAAAAGTGTCTGGAGAACAACGGAGCGCGCTAAATGTCGATTCGCCATAGAAAGAGCTGTGCCGATAAGTATAGCAAATCCCGCGGCCATACAACACGCCTGCGTGGATTACTGACTTGGCGGCGAGACACCCAAGTTACTTGGGTGTCTCGCCGCCAAGTGATTCAAACTTAAAAATTAAACACCCCCGCCGAAGCCGCTGCGCGCCTTCGGGCGGCCGCCCGTCGCGACCTTACCGAAGATGCCCTTGCTGGCCTTGGCCTCCGCGTTCGCGTGCACCTCCTTCGCGTGCTCGTGCTCGTGCTTCGCGGCCGGCTCGGTGTCGGGACCCTTCACTTTGGTCTTGTGTTCGGCCTTCGGCTTCGGCGTGAAGATTTGCTTACCGCGGTACATGCCCGTCGCCTCGTCGAGGTGGTGCGGGAGCCGCAGATTGCCGCTCTCCTTGTCCTTTATGATAGAGGTGGCCGAGAGCGCGTGGTGCGACCGGCGGTTGCCGGTGTGACCTCTCGTATGGCGCATGCGGATTGACATGCTCACTACCCTACCACGCGCAGTATAAAAAATCAAAACGTCGTCCTGTTGGGCGACGTCTTTTCTTGCAAAGTGATTCATCCCTGTAGGAATTTCATCACTCGCAATTCGGTTTGGAGCGGATCCCGCTCATCGAGGGCGTATGTGTTGCATACACCGATTTTCTCTTGCCCTTGGTGTGGGCATGCATCTGTTCCTGAATTCTGGCAGCAAATGCACAGGGCAACCTCAACATCGCTACCGCGCGCAAGGATTTGGTGCGCTTTGCTCGCATCCCTCATCCTCACAAGAGCGTGTCCTGATTCTGTTTTTCCCACTTTTCGCTCCTCCGACTAAAACAAAGGTCAAGTTCGTGTGTCCTGCCCCCTTGGCTGGACACAAGCAGAGAGTATAGTCCTATTCGCCCCCAGAATCAAGGTGGAGGAAGGAGCGGCGGTGGATAAGGCATGGGCCGTGCTTCTTGAGCGCCGCGTAGTGCTCGGCCGTGCCGTAGCCCTTGTGCTTCTCGAATCCGTACTCGGGAAATGCTTTCGCGAGGCGCGTCATGAGCCGGTCGCGCATCACCTTCGCGGCGATGGAGGCGAGCGCGATAATCGGCACGGCCTCATCCCCGCCGATGATAGTTTGTTGGTCGTACTCACGGGGCGCCGTAAGGAGACCATCGAGGTAAATGGAAATGTCGTCCGGTTCCGGTGCCAGGAATCGGACACCGCGCGCGGTCGCGGCAGCGACCGCGCGCGTGAGCCCCCACGCGTCGATGCGCTCCGCGCTCGTCGAGCGCACACAGAACCGGATATCGCCGTCCCGCATCCTTCTCTGCAAATCCCGGAACACCTTCACCCGAGCGAGCGCCGTCATCTGCTTCGAGTCCACGAGACCAGGGAACTCCCGGGTGATGAGGAACCGCTCCGGCACGGCGACCACCCCGACCGCGACCGGCCCCGCCAAGGGCCCCCTCCCCGCCTCATCCACTCCGAGCATGAATCTCATACGACTAGTATAATCGAACCCATGGCCTCGCGCTTCATCCACCTCCATACGCACAGCCACTACAGTTTCCTCCAGGCGCTGCCGAAGGTGGACGAGCTCGTCGAGAAGGCGAAGAAGGAGGGCATGGACGCGCTCGCGCTGACCGACAGCGGCAACATGCACGGCGCTATCGAATTTTATAAAGCGGCGACGAAGGCGGGCGTCAAACCCATCCTCGGCGTCGACGCCTATCTCGCACCACGCTCGCGGCACGAGAAGGACCAGACCGTCGACGCGAAGCGCTCGCGTATCGTACTCCTCGCCGAGACTAACGAAGGGTATAAAAATCTTCTCGCCCTCGTGACGAAGTCGTGGGCGGAAGGGTTCTTCGAGCGGCCGCGCATGGATAAAGAATTGCTCCGCGCGCACAGCCGCGGCGTTATCGCACTCCTCCCCTCGTTCGCCGGCGACATCAGTCAACTTCTGCGCGCGGGCGACGAGAACGGTGCCGCGGCCGCGCTCGCGGAATTCCGGGACATCTTTCCGCCAGAAGGCGGACCCGCCTCCGGCGGGCGGGTTGACCGAGTCTTCCTCGAGCTCACTCATCATCCGAAGGTTGAAGGGCACGAGGCACTGATGAAAAAAATTATCGCCCTTGCCCGCCAGAGCGGCACTCCGCTCGTCGCCCAGCAGGATGTCTATTACCTCGAGCCTAGCGACCGCGAGGCGACCGAGACTATGCGCCGCATCCAGCAGGGCGGGCGCGGCAAGAACGAGGACGAGGACTTCTCGTTCATCGGCGAGCAAACCGCGGAAAAGTTATTCGTAGATACCCCGGAGGCGCTCGACAATGCCCGACTCATCGCCGACCGTTGCACCGTATCGTTCGAACTTGGGAAATGGACCTTTCCTGCCGTCCCCGTCTCTCCCGGCTTTAAAAACCACGATGCGGAATTGCGCGCTAAAGCGTATGCGGGCATCGCAGCGCGCGGTCTCGAGGAGTCGAAGGAGGTCACCGACCGCATCGAATACGAATTGCAAATCATCATCGGCAAAGGCTTCGCGGTCTACTACCTCATCGTCGCCGACCTCCTCGCTTTCGCGCGGAGTGCCGGTATCCTCACCACCACGCGCGGCTCCGCCGCCGGGAGTCTCGTCGCCTACCTGGTCGGCATCACGAACGTGGACCCGCTTTTCTACAAGCTGCCCTTTGAGCGGTTCCTTAACCCCGAGCGACCGAAGGCGCCGGATATTGATATGGACATCGCCGACGACCGCCGCGACGACATGATCGCGTACACGAAGCGGAAGTACGGCGAGGACCACGTCGCACAGATCGGCACCTTCGGCACGATGATGGCGCGGGCGGCGGTGCGCGATGTCGCCCGCGCGCTCGGCCACTCCTATACCACCGGCGACCGCATCGCCAAGCTTATCCCGATGGGCTCCCAGGGATTCCCGATGACCATCGACCGAGCGCTCGAGCTCGAGCCTGACCTCAAAGCGCTCTACGACGAGGATGATGACACGCAGGAGATCATCGACCTCGCGAAACGCATCGAGGGCTGCGTGCGGCACGTTGGCGTCCACGCGGCGGGCGTTGTCGTCGCCCCGACGCCGCTTGTCGAGTGGACGCCCATCCAGCCGGACCCGAAAGGGACCGGTAAGCTCATCACGCAATACGATATGTACTCCATCACCGACGAGTACGGCGGCGTGGGACTTCTCAAATTCGATTTCCTCGGCATCAAGAATCTCGCCATCCTCGCCGATGCGGTCGCGCGCGTGAAGGAAACGCGCGGAATCAGTATTGATATCGAGAATGTCCCTATCGACGACAAAAAGACCTACGAAATGCTCGCGCGCGGCGAGACCGAGGGCACCTTCCAGCTGAACGGCTCCGGCATGACCCGCTGGCTCAAGGAGCTCAAACCCTCGACCATCCACGACATCAACGCGATGGTCGCGCTCTATCGCCCGGGGCCGATGGAGACCATTCCCCAATATATCGAGCGCAAGCATAATCCGAAGCTCATCCGCTACGCCGACCCGCGTATGAAGGAATATCTCGATTTCTCATACGGCATTCTCGTCTATCAGGACGACGTGCTCCTGACCGCCATTACGCTTGCCGGGTACTCCTGGCTTGAGGCCGACGCGCTTAGAAAGGCGATGGGTAAGAAGATTCCCGCCGTCATGCAGGCGGAAAAAGAAAAATTGACGAAAGGTTTTATGGAGTACGGCAAACTCTCCAAGCAGCTGGCGGAGAAACTGTGGGAGCTCATCGAGCCCTTCGCCGCATACGGCTTCAACAAGGCACACGCCGCCTCCTACGGTAAGGTCGCGTACCAGACCTCGTATATGAAGGCGAATTACCCGGTCGAGTATCTCGCTGCCCTGCTGACCGCCGATTCGGGCGATACGGAACAGATAGCCCTCTTCGTCACCGAGGCGAAGCGGATGGGGGTCAAGGTGCTCCCGCCGGACGTGAACGAGAGCGGGAGCGATTTTACCGTCACTAGCGAGAAGGCAATCCGCTTCGGGCTGTCATCCATCAAGAACTTCGGCGACGGTATCTCGGAGGCAATCATCGCCGAGCGCAAAGCTCACGGTCCTTTCGCTTCCCTGTCCGACTTCCTTTCTCGCGTCGGCTCCAAGAATCTGAATCGCAAATCGCTCGAGTCGCTCATCAAGTGCGGCGCACTCGATTCCCTAAGTCCGCCGCCGGCCAAGCGCGGCACGCTGCTCGAGAACATCGAGACCCTGCTCGCCTTCCATCGCGACGCGACGGCGGTTGCGCCGCAGGACTCGCTCTTCGGCACCTCCTTTCACTCGCCACCGTCACTCGTTCTTCCCGACGGCAAGCCAATCTCACTCCTCGACAAGCTGAACTGGGAGAAAGAGTTGCTCGGCATCTACGTCTCCGGCCATCCGCTCGAGGCACATACCGCGCTTGTCGCAAAGACTAAGCTCTCGCTCGCGAAGCTGAAGGCGGAGCCGCAGCAGGGGCTCCCGGTCATCCTGCCCGTTCTCGTGACCGAGGCGCGCGCCATCCTCACGAAGAGCGGAGAGAAGATGGCGTTCCTCAAGGTCGAGGACCTGACCGACTCCCTGGAGGCGGTCGTCTTCCCTAAGCTCTTCAAGGAGCACGCGGCCGCGATAGTCCCGGGCGCGTGCCTGCTGCTGAAGGCGAAGGTCTCGGTGCGCAACGGCGAACCTTCACTCGCCATCGAAGAACTCAAACTGCTCTGATTTTCATGGTATTCTCTTCTGTAATGGATTCAGGAGGTGATAAAGAGCGTGACCACAAGAAGCTCGGTAAGGAGCTCGACCTTTTTACTTTCTCCGACCTGGTGGGCTCCGGTCTCCCTCTCTGGACGCCGAAGGGAACAATTCTGCGCAACCTGCTTGACGAATACGTCTGGGAGCTGCGGAGCAAGCGTGGATACGAGAAGGTGGAGATTCCACATATCACAAAAAAGGAGTTGTACGAAAAGAGCGGCCATTGGGACAAGTTCAAGGACGACCTGTTCCGCATCACCACGCGCGAGGGCGACGAGTTCGCAATGAAGCCGATGAATTGCCCGCATCACACGCAGATTTATGCGCGGAAGCCGTGGAGCTATCGTGAACTCCCCCAGCGATACGCGAATACGACGATGTGCTATCGCGACGAACAATCGGGCGAGCTGAACGGCCTCTCGCGTACCCGCGCCTTCACCCAGGACGACGCCCATGCCTTCTGCCGCGAGTCGCAGGTAAAAGGAGAGTTTATGAAGGTGTGGGACATTATTCAGGAATTTTATGGAACATTCGGTTTTGAACCTAAAAAAATACGGCTTTCATTCCACGACCCCAAACATCCCGAGAAATATCTCGGGGATAAAAGCCGTTGGAAAATTGCAGAAGATATTCTGACAAGCATCGCAAAAGAAAAGGGCGCGGAGACTATCGACGGTGTCGGCGAGGCCGCCTTCTACGGCCCGAAACTGGACTTTATGGCGGAAGATGCACACGGCCGTCTCTGGCAGGTAGCGACTATCCAGCTGGATATGAATATGCCGGAACGCTTTGACCTCACCTGCATTAACGAAAAAGGAGAAAAGGAACGAATCGTAATGATACACGCCGCTATCATGGGTTCTATTGAACGCTTCCTTTCCGTCCTTATTGAACATTTGGGCGGCGCCTTCCCGCTCTGGTTGAGCCCCGTACAGGCTAAGGTATTGAGCGTGTCGGAGAAGCATGCGGACTATGCGCAAGAGGTCGCAACAACTTTGAAGACGGCCGGTATCCGCGCGGAGGCCGATATTTCGAACGAATCACTCGGAAAGAAGATTCGGAATGCGAAGCAAGAAAAAATCCCCTACCTGCTCGTCGTCGGGGATAAGGAAGTTGAATCAAAAACTATTTCAGTCGACAGCCGCGACCACGGGAAGCTCGACACGACCTCCCTCTCCGATTTCATAACAAAAGCGACCGAAGAAATTAAGACGAGAAAATAATATCAAGCGCCGAGGACGGCGAGGGCGCGGATGAGGGCGAGCTTCGCGCCGGTGACACCGGTCGAGTAGCTCGAATCGACGGCGGTGGTAAGCGAGGTGACGAGCTTCTCGAGTGTCGGAGTGTTGAGGCGAGCCGTCAGCCGTACAAGATCCGGATCACAGGGAACGCCGTCAATGCGGGCGCGATACGTGTCGTCGAGAAGACAGACGAGTTCTGTGACGAGCGATTCAGGCGCCCCGCCGCCGCGCATATGCTGACGCAGACCGGCGAAGACCGCGGTGCGGTCGCCCTCGACAAGCGCAGCGACGAGACCGCGCATATGCGGCGGCGTGACGTCCTCCTTCGGAGCGTCCGTGACCGCTTCGACATTCTCGTAAATCGGTTCAACGTTTTCATATATCGGTTCGACACTAACTGGCGTCGAATGGTTCCCGGCACTCGCTAAGGCTACGGCGGGCGTGCGCGTGAGACCCTTCACAATGTCATCAATAGAAAGCGCACCATTATGTGCGAAGGATTTAAAGCCGTCGTATGACGAATATCCGCGGGTGGCTTCGCGTGGTTCTTGCACATGGGGCGGCGGCGATGATGGAGAAGTTCTTAAGGCCGCTGCCGGCGCGAACTGCTGTACAACAGGTGGCGTCACCTCACGCGCATTGAGTGCGAGAGACACGCGAGAGCCAAAACTGCGGACAGAACGACTCGCGAGTGGTACAGCCCTGAAGAGTACCAGATATGCGAGAGCGGACGTCCACACGATCAGAGCGAGCCAATAGAGAGTCGTCCCGAGAGGTCCAAGGTTAAGACCGGTGTACGGGATCTGTGAGAGATAGAGAAAGGCGAGCGGCTGTGTCGTCACGTGCGGGAGAACTCCGAGCGTGATAACTGGCGCAATCGAACCTCCGCCCCCACCCCCTCCGCCGGAAGGCGGGGGAGATGGTGGGGGTGGCGGAGGGGGCGATGCGGTGACCGTGACGGTCGCTGCACACGTCGCCGTACCGCCGACCGAATTGGTTGCTGTGCCGGTAAACGTGGTATTCGCGGGTATTGCCGCCGTCGCGGTTGAGCCACCAGGGACCGGCACGACACTCCCGATACCGCTATCAATACTGAAGGTAGTAGCATTCGTGGTCGTCCAGGTGAGGACAGAGGCAGAACCGGGTGCGACTGCAGTTGGAGCTGCAGTGAGGGTGCAGACCGGTGCCGGCACCGCAGGTGGCGGTGGCGGAGGTGGGGGCGGCGGGGGTGGTGGAGCGCCGCTCAGTAGGGGTGTGCCGCACAGGCCACAGAACCTGAATCCCTCGGGGGCCTCCGCGCCGCAGCCAGGACACTTGGGGGCCAGCTTAGCTCCGCAGTTTCCGCAGAACTTGAACCCTGGTGGAACATCAAAGCCACAACTGGAGCATTTCATAGGAGAAGACCCCTCCCTCGCCCTTCGAGGGAAGTATAAGCTAAGGCGGGGGAGCGGTCAAGGAAACGCGGGACCGAGGAACCAGAGAAAGGGTCATTTCCGGCGGACCGTAAACCCTAACCCCTAAACCGTCGACCCTATCCGTATCTGAACGTAACCCCGAAACCTCCCCTGGGGTAGCGCCACTGGATGTTCCGCTGGGGGCAGGCTATCCGGCAGCAGCCGCATTCCAGGCAGTTTTCGTGGGAGACCATGAGACGGTCCTCCTCCCACTTGTAGACCTGGGCCGGACAGAATGTGGTGCAGGCCCGGTTGCCACACTTGGTCCGGCAGGTTTCCTGCGAGATTACCTCCAGATGGGAATGCTCGTCAGGCTTGAACTTCAGGGTAAAGAGCTTGTCCTCTATCGTAGCGGTCATGATATGGCCCTCCAGCAATGTAACGCCGAATTTATTCGGCAGACCATCTATTCGTCCTCTCTGGTCGCGGTCATGATATGGCCCTCCAGCCGTCAAATAGGTCCCTGGCCAGCCGCAGTAACGGCCTCCGGCCCCGGATCATCTTGAAGATCTGTTTCTGTTTGTCTCCCTTGGGCACGCTGTCAACGGCGAACATCTCATAAGCAGCGTCGCTCATCATCTCCGGGTAGACGGTAAATAGCTCGCGGTGCTTCTCCAGATAGTGGGTGGCGTCTTTATACTTCATCAGGTCCTTGATAACGAAGCTATTTTGCAGAAGGCGCTGGTACAGAGAGAGGCTCTGGGCCGAGAAGTCGCCCTTCTCCTTGGCCTTGATAACCGCCTCGGCTGCCAGCATGCCGGAGGTGAGGGCCAGGTTGGAGCCCTCCCGGTGGAGGCTGTTGACCATCATGGCGGCATCGCCAACGACCAGCAGGCCATCGGTGTAGAGCTTGGGGATAGCCTTGTAGCCTCCCTCCGGGATCAGGTGGGCCATATACTCCTTGACCTCGCCCCCGACGAGAAGAGGCCGCACGGCCGGATGGTTCTTGAGCTGTTCGATGAGCTCGTAGGGTTTGATGCCGGAAGCCACGAATTCGGAGGTGATGGCTCCAACACCCACCGAGAGGCTCTCCTTGTTGGTGTAAATGAAGGCCGTGCCGAGCATCCGGCCGGTAGCTTCTCCTATCAGCTCAATGGTGGCTCCCTGCCCCGGGTCCAGATTGAAGCGGTCTTCGATCTTTTCTTTGGGCAGGGCGATGACCTCCTTGACGGCCAGGGCCACGTGCTCGGGCTTGAGCTCGGCATGGAGGCCGGCATCTCGGGCTATGAGGGAGTTCACCCCATCGGCAGCGATGACCACGTCCGCTCGGATATCGCCGTCCTCGCGGCCGGTGCGGACCCCGACCACCTTGCCGTTCTCCCGGAGGAGGCCTTCGACCACCGTGTCCGTCAGGATAAAGGCGCCCGCCTCTTCCACTTTGCCCGCAAACCAGCGGTCGAACTTGGCCCGGAGCACGGTGAAGGAGTTATAGGGTTCCTGAGCCAGGCGCTCGCTCTTGTACCCCAGGCTTATGGCCGCGTCCTTGGTCAGCATCCAGACACGCTGCTCCACGATGGGGCGCTCTACTGGAGCCTCCTTCCAGAAGCCGGGTATTACGGCCTCCGTAGGCTGGCGGTAGAGGATACCGCCCATAACGTTCTTACTGCCTGGGTACTCGCCTCGCTCGAAGACCAGCACCTGTAGCCCGGCTTTGGTCAGGGTATAGGCGGCCGCCAGGCCCGCGGGGCCCGCTCCCACCACGACGACATCGAACTTCTCTTCTTCCACTATTAAGGACTCCTATGTTGTAATATCCAGTGCCTTGTTGTGCTTTATGGTGCTTTGCAGTGCTTTATTGCCTGGGAACAACAATCAGGCACGACAAAGCACTACGAAGCACAACCAGGCACTACCAAGCACTACACATCAATCTGCGCCCTCTGCAGCCGCCCGCTGTAGTCCACGTAAATGCTCTTCCACTCGGTGTAAACGTCCAGGGCCGCCTGGCCGGCCTCGCGGTGTCCGTTGCTGGTGCCCCGGGTGCCCCCAAAGGGAAGCTGTATCTCCGCCCCGATGGTGCCGGCGTTGACGTAGACGATGCCCACGCTAAGGTCTCGCATGGCCGTGTAGGCTTTGTTCACATCGGAGGTGTATATTGCGGCCACCAGGCCATAGCTGACACCGTTGTTGACCCGGATGGCCTCTTCCAGGCTGTCCACGATCAAGATCGCCGTCGAGGGACCGAAGATCTCCTCCTGGGCGATGCGCATCTCGGGGGTAACGTCGTCGAAGATGGTGGGAAGGTAAAAGAAGCCCCGGTCGCAGCCGTCCCCGCCATAGCTATCCCCGCCGGTCAGAAGCTTCGCTCCCTCTTTCACACCTATCTGGGTATAGCGGTGGACCTTCTCCATCTGGGCGCGGTTTACCACGGGCCCCACATCGGTGGTGGGCAGCAGCCCGTCTCCCAGGTGCAGGCGCTTGGCCCGGTCCACCAGCATATCCGTCAGGCGGTGCTTGATGGACCGGTGCATGATGATCCGGCTGGCCGCGGTGCAGCGCTGTCCACTGGTGCCGAAAGCGCTCCAGAGAATGCCCTCCAGGGCCAGCTCCAGGTTAGCGTCCTCCATCACCAGGATGGCGTTCTTACCTCCCATCTCCAGGGATACCCTTTTCAACGTCGGCGCGGTCTTGGTGAGGATGCTGCGACCGACGTCGGTAGACCCGGTAAAGGATATCAGGTTGATGCCGGGGTGCTCGATAACGGCGTTGCCAACGGGGTCACCGGGGCCCAGCACCAGGTTCAGCGTTCCCGGTGGAAGGCCGGCCTCTTCCAGGACCTGGACCAGGGTCACGGCCAGGATAGAGGTCTCGCTGGAGGGCTTGAAGACCACGGTATTGCCCGCCACCAGGGCGGGCATGAGCTTCCAGGTTGGGATGGCAAAGGGGAAGTTCCAGGGAGTGATAGCGGCCACCACGCCGATGGGCTCCCTGACGGACATGGCGAACTTATTGGGAAGCTCCGCCGGCACAGTGTCGCCAAAGAGCCGGCGCCCTTCTCCCGCCATGTAGAAGGTCATGTCGATGCCTTCCTGGATATCGCCCAGGGCCTCAGGCAGGACCTTGCCCATCTCTTTAGTCAGGAGGCGGCCCAGCTCCTGCTTTCGCTTCATCATCATCTCGCCGGCCCGGAAGATGACCTCCCCCCGGCGGGGGGCCGGCGTCTGGCGCCAGGAATCAAGAGCCTGACGTGCCGCCGTCACGGCATCATCTACGTCCTGGGGTGTGGAACGGGCCAGCTCGCCCAGCGCCTCTCCATTCGCGGGGTTGATACTAAGGAAGGTCTCCCCGTCCCTGGATTCCACCCATTTTCCGTTTATGTAGTTCTTGTACACCACGGCACTCGCCTCCTTTGGCGCCTTCCCAGTCCCATTTTACACTATTGGCTGAAAGCTTGTCAGTGGTCAGTGGGAGAGAGTGTTCAACAACGTTTCCCTCCGTAGCCGGGATCGTCCCTGACCCCGGCCGTCGGCATCGGGGACGATGCCGACTCCTATTTTATTCAACAGTCTCAATGTTCGGCGGTTAGCGGCCAGCCATCAGCGGCCAATCACCCTTCGCCGCTCCATGGGAGCGGCTGATTCCTGAACGCTGAAAGGTGATCACTGAAAGCTGCCGGCTGCAAGCTGATCGCTCCCCAGAGTGAACAAATCTTCGGGCTCAAAAAGGAGTATGCCCTCCGCTTTGGCGAGTTTGATGAGGTTAGGATCAAAGCCAGAGCGGGAGAACAGGGCATAGCGAACTGATGTAGCGGCGTTCATTACCGCAGCTTTTCGCCGCAGGTCGTTAAGGTCACCTATCTTTACCCACTCGTTGGTCCACTTACATTCGCCGATGAGCAATACTTCGTCACCATGCATTGCCACTACATCGACCTCTTCGGAGCTCGACCACCAGGCGCCTATGCGGTCGAACTCTATGGATGAAAGAGTGCCTTGTCCTTGCCTCCGCTGCAGAAATCGCCGGCAAACGTCTTCGAAGCGGCGGCTCGCGTAATCGGGCAAATTCGGCAAGATGCGTTCATTGAGCACGTACTCCCGCCGGCCTTCTTCAAGGTACGGTTGATTGGGCAGGACGAACCGAAACCAGAACGCTACGTAGTTGTCGATTATGTCGTAGAGCCCCTGACGGCTTCGCTCAGGCCGCCGTTCAGTGATGGGGGTCTTCCGCTCGATAAGTCCTAAGTCCTGAAGGACATCCAGGTACTTGCTCGCTCCTCGGGATGGCAGGCCCGCCTCCTGAGATATTTCGTTGAGTCGAGTCTTACCGAAAGCAATCGCTCGCAGAAGCGAAAAGTAGTTTCGAGGCTCACGCATTTCCTCCATGAGCAGAAAGCGCGCCTCACTGGAGAGCATCGCCACCGGGTCCAAGATCTCCTGACGAATGTTCTCGGCCAGAGATCGGCCTGGGTCGAACCGCGAGAGATACCCCGGCATCCCACCGAGCACAGAGTAAGCAAGGATGCGGTCTTGGGCGCTGTACTTTGGAAAGAAGGCCGAGGCATCCAGGTAATCCAGAGGCTGAAGCTGCATCTGGGCTGTCCGTCGACCATAGAGAGGGCTCTCGTATGCCAGAGTCTCTCGCTCCATGAAGGAAACGTACGACCCGCATAGAATGAGCATGACCCGTGAGAAACGAGCTTGTTCATCCCATACCTTCTGTAGCACAGATGGCAACGAGGGGGTGGACTCACAGAAGTATTGAAACTCGTCTATGACGACGACCAGCCGTTCCTGCAGGGCCAGGCGTACGATGTATTCCAAGGCTGTCGCCCAGGATGGTAGGGCTTGCGCTGCCAGTAGCGGGTCACGGCTGTAATCGTAAAGGCGTTGGGTGACTTCTACGAGTTGGTCCCGCTCGGAGCGCAGGTCTCCGAGAAGGTAAAGATGGGGCTTGTCTCCAAGGAACTGGAGCAGGAGCTCCGTCTTCCCAACGCGGCGGCGTCCATATAGCACCACGAACTCCGGCTGGCCGGTCCGCCACCGATCCTCTAGCGCCTGCAGTTCCTTTGCTCTGTTGCGAAACACGTGATCCTACTCTAGATTAGACTACTCTAGAGTAGGCACTTTCTTGCGTGCTGTCAAGCTTGCTTGCTGCTTGCAGTTACCCACTATGGAGGTAAACGTAGTAACTTGTTTAACAGTTCAAGAGAAACAGGGGTCCCCAAATGGTACTGACTATGTTGTTTGGGATTTTCACAGATGGCTCCAAACGGGCGTTTATTGGTCAGAGCGCAACGCGCTATCCAAACAACCGAGGATGACTATACCTGCCGGTGCATCTAGGGATGTTTTGATAGCTTACCAAGATGACTCTAATGGCGGGTCGTTTAGTTTCAATTCACCCTTGCGTGAGTGGATAGTGGGTGGCGCGAAAATAGACGTGGTAATAAACAGTTCAATAGCTGTGATATGGGACGGTTCCTACTACATAGAATGCCACCCGAATTACTTGCAAGGAGATAGGGCACGCTTTGAGTTCATGGAATGGGACAAATGGGCATCCAACCGAAATATCACCGTGTTAGGGTCTGGTAAGGAAGAGGTTGGAGGCTGATCCCTGAGAGCTGACGGCTGAAAACTGATCGCTGGCTGCCAATCGCTGCCGGTAGACCTGGTATTTCCACAGCGCGCCCAGGGCGCGGATGGCCCTGACCGGGCTGGGGTAGGTGGCGATCCTGCCGCTCTCCTCCAACCCGGCGGCCGCTTCCGGGCACCGGGGACCGTACACAAAGCAGGTCATGGGCTTGTGGTAGCGGGCCGCCAGGTCCTCGAGCTCGGCCAGGGGCTCGAAGAAGGTATAGCCGGCCTGGGCGGTATAGACAACGCTCATGGCCGCATCTACGTTGGGATCTTCCAGGACGATCTGCCCTACCTGGTGGAAGACCTGGTGATAGGGGACACTGAAAGCAGCCGGCCAGACGTCGACGGGATTGCCCACGGACATCCAGGAGGGGAAGAGGGATCGCAGCCGTTCCATGGTGGCTGAGGATAAGGGCGCCAGCTCCAGGCCGTGCTGCCCGCAGGCGTCGGCGGCCATGACCCCCAGACCCCCGACGGGCGTGAGCACCGCCACCCTGGGGCCGGGGAGCGGGGGGAGGACGGCGAAGGCCTTGGCGAGGTCTTCCAGCTCCTCCACGTCGCCAACCCGGATGATTCCCGCCTGCCGCAGCACGGCATCATAGACCTGGTCCTGGCCGACCATCGAGCCGGTGTGGGAGGCCACGGCGCGGGCCCCGCAGTCCGTGGTCCCGACCTTCAGCGCCAGGACTGGCTTGAGGCGAGAGGCCCTGGAAGCCACGTCTATGAAGCGCCGCCCGTCCTTCACGCCTTCCAGGTGCAGGGCGATCACCCTGGTCTCGGAATCGCCGGTCAGGTACTCCAGGGCGTCGGCCTGGTCGATATCGCAGGCGTTGCCCACGTCTATGCCCTTGGCCCCGATCCAGGGTATGCCCAGGGGGCGAGTCATGAGGCCCAGGTAGGTGGCGAATCCGGACTGGCCGATGAAGCCGGTGGGCAGCTTCCTCTCCGGCTTGGACAGGGATACGAAAGCGGAGCTGAAGTGGGAGAAGGCGTTGATCACTCCCATGGTGTTGGGGCCCACGATGCGGGCGCCCGCGCCTCGGGCCACCTGCACCATCTCCGCCTGAAGGGCTTTCCCCTCCGCGTCGGCGTCCCCGAAGCCCTGGGTTACCACGATCATGGCCCGGATGCCCTTCTCCACGCACTCCCGGACCGTGGGCAGGACCGCCTGACGAGGCACGGATATCACCGCCAGGTCTATGCCGCCGGGGGCCTCTGTCACGCTGGGGTAGGCCCTTAGCCCCAGTATCTCGTCGGAGCCGGGTTTGATGGGGTAAATCTGGCCGGGGTATCCGAAGTCCAGCAGGGCCTCCAGGGTATTGAAGGAGCCATCGTCGCTGGTATTGCGAGATACCCCTATGATGGCTACGGAACGGGGCTCCATGAAGAGCCGCATGTCATCTACTACGCTCATTTATCCCCCTGGGGAATCAAGAGTGAATGCCGCCTGGTATTATAGCAGTTTTCAGTACTGGGAGGGGTCCAAGCCTTGACATCCAAAGACTCGGGAAGTATTATGTTATGTAGAGAGGGATATCAACGAGAGGGTGCTTGGTGATGAAGCCAGGCTGGACCAAGGCAAATTCGACCGACCCAAGGTGGGTCGGTTTGTATTTTTTGGGGGGCGCCGCCCGAGTCTTAATGGGAGGAGGTGAGAGAGTATGGCATTCGTCGGATGGTTGAGCTACGTAGTGACACTGATCGGCCTCTGGTTCATCGCTTCGCCCTGGGTTTATGGGTTCACGGGCAACACAGGCCTGATGTGGAACAACATCATCCTGGGCGCAGTCACAGCGGTCTTGTCCTTTATCGCTGGCTGGGTGCTCGTTTTCAGGCACGTCGGCTTCATGGGACGGGCTGGCGCGGAGAGGTAACATCGTTCTCCTAGTTTAGATCAAGATCACAGGGCGGCGCCCGAAGAAACTCCCAGGGGTCTGGAAATCCAGGCCCCTGGGAGTTTCTCATTCTTGACACCTTCTTACACTTTGCGTTATACCAGGGGCTAGTGTACGCTCAAGAAAACTTCCCAAACGACCACTTCACCTTCAGGATCGTGGCCTCTCATGCGGGGGCCAGGGCCGGCATAATTCATACCCCCCATGGCGCCATTCCTACCCCGACGTTTCTCCCTGTCGGCACACAGGCGGCGGTCAAGAGTCTGGCCCCGGAGGAGGTCGAGGGCCTGGGCGCTTCGATACTTCTGGCCAATGCCTATCACCTTTACCTGCGACCGGGGCCAGAAGTTGTTGAGTCCATGGGCGGGCTTCACGGTTTTATGGCCTGGCCGAAGCCCATACTTACCGACAGCGGAGGCTTTCAGGTCTTTAGCCTCGCCCACCTGGTCCAGACCGAGGAGAACGGGGTTATCTTCCGCTCTCATTTGGACGGCAGCCAGCACCTCCTGACGCCCGAGACGGCCACGGAGATACAGCACCGCCTGGGAGCAGACCTGATCATGGCGCTGGACGAATGCGCGGCCTACTCCCTGGACAAGGAGTACCAGAGAAATGCCATGGAGCGGACCCACCGCTGGGCAGCCCGATGCCTGTCAGCGCACGCGGGCCGCCTCCACTCCGGACTTGGGAGCGGCCGGGCCCTCTTCGGCATCGTTCAGGGCGGCACCTTCCCCGATCTGAGGCAGCAGTCGGCTGAGGCCCTGGCCGGCCTCGACTTCGACGGCTTCGGGATCGGGGGCCTCAGCCTCGGGGAGCCCAAAGAAGTAACCATGGCCATGGTGGAGGAGACCGTGGCCCGCTTGCCGGAGGGGAAGCCTCGCCACCTGCTGGGAGTTGGCTCTCCAGAAGACCTGCTGGAAGGCATCGCTCGAGGGATGGACACGTTCGATTCTGTTCTGCCGACGCGTATCGCCCGTAATGGAGCGCTGTTCACCCCGGACGGCCGAATTAATATTGGTAATGCCCGCTTCCGCACGGCAGCCGGCCCCATCCAGGAAGAGTGCGGGTGTTACACCTGCCGCCGCTTCTCGCTGGCTTACCTGAGCCACCTCTTCCGTTGCCAGGAGCTTCTGGCCTATCGCCTGGCCACCATCCATAACCTTTGGTTTATCCTGGACCTGATGAGGCAGGCCAGGGAGGCGATCCTGGCCGGCACATTCGAGGGCTTCCGCCAGGGCTTCCTGTCCCGCTTTCCCCGGACCGACCCGGAAGTGCAAAACGAGCAGAAGACCAAGTGGCTGAGGGCAGTGAGGGGGAGTAGCGAGCTAACATGACTGCCTCTATCGACCCCGTAACCTTCGAAGTATTACGCCACCGCCTCTGGGCCATTAACGACGAGGCTGGGGCCACCATCCGCCGTATCTCCGGCTCACCGGTAGCTACCGAGGCCTACGACTTCAATACGGGCCTCCTGACTGCCGGCGGGGATATGCTTCTCGTCGGCGTCTATATATCGGCCCACGCTTCGGTCCAGGATATCATTGTCCAGCACATCCTCCAAGAGTATATGGACAATCCAGGTATCGGCGAGGACGACATGTTCCTCACCGGAGACCCCTACGTTGGGGCCTTACACCAGCCCGATATCACTTGCGTGGCCCCGGTCCACTGGGAAGGGAAAATGGTCGCCTGGTGCGGGTGCACCGTGCACCAAATAGATGTAGGAGGGCCGGTGGCGGGCAGCGTTACCGTGGGCGCCCGCTCTATCTATGAAGAGGCCCCGCCCATCCCGCCCATCAAGATCGTGCAGGGAGGCCTGCTCCGGAAGGACATCGAGCGGGAATACCTGCGCCGTTCCCGGACTCCGGAGCTCGTGGGCCTGGACCTGCGGGCCCAGATTGCCGCCAACAACGTGGCCAAGGCCAGGATAAGGGAGCTTATCGACCGCCACGGCCTGGAGACGGCCCTGGCCACCATGGCTCAGATGATAGATTACGTGGAAGCACGATTCAGGGACCGCCTGAAGGACCTTCCCGACGGCATCTGGCGTCACGTCACTTTCCTGGAACACGACGGCATCGAGGACAAGATTTATCCAGTCCGTCTGGAGATGACCAAAGACGGAGACAGCCTCACCTTCGACTTCCGGGAGAGCGCCGAGCAGGCGCCCGCCCTGATCAACTGCTGCCGTGGGGCCCTCCGGGGCAATATCATGGCCAATATCCTCCCGTTCCTCTGCTACGACATGCCCTGGACCCCGGCCGGACTCTGGCGCGCCGTCACCCTCCTCTCCCGCCCCGGCACCGTGGTGGACGCCGCCTGGCCGGCGGGGGTGAGCATCGCCCCCATGGCCGCCGCCTGGGCGGCCAGGGCCTCCATAAATGCCTGTATCGGCAAGATGATGGCCGCAGCCCCCCGGCTGAAGGACCACGCCATGGCTACCTGGATGGGCTCCTATCTGGCCCAGAATATCAGCGGTATCAACCAGAGGCAGGAGCCTTTCGCCACGGTGATTGTGGACTCCATGGCCGGGGGCACCGGCGCCCGCACTTTCAAGGACGGCGTGGATTCCGGAGGCTTCCTTTCTTCACTGGCCTGTTCGATCGCCAACGTGGAGACCAATGAGCACTTCTTCCCCATGCTTTATCTCTTCCGGAGGCAGACCCCGGATTCCGGCGGGCCGGGCCGCTTCAGGGGAGGACTGGGAGGTGAGAGGGCCTTCGTGCCCTATGACACGCCGCGCTCCATAGACTCCACCTTCTTTTCCTTCGGGAACGAAGCCCCGGCCTCGGCGGGCATCTCCGGGGGCTACCCGGGCGGCACGTGCTACATGGCTGTCAAGAAAGGCTCTAACCTTTGGGAAGCCATCCGACAGGGCCGGCTGGTGACCAGCCTGGAAGAGCTGGATGGGGAGCTGGAGGTGCTGCCAGCCATGGCCAGGAGGCGGCTGGAATCCGGCGATGTGACCGTCTGCGCCTTCCCCGGTGGTGGCGGCTACGGCGACCCCCTGGACCGGGACCCGCGCCTGGTGCTGGAGGACGTGCTGAACGGACTGGTCTCCCAGGAATGGGCTGAGAGGATCTACGGCGTCGTCCTGGCCGGACCGGAAACCGGGCTTTCCGCGGAGCCAGGACTAACCGAACAAAGACGCCTTGCGATACGCCAGGAGAGGTCGCCCGGGGCGCGCCCTTCTGGCTGGATCGAGTCCAAGGGGAAGACCCTGAACGAATATCTGGCCGTAGAGGAGGGCGCCGTGGGCTGTGTTCGCTGCGGCCATCCTCTGGGGCCCGCATCCGGCAACTTCAAACTCCAGGCCCGGATGGCTGAGCATCCCCTGACCCACGCCGGGCCGGCCATCAACCGCCACGGCCCCGGCCCCCGCTTCGTGCTCCGGGAGTTCTCCTGCCCCGGCTGCGGCACGATGTTGGAGGTAGAGGTGAACCTGCGAGGAAGCCCGGTGCTGTGGGACGTCCAGGTCCGGGAATAGGCTGCTCTGTGCCAAGTTTCTCTCGACAAGCCCCGGCTACTTGGGCTATACTGTGGCCCGTCACACCTTGAACTCGGTGGAGTCTGGTTTCAGAGGAGGTTTTGTGGAAGTTAGCAGGAGCGATCTGGTCCGTTTCCTCCAGGAAGCCCGGCAGGAGACGGTAGCCCTGGCCCGGTCCCTTTCGCCTCAGGAGCTGAAAGTGCCGGTACACTTAGAGGGATGGACGGTCAAAGATGTTCTGAGTCACGTTGCCGCCTCAGAGGCCGGCCTCACGGCAACAGCCGTCAGAATGGCCGGAGGGCGGGCCTCCCCCATTCCCGGCTTCGATCTGCACGCTGCCAACCAGCGCCAGGTCGAGAAGCGCCGGGGGCAGAGCATGGATGAGCTTCTAGCGGAGATGGAGGTATCCAGGACGGAGCTGCTGCGCTCGCTGGACAACATTTCGGACGAGCAGTTTGGGGCTAAAGGATTCCTGGGATCAGGGATACCCACTGACGTTATTTCCGTCTTGAGGCGCGTCGGCGACCACGAGCTGGCCCATTGCCGGGAGATACTCGGGGCCATCGGGAGGCCGTAGGCTCATTGATGCATGGCTAGAACATCCCTGATAGGTGCGAGCATCCCTCGCATCGATGCCGCGGTCAAGGCTACGGGTAAAGCGAGATTCGCCTCCGACATCTCTTTCCCCAGGATGCTGCACGGCAAAATACTGCGCAGCCCGCTTCCCCACGCTCGCCTGCTTAACGTCGACACGTCGCGGGCCGCCAGGTTGGCCGGGGTCAAGGCGGTGGTAACCGGCCGGGATACTGCCGGCGTGAAATTCGGCTTCATAGTGGTGCCGGAGGGGTTCCGGGACAAGCTCGCCCTGGCCATTGACCGGGTCCGTTTCATCGGGGACGAGATCGCGGCGGTGGCCGCCGTGGATGAGGAGACCGCCCAGGAGGCGCTGGAGCTCATTCAGGTGGACTATCAGGAGCTGCCTGCCGTCTTCGACCCTGAGGCCGCCATGGAGCCGGACGCTCCCCGTATTCACGACCACGCGGAGGACAACATCAGCCGGAAGCTCGAGCTCGAGTTCGGCGACGTGGAAGAAGGCTTCCGCCGGTCTGCCCACATCAGGGAAGACTGGTTCGCTACCCAGGCCACTTCCCATGTCCCCGTAGAGACCCATTCCGCTGTAGCCGTGTACGAGCCTCCCGGCAGGCTCACCATCTGGACCTCCACCCAGTCCCCCTTTTACGTCCAGGATGACCTGTCCAGGACCCTGCTGCTACTCCCAGGAGACATCAGGGTAATCAAGCCCTTCGTGGGAGGCGGATTTGGGGGCAAAGGCGACGGCATGGACTCCCTTGATTTCTGCGCCTCTCTTCTGTCCATGAAGACCGGCCGTCCGGTTCGGATATGCTATTCTCGGGACGAGGAATTCGTGGCGACCCGGAGGCGCCACCCCGCCACCATTGGCTTGAAGACCGGCGTCTCCCGGGATGGGACCATCCTGGCAAAAGAGAGCCGGGTGGTCCTGGATGGCGGGGCCTACACCACCCAGGGGGGAATGGCGCCCCATATCTTCGCCACCCGTTTGAGCTTCCCCTACCGGCAAGGGGCACTCCGCTACCGGGGATACCGGGTCTATACCAACAAACAGA
>Ga0082335_1002817_pt1 | contig 30883 bp, 27 predicted proteins | sample Subgrocontami58m_FD_72375 | JGI IMG/M metagenome (GOLD analysis project Ga0082335, IMG submission 72375) | Subsurface groundwater microbial communities from S. Glens Falls, New York, USA - GMW37 contaminated, 5.8 m (SPADES assembly) (version 2) ...
GCCTGCCGCTGAAGGCCAAGGGCAAAGTCATCGGGGTGATGAACCTGTCCAAGCAGCGGAACAGCACCCCGTTCACCCGGAGCGACATGGAGCTGTTCACCGTGCTGGCCGGGCAGGTGGCCGCGGCCATCGAGAACGCGCAGCTCTACGGGAACCTCAAATACTACTCCAAGATGCTGGAGCACGAGAAGAAGGACCTGGAGCAGCGCATGCAGGAGATTCGGGGGCTGAACAGCTTCCTGCAGAGCCAGCAGGCGCGCTCGTCGGAGATGGCCACCGTCAACCGCACGCTGGAGGAGCAGTACCAGGGCCTTGTCCGGAGCCTTTCGGAGATGGTGGACGCGCGCTGCCCTGAGCGGCGCGAGCACTCCCGCACGGTGGCGGCGCTGGCGGTGAGCGTGGCCCAGGTGATGGGCGTGGCGCCGGAAGATGTGGAGGAGGCCTCTTATCTGCACGACATCGGCATGGCCATCCTGCGCGACGACCTTCTCAACCGGCGCGGCGCCCTCTCGGCGGCGGAGCAGGAGATGGTCATCAAGCACCCGGAGACCGGGGCGAAATTCCTCTCCGAGGCGCACGTTCGGTCCGGCGTCCGTGACACGGTGCTGCACCACCACGAGAACTTCGACGGCTCCGGCTATCCGCTGGGGCTGGCGCGGGAGGCGATCCCCCTGCCCGCGCGCATCCTTCGCGTGGTGGACTCCCTGGAGGCCATGACCGCGCCGCGCCCCTACCGCAAGGCGGCGCTGAGCCGACAGGATGCGCTGGCGGAGTTGCGGAACAAGTCGGGAAAGCTCTATGACCCCCAGGTGGTCGCGGCGCTTGAGAAAGCCCTGCAGCAACCGGAAGGCGGGAACAAGGGGCCGGCTTCTTCGTAGACGCGGCTTTGCCCAAAGTCATTCCTACGAAATAGCCTGTTCGTCATTCCCGCGAAAGCAGGAATCCAGGAAGGCCACGGGCCTGGATTCCGGATCAAGTCCGGAATGACGGGTTGGCGGCCATATTTTCATCCCCCGTGGTGCCCGCCGCAAGCGGGCATGGACGAAGAATCTACGTCTGGTATATGAACCAATGTAGACCCTTCGCTGCGTTCAGGTGACAGTTGCGCCGCAGGCGGCTTTTTGGGCAACGCTCTGTAGTCGCCGAGGACCGGGGGCCGTGTCTCACCAACGGAACGCATAGCCCGCGGCACGCCACGGGCTATGGAGCGTGAGGCCGGACCTCCGCCATGAACCGCTCCATAAGCTCCAGCCGCACGCTCACGTCCCGCGTGCGAAAGTCGAAGTGCACTGCGCCGACGCCCATGTCGGCCAGAGCGCGCAGCTCCGCCACCATCTTCTGCGCGTGGCCGTCGCCGAACAGCCGCCGCGCGATGTCCGGCGTCACGGGCCTGTCCGCGAACTCCAGCGACGAGCCCAGGCAGACCTCGATCTCCTCCGGCTTGCGGCCCGCCTCGACGGTCATGGCGCGCAACTCCTGTATCATGGGCCGCATCTCGTCGGACGACATGTGGACGGGGAACCAGCCCTGGGCGCCCCGCGCTGCGCGCCGCATGGCCACCCGCGTGTTGCCGCCGATCCAGATGGGCGGATGGGGCTTCTGGACCGGCTTTGGCGAGAAGCGCAGCTCGTCGAACTGGAAAAAGCGCCCCTTGAACGCCGGGCGCTCCCGCGTCCACAGGGTCTTGTATATCTCCACCATCTCGTCGGTCAGCGCGCCGCGGTGCTCGTACGGGAAGCCCAGAACGTCGAACTCTTCCTTCATCCAGCCGACACCGATGCCGAAGATGACGCGCCCCTGCGTCAGATAGTCGAGGCTGGCGATCATCTTCGCGACGAGCACCGGGTGCCGGTACGGCACGATGAGCACGCCCGTCAGCAGCTTGATAGTCGAGGTCGCGCCCGCGACGTAGCTGAGCAGCGTCATGGCCTCCACGTAGTTCGGCGCGCTCTCGGAGGGATGACGGCCTGTCGTGGCGTAGGGATACGCGGACGTGATGTGCTCAGGGAAGACCACGTGGTCGCCGACGGAGAGGATATCGAAGCCCAGGCGCTCCGCCCCCTGCGCGAAACGCAGGATGTCGCGCCCGTTCAGGTTCGTCCCGACTTGTGGCAGCTTGACAGCGTAACGCATGGGCTATCCGCCCGCCGGACCGGGCACGCGCCGCGTCACGGCCCACGAGTCGCCCCAGCCGTGCACGACGACGATGTGGTACGGCTCCAGCGCGCCCGCCACGGCGATGAGGACATGCTCCGGCTTCTGGCACGGCTTCGTCTGGTCGCCGACCTGGATGCGCGGCTGCCGGTGCTCCCGCATCATGTGCGGCATCTGCGCCGTCGGGAAGCCCGCCTTGTCGAATATGTAGCGCTGCACGTCCGCCTTGCTCATCCCGCGCTCGGCGAAGAGCTTGGCGTGGCCGGGCGTGAAGATGACGAGCCACTCGCCGGACGCGACGACGACGTTGTTGCTCCCCATCCACGACATGGCGTCCGCCACCCACAGGAGCATGTCGAAGGGGTTGGTCAGGATGGTGGTGGCCACGTTCTGCGTGCCGTTGGCGGCGTAGGCGGTGACGGCGCTGTCCGTCGGTGCGAAGCCCCGGTCCACGTGCAGGGGCGCCCACGGGCTGTTCTCCTCGTCCTCCGCGAAGCAGAAGGTGTACTTACCGGGGAAGCCGTGGGTTGACTTGTCCACCGCCTCCGGGATGCCGCCGCCGATGTTGAGCATGACGAGGCGCAGCGCGCGGCCAATGGTGGCGTTGGCCCGGTTGCCGGGCGCGAGACAGCCTCGGCCCGAGTTCATGCCCGCCGTCCTGCGGACAGGCCCGTTCACGATGAGCACCGGCGCGGCGGGGCCGGTGGTCGCCTGAACGCCGTGCAGGTTGAACGGCTCCTGCGCCACGGCGTCCACCGACGCGACCACGACGGGGAAGTGCTCCGGACGGCAGCCCGCCATGACCGCGTTGGCGGCTATCTTCTCCAGCGTGGCCCGGCCATTGCGCGGGTCCAGACTCGCGATGACATCGCTGCCCGGGCGGCCCAGCGCGCGCAGCATCGCCGCCACGCGCCGCTCCGTCGGCGGGATGATGGGCAGGCCGTCCGACCAGCCCTCGGCGACGGCCTGCTCGTTGATGGCGTCCAGCGACGGCTCGACGGCCAGGAGGTCGCGCGCGGGCGTCTTCGCGGATGACGGCATGGGCTACACCTCTCTGGCGGCACGCGCCGCCGCCTTCGGAGCGATGGACGTCAGGGCCTGGTCAAGCGCCTTCTCCGCCGCCTTCTCCAGGTCAGGCTTCGGCATGTACTCGACGCTGCGGGGCAAGACGACGAGCGGCAGATTGGGCATGCCTTTGCTCTTGCGGACCGCCTGCCCCAGCGGGATGAAGGACTCTGTCACGAGGACGGCGGCGGGGACGCCGCGCTTGTGGAACTCGACTCCGTCGTGGACACTCCACGCGGTGCAGGAGCCTCAGTTGCCCAGCCCCACGATGGCGATGTCCGCCTCCTTCGCGAGCTGGTCCATGGTCTTGTTGTCCAGAGGGCGCGTCAGGTCCGGGTTCTTCACGCGGATGACCTTCGCGACGCCGTGCCGCTCCTTGAGGAGGCGCTCGAAGGTGTCCAGCGTCACGCCCAGGCTGGCCCAGCCGTTGTCGATGAAGGCGGCGGTCTTGCCCGCCAGCTCGCTCACGGGCGGGGCCATCTCCTGCGTGAGCGTGGGCACGGGCGCCACGGGGTTCACGATGTAGGATGTGCGAGGGGACATAGTCACCTCCATGTTGATGTCTCTGAGCGGGACATGGCAGACCGCGTTCGCGCCTACTGCGCCAGCCAGACCACCTCCAGCGTGTCGTTGGCGTAGTCGCTCACGCCCGGCGTGAAGCCGCGCACCTGCGACGCCACGCCGATGAACCGCTGCGGCCAGCCGAGCGGCACGTACGGAATGCTCTCGTTCAGCAAATGGTTGGAAAGCTCGCGGACAATCGCCTTGCGCTTCGCCTCGTCCACCGTCTTGAGCTGCGCGTTCCACAGCTCGTTCAGCCTGGGGTCGGCGTCGTTGCCCGAGAAGTTGAACGCCGCCTTGGGCGCCAGGAACCGCCCGAACCAGATGGGGTCCGGCACGGCGGCGGACGGCGTGAACGCGCTGGCCTCGTACCGCTTCTCGCGCATGCGCGGCCAGAAATTGGCGTCCTCCGAGAGTTCAACCGTGGCGCGGATGCCCATCTGCTGCATCTGGCCGGTGAAGAAGGTCGCGGCATCCTTCGTCACCTGGTTCGTGCGCGAGAGCACCACAAGGTCGAACCCGTTGGGGTAGCCCGCGTCCGCCAGCAGCTTCTTCGCCGCCGCCAGGTCGGCGTCGTGCGGCTGACGCCAGCCGGGGAGCTGCTTCAGCTCGACTTCGGAGTAGCCCCAGCCGGGGATGGGGAACCACGGCTCGAGGTTGGCGGCGCCCTCGCCGACCACCTTCTGCGCCGCGACCTTGTCAACGCCCATCATGAAGGCGCGCCGCACGCGCACGTCGTCGAAGGGCTTGCGCGTCTGGTTCATGGACACCACCAGGCCGAGGCCAGTGGGGCTTGAGACGAAGTCCATCTGCGCGCCGCCCTTCTTGAGGGTCTCGACCTCGGACGGCGAGAGCGCGCCGTAGAAGCGCCCGGAACGCTGGACCTGGCCGGTGCGGAGCGCCGCCAGGAAGGTGGCGCGGTCCGCGAGTACTTTGAACGAGAGGCCGTCCAAGTACGGGCGGCCCTTGATGTAGTAGGAATCGTTGCGTACGAGATCAAAGCTGATACCCGGCGTGTAGCCCTTGAACTTGAACGGCCCGGTCCCGTTGACCGTCGTCTTCATGTCTCCTTTGGCCTGCCACGTGGCCTTGGAGTACATGACAGCCGAGCCGTGCGTCAGCAGCGCCAGCGTGGGGCCATACGGGTACTTCAGCTTCAGCGCGAGCTTATCGCCGTTCAGGCTGATGGACTCCGTCTGCTCGTTGAGCATGGGGGCGAGGGTGCTGGTGATACCCTTCGGCGGATGGACAATCAGATCCATGTCGAAGCGGGCGTCCTCCGGCGTGAACGGAGCGCCGTCGTGGAATGTGACGCCCTTGCGGATAGTGAACGTGTAGGTCAGGCCGTCCGCGCTGGTCTCCCACTTCTCCGCCAGGTCCGGCGTGATCTTCGTGCCCGTCTCCGGGTCGAAGCGCACCAGCCTGTTGTAGGCCGGGGAGATGAGCGAGGTGACGTTGATGTCCGGAAACTGCACGCTGTCGAAGCTGGCCGGGTTGGCGATGGTGGCGACGTTGAGAACGCCGCCTTGGCGTGGCTGCTGTGGGGTCGGCGTGGGCGGGACGGGAGTCGCGGTGGGCCGCGCGGCGGGAGGAGCGGGGGGCGGCGGCGCGGGTTGCGCGACCGGCGCCGCGGCGGGCGCGCACGCCGCAAGCACAACAAGAAGGGCTGTAAGCACGGCTGCGAGTCTGCTCGAAGGCTTCATGGAGACCTCCTGCACAGCTATTTAGGGCCTTACATGCGCATCAGGGCGTGTGAACCTCGTCTGGCGTGCGCCGCAGACATGATAGCTTCCGCCTCTACACGCGTCAAATCAACGGGCGCTCCGGGTCAGGCCGCTTGCGCCAGACAACACGTTACCGTATCATCTGAAACACTTCGATGGGCCGCCGAAAACCTGCCGTTACAGGAGGAAAAGCGCATGGAACCCACCATCTCCAGGATACAGGGCCCACCAACCCGAACCACGGCTGGCGGACTCAAGGTCTGGGAGCTACGCAACGAAAAAACGGACGCGCGCGACCTCGCCATCCTGTACGCCGTTGTCCCGCCCGGAGCCAGCGAAGGGCCGCACACGCGGGACAGTGAGGAGATCATCTTCTACGTCCAGGGCACGTCGGAGGTCAAGGTCGAAGGCGGCAAGACCTATCGCGTGGGGCCCAACGAGCTGATCTCCATTCCGGCGGGAATCAGCCACAGCCACTCCAACCCGGGCAAGGAGCCGACCATCCAGTTCTTCATCCGCGCGGAGGCGGTCCGCAAAAAGTAGCCGCCTCACATAGCGCCCCGCGTCACGCGACCAGCCTTGACACCACCATTCCGGCCTGCTAGACTGGCAATGGCGTCCAGAACATAGGTTCCATTATTGTCAAGTGTAGAGCGCAGCGACGGCCAGAGAGCGCCATCGCGCGCGGTCCCGCGGGATGAGGTACATCATGAAGATTCCAGGCCCCAAGCTATCACCGAAACAGCGAGGCATCATGGACTTCATCCGCTCCTTCCTGGATGAGAAGGGCTACCCGCCCACCGTCCGGGATATCCAGCGGGGGTGCGACATCAGCTCCACCTCCGTGGTTGACTACAACCTGAACATCCTGGAGCGCCTGGGCATCCTGCGGCGTGACCCTGAGGTCTCGCGAGGCATCGAGCTTCTCGAAGGGCGCCCCAAGCAGTCGGTGCCGGTGCCGCTCCTCGGCTCCATAGCCGCGGGCCAGCCCATTCCCGTGCCGTCATCCGACACGTGGCGCCAGACGGAGCTGGACATGGTGGACGTGTCCCCGGACATGGTGAAAGGCAGGGAGAAAGTGTATGCCCTCCTCGTCAAAGGCAAGTCCATGGTGGACGCCTTTATTGACGACGGGGACATCGTCATCCTGCAGCAGGTGCGGACCGCGGAGAACGGGCAGATGGTGGTGGCGTGGCTGAAGTCGAGGCGAGAGGCCACGCTGAAGAAGTTCTATCGGGAGAAGGGGCGCATCCGCCTGCAGCCCGCGAACGACTCGTTCAAGCCCATCTTCGCGGAGGCGACCGACGTGGACGTGCAGGGCCGGGTGATTGGAGTGGTGCGGCGCGTGGCCTGATGGCGCTCGGGTGAACGCAGCCCTGAGCGGGCTGCCTAACAAATGCGCATATCCCCTGCGAAGAGGGGATACGCCATGAACGACGAGGGACAGCGGGAGCGCCGACTAGCCGATTAGTCGGACGAGGGAAGAGGCCGGGGCTGCTGGGGACTCATTTCCTTACTGTCGCACTTGATGGCGCCCGTGCCCGCCTTGGTGCAGAGGACCTGAGTGCCGCACACGTCACAGACGTAGCGCCTGCCTAGCTGGTTGGCCACACCACACCTCCTGTGGGTTTCGAGAGTGTAAGCGTGCGTTCCGAGAGGGCTACTTCTTGGTCATCGGCACATCGCAACAGACGATGGTGCCAGCGCCACCCTTGGTGACGATGAACTCGGAGCCGCACTTGGAGCAGAAGTACCGCTTGCCCGTATCGTTGGCCACGACTATTCACCTTCCTTGGAGAAGTCGCGCGTCACCACGGTCAGAGCCGCGAGGGAACAGACCCGTGGGCGCGATTGATAAATTTACCACAAGCGCGTTCTTCCGTCAACCATCGTCGCCACGGAACGCGGACTGAGGCCCCTCATGCCCACCCTGTACGTCGTCGCCACGCCCATCGGCAACCTGGAGGACCTGTCGGAGCGCGCGCTCCGCGTCCTGCGGGAGGTCCGGCTCATCGCCGCGGAGGACACGCGCACCACGCGCAAGATACTCGCCCGGCACGGCATCGCCACGCCGCTCGTCAGCTTCCACGAGCACAACAAGGCATCCCGCCTGCCCGCGCTGCTGGACGCCCTGGCGGAGAGCGACGTGGCGCTGGTCTCAGACGCGGGCACGCCGCTGGTCTCCGACCCCGGCTATGAGCTTGTCGTCGAGGCGGTGCGCCGCGGATACCGCGTGTCGCCGGTGCCCGGGCCGTCCGCCGTCACGGCGGCGCTCGCCGTGGCGGGGCTGCCCGCCGACCAGTTCGTCTTCCTGGGCTTCCTGCCGCGCGACAAGAAGGCGCGCACGCGCCTCCTCACCGAGGTAGCACGGCAGCCCCGCACCATCGTCGCCTTCGAGGCGCCGCACCGGCTCCGCGCGAGCCTGGCCGACATGGTGCAGGCGCTCGGCGACCGGCGGATGGCCGTGTGCCGGGAGCTGACCAAGCTGTACGAGGAGGTCTTCCGGGGCACGCCGCGCGAGGCGCTGGCGCACTTCACGCAGCCCCGCGGCGAGTTCACGCTCGTCATCGAGGGCGGCGCAGCGACGTCGAGCGAGGCCGTGCCCGCGACGGCGCCGGACGCTCAGGAGCGCCTCAAGGCGCTGCTGGACGAGGGCGTCCCGCCGAACGAGGCGGTGGCGCGCGTGGTGCGGGAGACAGGCCTGCGGCGGCGGGACGTGTACGCGCTGCGGATGAAGATGGGCAAGGGAGGAGAGTAGCGGGGGCGTGCAGCCCGCCGGGAGACCGCGCTAGCCACACCCCGGCGCGCATCCCGTAATTCTGCGGTACAATAGATAAGCCTCTCACGTTGGCCGCACATTCTATCAATCTGGAGTTGAACGATGGACGAACTGCGGAAAGCCCAGCCCCTCTATGGCATTCGCGTCCTGGACTTCGGACAGGCGTACGCCGCGCCGTGCGCCGCGCGCCTCCTCGCCGACATGGGCGCGGACGTGGTCAAGGTCGAGCCGCCCAGCGGCGACTTCTGCCGCCTCAGCGGGCGCGTGGAAGGCGACAGCGCCGTCTTCCTCGGCCTCAACCGCGGCAAGCGCAGCATCTCGCTGGACCTCACCACCGACAAGGGCCGCGCGGTCGCCATAGACCTCATCAAGAAGGCGGACGTGCTCGTCGAGAACTTCCGCGTCGGCGTGCTGGACAAGATGGGCCTGGGCTACGAGGCCACCAAGAAAGTGAACCCGCGCCTTATCTACTGCTCCATCTTCTCCTACGGACGCACCGGCCCGTGGGTGCGCCGTCGCGGCGGCGATCCGTGGGCGCAGGCCATCAGCGGCATCGTCGCAAGCATGGGCGTCAAGGGCCAGCCGCCGCAGATGATCGGCCACTCCGTCATTGACTTCTCCATCGGCGCCATGACGGCGTTCGCCATCATGAACGCGCTGTTCCAGCGCCAAATAACCGGCAAGGGCACGCGCGTGGGCACCAACCTGATTCACACCGCGCTCTTCCTCCAGGAAGGCGCGTTCCACGACTACACGGTGGACGACGTCCTGCACGTCAAGTGGGGACGCGGATTCCGCGGTCTCTTCCCGTACGGCCCGTACCCCGCCAAGGACGGCGACGTGCTGACCATCTACGGCCAGGACGACGTGGAGTGGGCGGACATCTGCTCCATCCTCGGCGTCGAGCACCTGCTGGCGGACGAGCGGTACGACACGCTGGAGAAGCGCATCGAGCGCAAGGCGGAGCTGTACCCCATCCTGGACGAGGCGTTCAGGAAAAAGACGCGCGAGGAGTGGAAGAACGAGTTCCGCGCGCACAACTACCGCTGCGAGCCGTGCCTCAACTACCAAGAGCTGATGGCGACCGAGCAGTTCAAGGCGAACAACATGATTGTGGAGGTGGACCATCCCACGGAGGGCCACCTGCGCCTGCTCGCCAACCCGGCCCAGGTGGGCGAGAACACCGAGTGGCGCGGCGACACGCGTCACCCGCCGCTCATCGGCCAGCACTCACGGGAAGTGCTCAAGGAGGCGGGCTACGACCCTGCGCGGATAGACGCCCTTATCGCGGAGGGCGTCGTCGTGGAGCCGGACCCGGGCTCCATCAAGCTCCGCGGCCGCGACAAGTCCATGCGCTCGGCCACGCAGGTCTCCGACAAGGCGCGCATGCAGGCGCGGGCGCAGGCCAACCAGGAGCAGTTGCAACAGAAGAAGTAGCGCCGTCTTGCAAAGCAAAAGGGGTAGCTCCATCGTCCGGAGCTACCCCTTTTTGTTGCCTGGCCCTTGCGCGCAGAGGCTAGTCGAATTCCACCTTGATCCCCGTGCAGCTCTTGGACGCCGTGGCCACCGGCAGCGTGAACGCCCCGCTTCTGCTATCCGTGATGGACGGCGACGAGCTGGTCACCTTGTACTCCTGCGGCGTCGAGCCTTCATTCTTCGGGATATCGAACGTCACTTCCCAGCAGCGGGAGGCGACGCCTGACTGGTTCTGCGTGCCACAGGACGCGCCGGGCTTGTCCTCGGTCGAGCCGTCCGGCTTGGTCAGCTTGAAGGTAACGCTCGTGACGGCGGGCGCATCCTTGTCGCTGGTCTTGATGGTCGCGGTTATCTTTCCCCCGGTTGGATTGAGAGTGCCGGGATTGAAGTTGACCTTGTCAAGCTCCCACCGGGGGGCGCTCCCCGCGGCGGACAGCTCCTTTTCGGCCACCGGCGCGGTGGATATGCTGACGGACGGCGCGGCGGTGGGAGTCGCCGGCACAGGGGTCGGCTTGGACTCCGTGGTTGCCGCCGGCGCGGACGCCGCGGGCACCTCCCACGGGGGAGACGTCTCGTTGGAGCACGCAACGGAGAGAAGGGCCGCCGCGACCACGGTGAGCGCCGCGACGATGTGACGTTTGCGCATAAGGTATAACCTCTCGAATCGGCATTTCAGAGTCCGGGATGCCCCCATAGCAAGCGCTTCAGAGGCGGTGAGTAATGCGCTGGAACCGAAGCGTCGTCATTTGACGCTTCTGATGAACGCGATGATGGCTCTCACCTCCTCGTCCGAGACAGGCATTTGGGGAGGCATGACGGGCGCGTACCCCTGGATGACGCGCGCCAGCGGGTCCTTGATGGCCTCCTCCAGGTATCGGTCATTGGCCACAGCCCGCGTGCCGTCCGTGAACGCAAGCTCCCGACTGTACAGGCCCTTCCACGTGGGACCCGACAGCGAGCTTCCGTCCAGCGAATGGCACCCCAGACAGCCGTAGCGCAGCGCCGCGTTCCTCCCCGCGCCCACCAGCGCGATGTCAGGCGTCGGCGCGCCCAGCTGCGCGGCCAGGGCAGCGGGGCTGCTGGCGCCACCGCAGGTGGCGAGCGCCAGGGCCATCGCCACGAGGCCAAGCAGCACGACGGGGTATGACCTGCTCGCGCGCATTACTTCGTCTCACCCGTCACAAAGAACGCAAACCGGAACGCGGGAATGTCCTTTTCGTTCGGATGGTCAGCCAAATACGTGAGCTGGGGAACGCGGAAGATGTAGAACTCCTCCATGTTGTCGTACACTTCGTAGCTGAACATGCCTTGGCCGCCCACCGGCTCGTACATGCCCGGGTACAGATTGATGAAGTGCCAGCCAGGCTTTCCGGACGCCGGTATGTGAATGGTTATGTCACCCTGGCTGGTGACGGAGCAGGCGTAGCCCGTCCATGCGTTGTCGTAGGTGATGATGAAAATCTTGCCGGTATCGGTGTCGTCCACGCCCTTCAGATTGATGGTGATGTCGGTGCCGACCGGTCCGCTTGCGGGCGTGATGAAATTGGCCTTGGGGCGCACCTTGAATTCCCCCGTCGCCAGCGACTGCTCGCCCGCCATGAGCACGACGGGATGGACGCGTCCGACATCCTCCGGCACCTTGAACGTCGCCCGCAGAGTCCCGTCAGCGGCGGTCTTGCCCGTGACCACCGGAAAGCTCGCGTGTGCGCGGATGCCGCCCGCCACCACCGGGTCAGGTCCGAAGTTCGTCTGCCAGTCGAGGCGCACGTCGGCGTTCGCGGGAAGTCCGCTTCCACGAACAGTCACGTCCATCCCCACGTAGCCGCTCGCCGGGTCAAGCCAGACGACCGGCCCCTTCGCGTCTTTCGGCGGCGCCCCCGCGATGGGCTTTGGCCCCTGCTGCTCTGGCGGCGGCGGCAGTATCGCCTGCCCGTCCGTCACCGTGAACTCGAACGTCCACGTGGGCCTGGCGGGGTCCGGCGAGTGCGCCGCGTTCAGGTCAGGGAAGTACGGCCCCTGGAATACCTCCAGGATATGCCTGCCGGGCCCGCCCGTGGCCGTGATGACGCCCGTGGCCGTTCCATTCGTCGTGACCGCGGACATCCAGCCCGCGAACTGATTGTCGTAGAGCACGACCCAGTCGCGTTCCCGCGGCTGCACGCCGACCCCCTTCAACTCCATAGTGATGAGCGTTCCGGGCGGGCCGTTCTGCGGCGTCATGCGCGCCTGCATCTCGACGAAGAATGCGGACGTGGCGCGCCGCTCTCCGCCCTGCGCCACGACGATCTGGTGCTCGAAGCCGAACCCCTGCGGGACCTCGACCCGCGCCTCGAACGCGCCGGACGCGTCCGCGCGGACCTGCGTCAGCGGGGTCATGCGCTCTTTGTACACGCGCGCCTTGAAGCCGCCCCCGCTGGCGTCCCACGAGCCGTCCCAGTCCTGCCAGAGGACGTCCAGGGAGGCGTTCGCGGCGAAGCCGTTGCCCCGCAACGTCGTGATGGAGCCGATAGGCCCGCGCGCCGGGCTTAGAGTGACGGCGCTCCGCGAAGGAGTCGCACCCTGCTGATCGTCGCGCGCGACGCTGAGCGGCGCGGCGGCGCTCATGACCAGGCTCAAGCCGAGCAGACCGATGAGCGCGAGGGACGAGATGGCCTTGCGTGTTGCTCCGAGGGCTTGTGTCGGTCTCATGGCTCGGCTCCTTACTCGGTCACTTCAATCGCCAGGCGGAACGCTGAGAGGCGGTATCCGAGCTGCATGCCAGGGAAGTCCTGCGCGAAGGTGAGGAACGGCAGGCGGTACCCCCACCACGTCTTGTCCTTGCCGCTCTGAATCAGCGGATAGACGTCAATCAGGTGCGTGCCGCTCCCGCCCGTGGCGGTCAGCGTGAGGGTGATGTCCCCGTTTCCATCCTGAGCGATGGCATTGCCGATGTAGGCGTTGTCGTAGGTCACGGCGACGCCGTTGTCCAGCTCCGTCCACCCGGCGCCCTTGATCTTGATGGTGAACGTGTCGCCCATCCTGACGCGCCGAGGGGTGACGGAGACGACGCTGCGCTCCATGTAGAACGGCGCGTCCACGACCGCGTCCTTGCCTGCCGCGAGCCGGACCGCGTGCCACCCTCCCACGTCGTCCGGTATCTGGACGTCGGCGGTCAGCGCACCGTCGGGAGTCGTCGTCACTTTCGTGAGCGTCGCGGTTGCGGGCGTCCAGTTTGCGGGCGCATTCGGACTCTTCTGGACGGTCAGCCACAGAAGGTCAAGCTGCGCGCTGGGCGGAAGCCCCTGCGCCCTCAGCTTGGCTTTAGAGAGCGCGGGGCCCAACGCGGGATCCAGCGTGGCGGTCATGCCTGACGCCGCCGATGTCGTCTTCACTATGGCGCCCGGTACAATCGCGTTGGCGACGGCGACGCGGGAGCCGTCAATCTTGTCCACGCTGTCGGGCGGAGGCCCCTTGTCGTCCGTCACCGTGAAGATGAAGTTGAACTGCGGAAGGTAAGAGAACGGCGATTGCTGGATGTTTATGTAAGGGACGGACTTGCCCGCGCTGTGCAGGCGGATAGTGTGCTGGCCGGGCGGGCCGGCGGCGCGAATCTGGAACACCGCGGTGCCGCGCGTGGTCACCGCGGACATATACCCGCCATACTTGTTGTCGTACAGGACGCCCATGGAGTGCTCAAAGGGCTTCCAGCCCATGCCCGTGACAGTGATGGTGATGGGCGTGCCCACCGGGCCCTCGGTGGGGCTGATGGTCGCGTAGCGAAGGATGCGGAACCCGCCCTGCGCCACGTCCTTGCCCGCGGCGACGGCGTATATCTCGTGGACCTCACCGAAGTCGTCCGGCGCGGCGAACGTCGCCGTCGCCTTGCCCTGCGCGTCCACCGTGGCGCGGCCCAGCGGAATCCGTCTTGGCTTGAAGACGCGCTGCTCGTACTTCACGGCGCCCGACGCCGTATCGAGCTTGAACGAGCCGTTCGCGGTGGCCCACTGGAATTCCACACTCTGGCCGGGCGTCAGGCCCTCCGCGGTCATGGTAATGGCGGTGCCGACAGGACCGACCTCGGGAGACGTCTTGGCTGGTTTGACGGAAGCGCTCGGAGCGGCCGCTGGCGCCGCGGGAGCGCCGGGGGGAACGGCGGCCGGTGGCGCTGACGGCGCTGACGAGGAGGGAGGCGCTGGTGACTGGGAGGGAGACGGCGCCGTGACGCAGGAGGAAGATATGACCAGGACGCTTCCAGCGGCAATACTGAGTGCTGTTCGAAGCAGTGGAATTCCCAGGGAACCATGTGGGATCATCAAAGGTTCCCCCCCTTTCTTTACCCGCTCAAAGCCGCTTCAACGGCGTGCGACTCCTTTCCTGAGCCCAGGGGAGGTCCGGCGAGACCCCGGGATGCCTCCCCTGGACTAGAGCGCTGTTACTCGATGACCGTCAGGGCACTGTTCGTGCCGTCAGGAGCTATCTCCTTGAACGTGGCCGACTTGCCGTCCTTGGTCGTGGCCTCAACGGTGTACTTCACGGCGCCCAGAGGGTAGTCCGGTGGAATCGTCCAGCCAGTCGTCCAGATCCATATTACCTCTGTGCTTCCGTGCGGGCCCCACTTCATCGGCAGTTCCTTGCCGTCCGGCAGCTTCACGACAGCCTTCGTGACGTCCGCGCCCTGAAGCACCTTGCCGGTGGATGTGTCCGTGATGGTCGCGCGGAAGACGACGCGCATCCCGCGCTTGAAATTGCCCGTTTTCAGGCAGGACTTGGTGGAGCCGATGTTGAACTCAGTGGGATTCCCGGTCGTGGTGTCAACGTAGAAGGCCAGAGGCGTGTACTCCGCAGCGGGAATCGGCCGCGGCGTCGGGCTCGGCCCGGGCGTGGGAGGCGGCTTGACAACCGGTTTCGCCTCAACGGCGGCGACGAGCGCTCCCTTGAACGCCTTCGCCTGCGTCTCAAGCTTGGCGACCTGGTCCTGGAGGGCCTTGACCTGCTGGGCACTCGCGCCGGTCTGCTGCGTGGCCGCCGTCAGTTGCTGCTGGAGGTCCGTGGCCTTCTTCTGCTCCGTCGTGAGTTGCTGCTTCACGGCGTCATAGTCCGCCTGTGGAACTCCGGAGGAACAGGCGACCGTGGACAAGACCAGAAGCACAGAAAAAGCCACTATCCCAGCGGGTCTCCAGAAGCCCTTTTTGCGGAACATGTAAACCTCCTATACCTGCGTTGAGTTCGGCTTGCGCCTGCCTGTCGCGCGCCACTTTGCCCGAGAAACCATCTCGGCAAACCGCGACGCGTGTATCCCTAATTCCTCGCCGCTCTCACCTCCTGCGTCAGCTTTGAGCGCGATATCGCCTGGTGTGCCCTTACTGACACTACACAACTCAGGTATTCCGGCCGCCTCGAACCTCCGGCGGATGCAGGCTCCTCCATGACGGCAAGCTCGAAGGCAAAAAAAAGAGACGCGCTCCGCCTTGCCGTCTCTTTCACGAAATCGCGGAGACGGGCCTGCAAGGTGCACTCACGGCGTCTGCCTTGCCGTGAGGTCCACCCACGAATCCGGCGGGAGCATCGTCTGCCCCCACAGGCCCTCCCCGTTCCTTATTAACTTGTTACTTTTTTCACTAGTACTCTATTATTCTCGACCATTCGCCTATCTGAGTGTCAATGGAGTAAACACACTAATTGACGTGTTAACCGTGGTGCGTTTTCACCAATCGGACGCTTCCGCCAATCGTATTAACACCTGTTATGAGCAGGTGTTTCCACCTGCTCACGGGCGATGGTAAATGCATCGTAATTCGTCACTATACAGTAATAAAAAGACGACGATGTGTCAGAATTGCAGGAAGGACCACGCGCTGGGTCCGGCGGATGAAGGACCGAGATACCCCGCTCCCGCCGTGCCCGCGGGCCTCCAAAAAAAGAGAGGCCCCGCCATTCGGCGGGGCCTCTCCACCCGTCTGGAGTGCCTGGCGCCCCTTTAGCTCAGGACGTACTCCCCGTCCTCCCACTCCGGGTCCGCCTTCAACAGCTTGCGAAGACGACGATACCAAGCGTCCTGCTCAGGATCACCCGCGTTGGCGCGGTAGCTCTTCTCGTCCTTGAAGACGGCGACCAGCAGCAGCCCGCTGCCTTTCTTGTCGGGCCTGAACAGGTAGCCCGCCACGGACCCCTTGACTTTGGGCTTCCGCACCCTGTACCACTCATCCATCAGAGCGACGAGGGCCTTCTCCTGACCGCGTTTGGGATGTATCCGGGCAATTGTGCCGTACATGCTCTCCCCCCCCCACTGTATCGTCTTTTTTCTTAAGGCAACGATTCGACGATATCAGCAGAGAAAATGATACGAAAGTGACGCACGCATGTCAAAAACGAGGATGGCCCGCTCTTTTGCTACCTGGTGCGACTGGCCGGGGCGCCGGGCCGGTGGTCCGAACGACTTCGCAGTCAGGCTCAAGGCATCCGCTTCCAGCGAGGGGCAAGGCTCTCCGCGTCAGGGTTTGCGCGGGGGCGGGAGCGGATGACGACGACGCCGGAGCTACGCGCGAGTGGACGCTATGCCCTGTGGCGCTGCACAAAGCGCCCGATGCGCCCCAGCGCCTCCTCTATCTGCTCGGCGGCCACGGCGTAACAGCACCGCACATAGCCCTCGCCCGACGGGCCGAAGGCGTCGCCGGGCACCACGGCCACCTTCTCCTCCATGAGCAGCTTCTCCGCGAACTCCTGGCTGCTCAGGCCGGTGGCGCGTATGGACGGAAAGGCGTAGAAGGCGCCGCGCGGCTCGAAGCACGTGAGGCCGATGTTGTTAAGCCCCTTCGCGATGAGCCTGCGGCGGCGGTCGTACTCCTCCACCATGCGCCGGACATCCTCCTCGCCCGTGCGGAGCGCCTCCACGGCGGCGAGCTGGCTGAGCGTGGACGCGCAGAGCATGGTGTACTGGTGGACCTTCATCATGCCCTCGATGATCTCCGCGGGCGCCGCCGCGAAGCCGATGCGCCACCCGGTCATGGCGTACGCCTTGGACATGCCTCCCAGGAAGATGGTCCGCTCCCGTGCCCCCGGCAGGGACGCCACGCAGACGTGCTGCACGCCGTAGACAAGCCTGTCATATATCTCATCAGACACGATGAGCAGGTCGTGGCGCCGCGCGACATCCACGATCTTCTTGAACTCGGCGCGCTCTATGACGGCGCCGGTGGGATTGTTGGGATAGCCCACGACGATGGCCCGGGTCCGGGGCGTGACCCGTGCCTCAATGTCCGAGGCTTTGACCTTGAAGTCGTTCTCGACGTACGAGGGCGCGGGGATGAACGCCCCGCCCGCCAGCGTCACGCAGGGCACGTAGGAGACGTAGGTGGGCTCGGGAATGATGACCTCATCGCCCGGGTCCAAGATGGAGCGCATGGCCAGGTCAAGGGCCTCGCTGACCCCCACGGTGATGAGAATCTCGCTGGCAGGGTCGTACTCCACGCCGTAGCGGCTCGCCAAGTTCCGTGCCACCGCCTCCCTGAGCTCCTTGAGGCCGAAGTTGGAGGTGTAGTGCGTGTAGCCCTTTTCAATGGCGTGTATGGCGGCCTCGCGGATGCGCCAGGGGGTCACGAAGTCGGGCTCTCCCACGCCAAGGGAGATGACGCCCTGCATCGTCGCGATGAGGTCGAAGAAACGGCGGATGCCGGACGGCGAGAGTTGCCGTACCCGCTCGCTCAGACGGCTGCGCTGCCCCGCCAGGGCCGGACGAGAGCCAACTGCCACGCTGGTCTACCTCCCCAATGGATACATGCTTCCATGTCCCGGATCAACGCCGCCATGTCCACGGCGACAAAACGGACATCATTATATCAAATGAGAAAAGAGCGCCAAAAACAGGCCCGGGAGGCCTACGGCGACATGGGCAGCCGGTGCGACTTGGACTCGTCCTCCAGAATCTCGCCGTCCTCCTTGTACCGCTTGAGGAGGAAGTGGGACACCGTTCCGTGGACGCTCTGCAACGCGGCGAGCTTCTGGCTTACGAAGGACGCCACCTGTTGCATGGTCCTGCCGGTCACCAGCACGGCCAGGTCATACGTACCAGAGAGAAGATAGACGGTGCGAACCTCCGGATAGCGGGCGATGCGCCGGGCGACCGTGTCGAAGCCGACGTCGCGCTGGGGGGTGACGCGCACCTCGATGAGCGCCCACACCTGCTCCTCGCCCAGCTTCTCCCAGTCCACCATCGTCTTGTAGCGGACGATGGTCCGGTCTTTTTCAGCGCGCGCGATTGTCTTGCGCACGTCCTCCACGGCCAGGCCGGTCATCGTCGCGATCTCCTCCGGGGTGGCCCGCGCGTTCTGCTCCAGTATCTTGAAGATGTCCTTCATGGCGGCACTCCCTTCAGCACGTCGCGCGCCGGCTCTCACGGCGACACGGATAACTCGGGTAAGACCTGCCTATTATGAACGAGACGGCGCGCGGATGTCCACCGCTCCGCGGAGCGCTCCCCTTGCTTGACAGCGTCCAGCGCCCGTGCTAGCGTGACCTTGCCGATTTTCGACGGCGGGCGCGGGCGACCTCATTCGATTAGGCCCCATAACCGCGGCCTTTCACCACATGCACGCGGCGAAATCTGCTCCCGCATGTTCAGGGAGCGTGAAAAGTCTAAGGAGGCGCGTATGGCTGACCCCAAGTTCAAGTACCTGTTGTACCAGAGAGACGCCCAGGAACCTCATATCATCCATCTGTCCCTTAACCGCCCTGAGAAGAACAACGCCATCAGCATAGGCCCCGGAGAGATGACGGATGAGATCCGCCAGGCCATGGAGGCGGCCAGCAGGGATGACACCGTGAAGGTGATCATCCTGAAGGGCGCCGGCCGCAACTTCTCCTCCGGCTTTGACCTGTCCATGGTGTACCGCGTGTACGGCGGCTCGACTGAGGTCAAGCCCCCCCAGGGCACACGGCTGCAGGTGGACTACGACTACATCATGGGGCTGCCCCGGTTCGTCCAGAACTGCAGCAAGGTGGTCATCGCCCAGATTCACGGGTGGTGCATCGAGGCCGCCATCTTCATGGTGGAGAACGCCGACATCGCGGTTGCGGCGAGCAACGCCAAGTTCGCGCACCGCGGCCAGCGTCTCGCCTTCGGCGGCCAGCCCTTCATGCCGCTGGAGCTGCTTCAGGGCCACACCAAGAAGGTCATTGAGATGCTCATCACGGGCCGCACCGTCGCCGCGAAAGAGGCCGAGGAGATGGGCATCATCACCCGCGCCGTGCCCGCCGCGGACCTGGAAAACGAGGTGTACAACCTGGCGCGCGCCATCTGCCTGCTGCCTCTGGACGCTATCATGATGGGCAAGATGCAGCGCAGGGTCGCGTTTGAGTCAACGGGGATGCACCAGCTCCTCACCCACGCCGTCTTCCACACCCTGGGGACCAACCTGGTCTACCGGGAGGACGAAAAGGACAACGTCTTCCTCCGCGACAGGGAGAAGCTGGGCCATCGCGCGGCCTTCCACAAGCTGCACGACGCATACGAGAGTTTCTTGAGCAAGACCAAGTACTTCAAGAGCTACCAGGGCGACTAGAGGCTTCGAGACCCTCACCCTCTGGCCCCCTCTCCCTTCTGCAGAAGGGAGAGGGGGTGTTTAGTCTGGGGGATACCCCCAGACCCCCACCAGAGGGACAGACTCCCTCTGGACTTCCCAAGATGGTCGCCCGACAGCATACAGCTCGCTCCCGGCTGCGCATCGCATCGCCCTCCTTTTGCCCCACGAGTCCGCCTGTGCTAGAATGGCGGGCCATGCCTCCAGAGACGGCTGTACCCGCACGAAATCCGCCGGTGGAGCTGTACCACGGCCTGGAACAGTTCAATCGGCGCGAGTTCTTTGAATGCCACGAGACGCTGGAAGCCCTGTGGCTCGCGGAGTCCGGCCCTGTCAGGGAGCTGTACCAGGGCATCCTGCAGGTCGGCGTGGGCTTCTACCACCTGCTGCGCGGGAATCGGGCGGGCGCGCTGGGCCTGCTGGGCAAGGGTATCGGACACCTGGCCCCGTTCGTGCCGGAGCGCCACGGAATAGACGTGGCGGCCCTGGTGCGGGACGCCCGCCGCTGGCGCCGGGCCATCGCGCGGGGGCGCACGGCCACGCCCGAAGACCTGCCCCAAATCGTATATAAGAGGCCGGACTAGACAGATGAAAGCGGTCGCGGAGCGGGCGCTGGACACGGCCCGGAGCCGGGGCGCGACGTACGCGGACGTCCGCGTCGTGCGCCGCGAGAGCCAGGTCATCACCGTCAAGAACGGCCGCGTGGAGAACGCCCGCACCATGGAGAGCGTCGGCCTCGGCGTGCGCGTCCTCGCGGACGGCGCGTGGGGCTTCGCCAGCAGCCGCAGGGTGACGACGCGCGAGGCCGACGCCATGGCCGCGCTGGCGGTGCGTATCGCCCGTGCGTCCGCCGCGGCCCGCGCGAGACCCGTCACGCTGGGGCCGCCGATAGCCATCCGCGGCGACTACAAGACGCCGGTCATGCAGGACCCCTTCGCGGTGCCGCTGGAGCGGAAGGTGGACCTGCTGGTGCGCGCTACGGAGGCCATGAAGCGAACGCCACTGGTCGCGGTAGCGGAGGCGACCTGCGAGAGCTTCCGCGAGACCAAGACGTTCGCCAGCAGCGAGGGCAGCTACATCGAGCAGACGCTCACGGAGACGGGCTGCGGCATGGAGGCGACCGCCATCGGCCACGGCGAGGTGCAGCGGCGCAGCTATCCGGCCAGCCTGGGCCGCCACCAAGCGTGCGAGGGCTGGGAGTTCGTGGAGCGCCAGGACATTCTGCGCCACGCGCCCCGCATCGCGGAGGAGGCCGCCGCGCTGCTGACGGCCCCGGAGTGTCCGCCCCAGGTCACCACGGTCATCCTGGACGCCACGCAGACCGCCCTTCAGGTGCACGAGTCCTGCGGCCACGCCGTCGAGCTGGACAGGGCGCTGGGCATGGAAGCGGCCTTCGCCGGCACAAGCTTCCTGACGCCGGACAGGCTGGGGCAGTTCCGCTACGGCTCGGAGGCCGTGACCATCGTCGGCGACGCCACGTGGCCGGGCGGGCTCGGCTCCTTCGGCTACGACGACGAGGGCGTGCCCGCCCAGCGGGTCGTGCTCATAGACAAGGGCAACTTCGCAGGCTACCTGTCCTCGCGCGAGACGGCGGCGACCATCGGCCAGAAGAGCAACGGGGCGGCGCGCGCCGACGGCTGGAACCGCATCCCGCTCATCCGCATGACGAACGTGAGCCTGGAGCCGGGGACGTGGCGCCTGGACGACCTCATCGCCGACACGGACGACGGCGTGTACATGATGACGAACCGGAGCTGGAGCATTGACGACCGCCGTCTGAACTTCCAGTTCGGCACGGAGATAGCGTGGGAGATCAAGAAGGGCAAGCGGGGCGCCATGCTGCGCAACGCCATCTACACCGGCATCACGCCTCACTTCTGGCGTAGCTGCGACGCCGTCTGCGACCGCGCCCACTGGACGGTGTGGGGCATCCCGAACTGCGGGAAGGGCCAGCCGGAGCAGGTGGCGCACGTGGGCCACGGCGCGTCGCCCGCGCGCTTCCGCAACGTGCAGGTGGGCGTCAGAAAAGGGTGAGGAAACTCGCCACGGGTCACACGGGCAACGGCAGTGCAGGAGGCCGTCGGCAGGCGTACAATACCGCGTGGCGCGAGCGCCCTGCATCCACCACAACCAAACGGGTGCAGGGCCGCAATCCTTCCGCGGAAGGACGCCGGAGGGACTGGGAGGTGTCCTCCCAGTCTTCGTTTCTTTTCCCCTCTCCTCGTAGGAGAGGGGGACCGAGGGGGTGAGGCGCCCCTATCGCAACCCAAAGCAAAATTTACAGGTAGAGGGAGGGAGACGACCCCGTGCGTAAAATCGCGTCAGGCGTCTACCAGGTCAAGGTGCCCATGCCGAGGAACCCAGAGATACCGGACGGCGGACTCGGCTACACGCTGGTGTACCTCATCGAAAGCCATGACGGCTGGACGATGATAGACTCCGGCTGGAACACACGCGAGGGGCTGGACGCCCTGGACAAGCAACTGCACGCCGCAGGCGCCGAGTGGACAGACGTGCGCGACCTCATCGTGACCCACTTCCACTCCGACCACCTGGGCCTGGCCGCCGCCGTGAAAGAACGCTCCCGCGCGCGCCTCATCATGCACGAGCTTGACGCCCCCGAAGCGCTGGCCAGGCGCTGGGGCACGGGCATTGACGCGCGACGGAAGGAGTTCGCCGTGTGGGCCGTCGCTCAGGGCGTGCCGCGCGACGACGCCGGGCACATGGGGCCGCCCAACAGGCCAGAAGCCGTGAAGGACCTGGAGGTGACCGCGGAGCTTCAGGTGCGCGGCAACGAGGTCCTGCGGCGGGACGGGACGGAGCTGCACGTTCTGTGGACGCCCGGGCACACGCCGGGCCACATCTCCCTCTACGAGCCCAGGCGCAAGCTGCTGTTCTCCGGCGACCACCTGTTGCCGCGCATCACGCCCAACATATCGTATATTCCCACCATCGGCGGCAGCCCTCTCAGCGATTACCTCCGTTCCCTCAAGGAGCTTGAGCATCTGGAGGTGAACCACGTCCTCTCGCCGCACGAGGGGACATTCCATGGCTTGCAGAAGCGCCTGGGAGAGCTGCGACGCCACCATAACTCGCGCATGCGGCAGATGCTGCGGGCGCTGCGAGACGGCCCACTCACGGCATGGCAGATTGCCGCACACGTGAGGTGGCGCGTCGGCAAGTGGGAGGACCTGTCGCTGCGGACGCGGCAGTTCGCGCTGCAGGAGACAGTCGCCCACCTGCGCCACATGGTGGACGAAGGGATACTCAGGGAAGCGCCGCGGGACGGCGTTGTATACTACGCGCTTGTGAAGCCCGCGAAGGCGTGAGACAATAGCGGGGAACTCAAAGCATAAGGTGGTCGCATGTTGCCGATACCGAATGAGATAGCCATCGCCATCGGCCCGTTGCAGGTCCGGTGGTACAGCCTGATGATCCTGCTGGGCATCCTGGTCGGACAGTGGGTGTCCTCCCGGCTGGCGCGCGAGCGGCGCGAGAACACGGACCACGTGGTGGGAATCCTGGTGCTGGCCGTGCCCCTGGGACTCATAGGCGCGCGGCTGTACCACGTCGTCTCCGCCTGGAACTTCTACGCCCAGTACCCAGAGCTTATCCCCGCCATCTGGCGGGGAGGCATCGGCATCTACGGAGGCATCGCGGGGGCGCTCGTGGCCTTCGTCATCTACTGCCGCTGGCAAAAGCTCAGCCTGCTGCGGTGGATGGACATCGCCGCGCCGGGCCTGCTTATCGGCCAGGCCATCGGCCGATGGGGCAACTACTTCAACCAGGAGTTGTACGGGCCGCCCACGGACCTGCCGTGGGGTATCCCCATTGACAAGGCGCACCGGCTGCCCGGCTACGAGAGCGAGAGCTACAAGCTCTTCCACCCCCTGTTCCTGTACGAGTCGCTGTTCAACGTCGTGGGTTTCTTCATCCTCATGTGGGTCAACCGCCGCTTCGGAAAGAAGTTGGCGAACGGCGACATGGCCCTGCTGTACATGGTCTGGTACCCGCTGGGACGCTTCTGGCTGGAGGGGCTGCGCCTGGACAGCTGGATGATCTTCGGCATCGCGACCGCCCAGTGGGTGTCCGGCCTTGTGATGCTGACCGCGGTCATCCTGCTGCTCTACCGGAAGCGCCCAAAGCAGACGGAGGCGGTCGCTGTCACCGCCGAGGGGCAGACAGTGGCGGCGCCGACTTCCGGCGCGGACGCGAAGCCCGACGGGGAGCCGAAGACCTAAGCCGCGCGTTCTTCCGGCACAACTAACGGGGTGGGACGCTGTCCCACCCCGTTTATGTTCCGGTCACTCCACCAGCGCCGAGCCTCTCAAAGAGCAAACCTAAAATTCCCCCTGGAGGTCCGCGCATGTACTACGTGCTCTTGTACGACTACGTGGAGGACGTGGCGACGAAACGGACGCCCTACCGCGAGCAGCACCTGGCCCTCGTCCGCAAGCTGCACGAGCGCGGCGAGCTGCTCATGGCGGGCGCGTGGGCCAACCCGCTGGACGGCGCGGCGCTCGTCTTCCGCGTCGACAGCCCCAAGGCCGTCGAGGGCTTCGTGGCCGCAGACCCGTACGTCAGGCACGGCCTCGTCACCCGCTGGCGCATCCGCGAGTGGAGCGTGGCGGTCGGGGGTTAGAAGCCGCCACGGGTTCCTCACCCCCTTGGTCCCCCTCTCCAAAATTTGGAGAGGGGGAGAAGTTGAAGCTGGGGGATACCCCCAGACCCCCGCCAGAAGGAGTCAACTCCCTCTGGACTCCCACGTCAAAGACCTCTACGGCAAGCTCTGACGCGATGCCCGCAATCGGCGGGATGGCGCCGCGAGAGCTAGGCCTTTGCGGGCGGCGACTCCTTCTTGCGCGCCGCCAGCAGGTAGATGATGGGACCGAGGGTGTTCACAAAGACGACCAGGAGCGCCCACGGCCATTTTCTGCCGCCCTTGAGCTTCTCCGCTGACGCCTGCACCAGGTCGCTGACCGCGAAGCCCATGAGGAAAAACTGTACCGCGACGCCGAAGACGATGAGCAGCAACAGCACCGATTCCCTTGAACCCAGCCCAGGCGTCATGTTCCACCTCTTTCCGCGGATGTTCGCCCGCGATCCCGCATGTCCATTGCACTCAGCCGGACGGTTTCCGCTCTGCTCCGGACGAGACCCTTCTGAAAAGCGCTACGTGACCGGCGCGGCCTCCGCCAGAAACGCGAGGAATGTCTGCAGGAGGTGCGTGTCCGCCTGCTTCTCCGCGTAGGTGTAGTAGATGCCCCGCTTCAGGGACAAGCCCTTCAGGGTGATTGACTTCGTGCGTCCCAGGGCAAGGCTCGCCTGCGCCGCCATGGCGGAGACGAAGCCCAACCCCACACCCGCCTCCACCGCCGTGATGACCGCCTGGCTCGACCCGACGACAAGCTGGGGCCTGGCGTGGCCCAGGTTGAACCCCCGCGCCTTCAACAACTGCTCCAGGCTGCGCTGCGTTCCCGACCCCTCCTCGCGGACGACGAGCGGCTGGCCCTCCAAGGCCTCCACCCGAATGCTCCCGCGCTTCGCGAAGGGGTGCTTCGGCGGGGCCAGCAGCAGCACCTCGTCGTCCTGGAGCCGCCGGACGACCAGCCCGCGCCGCTTCACCTCCGCGCCGATGAAGCCGATGTCCACCTCGCGCGCCTGGACCTTGTCCACGATGATGGAGGTGTCCGCGACGGCGATGGTCGCCTGAACGGCGGGGTAGCGTTGCAGGAACGCTCCCAGCAGACGGGGCAGGATGTACTCGCCGGGAATGGTGCTCGCGCCGAGCGCAAGCCGCCCGCCGATCACCTTGCGCAGCGTCTTCATGCTCTCGCGCAGGCCGCTCTCCTCCGTCAGCACGCGCTCCGCGAAGCGCAGAAAAAGCGTGCCGGCGTCCGTGAGGGCCACGCGCCCGCCCTGACGCTCCAGCAGCTTGGCGCTCGCTTCCTCTTCCAGGCGCTGCACCTGGAAGGAGATGGTCGGCTGGCTCACGCCCAGCGCGCGGGCCGCGTCCGAGAAGCTGCCGCGCCGCACCACCTCAACGAAGCTGCGCAGGTAGTCGGTATTCATTGCGTTTCGCTCCCGCCTGACGCTACTGTAACACGTCGTAAGACCACAACAAGAATGGGCGCCCGCCCCACGGAATGCGCCGTGTCTCAGTTAGCGGATACCTCACCCCTTGACCCCTCTCCTGCAGGAGAGGGGAAATACTGTGTCTGGGGACACCCCAGACCCCGGCGAGGGCTTCGCCCCCTGCACCCCCAAATAGCCCCTCAATAGCCTGACGCAGCACCGGAAATGCCCAGCAAAGCGCCGCCTCCCGACAGAAGTTGGAGACGGGGACAGTCCAGACCCCGGCAGTCCTTCCACGAAGGAGCCACACCTTGTCATTCCAAGGCGTCTCTGATTCACGAACGCTAATACTCCGTGGCCCCGTTGAAGAGCCACGCACCGATCCTCAATGGCGGCACACGGTTGACGCTCCACGCCGTCCGCACCAGCCGCGTCTCCCGCCCGATGCTATTCACATGGTTCAGCGCGTCCACGTAGCTCTGCGTGAAACGCAGGTTGCGCACGGGCCGCGTCACCTCGCCGTTCTCAAGGAGGAACGTCCCGTCCCGCGTCATGCCCGTGACCTCGACGGTCAGCGGGTGCACCGTGCGCGTGTACCAGAAGCGTGTGACCAGCAGGCCGCGCTTCACCGGGCGGACAAGGTCGTCCAACGCGGCGTCACCAGGCTTCATGAAGAGGTTCGTCGGGAACGGCCCGTAAGCGTCGAGGGGCGGGATGGCGTGCCCGGTGGAGGCGCGTCCCTCCTTCGCCGCCGTGTAGCTGTCGTAGCAGGCGCCCTTCGCGACGCCGTCCACGATGAAGTCCACGCGCTGCTTCGGAACGCCCTCAAAGTCGAACGTCATGGGGATGCCCGTCGGGTCAAGGCCGTCGTCCCAGATGGTGACGTTGTCGCCCATGATCTTCTGGCCCAGCCTGCCCGTCAGGAAGCTCCGCCCTTCCTGAACGGCCTGCGCGCTGAAGCCCGTCCAGCCGAGGAAGTCCAGGATGTCACTGACGGCGTAGGGGGCGAGGACGACCTCGTACACGCCCGGCTCGATGGACGCGGGATTGCGGCCACGCTCCGCCCCCTGGACGGCCTCGTCCGCCACGGCCTCGACATCAATGCGGCCCATGTCCATGTCCACGCGGTCGGCGTACCCGGAGCTGGTGTCGGACCGGACCACCGCCATCACGTCGGCGACCGTCGCCCGGTGCCGCGCGAACAGGCCGCGCGAGTTCGCCACGGCGTACTCGGTGGCGCGCACGCTGACAGCCCCCGCCGCTTCCAGACCGCGCTCCTCCGCCTTGTGGATGATGACGGCGGCCTGACGCGCTCGCTCCTCCGGCCCCTGGCGCGCGGTGCGGGCCACGTATGCTTTTGCCATGGGCGCGGGAGCAGGGCCGGGCAGCCCGGGGAGCGCCGGATTCTCCGGCACGACGCGTGTCGTAGCCGCGGCGGCCTCCACGGCGCGGCGCACGCCCTCCGCCGAGAGGTCGCTGGTGGACGCGACGCCCGCGCGTTTGCCGTCGAGCAGGCGCACCGTGAGCGTGGCGTGCCGCTCGCTCACGTTCTGGTGGATGGCGTTGCGGGCGAAGCGCGTGAGGGAGAGGTCGAAGTCAACGAACAGCGCCTCCGCCTGCGCGTCTCCGGCCAGGCTGAACACGCGGCCCGCTATCTCCCGCAGCTTTTTCTCGCCGAGCACTGACGGCCTCCCGCTATGACGCTAAGGGTGAGTGTAGCGAGAAGGGCCACGAGGGTCAAATGAGTAAAAGGGCTGCAAGACTCTCACCCCCTGCGTCCCTCTCTCCCTTTGTCAAGGGAGAGAGGGAGAAACAAAACGAATCTAGGAGGACATCTCCCAGACCCTCCGGCTGGAACGCGCAGTTCCCTGCACTCTCTTCTGAAGAACACGCCCCCAGTTGTCCGCAGAGGACTTTGGCAACCGACGCCAGCGCTTGCTTGCGCAAGTCTAGCGCGTGGATAGCGATCAGCATGGGGGAGTCCAGAGGGGCGCAGCCCATTTGGCGGGGGCCTGGGGGCTTGCCCCCCCAGATTCGGTATTCTCCCCCTTTCCCTTCGTGAAGGGAAAGGGGGAACGAGGGGGTATGGGTTCCGTGACAGCTTCTACGACAGCCACCAGCGGGAGCCGTCCGGCGTCTTCTGGACCTCGATGCGGGCGGGGAACATCTCCTTCAGCTCGTCAATGTGGGTGATGACAAGGATGAGCCGGAAGTCGTCGGCGATGGCGTTGATGACATCCACCACCTTCTCCCGACCGGCGGCGTCCTGCGTGCCGAAGCCCTCGTCCAGGAACAGCGTGGGCAGCGGCGCGCCCGCGCGGCGGGCCAGCAGGCGCGAGAGCGCGACGCGCAGCGCGACGTTGATGCGGAAGGCCTCGCCGCCACTGAACGTCTCATAGCCGCGAGTGCCAAGCTCGTCGCTGATGCGGATGTCCAGCGTCTCGATGGTCTCCCCTTTGGTGTTCTTCTTCTCGCGCTGCGTCTCCAGCGTCAGCCCCATCCGGCCGTCGGTCATGCGCCCCAGCAGCGCGTTGGCCTCCGCCTCTATCTCCGGAATGGCCGTTTCGATGAGCAGCGCCTGGACGCCCTTTTTGCCGAAGGCCTCCGCCAGCTCGGCATAGGCCCCGCTCTCAACGCGAAGCGTCTCCAGCTCTCGCGTCTCCCTGTCCCGCCGCGCCGCCGTCTCGTCGAGCAGCCGCAGCCGCTCCTGTGCCGCGCTCTGCCGTGACAGGGCGTCCCTCCGGCGACCGTCGGCGTCCGCGTAGGCGGCCTCCGCCTCGCGCAGCCGCTGCTCCAGTTGCGGCAGACCGACCATCTCCCGCTCCAACGCGGCGAGCGCCTGGCCCGTGGCCTCCTCCTCCGCGCGCCAGCGCGCGACCGCCTCCCGCGCGCGCCGGAGAGCGTCGCGCTCCTCCTCCACGCGCTGCAAGGCCTCCTCCAGTCGGCGGTGCTCCTCGTCGAAGGGCGTCAGCTCGGCGAGCCTGCGCCGCGCCGCCTCGTGCCGCGCCGGGTCGTAGCCCAGCGCATCGCGGGCCTGCAGCGCCTCCGTCAGCCGCCTGCGCTCCTCCGCGGCGAAGTCGCCCGCCTGGATGCGGCCCGCGGCGCTCTCCAGACGCTGGCGGGCCTGGGCCAGCTCCTCGACGCTGCGTTTGCCCTCCGCGATGTCGCGCTGCAGGGCGGCGAGACGCCCATCGAGGGCGCTGCGCTCCCGCGCGAGCTTCGCTTCGGCCTGCGCGTTCTCCCGCTTAAGCGCGTCCGCGCGCTGGCGGAGCCGGGCTATCTCCTGCTCGTTGGCGCGGAATCGGGCCTTCCGCTCCTGCCCCTGCGCGCCGTAGTCCTCCACAATATGCGAGCAGCGGTCATCCCCCAGGTGCGTGCCGCACACGGGGCACTCGGCCTTGCCCTGCAGTCGGTCTATTTTGTCCCGTAGCTCCTGCATCTCGCGCTTGAGCTGCTCGTTCTCCTGCTGAAGGCCCGCCGCCTGCTCCAGCGTCGTCTGGGACTCTTCACGCCGCGCGACGACCTCCCGCTCCGCGGGCTGCAACGCGACAAGCTGCTGCTGGACCTGCGCGACATGGGCTTCGAGCTGGGGCACGGCCTCGGCGCGAGGTTGCAGCCGGGCGATGTCCCGCTCCGCCTGCTGCTGCTCCGCAAGAAGCTTCTGGCGCGCCGCCTCGACCTGTCCTTCCAGACGTATGCGCTCCTTGTCCAGCGCGTCGTGCCGCTGGCGCTCCGCTTGCGCGGCGTCCACGGAGGCACGTACGTCTGTCATCTCCCGGTAGCCCTGCCGGATGGCGTCCTGACGGGTGAGCAGCGCGTCGTACACGCCGATGCGCCGCGTCCGCTCCGCGGCGTCCTTCTCGGCACGCGCCTGCTCGTCCCGCGCCTGCTGGCGTCGGCGGCGCGTGTCCTCCACATGGCCCGCCTTCGACTGGAGGCTGCCGACCTGTGTGTGCAAGACAGTCGCCTGCTTCTGGGCCTGCTGCGCGGCGGCCTCGGCGGCGGCCAGGGACGCGCGGGCCTGCTCCGCCTCCGCCTCGTGGGCGGGCCGCCGCGCCATCTCGCTCTCCATCCGGGCGAGGGCGGCCTCGCGACCGCGGGCGTCGGCGTCGCGCTGGCGGGCGCGCTCGCTGGCGCGCTTCGCGAGCGTATCGTAGTAGGCCAGGCCGAGGATGTCCGCGAGCACGTCCTTGCGCTCGGCGGGCCGCTGGCGGGTGAACTCGTCGGCGCGGCCCTGGGCCAGATAGGCGCTGTTGATGAACGTGGTGTAGTCCAGGCCCACCAGTTCCAGTATCTTGCGCTGCGTCTCCGCCACGGTGTTGCCGCCCGTGGAGCGCCACGCCCCGTTGGACGCCGCCTGGAGGTCGAGCAAGGTCGCGCCCGAACGGCGGCCCGGCCTGGACTTGCTGCGCTTGCGCACGACCCGGTGGCGGTCGCCGCGCGCTTCGAACTCCAGGTCCACCTCCATGTCCGTCTCGCCCATGTGGACCAGGTCGTCGTCGGAGCGGGCGCGGCACTCGCCCCAGAGCGCCCATGTGATGGCGTCCAGGATGGCGGACTTGCCGTGCCCGTTCGGCCCGCAGAGACACGCGACGTGCAGCCCCTCGAAGCCGAGCGGCTCCGGCGGCTCCCGATAGCACATGAAGTTGCGAAGGGTGAGACGGAGGGGAATCATGGACTGGACAGGTCGGGCTTTTCCAGCGTGATGGCCTGGCCGCGCTCCGGCACGATGACTCTGCGCCCGCGCAGCCGGTCGGCGAACAGCGCGGGGTGTTCCGTGTGAACGGGGACGACCACCTTCGGGTCCATGACGTTGATGAGGCGCACCAGCTCGTCGCCGGAGATGTGGCCGGAGGCGTGCAGTCCCTCGTCCTCCGGCGGCGGCCTGCGCGTGACCGGGTCCGGCACGCCCGCGTGCGTCAGCCCGAAGCGCTCCAGCCACGCCTTCAGGCGCACGATGTCCATGACCATCTCCTCGGAGTACGCCTCGCTGGACGAGTAGATGTACAGTCCGCCCGGCGCGGGCTGGATGTCTATCAGGTTGTTCATATCGAAGTAGCTGAAGCACAGGATGTAATCGTGCTGCGCGTCGTGAATCTGGCGCGGCGTGACCATCCTGCCGCGCGCGGCGTACGCCTCGACCAGCTTGCGCTCCCACGGCAGCATCGTGCCTTTCGGCTCGTCGTACACCAGCAGCGCGCCGTCCTCGATGGGGTCGGCGACCTCGCTCGGGATGACGCGGCTCACCGCGTCCAGCACGTAGGCGTCCCGCGACAGCACGACGAGCCTGCGCCCGCAGTCGCGCGCGATCTCGCGGAAGGCGAGCAGGCGCTCCAGGTTGCGCGGCCCGAAGTCGGCGATGACGAGCCGCCCGTGCGCCGCCCGCACGCGCTCCAGGGCGCGCTGGTGCACCACGTCCTCGGTCACGTCGTCGGCGGGCTTGTCAATGCGCGTGCCCTCGCAGACGAGGACGGCGGGCCGCCGCGCCGCGGCCG
>Ga0082335_1002818_pt1 | contig 30862 bp, 23 predicted proteins | sample Subgrocontami58m_FD_72375 | JGI IMG/M metagenome (GOLD analysis project Ga0082335, IMG submission 72375) | Subsurface groundwater microbial communities from S. Glens Falls, New York, USA - GMW37 contaminated, 5.8 m (SPADES assembly) (version 2) ...
ATCCAGCGGGATGGGTACGTGGTGGAGAAGTATTTCGTGAGGGGAGAAGGCGACTATGTCGTTCCTTACCTCTTGCTGTTGCCGGATCGGCCGAATCGCAAAGCCGTACTCTATCTCCATCCGGCCGACAAATCAGCCGGGGCGGCGCCCGGCGGCGAGTTGGAGGGATTCGTCCGGAACGGATTCACCGTACTCGCGCCGGATGTGATTGGAGTCGGAGAAATCGGCGCGGGCACGTTCCGAGGCGATGCCGAAATCGGCAGCATTTCATATAACATGCTCTACACCGCCACGCTGATTGGCCGGAGCATTGTAGGCGTGCAGGCCGGCGATGTCGTTCGCGTCACCCGCATATTGAGGAAACACAGCGGCGCGGAGGAGATCTATGCGGTGGCCAGGCGGGAAATGGGACCGGTACTGTTGCATGCAGCGGCGTTCGAAACGGCGATTGCCCGGATCGCCCTCCTCGAATCTTGCTCGTCCTACGAATCGATCGCGCAACACCGATTCTACTCTCCGGCCCTGGTCCCCAGCACCGTGCCCGGGGCGCTCGGAGCCTATGACCTGCCCGACCTGGCGGCCTCGCTCGCGCCGCGAAAGTTGTTGCTGGCCGCGCTGACCGACGCCACGGGCGCAGCGATCGATGGCAGTTCCGCCAAGGAATTCGACGTCATTCGCGCCGCCTACCGCTCGCGCAATGCCGGGACGCAGCTCACGATCATCTCGCCGGCGCCCCGCGAGCAATGGCCGGAATTGCTGCGCGAGTGGATGAAATGACGTGAGCCGGGAATCGCCTTGGCCGCCGGGCCCGACCATCGGGAACCAAGCGACGGGCTTTATAAGCAGCGAACCTCGCGGAGCCCGCGACCGCCGAATCCAATCTCCGAATATGGCCGCACCGCCCTCCGCGCAATCCGCGTAATCCGCGGTGAAATGGTTTGGGAAATTCACCGCGGATTACGCCGATCACGCGGATGAACTACCGGCGGCGGCGCCTGCCGTTCGTGCTAGCCCGCGGCGTTCTTCGGTTTCGCCGGCGGGGGGATGACCGGGCCGTATTCGCGCGCGGTCTGGATGCCGGGCCGCGGGACGGGATACCGGCCGTTGGCCTCGAGCTGCAGCGGCGCCGGCGAATCGGCGGTGAGCGTGTCGACGGTCGGGGCGAACTCGTGGTCGCAGTTCAGAATGTCGTCGAACGTGATGATGCGGCCCGTGTGCGCCGCCATCCGGCCCATCGACGCCACCAGGCTCGCCTCGACGCCGCGCTTCACCTCGTTGTACGGGCGGTCGTTGCGGATGGCGTCCACCAAGTCGTCCCACTCGAGCTGATACGGGTTCGGCTCAGGTTGCGGGAAGGCCCAGCGCAGGTTCGGGTCCGCGAGGTCGACCTTGTCCTTCGCGGTCAGGATGCGCGGCATTTTCTGGCCGGCGTAGATGCGCACCTGGCCCGGCGTGTGCGACCGCGTGGTGATGACGGCCGATCCCTTCGAACCGTGCGCGTAACTGGCGAACTCGTTGTGCACGCCGGGCATGTTGCGGCCCTCGTAATACAGCTTGGTCCCGTCCGGGTACGTGTACTGGACCGAATAGGTGTCGAAATTCTGGTCGAGCGAATCGCCGCGGTAATGACGCCCGCCGACCGCCATGGCCTCGACCGGCCAGGCATCCTTCATCCACGAGCACTCGTCGATCTGGTGAATGTAATAGTCCGAGAACACGCCGCCGCTGGCCCAGATGAACGCGTGGAACTTGGAAATCTGGTACAGCACTTCCGACATCCCCTCCGGCTTCGGGCCCGCCGTGCCGCCGCCGGAACCCATCCGATACGCGCGCATCGCCACGATGTCGCCGATCTGGCCGTCACGAAGCCGCTGATACAATTCCTTGCGGCCCTGGCAGTGACGGACCATCAGCCCGACGCCGACCTTGAGGTTCCTGGCCGATGCCTCCTCGCCCAACGCGAACATCCGCTTGCTCGTCGGACCGTCGACCGTGACCGGCTTTTCCATGAAGACATGGAGTTTCTTCGCGATGGCGTAGCGGAAATGCACCCAGCGGAAGGCCGGCGGCGTGGCGAGGATCACGACGTCGCCGGGCTTCAGCGCGTCCATGGCGTTCTTGTACGCGTCGAACCCGAGGAACCGGCGCTCCGGCGGCACGGCCATGCTGGCCGGCGTTGCCTCGAACTGCTTGGTCAGCTTGTCCAGCGATCCCTTCAGCTTGGTCTCGAAGACGTCCGCCATCGCGACGAGCTTGATCGGCCCGCTCTTGGTCGACAGCGCCTGGCCGGCGGCCCCGGTGCCGCGGCCGCCGCAGCCGACGAGCGCCACCTGGATCAGGTCGCTGCCGGCGGCGTGCACGTAGGGCAACGCCACTCCGGCGAGGGCGGACGCGGTCGCAAGGCGACCGGCGTGTTGGAGAAAATCACGGCGCGTTAACTCACTCGAAGACCGAGGATTCATAAGAAAAAGACTGGGCGCCGGGAACAGGGCGGAAGTTGCACGGCGAAAAGAAGGGAAGCAAGGCTACTCGGCGCACGCCGGCAGGTTGAAATCTTTCCTTTTCGCCAGCAGTCGTCTTAGCCTCGTCGGTCAACGCTCCAGCCTCCCTCGACCAATCACCATGGAACCGATCCCCTTTGCTCCCGAAACGACATCCCGCCGCGCATTTCTCGGTCGCGCCGCCGCTTTGGCCGCCTGCGCCCTGCTGCCGGCGCGCGGAACCGCGGCGGACGCGCCGCGCAAAACCGGCCGGAAGCCGAATTCCATTTTCAACGGCGTGCGGATCGGCTGCATCACGTACAGCTACCGCAGCCAGCTCGCGACGGCGGAAGAGATTCTCGCGGCGCTGATCGAGGACGGTCTGAGCGAAGTCGAGTTGATGGGCGCGCCGATTCAGGCGTACGCGGGTTTCACGGTCAGCGGCGGCGGCAAAGCCAAGGGCAAGAAAGCCGCCCCCGCGCCCGCGCCGGTGAAGTACACCGACGCGCAGCGCGAGGCACAGCTGGCGAAATGCCGCGAGCTGCGGAAAATGTACAACGACGCCGGGGTGAACATTCACCTGCACAAGATCGCTTTCGGGCCGTCGGATGAGGAGATCGAATTCAACTTCCTCGTGGCGAAGGCGCTCGGCTGCGTGGGGATCACCACGGAACGCTCGGAACCGCTCGCGAAGCGGCTGGCGCCGTTTGCCGACAAACACCGGATATGGGTCGGTTTCCACAACCACACGACGAACTTTCCGGCGATGGACAAGCCCGACCCGCTCCTGGATTGCGGGAAATATATCGGGTTCAACTTCGACTTCGGCCACTACTTCGCCGGCACGAAGGGACTGTCACCGATTCCGGTGCTCGAACGCTATCACGAGCGGATCGTAAGCCTCCACATGAAGGACCGGACGGCTGACGGCGGCAATCTGCCGTGGGGCCAGGGCCAGACGCCGCTCAAGGAAATCCTCCAGCTAATCCGGAAGGAGAAATGGACCTTCCCGGCCGACATCGAACTCGAGTACAAGATTCCGGAGGGATCGAACTCCGTCGCCGAGGTCGCGAAATGCGTCCAGTATTGCCGTCAGGCGCTGGCGTAGCCCGTCAGAATCTTTTTGTCACAGAGGACCTGGCGCGGCGCAGCCGCAACCAACTGAATCTCCAATTCTCCGGAACAAAAGGCAACGAAGGGAACCAAGGGTTTGGGCACGAACGACCCTTAGTTTCCTTCTGTTAAATTCCGTGGCTTGAAGATGCTCGCGGAAAAACAAGATTTTGATCCTGTGTGTGGTCAGTTCACTGGTCCATCTCACCGCACGGCGACGGCGACGCCGGAACCGATCATCATCGTGCCGGCCGTGCGATTCATCAGCCGCACGCGACGGTGGTTGTTGAGGAACCGCCGCGCGCGCGCGGCGGCGAAGGCGTACGCCGTGGGAATGCCGCCGACCACCGGCAGCATGATCAGCATCATCAGGGCGGTGTCGGCCGGCGTCAGTTGCTGGAGATCGATGAACGTCGGCAACAGGCCCGCGTAGAACGCGATGGTCTTCGGATTGCCGAGCGTCAGCGCGACGCCGGCGAGCGCGTTGCGCGCGAACCCGCGCTGCTCCGTCGGCAGCGCCGCGCCATCGGCGGTCGTTTCGATCCGCGCCCGCCACAACTTCACGCCGAGCCAGATGAGATAACCGGCCCCGGCGAACTTCACGAAGAAAAACAACTCGCCCATCGAATGCGCGAGCGCGGTCAAGCCGAGCGCGGCGAGCAGGAAGAAAATCAAATCGCCGACGACCACGCCGCAGGTGAGCGCGACCGCATCGCGAAACCCGCGTCCAATCGCGCACGAGGTGACGGCGAAAATCCCCGGTCCGGGCGTGGCGACCGCGATGCTCAACGCGATCGCGAAAATCAGGAAATTATGGGCGGGCATCGGGCGTGGGAGACGAGAGACTGGGGACCAGAGACGAGGGACTAAAGATCAAAGACCTCGGACCGGTGATTTTGGTGCGGTGAGCGGCGCGAAACGACCGAGGCGAAGTTGAGTTTGCCACGCCCGTCATGCGGCGGCCAAATCCCACTCGATGAAAATCACCCCCATCGTGTTGGCCCTCGTTGTTTCAGGCCGGTTGTTCGCCGCCGAAGATCCCGGCCAGCTGATTTTTTCGGACGACTTCGCCCGGAACGAATCGCAGGAGAAAACGGACGCGCCGGGCAATGGCTGGACGACGAACAGCAAGAGCCGCGCGAAGGGCAACAAGCAGGTCGATCTGCGCGATGGCGCGATGTACATCTATCTTCACGCCGAGGCCGATCACGCGGTATCAGTCGTGCATGCCGCCGAGTTCACCGACGGCACCGTCGCGATGCGTTTCATGCTCGAGGATCCGCGCGACAGCCTCGGGCTGGATTTCGCGGATCCACAATGCAAGGAGGTGCATGCCGGCCACCTGTTCGCCGCCCGAGTGAGCGCAAAACAGGTGCTGTTTCAGGATCTGAAGACCGGGAACATGCGGCTCGACATCCAGACGGCGCGCCTGGCGAAGAAGTCACTGACGGCCGAGCAGCAGCAGGCGTTGCAAGGCAAGCAGAAGTCCGTGCCGCGCCCGATTGAGATTGGCCAATGGCACGAACTGCTGGTGAAGGTCGCCGGCGACGAACTGTCGGTGACGATCGACGGCAAGGCAGTCGGCAGCTTCAAGTCACCGGGCATCGCTCATCCCACCAAGAAACAGCTGCGGCTCGCCGTGCCGCGAAACGCAGTGGTCGACGACGTGAAGATTTGGCGGCGTTCGTAGGGATAGCGGACCACTGATAAATTCTACTTTGTTACGACCGCGAAATTCGCCTGTGAAAGCTCGGTACTTGTGGGGGCGAGTGCCCTCACCCCGCGGGAAAGCATTTCCGAATCACTGGCGCTGGATGAGGGCACCCCGCCCACATGCATTCATAACAAAGTGGAATGAAAGACCACGGGCTACTGACCACGGGCCACTGTTGTCGCACGTGCGGCTTGATCTGAATCAAGGCGGACCGGACAAAAACAGATATGTTGGCGGAACTCACCACCATGATGGAAGACCCCAACCCCACCCTCCGCATAGTCGCGACGGTCATCTTGATTCTGGCCACCCTGGCCTTCTCGGCCGTCGCGGTGCACCCGTAAATCAGTTCCGAAGCCCCACTCGGCCGAACGACATCGGCTGCCGACATTGCGCGGCGGGCGGATCGGTCATCGGCTGGCGCTGGCGTCACGGTCCGCTTCCGCGGATGATGGCGCCCGGATCGCCGCGCGGATGGCCTCCAACGCGGAAGGATTCGTGGCGATGTTCCTCCAATTGAAGATGCACAGGAATTTGCAGCGCGGATCGGCCAGCGTGCGGGCAAGGGCAGCGTGCCAGGCATCAATCGTGTTGGCGCCCTGATGCAGCCATTCGACGGCGGCCCACTGGGCCGCGCTGCTGCGGGCCAATGCGCGCCGGACGCCCGCATCGGCCGCGGGATCAGCGGCGTGGCGATAAAAACTCCACCCCGGCGAGGAGTGTTCGTTCACCGCCGCATCGTGCAGCAGTTCGCCCTCCTTCCAACCGGCGACATGCGTGAACAAGCGGTCTCGCGGCACGCCGAGGCCCGCGGCCAGCGTCGAGAGATCGGCCAGGTGGCGGCGGACGACTTCCATGAGATCGTCTTCCGTGATGGCGCCTTGGGTACGCAGGCCGGCGGTCTTCACCGCCGCATAACCGATCTGGGTGACGCCGCGGGCGGGAATCTCGTTCGCCTTGATTCCAGTATGCGGATCGGCGGACTCGGGCCGATCGAGCAGGGCATTGCCACCGGGATAACAGAACTTGTTGACGCCAATCGACGATTCCCAGCCGACTTTGAGGCCGACGAACAAATCCTTTTTCGCCGCCGGCAAACCCCGCCACCACTCGACGACGATCGGCACGTATCTGCGCATTTCGGCATGACAGGCAGCCCGGTAGCGCGGGCTCATGAGATTTGCCGGCGGCAGAACGCGGAGCTGCCGGCCCCAGTTCAACCACGCGATTTTCAGCGCGTCCGCCGAATCCCAGGAGGTCCATTCGACGTTTTCACGATTGGCCGGATCGTAACCGGCGGCGTTCGGACGCCACCAGTTCCACAGATCCGGCCGGCCTTCCCACCAGTACTCGCCTTCCAGCGCCACCAGCACGGGCAGGTCGTGGTCGCGACAGAGATTCAGGAAATGGCGCAGATCGCCTTCGAGCCGATCGTGCCCGCGGCCGAAGTAGGAGAAAATCCGTCCGACGCCGATCCGTACGGGATGACCCGCCGGCGCCCGGAAGTCGCGCGCGATCCGGGCGATCGTGGCGTCGCCATCGGCCGCCGAAGTGTTGATCAGGATGTATTGCTTCGCTGGTGACGAAGATTCCGCTGGCTCCGCGAGTCCGACCGCCGGCAGGAAGTTCGCGAGGGCGAACCAGGCAAGCCGCCTCATGCGGCCACCTCGTCCAAAGTTTTCAGCCGGGCGCACGTCTGCAAACGCGGCCAGCGTCACCGGCCGAGATAGCCCTGCGCCCGGAGCCAGAGCTCGCACAGCTTCGGCCATTGCGAGACCGCGTTTTCCGGTTTGCGCAGGCCGTAGCCGTGGCCGCCACGCGAGAAGATGTGCAGCTCGGCCGGGACGTTGGCCTTTTTCAGTTCGACGTAGAATTGCGCGGCATTCAGCCCGCGCAGCACATCGTCGTGCGTCACCGTGAGGAAAACGGGCGGCGTCTTCTCCGTGACCTTGACCAGCGGCGACAGCGGTCCTGCTTTCCTCTCGTCGCCCAGATAGGCCGGATAAATCGGCACGATGAAATCGGGCCGGCAGCTCAACTCGTCGAGCGCATCGGATTTCGGATACGTTTGTTCGTCCCAGTGCGTGCCGGCCATCACCACGAGGTTGCCGCCCGCCGAAAACCCGAGCATGCCCACGCGCGCCGGATCGACGCCCCACTCCGCGGCGTGCTGGCGCACGAGCCGGATGGCGCGCTGGGCGTCCTGCAGCGGCGCGGCGTGCGGTTGCACGGGGTCACGGCGCGGCACGCGGTATTTCAGCACGACGGCGGTGACGCCAATCGAGTTGAGCCATTCCGCCACCTCGGTGCCTTCGAGATTCCAGGCGAGAATGTTGTAGGCGCCGCCCGGGCAGACGATGATCGCCGTGCCATTCGCCTTCACCGTGGTGGGCCGGAAAAGCGTCAGCGTCGGCTCGGTGATGAGCGGCAGACGGATGACGTCGTCCTTTGGCGCGGCTTTCGCCTTCGGGTTGGGCGGCGGTGCGCGAAAGCCTTCGTCGCCCGGCGGCGTGCCGGACCAGACCTTCAAGACCGCCGGTTCAGCCGCACTGGCTTGCAACGCGACGCTGAGCGCAAGGAACGTGAACAACGCGCGCGAGACCGCGGACCATGTGCTTGAACGCGAAAACTGCGGCGGTGGCGGCGAGTGAAGGAACGACATGAGAACCTACGCCAATCACAGCCGAAGCCCGTTAGCCAGCGATTCCGATCGCGGCGCGAACATCGAGCAAAACTTGGGACCGCAGAACAGGAGCCGCGAAGGCATTCAACCGCGGATTACGCGGAGCGGCGCAGCCGCAACCGAAAGAAACGCCCCGAGCCGTTTAACCGCGGAACACGCTGAAGACACAGAAGCAGAGGAACAGCGGAACGAAATTCCCCGGCCGCCGTTTTCCGCGTGGTCCGCGTATTCTGCGGTTGAATCAAAAAGGATCGCGGTGGCTCTTCAAGCGGCCAACTATCTTTCCAGCCTCACCACCGCGACGCTATACACCTTCAACTCCGGAACGGTGAAACGCAGGACGCCGCTCTCGGTATGAGCGCTGGTGACCGGCTGCGCGCCGTCGAAATCCGGCGAAACGATTTCGACATTCGCCGCGCGCACGCCGGCCGGAAGCGGCAGCGTCACGCGCAGGTCGCGCGCGGCGTGCAGTTCCTTGCCATCGGGATACACGTCGTAATTCACGAAATGCAGCAGGATCCGATTCTCATTCAGGCGGGGCAGCACCACAGTCGTGGCGGGCGCCTGCACCTCGACCGGCAGCGTCTGCGCGAACACCCAGTCGAGCGTCTCCGCGACCGCGGGCGCAAGCGGCGTCGGTGACGGCAGTTTGTCGACCTTCGCAAAATCGCGCGGGTTCTGCCGCCAATACTCCGCTTCCGGCGAGTCCGCGAAAACAGCGAGTTTGCCGCGTCCGACCGTCACGCGCGCCGGGCCGGACAGTCTAAGGCCCGCGAGCGTCTCGGACAGCGCCGTGGCGCGCGGACGCAGTTCCTGGTCGAACTTCGCCGTGTCGCCGGTGAGGACGACATTCCCGCCCCGCTGGAGAAACGCGCGCACGGCCTCGACCTGCGGATCGCTCAGGCAACCCTGATCCGGCACGATGAGCGTCTGATATTTCTCCAGCGCGCGGGCGTTCAAATCCCGTTCCGCGGCGACGTAATCGAAGGGCACGTGGCGATCGAGCAGCAGCTGGCCCATCCAATGGGCCGGCCACCGCTTGGCCGGGTAGGCGTGGATCGCCTGTGACCACGCGGAGTATACCACCGCCACGGTGGCGAGACTGCGGCTGCGGAAATACAGGTCTTCGTTGCGCTGGACAAAACCGAGGAGCGTTCGCGAGTTGACGGAATGTCTCGTGCCGAATTCGGGCACGCCCCCGCTGGCGTAGCCTTCGGCGAGGAAGATTTGGTGCTGCAGGGGATTTCGCGCGGGCTTGTCGTTCTGCACGATCATCACCGGTTTGCCGGGACCGGCGGCCGCACCGAGCAGGTACGACGTGAGGTCGCTGTACGGCGCGGTGCCATGTCCCCACTCCTCCCAGTGCACGTAGTCGAAGAGATTCGTGGTCGCCTGCAGGAACATGTGCATCCCGCGCTCGTTGCCCTCGCGCACGCCCATGTTGTGCGAGAAGGCGAACCGCGGAAATTCGCGCTGCACGGCCTCGCGCACGCTGGCCGACCATTGGCGCCAGGCCGCCCAGCGCCAGCGGAGGAACTCGCGGCTCTCCCATTTCGCGAAGTCCGGCTCGTTCGTCCGTTTCGGCAGCGGCGTGGACGCGTCGCGCCCGAGCGCCGCGACGTGCCGGCGCCAGCCCTCGCGACAATGCTCGCACTGGCAGTACAGGACCGCCGGGTCCACGTATCCGCCAACGTCGTACCAGATCCCGTCGAATCCGGCGCGGGCGAAGGCCAGCCCATTCTCCTGCAGCAAGTCGCGCCAGTGCGGATTGCTGTAGCAACTCGTCATCAGCTCCTTGCCATAGGCGCCGCCGAGCATGCTGCCCGGCTGGTTCCGTTCGTCGCGCGCAAAGTAGATCTCCGGATCGAGGCCGGCTGGCCGGAAGATTTCCGGGTTGAAGCAGGTGCTGCCCACCGAGGCGGACACGAAGATGCCGGCCTGGTGCAGCGCGGCCACCTGCCGCGACCATTTCTCCAGCCACTCGCGCTGGGCCGTGATCGGAATCAGCCCGCGCATTTTCGGCGGCCGCGGAAAAGTATGGACGAAGTTGGCGTTCGCCGCCTGTGCCGTCTTCACATCGATGATGTCGCCCGGCGTCCACAGCAGCGTGGCACGAATCACGCGGGGCAGTGCCTCGGCGGGCGAAGTGGCGGTCGCAGCGAAGTCCGGCGCGGCGGCGACGGCCGAAGCCAGCAGGACAAGCTCTGTGACAAGAAACCTCGAAATGCTATTTCGCCGCATACAAATTATGGTGACACAGAGGACACGGAGGAGAGCACAGAGGTCACCGAGCAAGGGCGCTCGAGTGGGCATGATCGGGAAGTCCCGGAGATTTTATCAGCAGGCCAATGTGGCGGCCGATGCATCGAAGTGGAATGGAATCCATCGCCTCTGTGGCCTCTGTGCAACCTCTGTGGGCTCTGTGTTCCCTGACCTGCACAGCACGGACCGCAAATTTTGTCACACCTCGGCATAGGCCAACCCCAACTGGCGCGCCATCGTGGCGACGGCCGGGCGCTGATCGCCGGTCGCGAGGTAGAGGTGGTGCCCTCCCCCGCAGCCGGCATAGCGCTCGAGGAAATTCGCCAGCGGCAGTCGCGGCCTGATTTTGAAATGCGGCATCGCGAACTCGAGCTTCAGCGGAAACCGCACGATGTCGGCCTGGGCCACGACGAAACGGAAGCCGCGGCCGGCATCGCGCGCAAGGTTCACCAGCGTGACCTCGCGCGCCCCGAGTTCCGCCAGGTGATAAACCGAGACGCGATCGCTGAGCAGCGGCTGCTTCTGCGCCAGCACCGGCTGGACGTCCGCGCGGGCAAACCGCGGATCCGATTCGCCCATGTGCGCCATGAACACGGTGCCGCCACGCCAGTCGGGGCAGAACATCTCCGAGAAGAACGCCTCGCCCGCGAGGAAATTGAGCGGCCGGCCCAACAACGCCGTGAGCACATCCCCTTCGCCGGCGTATCCGATTCCGTCCGACAATAGCCGCGAACACGCGTAGAACGGCGTCGCCAGCCCGCGGCGGACGTATTGAAAGTTCATGCTGTAGGCGCTCATACCTTCGCCCGCGAGCAGGCGCGACAGGGCGAGGTAATCGCGCACCGCCGCCGCGTGGGCCTCGGGCTCCACGTTGTGCAGCCGGTACCGGACGCGGTCGGCCTCCACCGCCGCGGCGACGTCGGCCGCCGGCACGCGCTTCGCCGCGGCGATGATGCGCGCGACCGGCACGTCTTTCACGGTCACTCCGAACCGTTTTTTCAGCTCGGCGAAACTCACCGCGAAGTCGCCCATCCCCGCAAATGGCCGGCCGGTGAGTCCCACCCGCTGGTCGCGAAAAAGCGCCGCGGCTTTCAATGCGCGCAACGCCACCTGCAGTCGCGCGGCGAGTTCGGGGTCGGCGAGGCTTCCGGCCACGACTTCGAACGGCACGCCGCGACCCGTCAGCACCGACGCGAGATCCATCACCCCGTGGATGCCGTGGTTCTCCGAAATATCGGCCGGGCCGCTCGTTTCGTCGAAGTGCTCCGCCTTCGTCGTGTCGAGCATCAGGATCGGCTTGCCGAGCTTCTGCAGCGTGTCGGCTACGAGCAGACTCGGCGAATAAGTGAGGTGCAGCGTGATGACGACGTCGGCCCGTGCCGCCGCCGCGGCGGCGCGGCGCACGTCGGTCGCCGTGGCGATCAGCCCGACGTCGGCGACGGCCACGCCTTGCGCAACCAGAAACTCGCGCACTTGCCCGAGAAACGGCTCCATCCGGCCGCGGAGATCGGGCCGCATCTTGTCGTAGAGCTTCAGGAAGAGCGGAAAGAGGACGGCGTTAATCGGCGGGTTCATGCGAGAGGTTCCGATCCAGCCCGCGAATAATGCGAATGAACACGAATTTCGGAGGCGCAGGGACAAATGCCGCGGTCGCCGCAGAAGAACCCACGGTGGTTCGGATCGTTCACTTCATGGATTCTCATTCGTGTCTATTCGCCTGAATTCAGAATTCACGGGCAACTGAATCTTTCCGGTTGATTTCGCACAGAGCTCCTGCCGCAACCGCAGGAGCCGCCAAGGCATAACCGCGGATCACCCAGAGCAGCGCAGCCGCAACCGAACGAAACGCTCCGAACAAGTTAACCGCGGAACACGCGGAAGACGCGGAAGCATAAGAACAGCGGGAGTCCCCGGCCTCCGTTTTCCGCGTGGTCCGCGTATTCTGCGGTTGGATTGAAAAGGATCGTCGCAGCCTGCGTGCATTTTCGGGGATAGCAGTGCAGAGCACGCGGATGACTGGAGTTTCTCCTGCCATAATCCGCGTCCGCCTCATTCGAACTGGTCATACCACGCGCGAGTGGCCGAGGCGGGTTTGACGAGCCTCAGCGAACGTTGCGCCCGCGCTGACGCCTCCGCGGCATCGCGAAAAATGCCCGCACCGATGCCGGCCAGCATTGCCGCACCGGTCGCGCCGGCCATGGCGGCCCCGGCCAAATGGAGTTCCCGGCCCAACGCGTCGGCGACGATTTGAGTCCACACCTCGCTGTTCGACGGCCCGCCGACGATGACGATGCGGCGTGGTTCGAACCCCGTGCTCGAAAGTGCCGCGAGCCGCCGGCGCACCGCGAGCGCGGTGCCGACCATGAGTCGGCGGCTGAGCTGGCCGAACGAGTAGCCGCGGCAGATGGCAGCCCGCGCCGCGCGATTCGCGGGCGGCGGAGCGAGCGGATCGATGGGCGGTCCTTCCTCGCCGCACGCCACGGCCGACGCCGCGGCGGTGAACCGGCGATACCGCTCGGCGAGCGGCAGTGATTTCGGCAGCGGAAAAATCGAGGTGAGATAACGATCGATCGTCGTCCCGACGGCGGTGAGCGCGAACATGGCGCCCCACGGCCCGTCGGGCTGGCGAAACGGATCGACGATCAGTCCGTTCGCAAGCGCGGCGGCACGGTCGGCGGTCGGAAGGAAGCCCACCCACGAGGTCCCGCACGACAGCAGCAGATCGCCGGCGTCGAACACGCCCGAGCCGATCGCCGCGCTCGGATGATCGAACGCGCCTGCGATCACCGGCAACCTCGCGGGGAGGCCGGTGGCGCGGGCGGCCTTCGTGGTGAGCGCGCCAATCCGAGCGCCCGGCGGGACCAACTCCGGCAGCGACGACGGTTGGATGGCCAGCGCGCGGAGGAACGGCTCGTGCCACCGCCGGGCTTTCTGGTTCTGCAGAAAAAAAGTCGTGGCGGACGAATGGTCGATTGCCAGCCGGCCCGTCAGCTCGTGGTGGAAATAGCCGGTCTCGATCGTGAAGTATCGCGCCTTGCGATACACCGCGGGCCGCCGCGCCCGGAGCCACGCCAGCTGCGTCAACGGAAACCGCGGTGTCCAGCGCCACCCCACCGTCTCGAGCACCTCCGGCCGCGAAACCGACGGCAGCAGCGCCTCGTACGCTTCGCCTGCGCGCGTATCCAGCCAGCTGATCGCCGGAATCAGCGGCTGATGATCGTCATCGAGCAGCACCGTGCTGCCGTTGGCGCCCGAGAGCGCCAGTGCCGCCGGCTGCGCGTCCCGCGGCACAGCCGCCGCGACGTCGCGCAGCAGCCGGCAAAGCCGCCGGTATTGATCGACCGCGGAGAACTGCACGCGATTCGGCCCCGGCCGCCGGTATACGACCGGCGCGCGACCAGTCGCGAGCGTTTCGCCCGCGGGGGTCAGCGCGACGGCCTTGTAGGCACTGGTGCCGAGATCGACTCCGAACAGCACCTTCATCGGCCGAGGGGCGTGATCGACTGCAGCAGCCGGTCGGCGTTGTGACAAAACACGTCCGCCACGTCCTGCGACGAGAGCCCGGTGGCCTCCGCGGCAGCGCGGAAGGCGAGGAGTTCCTCGTAGAGAAAATACGTGATCCCGGACGCGGCCGGGCCGTCGACCTCGCGCAGGTGGGAATCGACCGAGACGTCGCCGTACAGCCCTTTCGGCACGAGATTGATGTACTTGCCGTTCTCGCAAATTCGCCGGCAGCGCATCCGGACGATGGGCAGGTCGCTGCCGAAGAGGATCCGGCGCGGACCGATTCGCCGGATGAGCTCGGCGAAGACCACCGCATTGGTGTTGGCGGAGAAATCGAACAGCATGCGCTGGGTTTCGCGACCCAGCACCGCCAGGGCGTCGCCCATATCCTCCTCGCAGTAGGCGCGGCCGACATGGGCGATGATCAATCGCACATTCGGGAAGCGCCGCTCGATTTCGAGCATCTGCGCGATGTTCACCGGGTCGCGCAACCGGCCATCGCGCGGGATGTGCAACATCACGATCATCCCGAGTTCGTCGAGGAGCGCGAGCTGGTGCGGCGGCAGGAAATCGAAGATGGTGATGTCGTTCACCTTCAGCGCGGCGTCCGCCAGGCTGAGGTAGACCTTCACCCCGGAGAACGGGCCGCGTTGCAGCTGCGCCCGCAGTTCTTCGGCGCTCCAGTCCGGCCGCGCATACATCAGCCCGAAGAAGCCGTGCCGGCGCACGAGGTCGGCGATATACCCGTTGCCGCCGTCGAAATCCGCCGCGCGATTGTTCAGGTGGCCGAACATCAGCGGCACGACCGCCTTGTCCGGGAAGAGCCGGCGGTAGGTTTCCCGCAGGTCCTCGATCGGATTCTCGCTCGCCACCAGCGCGGGCCAGGCCACCAGCCGGGAGCGGTTCTGCTTCGGCGCGTCGGTCTTCGCCTGCCACACGTGCGTATGGATGTCGATGATACGCGGCGGCAGCCACGGCGCCAGGCGCGTGCGGTAAATCTCCTGGTCCAGCGCGGTCGGGACGGGGATGGTGGACATGAACGCGAAGGTGAATCACACGGCGCAGGCTACCGCAACACGCCGAAGGCGGGCTTCAGCCCGACGCGTTTCGCGGATGAAAAGCTGGCTGCATTCGACGCGATTCACCGGCGTCACGAGTACCGCACGTAGAAATACAGCACCGCGAGCGTCACGCCGGCCCACCAGAGCCCGGGCCGCTGCCACATCTTCAAGGGCGCCGAGCCGGCCGGCAACCGCATGCTGGCCCGGCTCCAGATCAGGCCCTCGAGCGACGCCTCGGGCCGGGGCTCCGTGTAGAGGCTCACCACCACGCAGGCGACGATGCACGTCCAGAACACGATGCCAGTGCGGTTGTAGAACGGCATCGCCGGATAGAGCAGCGTGAAACCGACCGAAAGGACGATCGTGAGCACGCCGGCGGTGAGCGCGCCGGCCTGGGTGGCGCGTTTCCAAAAGATGCCGACGAGGAACATGGTGGCCATGCCGGGCGTGACGAACCCGTAGGCATTCAGCAGATACAGGAAAACCGGGCGCTTGGAGTGCTGCGTCAGCATCTCCGCCGTCACCATCCCGATCAACGCGATGACCGCGCACGCCCAGCGGCCGAATCGCACCGCCTCGCGCTCGGTCGCCGCCGGCCGCAGCACCTGGTAGACATCGACCGTGAGGATGGTGGTCGACGAATTGAGCGCGCCGGACACGTGCGACATCACGGCCGCGACCAGCCCGGCGAGGACCAGCCCCACCAGGCCGCCCGGCAGGAGGTTCGCGACCAGCGTGGGGAAGATGAGGTCGGGTTTTTCCAATCCCGGGAAAAGCTTCGGGCCGAGCAGGCCCGGCACCACGATGACCAGCGGCAGGAGAAACTTCAGGTACTGGGTGAACACCACGCCCATCCGCGCGTGCAATTCGGATTTCGCCGCGAGCACCCGTTGCACGATGAACTGGTTGGCCGCGCAGTAGAAAACGCTGATGCAGATCGAGCCACCGAGAAACATCGTCCACGGATAATCGCGGTCGTTTGCCGGCAGGAGCACGTCCCAGTCCTTCGACGTCGCCCAGAACACCGACCAGCCGCCGGCGGCCCGCAGGGTGGCGACGGTGAGGACGACGCCGCCGCCGAGCAGCACGACCAGCTGGAGCATTTCCGTCCAGACCACCGCGCGCAACCCGCCGGCGATCGTGTAGATCGCGGTCGCGACCGCGATGATCAGCACGCAAACGTGGACCGAGATGCCGATGAGCGCGTTGAGTGCGAGCGCACCGAAATAGAGCACGGCGGCGATCTCCACGAAGACGTAGATCAGCAGGATGAGTCCGGCGAACATGCCGCGCGCCTTGCCGCCATAGCGCCGCTGCAGGAATTCCGGCATGGTGTAGAAGCCATTGCGCAGGTAGAACGGCAGGAAAATCCACAGCAGCGCGTTGAAGCCGATGAGGATCGCGCCCCACTCGCCGGTCACCGCGACAAATCCGCGGCTGTACGCCACGCCCATCACGCCGACGAAGTGGTGGCTGCTGATGTTCGCCGCCACGATGCTGCCGCCGATCATCCACCACGGCAGCTTGTCGCCGCCGAGAAAATAGTCCCGGCGCGTCGCACCGCGTGAACGCGACGCACGCCACGCGATGAGGCCGACCGCCAGAAAGTACGTCAGGAAGACGGCGAGGTCGACGGCGTTGAGGGTGAGTCGCATGGACGAGGGGGATGGCGCAGCCGACGCGCTCTAACGTCGGGCGGTGAGAGTTGGGCAACGCATGCTTTTCTCGTGAAAAGCATTGGCTAAGCGGAAAGCGCCGGGCGCGTCGATCTATTCTCGTCCGACCGAAAGCTCTGGCGCACGCTGCGAGTCTTCGCCAAATTCCGAAACCTCGCCGGGGTCAGCGTCGAATTTTCGGAAAACCTCAGAACCAGTTCATCCATGAATACCCATCAACGAAGCAGCGACGGGATGTCGCGTCGGGATTTTCTGCGCGGGTCGGCGGTGGCGGGTGCGGCGGCGCTGGCCGCGTCCTCCGTCGCGGCGGCGGCGGCGTCAAAGCAGAAGCAAGCCATCCAAGGCTTCGAACCGGCCGCGACGGGGGCCGACGCCTCCAAGGGCTGGGTGCCGGTGTCGGACCGGAAGATTCGCGTCGGCATCGTCGGCTACGGCGTCTGCAAGTTTGGCGCCATGTTCGGATTCCAGGATCACCCCAACGTCGAGGTGGTGGCAGTGAGCGATCTTTTCCCGGATCGCTGCGCGGGCCTGGCCAAGGCCACGCGTTGCGCGAAAACGTATCCCTCGCTGGAGGAACTGGTGAAGGACGACCGGATCGAGGCGGTGTTCCTCGCGACGGACGCGGCGAGCCACGCGCGCCACGCGCTCGAGGTCCTGCAGCACGGGAAACACGTGGCGACGGCGGTGCCGGCGGTGTGGGGCTCGCTGGAAGACGCGGAGAAGCTGTACCAGACGGTGAAGTCGACCGGGCTGAAATACATGATGTTCGAGACCTCGTGTTTCCACGAGGACCTCTATGCGATGCACCGGATTTACCAGGCCGGCGGGTTCGGCGAAATCGTGTATACGGAAGGCGAATACTTCCATTACGCGCCGACGCCGATGGAGGCGTACAAGGAGTGGCGCACGGGCTCGCCGCCGCAGTGGTATGTCACCCACGCGAGCGCGTACCACATCGGTGTCACCGGCCGGCCGTTCACCGAGGTCTCGTGCCTCGGCATGCTCTCGAACGTCCCGCACCTGCAGGCGAAGAACAACCGGTACAAGAACCCGTTCGGCACCGAGGTCGCGCTCTATCGGACCAGCGAAGGCGGGATGGCGCGAATCATGGTGAGCAAGGACACGCAGGGACCCGGCGCCGAGAAAGGCCGGTTGCGCGGCCAGAAGGGCTCGTTCAACGAGAAGTACGAGGGCGAAATGAAGAGGCTGCCGCCGACGCAGCGCCCACCCTTGCCGCCCACGATGGCGCGCGGCGGCCACGGCGGCTCGCATGGCTACCTGACGAACGAATTTGTGACGGCGCTCCTGCAGAATCGCGATCCGTGGGTGAACATCGCGATGGCGCTCAACCTGAGCGTGTGCGGCGTCGTCGCCCACCAGTCCGCGCTCAAGGGCGGCGAACTGCTGAAGATTCCGCAGTACAAGATGTGGGGCGCGGCGTAGCGCGCACGGAGCCGTATCGCAACCGCTCGACGCGCTCGAACGAACACACCCCGGCGCTGCGCGCCACCCCTCTTGTTAGAGGGGATTTCAAGAAGGCACGTCGCCAGCAATCCTGAAGATCCCCTCTAACAAGAGGCGTGCCCGACAGGGCGGGGTGTGTATCGCTCGGGCGCATTGACCGCTTCCCCATTTCTCTGGAGGGCCGACCTCCGTGTCGGCCGCTCCTTCGAGTCGAACTTGGTGTCGGCGCGCCCTTACCGCGCTGCGATCGCCGCCGTCATCCGCTCGATCATGAAATCGACCACGACCGGCGTCGTGATCAGCGGGATCTTCGTCAGCACCGCGGGCGGGCAATCCGCCTTGTAGGTCTGCGCGCTGAGGTCGAACCCGCGGCGGTTCAACTCGCGGACGAAGGCCTTCGCGGACTCCAGCGTCTTGAAAAAAAGCGTCGTCATGTGCCGCTTGCCCTCGACCGCGGTGATCTGGTCGGGATGCGCCGCGGCAAAATCGCGCAGCCGCTGCTCGTAGTAGTCGCCCACCGCACGCGTGGCACGGGCGTTCGCCCGCGCCCAGCGCATGGTCACGAGGTACGCGAGCGAAGCGAGCTCCTCCTGGCCGTTCGTCACCAGCGCGCCGAACTGCGGCATGGTGTCGAAGGCCGCGCTGAAAATCAGCCGCGACGCCGGGTATTCGCCGCCGGAGAATCCCTTGCCGATTGCGACAAAGGACGGCGTCAGGCCCCACTCGCGGAACATGAACAGGTCGTGGTGCCAGAGACACGATTGGATCTCGTCGACGACGGCCGGCACATCGTGCTGCCGGCAAAGCTCGTAGGCGCACTGCAGGAACTCGCGCGTCAACAGCAACCCGCCGTAGTTCATCATCACGATCTCGTGGAAGAACCCCGCGATCTTGTGGCCGTTGCCCTCCCACCGGGCGAAGGCCGCTTCCAGATCCGCGCGGTGGTTCGGCCGGATCGGTTGCACGCGGTAGAGCCCGCTCTTTTCGGCGCTGCCGTAGAAATCCGGCCACATGCCGCGCAGCGTCTGCGCGAGAATCGTCGTGCCGTGGTAATTGGCCTGGAATCCGCCCTGCTCGTTGCCCATCACGAGAATCACGGGGATGCTCCCGCGATACTTCGGGTCCGCGCCGCCCGGCTCCATGCGATAGAAGCGCGCCAGAATCATCTTGAGCGCGGCCTCGACCGCGAGGCTGCCGGTCTCGAGATTGAGCACGCGGTTGCAGACGCACGGAGCGGAACTCGCGACCAGATCCGTGAGCGCGCCGGGCTGGGCAACGTCGACTCCATTGACGGCCGCCACCAATTCCTCCTCGAGCTGCCGCGTGATTTGGCCGCGGGTGTTGTTGTGCGTGCCGTTCGGGATTCCGATCCGCCGCGCCTGGTCCAACAAAGCGAAGCCGGGAAACGCATGGCCGAGTGGCGTGTGGTAATGCTCGCTCTTCGCGATCAGATAAAGTCGTCCATCCTCGCCGACTCGGAAGACGCCCGACGCGCTGAGCGGCGCCCGGCCGGGATTCGTGGCGGCATTGAACATCCGGGTGGAGGCACCGCGGCGTTGGGTCGGTGGCGGAACGGGGGCAACCACCTGCTCGCCGACCTTGGGCAACATGCCATGTTGCCGCTGGAGAAAACCAGCGGGAAGAAACTCCACCGGCTCGCTCGCCGCGGCGGCGAGTTTCGTCGCGTCCTCGCCCGTGAGCAGCGCCCGCGCGCGGCACGCGGCCCGCACGGGTTCGGGCCCGATGAGGTCCGCGAGCGAGGCGCTCACCGACTGGAACTCGGTCGTCGAGGATGACGCAATGGGAGGTGACTTGAGAGGCATCGAAATGTCTGGGCCGGGTGGCCGAACGGGAAGAAGAACGGGAAAGTTCCGTGACGATCCAGCCGCAAAAGACCACGGCATACAAGCCGGCGCACCGCGCGCTGCCTGAACAGGACATGGAACAGGAGGCCACCGAGGAAGCAGAGACGCACGACCGCCGCGACGCCCCCGCCGCGGTCTCCGGCCGGCTGATCCTGCGTGTAACGTAATACGTTACACTCCTGAAAATGCACGGAGGTATCAGCCGCAGCCGAAGCTCAACGGAAGGTTGTTACCGCAGATCGGCCCGTTCGCGACCGTCACTGACAACCGGAAGATGCGCCCGGCGCGTTCTCGCGGCGGACGAGACAGGGGCCACCCGGTCTACAGCAGGAAGCTGCCGGTGCGCGTGGCGACAACCCGGCGGTCCGCGGCGCTCTGCATCTCGAACCAGGAGGTCACCGCCCAGGTGTTGCCGGTGCTCGCGGCGGCTCTCAGCGCTTCGTCGAAGTGAATATCGAAATTGCCGGAAATCGTGATCGTCTTGGCCACGAACATTCCGACGATCATGTTCGCGGCATCGTTCCCGCTGGCCTGCAGCGCGGCGTTGGGCGCGAAAAGGCAGCCGACGAACTGGCTCTTGTCACCGATATTACAATTATTCGTCGTGGTGGTGTAGATTCGCAAGGAACCGGCCCAATCGCTGTTCGCGATGTCCCGGCCCTTGTTCAACGTGATGGGGCCATCGATGTAGATTTCGCAGGTGGCGCCGGCCTGGACGGCCAGACCGGATGTCATCTTCGAGCTTGTGCCGACGATCGTCACGCTCTTGCCCGCCGAAATGGTGACGGCAGCGATGTCGTCCGTGGTGAAATAATAGTAGCGGCCGTCGGCGGCCGGCAGATGGCCGGTCACCGGCAGCGTCGCCGGCAGCGTGCTGCCGACGTTGTAACTCTGGCTGACCGAACTCGGCGCTGGGTAGGTGGGAAGCGAATACGCATAACTGACGTTGGTCACGATGCCCCCGGTGACCTGGCTGGCGGGCGGCGAGGCGACCGTCGGCCCGAGGCTGAGCGTGCCGTAAATCTTGCCGGTGCCCAGGTTGGCGGTCCCCGCGGGCACGACCACCGGCGCATCGGCGGTCGCGATGGTCGGGTTGTAGGCCAGCCACGGGCCGGTGGCGCTCTGGCCCGGGTTCGAGTTGAAGCTGTCGATCGTCGTGAAGTTTCTCAGCGTGAGGCCATTCAATGCGACCACGCCGTCGTTCCGGCCCCCGCCTTTCTTCAGGCCGATCTGCACCGTCTTCACGATCGGCGCCGAACCGTCGAACGGAGTGAGCGCAGCCTGGGCGAGAACGGACGGCGTGGCGCTCGTTCCATCGTAGCCCTCGACGTAAACCCTGACAATCCCGACGCCGTTTTGGTCGCGGTTGAACGGCGGGAGGGTGCGGCGGGCGGTGGTGCCGGAGAGCGTCCAGCCGGACCACGCCGTCGCCGGCGCCACGCCCGTGCCCATCTGGTTGAAACAATACAGCGCCTCCTCCACCCCGGCCTCGGCGAGATTGGCCGCGTCGTTGGCGAAAAATGTGCGGTGGGCGAGCTTCAGCGAGGTGCGACTGAGCGTGAGATAACCAACGAGGCCGACCCCGATCGCGACGGCCACCAGCATCGCCGTGAGCAACACGCTGCCCCGCTGCGCCCGCGGGTGGAGGCGACCGACCGGGATGGCTCGAGCACCCGCGCGCATCAGTTCACCGCCTTGTTGCGCATCGTAAAGGTCGCGGAAACCAGGTTCTGCGACGATGCCGCCGCGGTCGGCGCCTTGCGCGTGGCGGTCAGCGTCACCTGCACCCGCTTGGTCGCCAAATCGGTCGTGGCCGCATTTCCGTCCCGATCGAAACGCGCAAAGGCCAGCCCCGGGTTGCCGTTGGCGAGCGGCGGAATGCCCGCGATGAGGTTGACGCGTCCGGCCGTCGCGGTGCTGTCCGCCCCCGGCACGAGGAAGAACACTCCCGCGGTCGCGGTCCACGCATAGGTGACTTGCGACGTTGTCCCGCCACTGCTCGGCACCGTCAGCGTGATGTCACTCGCTCCGTTCCACCTGAAGCCGGTCGCGATCTTCAAATCGTGCCCCAGTTGTTCGAGCCCGCGCCGCACCTGCGCTTCCATCTCGGCGTACTGCGTGATCCGAACGCCGCTGCGCAGCAGCTGGAGATTGGTCGTGAGCACGCCCCACAAGACAAAACCCGTGAGGCTGGCGGCGATCATGACCTCCACGAGTGAAAATCCCCGCGCGTAACGCCCCCTTCCTGGCGGCGGCGCGCCCGCGCGCAACCCCCACGGGAACGCGTCGCCTCGGTCCTGCGGATCGCCGCTGGAGTCCTTGAAACGCAAAACGTGTTGTGAACAGGTCAAGTTTTCGAAACCGCATCTTGGCTTGAGGTCCTTGGTCTGAGGCGAAGCCTCGCTAGCCATTTTGCGAAATGTAGGTGTTGAGCCCGCCCTGGCCGAAGTACGTGGTGTAGCTCCGGGCCAGGCTTTGGCCGGTATACGTGCGCCAGGTGACCGTCAGCGTCACCTGGACGATCTGACCGGAGCGCTGGGCGACCGTGGTGAGTGAACGCGAGAGCGTGAAACGGCCGGCCACCGCCGGATTGCGCAGGAAGCTCGCATCGATGCTGGCCTGGTAGGCGGCGTCGTTGAGCTGCGACCACGTCAGCAGGCGTTCCTTCTCGAACTCGCACTGCATGATGTTGGCCGCGACATGGAGGTTCCGCGCCGCGTCCAACTCGAGGAAAGCGCGTTGCATGGCCGCAAGCGCCGTGGTGATCGCCATGGCCAGGATGATCACCGCCATTGCCACCTCCGGGATGGTAAAGCCCCGCCGCACGCGGTTCGACCGTGGAGGCATTCCGTTCACGAGGACATCAGCGCACGCGGACGTACGTCTCGCCGCAATACACGAGCGTGTCGGCATTGCGTACGAGGGCGACCCCGCCGGGTTGATCCGTCACGAGCGCGAGCGCCGGACCGGCGCGAACCGGCTGGTACCGGGCATGCACGACCCGCGGCGCTTCCGTGCCCCGAAATTCGAAGAGTCGCAATTCGCCCGTCGGCATGATCACCAGCCCGTGGTCACCGGGCTCGTTCCCGGTCAGGTACACGCCGGCGACGGAATCCTGGACGGCCGTCATTTCCTCCGGCGGGATCGCGCTTCCAGCGAGTTCGGCGACGTCCGGCTCCCACCACCAGTGGGCGAATGCCGCGGCGGCGATGAGCACCAGCGCCGCGACCCCGAGTGCGATTCGCCGTCCGAGCACCGCACGGGGGGAGACCGGCACCACCACCGGCACGGCGGCGCGCGCCTCCGCCTGCAGTTTTTGCCACGGCAACGCCGTCCGCGCGGCCCGCGCCGTGCCATCCAGCTCCGCCATGGCTTCATCGACCGAAACGACCTGGCCCGGCGCGGCGCGGTCCAGCACGTCGTACAAGACGAGGTTCTTGTGCCCGGCGCGCAGAACGTAGCTTTCATCCCTCACCTGCACCCGGATCTCCGGCTCGATCGTGGCGTGCTCCACTTCGTCGATGGCGCAAAAATTCACGAGCATCTCGCGCAATTCCCCGCCGGACATCTTTCCGTGATCCACCCGCGACTCCGCACCAGTGGAGCCGGCATCGGGCGACAAATGGATCAGTGTTACCCGGTACATCGATCAGGGCGCGGCCAAAACATAGCGCGGCCAGCCATTGAAGCCCGCGCGGAAGCGACCCGTCGCCAGGTCGTGATCATCGAGTTCGCGGTCGATGTACAACAAGTCCCTCCGTCCCAGCGTGAGCGGTCGCGCCGGGTGGTAGGCGGTGACGGTGATGGCGCCGGCTTCGAGCCGGAGCGCGCCGCGCGGCTTTGCTCCCCCGGGCACACCCGGCACCCACTCGTAAGTTCCACCAAAGGGCGAACCCTTGCGCCAGGCCGTCGCGTCGAGCATTTCGAGCAGCCGCGGCGGCAGTTCGCCGCTGGCCGAACGCGCCACGGCCGGCCCGTCCACTTCCAGCGCGTAGCGCTGGAACGCGCCGGCAATCTCACGCAGATCACTGACGAACCGCTCGCACCGCCGGCGTTGCACCAGTCGGTTCGTGCACTCGGCCGCCAGCCATCCCGCCGCCGCGAGAATCAACAGGCCGAACACGGCTTCAAACACCAGCGAGCCCCGGCGGCCGGAGGGCGGAGGACTCCGAACGGGATCAGCGTGCCGCCTGCGGATCATCGGCGGAAGCCGTCAGGTTTGCACGGGCTCGTAGGCGACGTCCGGCAGCGTGTTGCGCTCGACCTCTTCCAACGTCGTCCAGCCGATCAGCGCCTTCTTCAGCCCGTCGTAACGCAACGAGCGATGACCGACGCGCTTCGCCTCCTCGAGCAGCAGCGCCACGCTCTGCCGCTCCGTGATCAGCTCGCGCATGCGCTCGGAGACCTCGATGAACTCGTAGATCCCGACCCGCCCGCTGTAGCCGGAACCGAAGCACTTCGGGCATCCATGGCCCCGATACAGTGTGACCGGCACGCCCTCCCAGTTGATGAAATGCGCCGCGAGCTCGGCGTCGGTCGGCTGGTACGGTTCCTTGCACGACGAGCAGATCCGCCGCACGAGCCGCTGCGAGAGCACGCCCATCGTGGTCGGCGCGACCAGATACGGATCCACGCCGATCTCGACGAGCCGCGTGACCGCCTGCAGCGCGTTGTTCGTGTGCAGTGTCGTCAGCACGAAGTGGCCGGTGAGCGCGGCGTCCGTCGCAATCATCGCCGTTTCCAAATCACGTATTTCGCCGACGAGAATCACGTCCGGGTCCTGCCGCAGCACGCTGCGGAGAATCTTCGCAAAGGTGAGGCCAATCGCCGCGTTGGCCTGGTGCTGCGTGATGTCGCCGAGCCGGTACTCGACCGGATCCTCGATCGTCGTGATGTTCAGATCCGGCCGGTTGAGGTGATTGATGCAGCCGTAGAGGGTCGTCGTCTTGCCGCTGCCAGTCGGGCCGCAGACGATCAGGATGCCGCTCGGCCGCGAGATCACCCGCTTCACCGCATCGAGCGTCGACTGCGGAAACCCGAGCGTTTCCAGGTTCAACATCGATTGCGCCAGCGGCGAACCGAGCACGCGCAGCACGGCCTTCTCACCGTAGAGGCTCGGCAGCGTGGAGACGCGGAACGAGCTGTTCAGCGCGCCGAAATCCAGTTCGAACGCGCCATCCTGCGGCAGCCGGTTCTGGGATACGTCGAGCTGGCAGAGCACCTTGATCCGGGCGAGCAGCGTGAGGTGCACCGTGCGCGACAGCTCCATCACGCTTTCCATGTCGCCGTCGATCCGCATCCGCACGCGGCAGCTCGTCGGGCCCGCCTCCAGGTGGATGTCAGACGCGCGCCGGCGATACGCGGTCAGGATGATGCTGTTCAACAGCTCGATGATCGCGCGCGATTCCACCAGGTCGGCCACGTCGGCGGCGGTCTTGATTTCGCGCGCGCCGATCAGCGCCGGCAGCTGCGCCGCCACCAGGTTCAGGTTGGTCGCGATGTTGCCCTCCGTGCCGAGGTACATGTCGATCACCGTCGCAATCTCGCCCGGATGCGCGAACACGGGGCTGACTTGCTTGCCGAGGATCTTGCCGAGCGAGTCGACCTGCCTCTTGTTCAGCGGATCCGCCATCGCCACGGTCGCGGCATCGCCCAGCGAGCTCAGGACGATGGCGAGCACGCGGCGCGCGACATCGACCGGCAGCTGCTCGTTGGCATCGGTCGGCACGGCGACGCTCATCGGGTTGACGTAGGCCACGCCGAGCGAATCCGCCCACAGCTGAAACAGCCGCGTTTTCTCGACCACCGAGCGCTCCAACAACTCGGCCAGCAGCTTCATCGGGTCCTCGCGCAACGACTCCGCGCGCGATTGGATGAGCTGGCTGTGTTCCGGCACCGCCCGCGCAAGGGCTTGCAGGAACGTGTCGACGTTACTCATGCGGAGGCTTGTGCGCCGGGCGGAGCTTGCGGAAGCGAGCGGCGATATCCTTTTGCGTGAGCAGCCGCGGGCCGCCCGAGCTCGACTGGCTGTAGTCGGCCCGCGCCTCCTCGATTGTCGCGGCGAGGTCGTAGCGCAGCAGGTAGTCGGCGAGCGATTTGGCCTTCGACCTGGGCGCGGGCGTGCTCACGCGGACGATTCCTTCCGGCCCAGGAATTCGTCGATCGCCTCGTGCAAGGCGCCGGCCAGCTCGCCGGCCGGGACGTCCTTGCGAATAAAATACGTCGCGCCATGCCCGACGCACTCCTCGACCACTTTCTCCTCGGAAACGGAAGTGAGCATGACAATCGGCACGTGTGCCGAAAGCTGGCGCAACGCGATCAAGGTTTCCACCCCGCCCATCCGCGGCATGTTGATGTCGAGCAGGACGAATTCAGGCGAATGTTCCTTGAACAGCTTCACGCCCTCGTGACCATCGCGAGCCTCGATGACGTGGGTGACGAACCCTTTCTTCAGCACGTGACCGACGAATTTGCGGAAATACGCCTCGTCATCAATCAACAGCGCCGTCGCGACCGTGGCTGGTTTTTCAATCATCTTGCTGGATCGGAAATGCTGCCCGAGCGCCCGGGTAACGCCAAGCCAAACTTGGCTCGCATTTGCCGGCTGGGCGCATTTTCCGGCGATCGGCTGGAAAGCAGCCGGCGATCACAGACCGCCGCTCCAACCGCGACCATAACTGCCCCATGTAGCAGCGGTCTATGACCGCCGATTCCGCCGGCGGCCCGTCGACTCCAACAAATGCCGGCAAGATGCCGGCGCTACGGCACATGCGCCTTTGCCCGCCGAAACCTGCGTTGACGCTCGGCTGGGAAATGCGAACCTCGCGTCGGCTCGTCCCCACCCGGGCTCGTGGCCTTGCCGCTCACTTCCAGCACGCGTTTTCCCTGCCAGCGGTTCACCGCGGGTTTGCGTTGCATCTGCCTTGCCGCGGGCTGGTTGCTCGCGGTGGCAGCCAGCGCGCATGGCGCGTTTCACGATCGCCTGCCCGAACTCGTCGCGGCGCTGGAACGCAACCCGCACGATGCACAACTGCATTACGAGCTCGCGACGGTTTTCTGCCAGCATGGCGACTGGGCGCTGGCGCTGGGCTACGCCGAAAGCGCCGACGAGCTGCGACCGGATGGATTTCCAACCGATCTCGTGCGCGGCGAAGCGCTGCTCGGCGCCGGCCGGCCGGCGGCCGCGCGAGTCGCGCTCGACCGCCACCTCGCGGCGCACCCCAGGCAGGCGCGCGCCTGGGTGTTGCGCGCCCGCGCGACGACCGCGTGCGACGGTGCGGCGGCCGCGTTGCCGGATTTCCGCGCGGCGCTGGCCGCGCCGGAGCAGCGCGAACCCGACCACGCACGCGAAACGGCCGCCGCACTGGCGGCGTGCGGCGAGCAGGCGGAAGCGATCGCCGTGCTGCGCCACGCGATCGCGGAGTTCGGCGCGGAGCCGGAGCTGTTGCTCGCCGCACTGGAACTCGAGACGAAGGCCGCCGACTGGTCGGCGGCGTTGACCCGCATCGCCGACTTGCAGCAAACCGCGCCACGCCCCGAACCGTGGATGGCGCGGCGCGCGGAGATCCTCGCGCAGGCGGGCCGCACCGCGGAAGCGAAGGCCGCGTGGGCGGCGCTGCGCTCCCGCCTGGAAGCACTGCCCAGCCTCGAACGCGGCACGCGGGCACTGGCCGAACTCGCCGCGCGCGCAACTGCCGCGACGGAAAACGTGGCGCCGAGCGACGCCGTCACCGACGACGGAGCATCGCGCGGTTCCCCCCCGACCGCGCGCTCGCCCGCCGTGATGCCGACCGCGCCCGCCGCGGACACGACGGGCCTCGGATCGACGACGACGCTGAGCGTCAACCTCGCCGAACTCGGCGGCGGCGGGACCGTGACGTTCTACGGGCGGAAAACCGTCCCGCCCACCCCCGGGCCGGACTTCGCGATCGGCACGCTGCCGGACACCCAGTATTATTCCGAGAACCTCAACAACCGTTCGGCGGCGTACTTCGCGCAGACGCGGTGGTACGTGGAGAATCGCGACACGCTGAATTTCGCCTTCGTCAGCCACATGGGCGACATCGTCAACAATGGCGATCTGATCGCGGGCGTGAGCAATCTGCCGCAATGGCTCGTGGCCGATACCGCGATGAAGACGCTCGAGAACCCCGCGCTCACGCTGCGCGCCCACGGCATCCCGTGGGGCGGCGCGCCGGGCAATCACGATCAGACGCCGAATGGCAACCCAACCGGCACGACGACCTACTTCAACCAGTTCTTCGGCGTCAGCCGGTTCGCCGGCCGCACCTACTACGGCGGCCACTTCGGCCCGAACAACGACAACAACTACGAACTGTTCAGCGTGAGCGGGCTCGATTTCATCATCGTGCACCTCGAGTACGACGCGCGCGCGCCGGGCGCCTACCAGGCGGTGCTCGACTGGGCCGACGCGCTGCTGCAGGCGCATCCGCACCGCCGGGCAATTGTCACGAGTCACTGGATCGTGAACACCGGCAACCCCGCGAGTTTCAGCCCGCAGGGGCAGGCGATCTACCAGCGGCTGCGGGGCAACCCCAACCTGTTCCTGCTGCTGTGCGGCCACGTGGCCGGCGAGGGCCGGCGGAGCGACAGCTACGAAGGGCGGACCGTGTATTCGATTCTCCAGGACTACCAGGGCCGCAACGGCGGCGATGGCTGGCTGCGCTACTACGTCTTCTCGCCGGCGCGGAATACGATCGCCGCGAAGACGTTTTCGCCGGTGCTCAACCGCAGCGAGTCCGATGCCGACAGCGAGTTCACCCTGCCCTGCAACCTGCAGGCCCCCGTCAGCGACTGGGTGCCGCTCGGCACGCTAACGGTGCCGCCGAATGCGACGGCCGCGACCCTGGACTGGGAGGGATTGGAACGCGGCAGCTACTACGAGTGGTACGCGGAAGTTCGCGATGCCAGCAGCCGGGCGGCGAGCACGACCCTGCGCTTTGCCACCGCCAGCCCGACAAAGCCCACGATCGAGCTCACTTCGCCGGCGACCGCCGAGCAATTCAATGTGCCCGCGTCGATTCGGCTGGCGGCGAACGCATCCGCCACGGCGGGCGGGATCGCGCGCGTGGAATTTTATCAGGGCGAGACGAAGCTTGGCGAGGACACGACGGCACCGTACGAGTTCACCTGGTCCGGCACATGGTCGGGCACGTATGTCTTCAGTGCGGTCGCGATCGACACGAGCGGAGCCAGTGCCCTTTCGCGGCTGGTGCCGATCACGCTCGTCAACCCGAACAATCGGCCGCCCACCGTGACCATGGTTGGATCGCCCGCCGAAGCGCGGCTGATGAGTCCCGCCGCCGTCACGCTCACGGCATCCGCGTCCGACGCCGACGGCGTCATCGTGAAGGTGGAATTCCTTGCCGGCTCGACGAAGCTCGGCGAGCGCACCAGTGTGCCGTTCACGTTTCCGTGGACGGGCGCCGCGAGCGGGACCTACCTGCTGACGGCGCGCGCGACCGACAACGACGGCGGCGTGACGACGTCCGCGCCCGTCACCGTGACGGTGGTCGAACCCGTGGTCACCACGCTCGTGGCGCGGAATGCAGTTTGGCAGTACCTCGACGACGGTTCCAACCAGGGCACGGCGTGGCGCGCCGCGGGTTTTGACGACGCGCGCTGGGCGGCGGGGTTCGCAGAGCTCGGGTACGGCGATGGCGACGAAGCCACGGTCGTCGGATTCGGCCCGAATCCGGCGAATCGCGCCGTGACGACCTACTTCCGTCACACGTTCACGGTCGCCGATCCCTCGACCGTCAGCCAGCTCGCGCTGAACATTCTCCGCGACGACGGCGCGATCGTTTATCTCAACGGCACGGAGATCGGGCGCAGCGCGATGGCGGCGGGCACGACCTATCTCTTCAACACGGCCGCGCCGACGGCGACCGACGGCGCGGACGAGCGCACGTTCTTCCCGCTGGCGTTCACCACCGATCCCGCGCGGTTGCTGGTGCGTGGGGTGAACACGCTCGCGGTCGAGGTGCACCAGCAGTCGGTCACGAGCTCCGACCTGAGCTTCAACCTGGAATTGCTCGATCGCCGGCTGCCGGTTCGGTCGCCCCCCACGGTCGCCCTGACCTCTCCCGGCGCCGGTGCGACGTTCATCGCCCCCGCCACCATTCCACTCGCGGCGAGCGCCGCGGATGCCGACGGGGTCGTGACCAAGGTCGAATTCCTGCTCGACGGCGTGAAGATCGGAGCGGTTGCGCGGCCGCCGTATTCAGTCACCTGTGACGAAGTGGCCGCCGGTTACCACACGCTCACCGCCGTGGCGACCGACAACGACGGCAACTTCATCGCCACGCCGCCGCTGACGGTGATCGTGCGCGACGCCGACCCGGGCCGGTTCGTGAATTTCTCGGTGCGCAGCCAGGTCGAAACCGGCTCGGGCACGTTGATTGTCGGCTTCGTGACCGGCGGCGGCGGGACCAGCGGCCCGAAGCCGCTGTTGCTGCGCGCCATCGGCCCGGCGCTGGGCGCGTTCGGAGTCAGCGAGTTCGTGGCGGATCCCACCGCGGCGCTTTACAACGGTACGACGCTCGTGGCCGCGAACGACAACTGGTCGGGCAGCGAACCGATCCGCGCCATGAACGCGCAGGTCGGCGCATTTTCCCTGGCGGATCCCGCGAGCCGCGATGCCGCGATGGTGACAACGCGCGCGGCCGGGCCGTACACGCTCTGGGTGAACGGCGCGGCCGGCGTGGCGCTCGCGGAGATTTACGACGGAACGCCGGCGGCGTCCTACCGCCCCACGACGCCGCGATTGATCAACGTGTCGGTGCGCACGCTGGTCGGCCCGGGCAACGACATCCTGATCGCGGGCTTCGTGGTCGGCGGCAGCACGGATCGCACCGTGTTGATTCGTGGCGTGGGCCCGGGGCTGGCGAGCTTCGGCGTCGGCGACGCGCTCGCCGACCCGCGGCTGCAGGTGTTTCGCGGCGGCAACGCGACGCCCATCGCGGGCAATGACGACTGGGGCGGGACCGCGCTGCTCGTCAGCGTGTTCGCAAGAGCCGG
>Ga0082335_1002821_pt1 | contig 30852 bp, 25 predicted proteins | sample Subgrocontami58m_FD_72375 | JGI IMG/M metagenome (GOLD analysis project Ga0082335, IMG submission 72375) | Subsurface groundwater microbial communities from S. Glens Falls, New York, USA - GMW37 contaminated, 5.8 m (SPADES assembly) (version 2) ...
AACCGTGGATCCCGGCACCTTTAATTTTACGGAAGCGGCCGCGTCTAAAAACGCCGAGAATCTGCTCATCATCAGGAACAAAGAACTGGCTGCCGTTTATCTGGACAACTGGGCGAAACACAAGGAACATGCGGTTCTGTACGACTCCCGACAGGACAAGAAAAACAGGTAGGAGGCCTTCGTTATCAAACATGGAAGAGGCGACGTTGCGAACGATAATCCTCCAATATATGTCCAGTCATCACACTTTGGCGCTGGCGACAGCACAGGAAGGCTTGCCTCACTGCGCGACTGTTTTCTATGTAAACATCGGATTTAAACTTTATTTTGTAAGCAGCCCGACGAGCCGCCATGGGGTAAATTTATCACGACTGGCGAGGGTGTCGGCGACGATCAATGAAGATTATGCCCTTTGGCGATTGATCAAAGGGATTCAGCTGGAGGGGACTGTCAGGAAGGTAGGCGGGCTTTGGGAGAACGGGCAGCTTGCTATCGCTTTTACCAAGAAGTTTTCTGATGTGGCAAGTTTCTTTGCCGCACCCCGGCAGCTTGGGAAAGAGATAATAGCCAAAGTGAAAGGTGTGGAATTTTATGAGCTTTCTCCCACCAGCCTCTTTTACCTCGATAATGAGCTCGGTTTTGGCCACCGGGAGGAATTGCCCTTCGCCCAGAGTGAAGAGCTGTGAAATAAAACCGTCAGAAACGCAATAACCTTAAAAGTTAGAACTAAGGCTACCGGGTGGTTAGAGGCGACTGAGGTCCTCGTGGCCTACGTCATCATGGGGATTAACATGAATCATGACTTCGCCCACACGGTCAAACTGCTCGAAGATGAGCCGTTTGACCGTGGCGGTGATGGCATGGGACTCCTTTACCGACATGGCCGGATCCATATCCATCTTCATATCTATAATGAGGTACTGACCGGAGCGGCGGCAACGGATTTCGTGTACGTGCTCGATACCGGGAACCTCTTCCGCAAGCTTCGTAATGGCATTGTTAAATGTCTGTGGAGGCTGACAATCCATCAAATCATCAGCGGCGCCGGAAAAAGTCTGCCAGGCGATATGAAAGATAAAAAAGGCGGTTAGACCGGCAGCAAGTGGGTCCAACAATTCCGCACCAAGGTATGCACCAACGACACCGATCAGAGTGGCTACGGAGGTGACCGCATCCTTGCGGTGGTCTTGTGCGATTGCAGACAGCGCCGGACTTTCCAGCCGCGTTGATGCGCAGCGTGTATAGCGAAAGAGAGCCTCTTTAATGATGATCGTAACCAGGGCGGCGAGGACGGCGATTAACTGCGGTTTTGTGTATTCCTTGTGTAGGATGGTGGAAACGGCGCTATAGATGATGCCGCAACCGGTAAGGAAGATGATTAGTGAGATCAGGACGGCGGCAATACTCTCGGCCTTGCCGTGCCCATAGGGATGCTTTTCGTCAAAAGGCCTACGCCCGATTTTAAGGGCGATAAGGGTGAAAAATATCGCTACAAAGTCGCAGGCGCTCTCGAGGCCGTCTGCAAAGACGGCCTCGGAATTGCCTAAATGGCCTGCCAGCAGCTTCATAACCATCAAGAAGGCGTTTATCCAGAAGCCAAATGCAATTACCTTGCCCGCCAGACTGAATCTTTCCGCTCTATCCATGGCGAAGGTCTTCTCCAGATGTAGATGCCGTAAATCGTATAACCATTTCGGCAAGTAATATCAATATATTTTCAAGGCAATGACTGCGGCTTTTCCCTAAGATGTGGCAGTTGTTTTGCGTACAGCAAGGCTCCCAAGAGACAAAAGCTTGCCCCCAACAGCAGCGTTTCCCGAGTGCCGATTATACCGGCCATGGCGCCGGCTCCCAGGAACCCGAATGGCGCTATGCCGATAATCGACATCGTAAAGAAGCTCATGACCCTGCCTCGCATCTCTTCTGCGAGGATCGTCTGAAGAATGGTGTTGCAGGAAGCCAACAGCGTCATGATACCAAAGCCAGCCACGGCCATGGATGTAAGAGATATGAGCATGCTGCTTGACAAAGCAAAACAGACGATGCCCAGGGTAAAAAGGACCGTTGACATGACCGCTACCCGCCCGAGTCCCAGGACACTTTTGCGGGAGGCGAGATAAAGCGAGCCTGCCAGAGCACCGCATCCTGAAGCCGTCATCAGAAAACCAAAGGTCTGGGCGCCGCCGCCCAGGATTTCCTTGGCAAAGATAGGCACAAGGACAGTATAGGGCATGCCCATCAGGCTGACAAGGGCGAGAAGCAGCAAAATGCTTCTGATCGATTCAAAACCGTACGTGTAGGCGAATCCTTCCCGGAGTTCGTGGAGGATTCGTCGTCGAGCCTGACCACCTTGTGAGACAGGCTCGACGCGCATGGCGAGAAGTGCCATAATTACAGCCAAGTAGCTGATACTATTTATAATAAAGCAGATTCCCTCTCCTGCGGCGGCCACTAGCAACCCTGCAATGGCAGGACCGATCAAGCGGGCGGAGTTTAGCATGGAAGAATTCAGGGCGATAGCGTTGCCAAGATCTTCACGGTCCGATACCATTTCCACCACGAAGGATTGCCGTAAGGGGATGTCAAAAGCATTGATTATCCCAAGCAGGAGACTGAACAGGATAATTTGCCAGACTTGGATAATACCGGTCATCACAGCCACGGCAAGAGCGGCTGCCTGGATAAGGGCCAAGACTTGAGTCACGATCAGCAGACGGCGCCGATTCCAGCGATCGGCAAGCACACCGGCCAGAGGTGTAATAAAAAAATTGGGAATCAGGCTGGTAAAACCGATAATTCCCAAAAGCATCGCAGAGCCGGTCAGGCGATAAACCAGCCAGCTCATAGCAACCTGCTGCATATAGGTGCCGATCAGGGAGACGGTTTGTCCGACAGCGAAGAGCCGAAAATTTCTGGAATTAAGGGCGCGCAAGATGTACCGCATGGTTTTCACATTTGCTTTCGAGGCAGATCGGATAGGCTACAATGTTGGGGAAAATAGCTTTTCAAAGCAGCTTTTTCAAGGCACTTTATCTTTCCACCCGTGGGAGTTCTCTTCTACTTAACCAAGGAGCCAAAGGTTATTATTTCAGAACCATGTTTGTTTCTTATTTCGTCCATAGCCCTGTCAATTTGTGCATTTTTAGCGTTTTTCACATCAGCTTCCATTTGATCAAAAAGTGACAACTGGCGTGAATGGCAGTCGTCATAAAAATCCCCGAGGCTTATCCCGATTAATCTTACGGGGCGTAACCCGTTCCAATTCTGCTCAAGCAGGCTGCAGCCGGCCTTATATATTTCTCTGGTTGTACAGGTTGCAGGTATGGTTGTCTGTCTTGTGGCTACCTGGAAATCAGAATATTTAAGGGTTATCTGCACCGTGCGACCGCTTTTGCCGTGTTTTCTTGCGGTCTTGCCAATATCATCAGCAAGGCCCATGAGGACTATCTTTGCTTGCTCAAAATCGGATAGATCTTGCGGCAGTGTTGTGGAGCGTCCGATCGACTTCATGCCGGCGGCCATGTGAGCGAACACGGGGGAATTGTCCATTCCATTGGCATGCTGATAAATATCATTTCCACTTTTCCCGAAAGTTTTGACAATAAGATGCTCATCAAATCTCGCAAGCTCACCGATCGTCTGTATTCCCATGCGGTTCAGCTTTTCAGCGTTTTTACCGCCAATGCCATACATATCCCTCACCGGAAGCGGCCAGAGTTTGCCGGGAATATCGTGCTCCCATAGTTCGGTGATGCCGAGGGGCTTCTTCATTTCAGCGGCCATTTTTGCAAGGAACTTGTTTGCCGCAATTCCGATAGAACACCAAAGCCCGAGCCTGTCTTTTATTTCAGCCATGATACATTTGGCAGCTTCCACGGGTTTGCCGAAAAGTCCTTCACATCCGGTCATATCAAGCCATGCCTCATCAATACTGTTTTGTTCCAATGACGGAGTATAGTTAGACAGCAAATCCATGACCTCTTTTGATTTCCACTCATAGAAACGATGATCCGGCGGCACCAGGATTATTTTAGGGCAAAGTTTCAAAGCTTTATGAAGAACCATGGCAGTCTTAACGCCGCAGGATCTTGCCTCATAGTTTGCCGCTAGGATAATACCTGTCCGCTTTTTCGGATCACCGGCAACAGCGGCAGCAATTCCAGCAAGAGAAGGATTCCTGGTCATTTCGCAACTTATAAAAAAGGCATTCATGTCAACAAGAAAGATAACTTTTTGCAAAATGACCTCGTCGGCGTAATCTGCCGGGGTAGGGTAGGTAGCAGGAAAGCTTGCGTTCCCCTGTGATATTTACTGCTTAGAGTGCGAACAAGACGAGCTCCTGTGCTTTCAGCTCCTGATAGATTTGATCGAGCTGTTTTTTGCTCTGCACGATACAAGTTGCCGTTATGGATAAATATTTACCCCCACTGCTTAATCGTCGGGAATAGTGAGTCTGGTCGGGACTCACGTATTTTTCGCAAATGATTTGCACGGCTGCGGTAAAAGCCTCGCTATTATTGCCCATTATTTTAAGAGGATAGGCACAGGGAAAGTGAAGCGCGGTATTTTGTTCCATCATTAGTTGCCTCGCACCGGCACAATCGTTTGCGGATTCAGGAGTTCCCGATAAAGTTCGAGGGCCTGCGGGGAAAAACAGCAGAAGGTTATTTCTCCGGCATAGCCGGTTTGAGTGGCAAACTCCTGCACGGTAGTTACGGCAATTTTGGCCGCTTCTTTGGCGGGATAACCATAAACACCCGTACTAATGCAGGGAAAGGCGATGGACTTGAGGTCATGACGCCGTGCAATTTCCAGAGAATTCCAGTAGCAGTTGCGCAAGAACGCCGGCTCTTGCTGTCGTCCGCCGCGCCAAACGGGGCCAACGGTATGAATGACGTATTTTGCCGGCAAATTGTAACCTTTGGTAAGTACGGCTTCCCCAGTTGGACATCCTCCCAGCAGTCTGGTTTCGGCAAGCAGTCCGGAACCGGCCGCAAGGTGGATTGCCCCGTCCACACCGCCGCCACCCAGCAAAGTATTACTGGCAGCATTGACGATCGCATCTACCTTGAGCGTCGTTATGTCTCCCTTTATCGCTTGCACGGTTAACACCCTAACTCCAGTTTGAAAATCAGCTAACAACCATCGCCATTAATAATAGTAATTCAAGATTTGTCAAGGCAAGAAAGGACATGAAAGGGCCTTGACAATAAGAGTTGTGCTAAATCCATACCTGTTGTATTAACTTTCGCTCTTGATTACCTTATTCAGGGAGGATAGTGCCATAGATCGACTAACACCCGCAGAGAGAAGTCGTCTGATGTCACAAATAAGGAATAAGGACACCCGTCCCGAGAGGATTGTCCGCTCGGTGCTTCACAAGCTCGGTTTCAGGTTCCGGTTGCATCGCCGCGATCTACCCGGCCGGCCGGATATTGTCCTATCGCGATATAAGACGGTTATATTCGTCCAGGGGTGCTTTTGGCATCGGCATGAGGGGTGTAAAGACGCCACTGTCCCCAAGTCGAATACAGCCTTCTGGTTGGAGAAATTCAGAAAAAATGTGGAACGTGACAGGAAGGTCCATGCAGAATTGACTGCAACTGGTTGGGATGTCCTGGCTGTATGGGAATGCGAAACCCAGAAATTGGACCAACTGGCAGCGCGGATACAGAGGGAGTTTGATTCTTACGTTAGATAGTTGTTGATATGATACCCATAATTGACATATTTGCGGGGCCGGGCGGCCTGGCTGAAGGATTCAGCTCCATCCTCACTGACGGGAGGCGCGTTTTCGATGTCCGTCTTTCGATTGAGATGGATGCCGAACCATTCCGGACATTAAGGATGCGTTCATTCTTCAGGCAGTTTGAACCGGGATGTGTCCCTGATGACTACTATCGGTTTCTTCAGGGAGAGATCGATGAGTCATGTCTTTCGGAGGCATGGCCGGATCAGGCATCAGAGGCCGAAGAGGTGACATGGCAGGCCACATTGGGTGAATGCGACCACACCGTCGTCGATTCAAGGATCATGAAAGCTATAGAGGGTGCGCAGGACTGGTTGCTGATAGGAGGTCCCCCTTGCCAGGCCTATTCGCGTGCTGGAATAGTCGGGAACAGGACAAAGGCAGACTACAAACCTGAAAAGGATGAACGCTATCGTCTCTACAAGGAATACATAAGGGTCTTGGCCGCGCATGCGCCATCCGCTTTTGTCCTTGAGAATGTTCCGGGCATGCTCGAGGTTCGGCTTGATGGACATCGGATTATTGATGAGTTGATGCGTGGCCTGATCACACCTGCCGATTTCTGCTTCCGCGAATTCGGTTCGTGGCCGGAAGGGCATCGATATCGCCTGTTCTCTCTTACATCCGGTATCCAGGGCATCGGCTGCGATCCGAGGTCATTTATCGTACGTACGGAAGATTTCGGAATTCCGCAGTCGCGGCACCGTGTCATTATCGTAGGGATCCGAGACGACATCGATCCCTCGAGATTTTCTCCCCCTACGTCGTGTCAGCAGACCACCCTTGATTCCGCAATAGATGACTTGCCAAGGATAAGAAGCGGTTTGTCGAAGGAAAACGATTCCAGGAAATCATGGAGAGCGGTTTTCAGGAAGATTGCCGCTGAACCGTGGCTGATGGAAGTCCAGCATATTCACGGGCGAAAGCTCAAAAAGAGGATAATGGAGGTTGCACGGCAGATTGTCTCCTCATCACCTGACGATACAGGTTCGGCATTTATTCAATGTAGAGCCGCACCCCGATGGAATCCTGAATGGTATGTAGACGAACGCATGAAAGGAGTATGCCATCATACGGCGCGTCCACACATGCGCAGCGATCTCCATAGGTATCTCTTTTGTACCTGTTTTGCGGAGGACGCAAGAAGATCTCCAAAACTGGCCGATTTCCCACCAAGCCTGCTCCCGAAACACAAGAACGCCGGTTCAGGCGATTTCAGAGACCGCTTCAGGGTTCTCATCAAGGATATGCCGTCATGGACCGTCTTGTCGCATTTGGCAAAGGACGGTCATTCATTCATTCATCCCGACCCCGTTCAGTGCAGGAGCATCTCCCCACGTGAGGTGGCCCGTATTCAGACATTTCCGGACAACTACTTCTTCTTCGGCGGCAGGACCGCCATATTCCGGCAAATCGGCAATGCCGTGCCCCCGTGGTTGGCGAGGCTAATTGCAGGGGCTTTGGTAGAAGTATTTAACAAGCAATGACGGAATATCGCTCTAAAATGAGTATATGCCGAGCCTGGTAGTGTGAAATGCATACTGATTCGAGATTTTTGCCAGCACCTGACTGCGAACTCTGAAAAGCATCTCGACCTTGTTTTTTCTGAGGATTGGATGTTTCGGAGGGATCTGAAGTGCGAACTTGAAGTTTAGGTAAGGAAGATACACAGTGCTGTCATGAGAAAGTTTTTCAAGTTTCATGATGGCGTCATGCTTCATATCGCGTCCATCCCATTTTATAAACCTTTTCAGGTCTTCAGGTACTAAAGCACAGAGGATGTATCGGCGAAGAGGCGCTTTGCTGTTGGCGTAATCACACGCTGCAGTACACTCAAGTAGGCCAAGGCTAACTTTCGCGCGAATTTCATCGGGGTTCTCACCACTTTTGCACTTTCCAAGGTTAATGAACTCTGCCAGCAAATCGTTATAGCTTTGTCCAAAACAGGTAGTCCAAAGCCTGCTCATCGTGGTGGCTGATTCTTTAAACTTCAGCCAGGCCCCTCTGCTAAAGTGGTCAGTACTGTTCAAGTCCACCATACAATGGGAATTCAACCGTGCTGCCGGGACATGGTTGGGCAACTTGCGGCTCCAGTCGCCACTATTTCCTTCAATCGCACTTTTCCAGATTTTTACATAATACTTGCCAGTACTTATTTCGTCCAGACTATCCAGCAGCAGGGGAGAAAGTCCACTGGTCACAGCATTGCAGGGATTTCTCATGGCATGTTCTTCTCCCCAGGCACACTTTGCAAGGTTTCTTAATAGGTCGGTAAGATCATTGCTTGCTAACGAGCAACCCCTTGTCTGCCTATGCTCAACCAGACTGTGCAGCCTGTCGAATGTCCGGAGAGCAGCTCCTTCTACCTCCGACTCCCATGCCAGCATGGCAAGGAATATCTTGTTTTTTGACAGTTCTACCGCTATTGCGTTTTTCAGCCTGGCTGTGTTTTGCTTTCCCTGATTTGACATCAAGAATGGTCTCTTATCAATGGTTACGAAATCTACCGGCAGTTGTATTCCTTGCGATCTCTCCGCGATTTTTTCCATAACCTCTTTTACTTGATCCGGGTAGCTGGTCCAGAATACAATCAGGTATGGACCTGGAATTTTTAATCCTTCAAGGACTTCAGCAATATGACTGACAACTCCGCCTACGTTCCCCGTACCAACATTTTCAATGGGTGTAAGATTTAGATCAAGGAAGATGATTCTGAGCGAATTGGGATTCCAATTGGACGGTAATTTGAGGCCTTCCATTTCGTCATACAAAATACTTATACATTGCAATCCGGCTTGGAAGAGCCCATATTGAATCCGTTCCAGATGCTCCTCCTTGTTGTCAATGGCTACGATGCGAGGATGTGGAAGAACATGAAAAAGCTCCTTGCCCGAAATGGTAGGTCTGGAATTCATTATCGTACCCTCCTGAATCTCATCACTACGGCCGCCCCTTCCATACGCGTATCTATATCAAGGTCGTCGATGCTTTCCGGGATGAGTAGATCTCCTCCATTGGCTTCCATCGACATGCGGGCAAAGTAAAGGCCAAGTCCCATGCCGCCCGGTCTTGTCGAAGCAAATGGCCGCATGGCTTCATCCGGATTTATGGAAAAACCGGGACCGTTATCAAGGACGGCAAGAGACGGGCCTTCTGCCGCCCATCCGGGAAGTGTTCTTATCTGTATTGCTCTCTGATATTTATCTCCTTCGAGTTCCGCCTTTCTTCTTGTCCAATAGATCGCATTGTCGATAAGATTGAGAAGAGCTGTGAGGTAGAAATTGAATGCGCCGCTTATCTGGAAGTTTTCATCCTCTCCGGTGAGCAGGGGACAGCTGAGGACGATCCTATGAGCCTCGAACCGGCTCTTGCTCAGCTGGATGGCGCGCTCGGCGAGCGAGCTGACGGACATGGTCTTTTTGGTCGCCTTCCGGATCAGGCTTCCGAAACCATCAAGGATGGTTACCAGATTGTCGGCCCTGGTCTTCAGTATGTCTGGCTTTTCGCCACGCCTGAGGCCTTCCACGATGCCGCGTACCTCACGGTCCACCTCGTGGAAGACTATGGCGAGGTTCAGCCCCGCACCTGAAGAGACTGTAACCTCGCGGAGCGTCTCATACTCCCTTCTTACACGTTCCACTGGTTTGGCAATCTTGTCGGCGATGCCCTTATCCTTGGCTATATCGAGTATTTCGTCCATTGCTTTTGCGAATCTTGTCGGGGCATCTTCTTTCATGGGTTCGCCCTTGAGGATTCGATCGAGCCCTTCACGGTCGTTCTGCCTCAGTGTATTCAAGTGGACAACAAGACTCTGGACTATATTCTTGAAACGCTTGAAGGCACTGTTTTCATCAAAGCCTTCCCTGTTGGTCTTTTCTTTGAGGCCAAGACTCTCCGATAGAGAGAGGTTTATCCCCGCAACAACAGAATTTGTCGCCAATGTGCTGCCGGGTCTGTTGACGCGCCCGATATTCAACTCAAGCCAGTCGTCACCAGGTTCGCCGTAATTGAATACCCGTATGCCGTCCCTGTAGACCCTTATTCCGCCCTGAGCCTGAAGCATCATCTTCACCGACTTTGTGCCGATATGTTTCAGGACATCGTTCCGCAGATCGAATATGTGGAATTCACCGGATAACTCGCCTATTCCCTTCAGATCATCAGCATACACGAAAAGCTTGTCGCGCGACGGACGGCTTGGCAAGTCGGAATCATATTCTTGGGGTTGAGGTTGCAGTTCCAAGCGATCTGGTGGTTCATCCGTTGAGGAAAGCTTTCGGGCTTGCAGCCCGCGAAAGACTGCCGGAGGCTTGAATTGGTAGGACCAGCTGTACTTGCCATCATTATCAAGGTCAAAGTGAAAAGACCAGATGGCTTGCTCCAGCACCTCATTGATGCCGGGCAGCTCTTTTATGTCGTGTTCATGCCCCGGTACTGTGAGCTTCGCTTCGAATTCGCCCTTGGCCTGGAACGGGCTTGTGAGACTGTTCACGAGCCTCAACAGCTCCCGCAACTCGCGACGTGTCCATGGAAGATCTGGCCGCAACTTGCTGATCCGGATCAAGGTTCCCTTGTCTTTCGTGTTGACGAATACATGCGGCTTTTCCAACTCCCGCACCCTGACACGGACATCCTCTACCGAACGGGCCTGGTCGGAATCGGTATCTCCAAGGATACGATCCAGATCCATCACAAGCGCGTATTCCTTTCCTTTTGCCTCCCGCGTGTGCATTTCAAGACGGTTGCCAAGCTTGAAAGCGGCAAGCCTGCCGACCCCCTTTTCACCAAGGGGAAGTCTGTGGAATATATCCGTCCGGTTTCTGTTTCCGCCACGCTTGTTCGGCGACCCGATCTGCAGCCACCCGTTGCGTATGGTGGCAAGGGACATTCCGCAACCATCATCCTTCACGGTAATGGATGGATCGCTGCCGTTCAGGTCGAGATTTACCGTGACCAGTTCGGCATCGGCATCGTATGCGTTCTTGACAAGCTCGAATACTGCGAGTCTTGGACTGCCTATGAGTTCGTCCCCCAGAAGGCGAAGGACATGCAAGTTTGCCCTGAGCGGCTCGATTTCCGTCCTACCACGCGTAATGGCATTGCGAATTTTCTGAGCTGCCCCTGCAAGGTCGTCTCTATTGCCTGAGAATTCCTTCCATATGACCTTGTCCAATGTCCCGACGTTGCGGAAACCTTCCTTCCCCTTGATTTTCGCTTCTGGATCGAGGCTGCGGAAATTGGCAAGTTTGAAGATTATGCTGGCCTTGCTACGGCCTGTGCGTGCCTCGCTCTTCTCTTCCAGCAGTGCTTGATCTGCCAGGAGGGAGGACAGGGCTGCTATTTCCGAATCGCGGATGTCGGGGATCTTGCCTTTCAGACGCTTGTACAGGTCCAAGGCAAGTATCAGCTCTTCACGGGTCCAGTTTGTATCAGGCATCGTCATCCTTGCAGTTATAAGTTACTAAAAAAATATATGAACATGGAAACTATAGGTAAATCCCCACCTCTTGTCAAGACAGCTTGGCACCTGCGAATATGCATCCCAAGCAGCATATACCGTCATATGATATTTACCGCCTGCACCCCCACACACCGGGCTCTCACATTGAGAACGCCGTCCGATGTGGCGCGGATCTTGGCGTGTTGATTTTGCACGAGCGTCCTCAATTGTTCCTCGATGGCATTGCCGGGATTTGCATGCCCTGTTTGCCAGCCTTTGCTGCGCAGGCATGAAAAGTCGTCTGTGAGCTCGCTGCCGTCGAGTATGAGGGTTTCATATCTTTCGCGCCGCGAGCCGTCTTCGAAGTCCATCGTGAACAAGTAGCGCGCTGCCACTGTGGCCGGCATGCCATCGCACCGGGCCAGCAGTACTTCGCCACTGACCGCTTCGCTCTGAAAATAATCGACAAGGGCATCGATGAGCGGGTGGCCGATGCCCAGCAGATCGACCCCTTTCTTCCGGGTGGCGATTTTGCGGGAAAAGGTTGCGTTCGTATAGGCGGGCGCCATATCCCGATATTTCTTCAATGCCGGCGGCACGGTAATATTGACTAAATCCCTCGACGGGATGAAACTTCCGCCGAGGCGGAGAATGGCCTTTTCCGTAAAGCAGCGAAGGTCGTCCAGGGTGAATTTCCCCTTCAGCTCCCGGTAGAATTCGAGGTTGAACGCCTGCAAATCCTGGGTGAGCTGCCGCAATGCCTCGCTGGCTTCCCTGGCTTTCTTCATGGCTTCGGCGATCTCCGCCTCCGTTCTCTGGTAGTTCCGGTTGATCAGTGCTTCCCGGTAGAGTTCATTGTAGTTGGCGGACGATCCCAGATAACCGAGAATCTCCGACCGGAAATCCTCCGATACCTCTCCGGTAACGGGATCGGTCTTCCCGATGATTTGGGCGATTTCGCAGAGCTTCTCCTCCAGGATGGTATAGACCTTTTCTTCGATCGTGTCCTCGGCAATCAGGTTGTAGACCTGCACCGTATCTGTTTGGCCGTAACGGTGGATACGACCGATCCGCTGTTCCACCGCCATGGGGTTCCATGGCAGATCATAGTTGAAAAGAATGCGGCAGACCTGGAGATTGATGCCCTCGCCGCCGGCGGAAGTGGAAAGGAGGAAGTGGGCTCCGTTCTCATCCCAGAAGGCCTCGCAGGATGCGATCTTATCCTCCAGGGGACCGCCTTTCACCGTCACGATCTTTTCGGGCGGATAGTATTTCCCCAGCTCGTCCTTAAGAAAATTGAGTGTTTCCAGGTACTGCGTAAAGACGATCATTTTTTCGTTCTTGTTTTCCCGTCTGATCTGTTCGATGGCGCGGATCAGGGTATTGAATTTCCGATCCGGTCCGTCATCCACGAGGCCGATCAATTCTCGCACCTTTTCCTCTTCATTCGGGATATTGGCCTCGGTCTCGATCACCCTATCTTCCGCTTCCATTGCATCGAGCGCCCACGACGTGATTTCCTCCTCGAACCGGGGGCGCTTCTTCAATCGCTGTTTGAGACTTAAGATATAGGCATCCGCCTCCGTATAATCGATGCGTCTGCCACCATAGGCAAGCAGCTCCATGACAAGTTCGCGCATCTGCTCCTGATATTTCACGATCCGGGAGGAGATGTCGCCACGGGAAATGGTCCCGACCTCGCCGCTTTCCAGCGCCATCTGTCGCCGCGCATAGAGGGCGATCAATCGTCGGCGCAGCGCTTGCTTGATGGCCCTCGGGCTCGATGACATGATCTTTTGGAAGGTTGCCATGACGAATCCCACCGCCCGCTGCTGCTTGGTGGTCTTGTCCTGGCCGGCCCCGGCGGCATTGTATCCTTCCTTCAAATATTCCGTCAGCTTTTCATAAAAGCGCTGTTCACGGAGGGAGAGCTGAAATTTCTGCGTATGGACCTGCCGCCTCATAAAGATGGGATCTCCCTGGGCGTCGGTCACTTCCTTCTTGATGCGGCGGAACATGACCCTGCCCAGAAGCCCGCGGTGGTCCTGCATGGCTTCGGGCGACTCGAACAATTGATCGTCCAGAAGCTGGATAAGCGACCAGAACTGATAGGGATCGCCCTGGTGCGGTGTTGCGGTGAGAAACAAAAGATTCCTGGTCTTTCCTTTGATCTTTTCCGCCAGCCGGTAGTTCTGGGTGGCATCGATCTTCTTCCCGTATCTCTTTCTACTCAAGTGATGCGCTTCATCGAAAACCACGACGTCCCAGTCCGGTTTTGTCATGATTTTATCCAGACGTTCGCGTTTTTTGATCGTATCGATGGATACGATGACATGGTTGCGCCGTTCCCAGGCGTAGGGATTTGCATCGGTGAAATCCTGGCCGAGGATGTCAAAAAAAATCCGGAAGCAGTCGCGCAGCTCGTTCTGCCAGTTGATCGTAAGTCCCGCCGGACAGATGATCAGAACACGCCCGGCCTCGCCACGGGCGATCAGTTCTCTCAGGATCATGCCGACTTCAATGGTTTTTCCCAGGCCCACTTCATCGGCGATGAGAAAGCGCCGCCTGTGGGCAGTCACCACCCGGTGTGTCAGAAGAATCTGATGGGGGAGAAGGTCTGTTTTACTGTTGGAAAGTTCGCCGCCCGAATTTTCAAGCGGTATCTGGTAGGCAAGTTGTTTAAGAAAGAAGTCGCAGGGTTGATCCGAATTGCCTTTTTGATAGCGCTCCTGAATATCGGCTACGGGCTCCAGCAGGTTTTCCGGATAGGTCTCCAGGATGCGTTGCCCTTCTCTATGAAACACGACGTCGGCATACGACTTCCCCTGTTGCTCCGTGATGCGGAAGACCTCTCCGGAACCCAATTCCGGACGACTGTAGATTTTTACTTTCTTGCCTTCCTGGATCGTCGCCAAATTCTTCACCGCCCTAACTCGAAAGATTGAATCCCGTTGCGTAGACGGGGTTCCCGCGCACCTCGCGTTTCGTCGGCGTTCCGAAGATAAAATCGATGGGTAGCGTTTCCCCCCGGTATTCGAGCCAGAGGGATTCCCCTTTCATGAGCTTGCCCTTGCAGACGATCTGAACTTCGATCTTTTTCTGTTCCAGTTTCTGTGCCGCACCTTGCATGACCGCATGGACAGCCTTGGCGACATCCTTCCTTCCGTCAGCGCCTGCCATATACAGGACGTCATCGATCCCTACGACCATATATGACGAAAAAGGCGGGACGCCTTCCAGGCCGCCTTTGAGCTCCCGGATAAAGTCCAGCAGACCGATCCGGATTTCATGAGGGACGATGCCGTCTTCCCGGTACCGTTGCAAATGGCGTTCTTCGAAGATTTCATATCCTTTCATTTCAGACCTCGATCAGACTGAGTATCCTGCCCGCGGGCGTCTGGAAGGTGGGATTCTTCTCCCGCAGATACTCCAGGGCCACCCGGATTTGTGGCAGGATAGACCGGCATTCCGTAAGCCAGGGCATGAGATTTTCCTGCGCTTCCGCAAGCCCCATCAGGAAATGGAGACCATCCACGAGGGCGACGCGGTCGAATCTTGCCTCCTCCATCTCCGGGAAAAGCGACAACTGGCTGACACTATTCAACTTCGCTGCAAAGAGTTTCTGAAGGTCGTGGTATCGTTCATCGGGCGTCTTCACTTCATAGGTGCGTCCGCGCTTGGCCCGGCCTTTGCGCATGACGCCGGCTTTGATGAGGACTTCCGGCTCCATGAGTCCCCGCGTGATCTTGTGGACTTCGTCGCTCTTGATCTCCTTCCGGTCGCAAAGGCAGGTGAGATAAACGTAACTTACCGGATCGATGTTTTCCAATTCCGAAGGCAGAGGCCGTTCGGTGGAGAAGATCTGCTCCACCATCATGCGGATGGCCGCCAGGGCGTCTCTCAGGGGGACGTTCTCTCCCTTGTGATCGACGATTTTTCCATAGTACCGGCTGTAGAGCTCCAGACATTTGCCGATAAGGATGATATTTAGATCGGCGGATGCGAGTTTTTCCTTTCCGTACCGTCCCGCCTCGATCAGGCGGATTTCCTCTCGCGCCTTGCTGCGGATTTCCTGACGCACTCCCGCCCAAGAGCGCTCCTTGCCTTCGGATTGTCCGTTCCGCTTCCGGCACACATGGATAAGGTCATAGGAAATGGCTTGCTTGTCCATCAGATGAAGGGAGCTTTCCGACTCGCTGTGAATCGGGTAGATGGCTTCGATCAGAAATCCGGCGTTGCAGAGAGATTCCAGGAGTGTCTCCCAGGCGCTTTCCTCAGCGTGATGGAAGGTGAAAACCAGTAAGCTGTCGTCTGTCATGACTTCGCAGCTGCGCCGCCAAACCCCGGTCAAGCCTTCTTTGTAATCAGCCGCCGTTTTCCCGCGGGTGGGATTCTCGATGATCTCCTCGATTTTGGGTGTCATTTCCGGAGCAAAATGGGGATAGGTCGTGGAAAGTGCGAGACGAAGCCAGACATAGAAGAAATCGGCGAGTTCGGAGTAGTTGACGTTGCTGGAGTATGGGGGATCGGTGACGACGAAATCGGTTTGTCCATTGATCAGGATTTGGGAATTTCCACAAAGAATATTCGTATCATCATCGTTACCGATGTTTTCATTGCGTCGTTCGTTTATAAGTTTATCATCGAGAATCTTACGATCATAGGGGGAATGACAGAATGCTTTTCCTTCCAAAACCTTGTCGAAATTATTGCAAAATGTTGAATGTCCGTACTTGCTGCCCCATGGATTATTTTCAGTAAAAGTGTTCTTAGGGTGATAATCATGTCTTGAGAATATCCCCTGTGATTTGTTTCCTCCAGCAATTGTGTAACGGCAAAAGGTATTATTGCTTTCAAGCGTCGAGTAAAGCGCGCTAAGCAGCATCTCCTTTAGCGTTTGCTCCTTCTCCCCGTCGATGGCTTTCAGCAGGGTGGCGAGGCAGAGGAGCTGGCGGGGGCTAAATATCTGATGCCAGAATCGGTAATGATGAGCAATCAAATGAGTTTTTGTTTTCTCACCGAAAGGCACTTCACTCTTCGGATATGGTAGCAGCTCTTTTTCCTTTTCCCATCGCCTTTCGGCCTCCTGATAACGCTTTAAGTCCATGGGGTTAATCTTCTTGAAGAACTTCCCGTTGTTGTTATGTATGTTGCAAAGATGGGTGAGGTTCTTGCAAGCAGCGGCCTTGTCACCGAAGAGATCTTCCTCCATCGTATCGCCCGCACATTTCTGACAATAACCCTCGATGGCGTAAGGATGCGTCGGCAAAAGCCGATCCGCGGGAAGGCTGCGGACGGCGTTGAGGATCTTGTCTTTCGTACCGCAGGCGGAACATACGAAACTGCCCTTTTCTGTCTGATTCCCCTTAACTGGATTGTACCCTTTCAAACAAACCGGACAATCGACTTCGTCGGGCAATGTTCCCCGGTACTGCCAGACGGACCGGCAGTGCGGGCACAGAAGCACTGTGAGCAGAATCTTCTTCTTTTCTTTCTTCAGCTTGCCGATTTCCTGAATTTTCTCGGCGTGGCTGCACCACGGGCACGTCACCTGCCGCCCGATGGGTTCGAAAGCCGCCCAGCGTTTGTTGGTGCGCCTGTCTCCGGCGGCATCCCGGGCATTGTTTACCATAAGGGCGGCCTCGGCCATGAGGGATACATTTTCGACTTCGAGGTCGAAGATTCTTTTGCATGATCCGCAGATGTAATCCGGTATGAAACGGACAGTCGGGGTCTTGGCGGCGATGATGTAATTGGCAAAGAGGGGGATCTCCTGGCGGCAGGTCGGGTTGGTGCAGACGGCAGCCTTGACCCAGAAGGTGTAAATGATGTCAGCCTCTTCCCTCCCTGCGCCGCAGCAGGGGCATTCCGTCTTGTAATGGCTCAGCAATTCTTCCTTGACGGATCTGCCGCTTGCCGTCGGTCTTTCTTTCAGCCTTTTGAAGGCTGCCTTCAGCTCTTCGAGATCTACAGGTTCCACCTCTGTCTTGACGATGAACCAGGCGACGGGATTGAGATCAATACCGGTTACTTGGCAGCCCAAACGGAGAGCCTCCACGACGGTCGTACCACCGCCCATGAAGGGATCCAGGATTCTTACTCCGTTGGTGTCCGGATCGTCGGTGTGGTCTTTGTAGAACTCGGCCATGATGTCCGTACCTGCCGGTTTCATCGCTCCCAGGAGAATGGCCCGGAAGACGCAGGAGGCCCGACGGGCGAACCATTTGTGCATCTGGTAGATGGGTTTGAAGGCGTTGCGCTCCGGTACGGCGAGACGGTTGATCTCCGCGATGGGAAAGCTCTCCTCAATGGCCCGCTTTGTGCCGGCTTGGTTCATGACATCTCCAGTTCGATCCAGGGTGTCATCATTTCCATGAGCGACAGACCGCCATGCTTGTACAGCTTTGCGGCGGCCTCCCCCGATGCGCGGGTTTTCACGCGCCCCTTTATCAGGGCGACCTGGCGGGCGGAATCTCTGTATACGTCATCGCTTGCGGGCGGATCGGGCTTTTCGATCGTCGATGCATGACGATCGTTTCCGAAGTAGGCGTTCAACTCTTTCAGTTCCGACGGCTGCCGGGGGAAATCCAAACCGGCCCCGAAGAATATGTAGCCATGATCGCTCGTTACGACAATTTTCCGTTTGCCTTTGATTCGCTGCACCGTGTTCATCCATGCCGTCTCGAACATGGCATGGATATTTTCGAAATGATTTTCGAACTTGGCCCCGCTGTCCCGGTAGGTGAGATCGGGGAAGGAGGACCAGACCAGGAGGGAGGCTTTCGGATGGTCTCCGGCGATGCCCTGGGTGTAGTTACCGTGATATACGGCGGCAATTCCTCTCTCTTTGAGCTCCTTCCTCGTCGGAAGCTGAGATGGCGCAATGCGGCCGCAGGGGAGTTCCCTGGCAATGTATTCCATGGTATCGCAGGGGACGGCAGCCAGGGAAACGTCCGTCCGGGAAATCTTCAGGCCCGATTTTTCGGCAAGATTCATCAGCATGGGAATCTCGCGCAACGAGAGTCCATCGAAGACGACGACGGCAATATCCGGGCTGGAGAGAACCCCTAACAGGCTCTTTTCCTGCCCGGGATCGGAAAGCAGTTCACCGTAGGTTCTGTCGGCAGCTGCAGCAATCAATTGCTCGATTTCATTGACGGCGCCTTCTCCATGCTGGAGAAAATCAAGCGGCTTGAACTTCAGGTAGTTTTCCCGGCTCCAGACCTCTTCCAAAAGCCATTGTTCGATCCAGGGGAGTCGGGGACCGGGGGAAATCAGCCGATCGAGCAGTTGCCGGTTCAGTTTGACCATTCCTTCAGCCTCGTCTATTTGGAGAATTCAACAGTCAAGTCCGCCGAGTATTCTGCACCGCTCAATACCGGCAAAGCCTCGAACTGTTGCTCGATTTCCGCTTTTTTGAACGGGCCGGTTTTCGTGATGGCAATCTCGACGGTAATGTCGCCCTGACCGCTGAGATTGCCCCGGATGCCGGCGGGCAGTGCGCTAAGATCGCCGATCTTGCTTTGCTGACAGAAGATTTTATAGGTGGCTCTGGCAACGATGCCGGTTTCATACTGCTGCAGCCGGAAGGCAGCTTCTTGACGGAGGCTTCCGACGCTTAGCTGGGGGGGAATCTTCAGGGTAATCGTTTCCATCACGGGACAGGTGCAGGGATCACCGCCGCAGCGGGGGCATGCTTCGTCCACCGGCTGTTCGCATCGGCAAGGAGAATATCCGCAAAGCGGACATGGATGAGGATCACCTATGGGTTTGCACTTGCAGGGCCAGGCGCCGCACTTCGGGCAGAAGAAGTCCGTTACGGGCGGTTTTTCGAATGGGGCCGTAATCAGGGCATAGAAGAATTCCGTTTCCGTAAGGCCGGGGTTGATACGGCAGAAGTTGCCGGCGCTGTGCTGAATGCCGACGGTTCCCTCTTTGCACATCTCCCGGAGCGCCTTGGAAAGCAGATTATATAAAGGCACCGGGAATCCAAGGGTTTTGCGGTATTCTGCCTCGACATCCTTGACCGCCCGATCTCTGATCTCATCTGTCCTGCTCTCCAGATGTTCCTTGATGCGCAGCATGTCGAAATATTCCTGGCTTATCTTTTCAAGGACCTTATCCTTCGAACAGTCGGCAGGCAAAGGCTCCAACTCAATGCGGTCTTCCGATACCGTGCTTCCATAGTGTTCCCAACTGACATAGACCAGCCCTGCTTTTTTGATCCGTTCTACGATATATCCCGAATCGGTGCGGAGGATGCGCTCATAGTCATCCCGACGCGCCGATTTGGCAGTGGAATCGGCCAGATTTCTGGCGGCAAGGCAGCGTTTGGCCCATTTTAGCAGATCCTTGTCTGTCGCCAATTGGAACTTGTCGTCCTTCGGCTCCAGCAGCAGGATCAGGTTGCGGTTGTCCATCCCGTAATAGAGCTGATGACGCTCTTCCTGTGTCAACCGGCGACAGGTTAATATGTACCGGGGGCGGGCTTTGTCCATCTGCTTCAGATTTTGCTGACACTGCTCGACGGCCGTGAAAATTGCCGTTCCTGCCGTTTCCCGGAAGATATCCGATTTCAGGATATCATAGAGTTTTTCACGTGCCTGCTCGTCGGAATAGGAAAGGGACTTGAACTCAACTTTCGCCTCGGCATTTTCTTCAAGATCGAAGTAATAACAACCTTCATGGTGATGGAAATATGATGCGTATTTCTGGAATCCCATGAGGGTTTGTTCAAAGTCGTTGATATCCGCTGATGGCGACAGGAGATCGGGGATCAGTTCCTCGCGGGAGGCCCCTCTGCTGCTTCCCCGCTCTGTCAGGGTATGGAGAAGCACCGCTGCGGCCAGTTTCTTGGCAAGGGGTACTCGTGGCTTCAATTCTTCCATGTTTTCCCTGGCCCGGTTGATCAGATCGCCGCTGGGGTCGAGATCTTTAAGCATTATGGTGTTCGCCCTATCGTCGAGAGAGGCGTCGCCGGGTGTGATGATATCGTTGTCGCTATAGGTCAGGCGCACCAGGTTACCGAGGAAGGACAGGGCGCCACGGACATTTTGAAAGCCGCCCCGTGCGGGGATCCGGGCAAGAATTATGTTCATGAGGGAAGGTGAGAAGGGATAGGTATCGAAAAGCTTATTCTTTAACTCTTCCACATCGAGACCGGGAACATGCTTTTGCCAAAGATGTACATAGCTTTCAACACAAGCCGATATGGTGGTCTTGTCGAATCCCCTGAAGTTTTCGAATAACCGATGCAGGATGATATTGCACTGATCCCCGGCTTTGTCGAATTGGACGACGCAACGGGGCACGCGTTTCAAGGTGCTGCCGGGCTCTTCCTTGTCGCTGTAGATGCTCGCAAACAAAGTCACCTGCTTGGTGCGGTTGGCCAACTCTGATAGCATCTGGAGAAAAGCGATGTTCTGCGCTTTCAGCGTTTCATCGCCGATAACCTTGATCCCCTGTTCCAACTCGTCGAAGATGAGAATGATTGTTCTGTCACCGAGGGCTTTCTGGAAGTCTCCGAGTTTCGGGTGGGTTTTGCCGGTATGCGGCTGTGCGCCCAGGGCCTCGAAGATCATGTTCCAGATCGTATCGTGAGGATCATCGGTGAATTTATTGATGATCACCACGGCGTCATCCGGGATGCGGCATTTCAGACTGTTATCCTTGAGCCATTGTGAAGATTCGTCTTTATGCTTGAAGAGGTTGTACATGAGGAGGAGCAGATGCGATTTTCCGCTTCCCTTGAGCCCCTCGAAGAGGAACAACCCCGATGCTGATTTTGATGAAGAAAACCGGAGATCGATCTGCTCCAGAACCTTGACTACATCCGTGGTGGGGTAGGTCAGTTTGAAGAAGGTTTCCGGCCGGGCCTCGATTTTTGTCTTGGTCTCATCCTTGAGATTGGCAATATCGATGATGCCTTCGATTCCTTCTTCGGAAATGACCTCAGGATAAGGCTTCAGGTATGCTGTATAGCCCATCGTAAACCTCAGTTATTGTCTGACGAGTTAGTTTTGTTCTTTGTTTGCCCTTATAGCGTAATCCCAGGTGAATTACCATCTATTATCATTAGGTAAATAGAGAACTTTGCGAGGGATGGCCGATGTTATTCCTTGTGTTCACGGAAGCAGAAGAAGCCTCTGTTATTGATCATAGTGACCCTAATCCCGATATGTGGTCAATATTCCCGATTTTTGATGATGAAAGTTCAGCCAATATCCTCATGGTATATGCCAATGCCGTACAATTGCATGGTTTTGCCATACATTTACATTTAAGAAGCTGTGCGGTTATATCATGACACAAACAGCTCAATGTTTCTCCTCTTTGCTCAACTTGCTGTAGAGACTATTGGCGTTGGCGTATATCTCAGCATGGTCTCTTGCCAAAGTCTGTTGCGGTATCCGGGCAAACATAGTTTCCAGCACGCTTTTACCGGCTTCAATTTCTCCCGCCATTTGGTAAAGAAGCGCCAGGCCATAATAGGCGTTGGGAATATTTCCGCCCTTGATAGCCTGCTTGAACAGTACTTCAGCTTTCTGAAATTCACCTTTCTCAAGCATGAGAGCGGCGTAATTGCAGGCCAGCATCGCATCATCGGGATGGTTTTGAAGACAGAGGTCATAATAGAACGCGGCCACATCGAAGTTATTTTCGTTACGGGCGTAAATGTTTCCCAGGGAAATTGCTGCGCTATGATCAGTCGGGTCCAATTGCAGGACTTCCTGGAATGACTTCTTGGCCTTCTCGATGCTGTTCAGTTCCAGATATGCCCTTGCCATATTCCGGCGGGCATCGAGGTTCTCAGGTATCACGGCGAGGACTTCCTTGAAGAGGTTCACGGCTTTTAAAAACTGACCCTTCCGTGCCTCCTCAATTCCTTTGTGGAGTTTTACCGTTGCCTCTTTGTGCTTTTCCGGTGTCGCGTCCCGGAATTCAATGTGAGCCATGCCATTGTCAATTGCGATATTCATGACCTGTGCAATCACGCCATAGAGCTTCTTGATGCGGGTCATCACGTCCTGTTCGGTATGTTCAGCCGGATCGAACCGCTTACCGGGCGCGAGCATAATGTCTTTCAGAGGGATGGATACTTTCATAACTCATCAATGCTTTTCAGGACTGCCCTGTAAAAGCTGTCCTTATAACGGATTCCCTGACGGATCATTTCATCGAGGTGCGGCTTGACCTCTTTAATAACGCCCATCTTTTTTGCGTAAAACAGCAATCCTACGGTGCCGATGATCGGCAGTCCCATCATGATGGCCACTTTTCTGGCCGTCAGCTCGTCGATGATGACCAGCCCGGCTCCCAATTCCTTGGACAGAATAATGACCTCCGCTTCACCCTTGTCAAGGGACGGGAGCAGCAACTCGACGTCAGCCTGTGCCTTGACTTTTTTGACCTTGATCCAGTGACTGCGCTTGAGAGCTGGCACGTCAGCCCTTTCGTGCTCATACAATTCCCTGGAAACTTCTCGCGGAATCATTATTTCGCCGGCGATCTCCTGGAAGAGATCCAAACGGTTTATTCTTGAGAAGGCGATAACCGGCGTGGCATTGGAAACAATGAGTCCTTTCAACCTTTCAGCTCCTTGAGAGTCTCCATCGCTTTCAGTTCTTCCTGCAGGTCGCTTTCGTCATAGTCAAAAACCACGGCTCCCTCTGTGGCTAGGTAATCCATGAAATCAAGGCGGTTCATCCCCGCAAGTGTTGCCGATTTGCCCAAGGAAAGCCGCTTGTTTTTGTAATACCGGGCGGCCAGTGAGCGCCTCAGGTCCATTTCCAATACCCGCGCCCCTATTTTCAGGGATGCCAGTATATCTACCGGGACGTCAAAGGTTAATTTTTCCGTTCTCATATCCACCTCCATAGTTCTGGCAGGATTGTCGTCTTTTTTGAAATAACGATTTCCTTGTTCACAGGATAAGGAAAATTAGTGTAACTGTCAACGGAAATCAAGGGCATGAAAGGGCATTGACAAATTTGGCGCAAAATGAAATCATGACGCTGCTTAGTTACCATGAATTAGCGCTGTATTAGTATATGCGGAAGGCTGGGCAAAGGGAAAGTGTGGACCTCTAAAAGATTAGTCGGGTATATCCTTGTCAGCCTGTTTTTCCTGATATTATTCGGCCCCGTGCCGGCGGCGGGGGAGGGGAAGCAAGAGCGGCGGAAGCTGCGCGTGGTCGCGTCGTTTTATCCCATGTACATTATGGCCTTGAATGTCTGCAAGGATGTGCCGGAGCTTGAACTCTTTAATCTTACTCCTCTGGCCACCGGTTGTCTCCACGATTATGCCCTCACGACCGCCGATATGCAAAAGCTCGAAAGAGCAGATGTTTTCATTGGCAACGGCGCGGGGATGGAGTCCTTTCTCAGTCAGATAGCTGTGAGATATCCCCACATCAAAATTGTTGAACTCGCCACAGGCATTCCGTTGATCAGGAGTGCTGCCGCCCCCAACCCCCACGTGTGGGTGAGCGTTGCCAATGCCATCGTGGAAGTGCAGAACCTCGCAGCCTTTATGGCCCGGGTTGATGCGGTCCATGCGGCCCGCTATCAGCAAAACGCCCGGGATTACGTGGCTCGCCTGGAAGTACTGCGCCGGGAAATGCGCACCGCGCTGGATGTTTATCGTGGCATGCCATTGATCACCTTTCACGAAGCATTTGCCTATTTTGCAGAGGAATTCGGTCTTAAGTTGGCAGGCGTTATAGACCGTGAACCTGGCAGCTCTCCCAATGCCAAAGAGTTGGCTGAGACGATCGCGACCATCAAAAAGCTGCGCATTAAGGCGCTTTTTACGGAACCGCAATATCCCGTTAACGCTGCCGCTATAATCGCCAGGGAAACGGGCATTCCCCTGCACCACCTCGATCCGGCCGTTAACGGGCCTGTGAGTGCCGATGCCTATATCACTATCATGCGGCGGAATCTCACCTCCTTGCAAACCGCTTTTAAGTAACGGGGGATAATGGATATTTCGGTACTGAATGCCTGCGATCATTGCTGCACCCGGATTGAGCAATTGAGTGTCCGGCTGCAAAATCAACTTATCCTGGATAAGGTAAATCTACACGTTAATTGCCGTGAGCTTTTAGCCATTGTTGGTCCCAATGGCGCCGGAAAAAGTACGCTGCTCAAGGCAATACTGGGCGCGGTTCCCTATACCGGCCGGATCATCTGGCAAATCCGGGGAAAAAAGGAGGACCGGCCACGCATTGGCTATGTGCCGCAAACGCTCGATTTCGATCGCGAGGCGCCTGTAAGTGTTGCCGATTTGCTTGCCTCTGCCACCAGCCACCGACCAGTCTGGCTCGGTGTTTCCAAGAGAGAACGGTTGCAGATTGCCAAATCTCTTGATGCCGTATCTGCCAGCCATCTCCTCGGAAAGCGTATTGGTGATCTCTCCGGCGGGGAATTGCAGCGGGTCCTTCTTTGTCTGGCGCTTACCGCCAACCCCGATATTCTGCTCCTCGATGAGCCGGTGGCAGGGATTGATACGGCAGGGGTTGATCTTTTTCTGACAATTGTTAAAGAATTCCTCGCCTCTCTGGATATTGCGGTTCTCATGGTAACCCATGATCTTCTGGGTGTTGCCCCCCATGCCAACCGCATGCTGCTTCTGAATCGCAGAGTGATCGCAGAAGGAACGCCTGCGGAAGTCCTGGCATCGCATCAGATGGCAGATGCGTTTTCCCAGCCACACGCCGGTAAAAGGCCTTTACCATAGGGGACAAAGTTATGATCTTGAGGCTGCTTAACTTAATATTGACGGCCTGGCATCAGGCAATTGCCTCGTTGCCCTTTGCCTGGGCAGAGTATGAATTCATGCGCACGGCGCTATTGGGTATCATCGTTGTGGCGCCCCTTTTCGCCCTGGTCGGAACGATGGTCATCAACAATCGAATGGCCTTTTTTTCAGACGTTCTCGGCCATTCCGCCCTCACTGGCGTGGCGATCGGGGTGTTGGCAGGCCTGGCAGAGCCGCTTTGGGCCATGGTAGGTTTTGCGGCGCTGTTGGCCTTGACTTTTAACCTTATTAAGCTATGGACGGGCACTTCCTCCGATACCATCCTAGGGGTGCTCTTTGCCGCAACCGTATCCTTTGGCATCGTTATCCTCAGTCGTAATGGGGGATTCAACAGGTACACTCCTTATCTGATCGGCGACGTACTGGCAGTTACTCCTCTCCACATTCTCATTCTTGCTGCCTTCTCCCTGGTGGTGGTAGGCTTCTGGGTCATTTTCGGCAACCCCCTGGTTTTAGTGAGCTTGAATCCTATCCTGGCAAAGAGCCGCGGGGTCTCGCCGTTCCTTTTGGAGACCGCATTCGCCCTTCTTCTAGCCGTGTTGGTTGCGTTGTCCATACGGATGGTAGGAATACTCATCATCAGCGCCCTCCTTGTGCTGCCTGCTGCCGCGGCGCGCAATGTCACAAGGACTGTTTGCAGCTATTCCATCTTGTCAGTGGGCATAAGTTTTTTTTCCGCGATTACCGGACTCATTTTCTCCTATTATTCTGGTACGGCCTCAGGGGCGACCATTGTGCTTGTGGCCTCCGGTATCTATGTTTGCCTGGCGGTGACAGGTTTTATCGCAAAGAATGGCTTTTGGCGGGGTAGCAACTGCTGAAAGGCGCGATGTGAAGCTGTAAGATCGCCCGGCAGATCTTTATCTGTCCGGAAAGAGGGCAATAGATGCAGGAATATGAAATTCTAAAACTGTTGGTGCTTATTTTCAGCGTTTCCGCCTGTGTCGTTTTTCTCCTGCACAAGATCAATGTACCTCCTTTGGTTGGCTTTATAGTCTCCGGCGTGCTGATCGGCCCTTCCGGTTTTGGACTGGCCAACAATACGGCAGACATCGAGCTTCTAGCCGAAATCGGCGTGGTTCTGCTGCTCTTTGTCATTGGCATCGAGTCATCTTTAGCAAATCTCGTGAAAATGAAAAAGCAGGTGCTGCGGATTGGCGGCGCTCAATTTATCCTGGCTACAACTTTGACCACCATGTTGCTTTTTCCGGTGCTCGGTGACGTAAAGCAAGCCATCTTCATTGGTTTTCTCATCGCCCTGAGCAGTACCGCCATCGTCCTTAAGATGCTTGCGGAAAAGGGAGAAATTGATTCCCCCCACGGCCGGATCATGTTGGGTGTCCTGATCTTTCAGGATATTGTCGTCGTCCTTCTCATGCTGATTACACCGGTACTGGGAGGGCAGGGATTCGATTTTGTGGAGCTAGTCGTGAAGATGGCCAAGGCCGTTACGTTGGTAGCGGTCATCCTCGTGGCGGCGCGCTGGGTTGTCCCTAAAGTGCTTCATCAAGTCGTCCATGTGAAGAGCCGGGAACTTTTTGTAACTACAATTATTTTGCTTTGTCTCGGCACAGCGCTGCTTACTTCCCAGGCCGGACTATCCCTGGCTCTGGGCGCTTTTCTTGCGGGCCTCATCGTTTCTGAATCGGAGTACGCACACCAGGCAATGTCGGACATCCTCCCCTTCAAAGACAGTTTTATAGGGTTGTTTTTTGTTTCCCTGGGGATGCTCATGGACGCTGCCTATATGGTGGATCAGTGGCTGATGGTTGTCGCAGCGGTATTGGTCATCCTGTTTATAAAGGTAGTTACTACCGCTGTGGCGGCTTTTAGCGCCGGTACGCCAATCAGGCCCGCACTCATGGCCGGACTCGGTATCGCACAAATTGGTGAATTTTCCTTTGTGCTGGCCGGAACCGGGCGCGCCGCAGGGCTGATTGTCGGAGAATTCTACCAGATGTTTCTTGCGGCATCCCTCGTCACGATGCTGCTGACACCCTTTATGATGAAGGCAGCCCCGAGATTTTCTAACTGGGCATCGAACAGTCTTTTTCCGAAAAGTTTCCACAGAGTTGCCGCTGCTGCGGCAGGCTCGATCTTTCCCCAAAACAACTTTGCTCAGGTGGTGATTGTAGGGTTTGGGTTAAATGGCAAAAATCTGGCGCGGGTCCTGCGACAGGCAGCAATTTCTTATGTTGTGCTGGAAATGAATAAGGATACCGTTCGGGAAATGAAAAAGAAAGGTGAGCCCATCTACTATGGAGATGGGACAAGCGCAGCCATCCTGGAAAAAATTGGGTTGCGGCAGGCTAAGGTTCTGGTGTTGGCAATTTCCGATGCCGCATCGACACGACGTATCCTGCAGACAGCTCGCACAGAACATGGTTCACTGCACATCATTGTGCGCACCAGATATGTTTCTGAAGTCGACGACCTTATAAAACTGGGCGCCAACGAAGTTATCCCGGAAGAATTTGAGACTTCCATCGAGATATTCTCAATGGTTCTCGATCATTTTTCCTTACCGAGAAACGTGATTAATGATTACATCGACATCATTAGACGTAACAATTACAATGTGTTGCGTAAAAATGTGCCACCTCAGAAACGCCTCTCGGAGCGGCAGGATATCATGAGGGGTATAAACACGGATGAATGATTTAAGACATTTTATCATTTCCCGAATCAGAGCCGAAGGACCGGTGACCTTTGCCCGCTTCATGGATTGGTGTCTCTATCACCCTGATTACGGATATTATGGCTCCGGCAGGGCAAAAATCGGCAAAGAAGGAGATTACTATACCGGGCCGTGCGTCAGCCCCCTCTTTGGGGGAATGGTGGCGAAACAGCTTTGCCAGATGAGTGAATTACTGGGCAACAATAATACCTTCACGGTTCTGGAAATAGGCGGTGGGCGAGGCTTCCTTTGTGCGGATATTCTGGCTTGGATGAAGCGGCGGGAACCGGCAATCTACAGTCGCATTGAGTATTGCCTTATCGAACGATCGCCCGTTTTTCTTGCGGAACAGCGGCACCGGTTGGCAGAATCAGTCGAGGAAGGAAAGGTTCGCTGGCTTTCAACCAACGCTTTAGCTTCAGAAGCTTTTTCTCTTTCTGGTTGCATCATTTCCAATGAGCTTGTTGATGCCTTCCCCGTCCACCGCCTGATATGCGAGCAGGGAGAGCCAAGGGAAATTTATGTAGATGAAATGGCAGGACAATTTGTCGAGCTGCATGGCGCTCTGTCCGATCCCAGGCTAGGCAGCTATTTTTCTTCCTTGGAGGTCACCCTTGTCGAAGGTCAGATGGCGGAGGTCAATCTGCAAGCGCTTATGTGGCTGGAAGAAATGGCCAACCTTTTAAAGCGAGGTTTTCTGCTGACCATTGATTACGGTGACCAGGCCGCACGGCTTTATGATTCCTGCCGTAGCCGGGGGACATTGCGCTGTTTTTATCAACACCAGTTGTCTGACTCCCCCTTTGAAAATGTCGGGCGGCAGGACATCACCACCCATGTTAATTTTACGGCGCTTATGCTAAGGGGGGAAGAAATGGGGATGGCACTCACCGGACTGGTTCCTCAATACCGGTTTCTATTAGCCATGGGGCTTTTGGATGAACTGGCAGGGATCTCCGTTGATATGGATCCGTTGGAAAGCCTGCAATTAAGGCTTTCCCTGAAGCGCCTGATCGAGCCAGAAAACGGGATGGGGGAGATTTTCAAAGTGCTGATCCAACACAAGGGGCTTGAAAAGCCGGCCCTCCAGGGGTTACAAAAACTCGGAGCTGTGCAAATGATTACCGATACTACGGGAGGTCAGACAATTCATGGATGAGATTATGCTTATGGCATTATACGGGTCTCCCCGTGTCGGCGGCAACACCGAAATCATTATGGATGAATTTCTGCGAGGTGCTGAAAACGAGGGCGCCAAGATGGATCGACTTTATGTAAGGGAACACTGTATAGCGCCCTGCCATGGATGTTTAAGCTGTTTCCAGACCGGCCAGTGCGTGATAGCCGATGACATGCAGCAAATTTATCCTCGTCTGCTGGCGGCGGATATTGTTGTCCTGGCATCGCCTATCTTTTTTTATGGAGTTACCGCAGGCGCCAAGGCCCTGATCGACCGCGCACAGGCGTTATGGGGGCGTCGCTACGCGCTGAAAGACCCGGTCCTCGGAGAAGGTGGGAAAAAAAGAGAAGGGGTGTTCATCTCCGTGGGAGGCACTAAAGGACAGCGTATGTTCGAAGGGGCAATCCTGACAGTGAAATATTTCTTTGATGCCTTCCATGCTCGCTATATAGGAGAGCTGCTATTCCGCGAGGTGGACGGCAAGGGCGATATCTTAAAGCAATCGGGCGCCTTGGAAAAGACCCGGACAATGGGCGGGAAGCTGATCCGAGATTGGAAGGCCGCAAGAACCACTTCCAACGCCAACAATTAAATCAAAAACATTGCTGTCACTGTGGATAGGCGCTCCCGTCGCCCACCTCAAAAGGGCAGTGTTTTTGCTTATAAGGTTGATATTTTTCCTGTTGACAAAAATAATTATTTTGCTATAGTCCCGCCCGAGTCTGAGCGGGCGTAACTCAGTGGTAGAGTGCCACCTTGCCAAGGTGGACGTCGACGGTTCAAATCCGTTCGCCCGCTCCATTTAACTAATACCGGCGGCATAGCCAAGTGGCTAAGGCAGCGGTCTGCAAAACCGTTATTCCCCAGTTCAAGTCTGGGTGCCGCCTCCAGATGATGAGGAGTTTACTAATAGGTTTACTCCTTTTTCTTTGCGAATCACTTAGTATTCCAAGTATCCTGTAATATTCAGAGGATTTAACTTGCGAATCAATCTCATTTCTAAGCTTACCATTGCCACAACTGTCGTCCTATTAATCTTTATGCTTCTTTTCGCCTATATCAATATTGCCACGCTCAAATATATGCTGCTGGAAGCGGCTATTTCCGATGCCGACAAGTTAAGCGAAACTATCATAAAAACTACACATTATGAAATGTTGGAAGACAACCGCAAAAGGGCCTACGAGATGATTCAGGAGGTGGGCACATTGCAGGGTGTCGAACATATCCGAATGATCAATAAGAGCGGCCATATTACTTTTTCAAGTGAAAAAGGGGAGATTGGTAAATTCCTCGATAAAAAAGAAGCGGGTTGCAATATGTGCCACACCAGCGGTGAAACCAAGGTGCACGCCTCCACGATGAACAGAAGTCGGGTTTTTTTTGATAAACAAGGGAGACAAGTGGTAGGCATGGCCAAGGCCATCTACAACGAAAAAAGCTGCCACACTTCATCTTGCCATTTCCACGCTGAAGGCCAAAGGATATTGGGAGTTCTGGATATCATTGTTTCCCTGGAAAATATGCGCACTTTAGTCGCTAATTATCGTAATAAAGTAATTTTCCTGACAATTTTTCTTTTGTTATCCATTTCCCTGGCCATCACATTTTTTGCCCATCGCCTGGTAAACCGTCCGGTAAAGAAACTTTTAGCGCAAACTAAAAGAATAGCCCACGGGGACCTTGATACTTTTGTGCAACGTACGTCAAATGATGAAATGGGAGAACTGTCCGAGGCCTTCAATAAGATGACCCAAAGCCTCAAGGGCGTTAGAAGTGAACTGGAAGAATGGGGGGAAAATCTTGAGGCCAAAGTGGAAGAAAGAACTCGTGAACTCAAGCAGATGCAAAACCAATTGATCCGTTCGGAAAAATTAGTTTCCCTCGGAAAACTTGTGGCAGGCATTACTCATGAAATAAATAATCCTCTCACCGGTATTTTGATGTTCGCCACCCTGACCGGCAAAAATCCCAAGCTGGCCCCG
>Ga0082335_1002474_pt2 | contig 30832 bp, 27 predicted proteins | sample Subgrocontami58m_FD_72375 | JGI IMG/M metagenome (GOLD analysis project Ga0082335, IMG submission 72375) | Subsurface groundwater microbial communities from S. Glens Falls, New York, USA - GMW37 contaminated, 5.8 m (SPADES assembly) (version 2) ...
ATGAAGACCTGCCCTGAATGCCGTAAAAAAGCGCTCAAAAAGGTGATTACTTCCACCAAGATCATCTTTAAAGGTTCCGGGTTTTACGCCACAGACCACAAATCACCTTCGGGCGATAGCTCCAAAACGAAAAAAGCCGAAAAGAACGACAAAGAGAGCACTCCCAAAGAGGGCGCTCCCAAGGAAAGTAAATCCATTGAAGGTAAGCCTACGACAAGCGAAAAATCGGAGTGAGCCGCGATTTAAGAAAACGCGACAAACGTCGCGCTTCTTTTTAATTCAGGCAATTCGCTCAGCCAGCATTAGATAACGCCGGCTGCGCTAAAAATGATGTGATTGAGCGTAAAAGGCGCTTTCCAGCGACGGTTATTAGCGACAAGCGCAGGTCCTGTAATTAATAAGGAGAAAAACTATTCAAAGGCCACTTCAAAAGGCATCGTGAAGGCCAAACGTACAAACTAACAGTGGATAAATTGCAAACAAAAAGCAACGTCATAACAACGTTGCTTTCTTATTTATCGAAACTGATAGATCCTGATGTTGCCTCTTTGACCGATAAACCGCAGCCCAAGCGCCTCCAGTTCCACTTCACCATAATAAATGGGCGGAAAAATCTCACCGCGATAAAAACTATTCGGTGAAAGCGCAAGAAATCGAATTCCCTGTTCTTTGCACGCCCTGGCAAAAACTTCCCATGAGTCATTCGGCAAGGGAGGGAATTCATCGCTGAAGCCCCAAACCCAGTCCTCGGACCAGTTGCCAATTTGACGTGACCGGTAAGGCATGGTATTAGGCGTATAAAAATCATAACGGTCTGCGAAAACTTCGCTTGGAGATTTCATGCCATGTGAAAGCAAAGTCTGCTCGATGATGACCAGTACCCTGCTCTCAGCGCGGCTGGCGCGAATTAATCCAATATCATATCCCGCCCATCCATAAAATATTTGAAAACCAGCCAGAACAAACAGGGTGCCAACTAACCCTGTAACCCACCTGCCTGGATTTATGTATTCCTTTGTTTGGTCGGTCATAACCACCAGCAACACTGCCACAGAAGGCAAATATATACCCATCAAGATGACTGGCGAACGGGCGCTATCCCCAAGTGAGATGGGGATTGCATACAATAAAATAAATACGAACGAAAAAAGGGAATAACGTGAATACCGCCCTTTGGGAGATAATAAAAAGGCAAGGCCGGATGCCCAGGCGTGTGAAATAAAATATTTGAACAAAGGCAGGTATAAATCAAAAAAACGTGCGCGGTCTTTGGCAATGGTTTCATAAAGTGAAAATTTTTCGATCTCAGCGGGCGTGGGTGGATTTGTCCAATTTACCCCATAGAAATATTTATATAAATTGAAAGCTTGCGCGGTTTCAATTGCACCATGCCCTGATATCAGGTTTACAGCCACTTGCAATGCAAAAACCGCTAAAAATGCAGAGAGCATCAAAACACGCGAACGAAGGGGACGAATCCCAAACAGCAGGAAATAACCAGAAAATATTGCGACGGCGGACACAATCGCATGTGTGCGCCACAAAAACGCCAGCCCTAATGAAATGCCGATCAAAACCGAATTCAGGGAACTTAATTCATTCTGATTTCCCTCTAAAAGGCTGCGCCGGAGTAAAAATACAGCGAAAGCCGTAAATGCAGCACTGCCGATATCAGGGCTGAGCGTATTGGCGTTTTGAAAAACAAAAGGCGCGGCAATGGAACAATAGAACGCAATGATCGTGGCGGGGATGGATCGGGTGGAGGCGATCAGCGTCGAAACGGAAGCAGTAAAAAGTCCCGCGAGAAGCGCATTGAGAAGATATGCCAGCGGACGAACATACGTAAATGGCATCTGTCCGATGAGGAAGGCATATCCAAATGGAAAAAAACCATTATAAAGAGACTCGGGCTCAGCCAAGGTCATGCCGCGACCATAGTAAAGGATGTTCCAAAAATCATTGCTCATCGCGTGGAATTGAATGAAATACCCCAATGCAAATGTCAACCCTGCGCCAAGCACAAAGAATAAAATGAACCACTTAAAATCAGCGCCAAGGATTTTTTTCATTAAAATTATTTTCCACGCATCCAGATCAACACAACCGTAAATGGGATCAATGCGAATGCGGCGCTGACAAACGCCATTATGTTATATCCCAGGGATGCAAAGATAAAACCGCTTCCCAAACTTCCGAGCGCAGAAGCAAGCCCAATCAGCAGATCATTAAAACCCTGGGTGCGGGCGCGCTCCAACGGAGAAAGTTGATCTGCAAGCAAAGCGGAGCCGCCCACGAAACAAAAATTCCATCCCAGCCCAACCAAAAATAATGCCACACCGAGCGGCAAAACATCGGGAGAAATGGTGGCGGCAATACAGGCAGCCACCAGAGTTGCAGAACCGACCAATATTACAACTCCGCGGCCCCAACGATCTGCAAGCCGCCCGGAGATGATCGAAAAGGCATACATGCCAAACGTGTGAGACGAGATCACGAGTGAAATATCAGGCAAGCCATGATTATGTTCGCGCATGTGAAGCGAAGTGATGACCATCACCAGTACCATCACCATTTGACCCAGCACCATGCTGACGACTGCCACAAGCGCGGGAGGCTGGCGAAGAATCTCAAGCACGCTTCGCACAACCGTTGAGCGGATGATTGTATCTGGATATTTTTCCGCCACTGCCTTGCCGATCTCGCGCGGATCGGGGCGTAACCCGATAAACACAACCACTGCCGCAATTGCAAATAAAACCAGGCTGACAAGATATGCGCCAGCCAATTCATCAATCCCCCACGAGCCGACGATTGCTCCCGCAGGTCCCGCCACGAACGGGCCGATCACCGAGCCAACCGTCCCGCCGATGACCACATTTGAAATTGCGCGGCCGCGATGTTCGGGTTTGTTTACCTCCGCGGCCGCGAAACGACCCAGTTGCACTGCCGCGTTTGTGACTCCCATCAACACCATTCCTCCAAGAAAGAGTGTAAATGAATGAATTGCAATTGCATAAAACGTCACACCAGACCCAATCACACCTGCGCTTAAACCAGTTGCCAAGCCGCCGCGCCGGCCGATTGCGTCAAAGACATATCCCCACATAAAAGCAGAGAATGCGCCCGCCAGCAAATAAACAGCCGTAGGCACACCCGCCCAATTTGGGTTTTGACTGAGTTCCTTCCCCACAATGGAATTGAGCGTCGCCGCCGCAATAAAACCTGCGGAGGCCAGGGATTGCTGGGCAAAAAGAATCGCTGTAATTTTCCGCGCTATGGATTCGAGATTGTTCATATTATCATTTCCTTTTTTTCAAAATAAAGCCGAGTATAACAAAACCCGCCTCGAAATTTTAGATTCGAGGCGGGTCAACTGCTACGCCTATCACTACTTATTTTTCACTACCAATTACAACTACTTCTTCTTCCCGGCCTTCTTCTCAATGCCCTTCTCTGCCCGCCCCATGACATCCATAACCGCGACAGCGGCAATCTGTACGATGGCATTCACATCATCGCCTGTTTGCAAGACGTGCACGGGCGCACCCACACCCAGCAGGATCGGACCGATCGCCTTGGCATTGCCCAATCGAGCCAGCAGCTTGTAGGCAATATTTGCAGATTCAAGCGAAGGGAACACCAGCACATTCGCATCCTTTACAGCGCTGAATGGATAGCGTTCTTCCACGATCTCTGGCACCACCGCAGTATCTGCCTGCATTTCACCATCCACTTGCAGGTCGGGGCGGCGCTCTTTCACCAGCGCAACCGCCTTACGTACCTTTTCCGAAAGCGGATGCGGTGTGGAACCAAAATTCGAGAACGAAAGGAAAGCCACATGCGGGTCAATTTCAAGTTTCACCGCATAATCAGCCGCGAGGCAGGCGATCTCAGCCAGGTCTTCAGCTGTCGGGTCAATATTCACGGTGGCATCTGTAAAGAGGAAAACTTTATCTTCCAGGATCATGATGTAGACACCCGCCGCGCGGGCTGCGCCTTGAGCGGTATGGTGGATCTGCAACGCAGGGCGGATCACGTCAGGATAATCATAGGTCAAGCCTGAAATGAAGGCGTCTGCATCACCCATTTTTACCATTAAGGAGCCAAAGATGTTGGGGTCCTGCACTTTCTTGAGGGTGTCACTTGCCATGACACCCTTACGCTGGCGAATTTCATAAAAGCTTTTAGCGTAAGCCTCCAACTTATTGAAAACAGCCGGGTCAACGATCTCAGGCTTGTACTCAATGCTGAGGTTTTTGAGTTGTTCTGCGATCACGTTTTTACGACCGATCAAAATAGGCGTGGCGATGCCCTCTTCCTGAATTTGATATGCGGCGCGGATGATCTTCTGTTCCTCGCCTTCCGCAAAAGCCACGCGTTTCTTGCCGCCAGAAGAACGCGCCTTGTTCTGAAAGAAATACCGAATCCGCTCACCCTTGCCCTGACGATATGCCAACTGTTCGCGATATTCGTCAATGTCAATATTCTTGCGTGCAACACCGGTCTTCATCGCCATTTCAGCGACAGCGGGGGCTTCCCACAACAGCACTCGCGGATCAAGCGGAGTCGGCAAAATATATTCACGTCCGAACTTCATCGCCACGCCGCCATACGCGCGGATGACCGAATCTGGAACGTCTTCTTTCGTCAATGCGGCTAACGCTTTGGAAGCCGCAAATTTCATTTCTTCATTGATACTCTTCGCGCGCACATCCAATGCGCCGCGGAAGATGAACGGGAAGCCCAACACGTTATTGACTTGATTTACATAATCCGAGCGGCCCGTTGCAATGATCACATCCTTGCGCGCTTCTCTGGCCAGTTCGGGTCTGATCTCCGGGTCCGGATTCGCCATCGCGAAGATGATCGGGTCCCGCGCCATCAATTTGACCATATCCGGGGTCATCACATTCGCCACAGACAAACCATAGAACACATCCGCGCCGCGCAGCGCATCGGTCAAAGTGCGCGCATCGGTCTCAACCAGGAAGCGTTCTTTATATTTATTCATGCCTTCCTTACGACCTTTATACACAACGCCTTTGCTGTCGCACAACATGATGTTCTCGCGCTTCACACCCCATCGGATCGCCAGCTCTGCGCAGGAGATCGCCGAAGCGCCCGCGCCCGAAATGACAATGCGGATCTCATCATGTTTCTTGCCCACGATCTCCAGCGCATTTGCCAGCGCCGCAGATGAAATGATTGCTGTGCCGTGCTGGTCATCATGGAAGACGGGAATATCCAGCATCTTCTTTAATTCTTCCTCGATGTAAAAACATTCAGGGGCTTTGATGTCTTCGAGGTTGATCCCTCCAAACGTGGGAGAGATTGCCGCCACAATTTTGATAATTTCATCAGGGTCATGCGAGTTCAACTCAATATCAAAAACATCAATATCTGCAAATTTTTTGAACAGCACCCCTTTGCCTTCCATCACGGGTTTGCTCGCCAATGCGCCGCGGTCACCCAGACCTAAAATTGCCGTGCCATTGGAAACAACCGCCACTAAATTTCCCTTGGATGTATATTCATAAGCATCCTCAGGATTTTTTTCGATCTCCAAAACAGGTTCAGCAACGCCGGGTGAATACGCCAAACTCAAATCCCTTTGCGTATCCATGGGCTTGGTCGGCACAATTGCAATCTTGCCGGGTTTGCCTTTCAAGCGATGGTATTCAAGTGCATCTTCACGCGTTATCTTAGCCATAATGCCTCCGATTAATTTGGGTGGTAATTACCTGATTATTGCATAACTTGGGGAAAACCACCTAGTTCCATTTGTCACGATTTTGATAAATGCTATACCCCCCGCCTTGAAAAAGTTATGTTAAAAAAAAATTAAAATTCAAGTATAATTCAGGCAATAAATAGAAACTTCCGCCGCAATTGCGGCCTTTGCTTGAAATTGACTGGTAATTCGCGCACGATTTCTCCCCCGCTAGAGGCGTCAGGGAGTTACTCTGTGAAGTCTCATTCAGGAAATAATTTGAGAAAACAGCTGGCTTCACCTTAATTATCATGCCGAACGTGATGTAAGACCTGTCACGCGATTTTGACCTACCCAACTCCCGCTTCCTTCGGGATGCGGAAACTGGTCAACCAGCCCAGACATTTTTCACAGCCGAGGCCGTTCAGACGGAAGCCTCGGCTGTATGTGTTTAAAATGAAAAAAATAACTGCCCTGAAAGCACAAAAGAAGAACCCCGATCGGGTAAACATTTACCTTGATGGAGAGTTCGCCTTCGGGCTGGAGCGCATCACAGCCGCCTGGTTACAAAGAGGCCAGGAATTAAGCGATGAGAATGTCGCGCAACTGCAAAGCGAAGATGCGCGTGAACGCGCCCTGCAACAGGCCATGCTCTTCCTGAGCTACCGCGCCCGTTCTGAAAAAGAAGTAAGGCAAAACCTGCTCAAGCATGAAATTCCGGAAGCGGTCATCGAGCAAACGCTCGAGAGACTTCGCCAGAGCGGGTTAGTCAACGACAACCAATTTGCCCGCGTCTGGGTGGAAAATCGCAATACCTTCCACCCGCGCAGCCGCCGTGCATTAACGATGGAACTTCGTCAAAAAGGACTCGCTGATGAAACTGTGCAAGCCGCAGTTTCAGATGTGGACGAAAATGCCCTGGCTTATGAATCTGCAAATAAACGAGCCGGCAGGTTCAAGGATCTGGAAAGAGGCGAGTTTCGCAAGAAACTGTCCGAGTACCTCGCACGACGCGGCTTCCCCTATTCCGTGATCGCACCGATCGTCACCCAGGTGTGGAACGAGATACATACGGAAGAAAATCAATTTGAAGATGAGGATATAACATGAATCCGCTTAACCTATTAATAGACATATCTGCGCTCATTGTGGGCGTTGTGGCTGGGTATTTTATTCACCGCTACCAGGCCGAACGCACTGCAAAAGGGCAGCAAGAAAAAGCAGAAGACATACTAAAAGTGGCCAACTCGCAGGCGCGCATGATCGAAAGCGGCGCGCGCGACAATGCCACCAAGATCGTGCAAGCGGCGGAGTCCGAGATCAAGGAACGCCGCATCGAGATGAACAAGGAAACGGATCGCCTTGAAAAACGCCGCTCCGAACTCGACAGCCGCTTCGAAAAGATCGAACAACGCGAACAAACCTTGAACAAGCGCCAGTCTCAAATTGACAAACGCGGCAATGACATCGAAAAACTTTACGAAGATCAAGTGAATAAACTTGAACAGGTCGCGCAATTAACGCAGGATGAGGCGCGTAAAGAGCTTTTTGCGGCAGTTGAAAAAGAAGCGCGCGGCGACATGGCGCGCATCATCCGCCAGATCGAAACCGAAGCGCGTGAAGAAGGCGAAAAACGCGCCCGTAAATTAATTGCAGATGCGATCCAGCGTGTGGCCTCTGAGCATGTGGCCGAAGTCACGCGCGCTGTTGTCACCCTGCCCAGCGAAGAAATGAAGGGACGCATCGTCGGACGCAACGGGCGCAACATCAAGGCCTTCGAGCAAGCCGCGGGTGTGGATGTGATCGTGGACGATACGCCCGATTCAGTCACGGTCTCCTGCTTTGACTCTGTTCGCCGTGAAATTGGCCGCCGCTCTTTGGCAAAATTGGTATTGGATGGCCGCATTCATCCCGCGCATATCGAAAAGATCATAGAAGACGAAACCAAAGCCGTCGAGAAGATCATCAACGAAGCGGGAGAGCAAGCCGCATACGAAGCCAACGTCACGGGCTTGCACACCGAAGTCCTTCGGATGATGGGCAGGTTGAAATTCCGCACCTCGTATGGTCAAAACCAGCTCGCGCACGCGGTTGAAGTCTCCAAGCTCGCGGGTATCTTAGCCGCGGAACTCGGCGCGAATATAGAACTCTCCAAACAGGGCGGCTTCCTGCATGATATTGGCAAAGCCATGGATCACAATCAGGATGGCACACACGCAGGCCTCGGCGCGGAATATTGCAAACGTTACGGTGTCAACCCGATTGTAGTGAATGCCATTGCCTCGCATCACCATGAAGTGGATCAAGAGACCGTTGAGGCCGTGATCGCTGAATCAGCAGACGCCATTTCCGGCGCACGTCCCGGCGCACGCCGCGAAGACCTGGAAGCCTATATCAAACGCATCCGCTCACTGGAGGAAATGGCGATATCCTTCGAAGGTGTGCAACAAGCCTTCGCCATTCAAGCGGGACGTGAAGTCCGCATCCTCGTCAAGCCTGATGCGATTGACGACCTCGCCTCCGCAAGACTGGCGCGTGACATTGCCAAAAAGATCGAAGAGACCATGCAATATCCCGGCCAGATCCGTGTGACGGTGATACGCGAGACAAGGTCAACGGAATACGCGAAATAAAAACAACACAGACCCTAACTCGGACAAGCCGAAACCAAAAAGGATTTGAACCACGAAGACACGAAGACACAGAGAAAAAACTTAAAAGGCTCCGTGTCTCCGTGGTTAGTGAAAAATTCTTGTACAAAAAGCAAGCATTTAACTTCTAAGTTCCTAAAGATTAATGAAATCTTTAGGGTCTGTGTTTGACTATTACAAAGCGATTGCTATTTTGCTTAATGGGAATGTGTCGGGGGTATACTTGGATGAAAATTGGCGTTCAACAATAAGGATCCGGGATTGATTATGCCTCCAAAGAAAAATAGCAAAACAAAAAATGGAAATGGCGCGACGCTCGAGTTTGAATCGCAGTTATGGGCGGCGGCGGATAAGCTGCGCGGGCACATGGATGCGTCGGAGTATAAGCATGTGGTGCTGGGATTGATCTTCCTGAAATATATTTCCGATTCATTCGAAGAAGTTCACGCGCAATTGGTCAAGGAAAAAGACGCCAACCCCGAAGACCGGGATGAGTATCTGGCGCAGAATATATTTTGGGTGCCGAAGGAAGCGCGCTGGTCGTTCTTGCAGGGCAAGGCGAAACAGCCTGAGATTGGGAAATTTTTGGATGATGGCATGGTCGCCATTGAACGGGATAACCCGGCGCTGAAGAATATTCTGCCGAAGGATTTCGCCCGCCCGACGCTGGACAAAATCCGTTTGGGCGAGTTGATTGATCTCATAAGCGGAATCGGCTTGGGGTCCAGTGAGAACCGCGCGAAGGATGTGCTCGGGCGCGTGTACGAATATTTCCTGTCCCAATTTGCAAGCGCGGAAGGCAAGAAGGGCGGAGAGTTCTACACGCCGCAGTCGGTGGTGCGCGTGTTGGTGTCGATGCTGGCGCCGTACAAGGGACGCATCTTCGACCCGTGCTGCGGATCGGGCGGCATGTTCGTGCAAAGCGAAAAGTTTGTGGAGGCGCACGGCGGCAAGGTGGATGATATCGCTGTGTATGGACAGGAAAGCAACCCGACCACCTGGAAACTTGCCAAGATGAACCTTGCCATTCGCGGCATTACCAGTGACCTCGGCAAGGAGAACGCGGATTCATTTCACCGAGATTTGCATCCTGACCTGAAAGCGGATTTCATTCTCGCCAACCCACCGTTCAACATGAGCGATTGGGGCGGGGACAGGTTGCGCGAGGATAAACGTTGGAAGTATGGCGTGCCGCCAGTGGGCAATGCCAACTATGCGTGGATACAACATTTCATCCATCATCTCGCCCCAAATGGCACGGCAGGATTCGTGCTGGCGAATGGGAGCATGTCGTCGAACACATCGGGCGAGGGCGAGATTCGCAAGGCGCTCATCGAAGCGGATATGGTGGATTGCATGGTGGCTTTGCCTGGACAGTTATTTTTCTCGACACAGATACCTGTGTGTTTATGGTTCTTGACTCGAAATAAAAATGATGGGAAAGCACGCAATCGTAAAGGCGAGACATTGTTTATTGACGCTCGCAAAATGGGAACACTGACAGACCGTGTCCATCGAGATTTAAGCCCAGAAGAGATTGCGAAAATTGCGAGTATATATCATGCTTGGCGCGGAGATAAAGGTGAAGGAAAATATCTGGATATTCCAGGGTTTTGTAGGAGTGTCTCGAAAGACGAAATTGCTTCTCATGGATTTGTTCTAACACCTGGAAGGTATGTTGGTGCAGAAGATGCAGAAGAAGACGATGAGCCATTTGACGAAAAAATGAATCGTCTTGCTAAAGATATACAAGATCAGTTTGCAGAATCAAGAAAGTTAGAGCAACTAATTCAAAATAACCTAAAAGGCTTGGGGTATGGAAAATAATTTTCCCGAGACTTGGGATTTGCTGCCATTAGAAGATTGCATGGAAGCAATCATTGATTATCGCGGGAAAACCCCGCATAAATCGTCTTTTGGCATTCCTCTTATTACAGCCAAAATAGTAAAAGGAGGTCGAATTCTTGAACCTACCGAATTCATACCTTACGAAGATTACGATGAACGCATGCAACGTGGAATTCCAAATGCAGGGGATATTGTTGTTACTACCGAAGCGCCGCTTGGGGAAGTTGGACAGTTAGATAATCGCAAATTATCAGTTGGACAGCGTTTGATTACACTACGTGGAAAAAGCGACCTTTTAGATAATACCTATCTCAAGTTTTTGATGATGTCGGATTTTGTCCAAAATCAACTCTTAGCACGAGCAACTGGAACAACAGTAATTGGTATCAAACAAACAGAGCTTAGAAAAATAGATTTGGTTGTTCCTCCTCTTCCTGAACAACGCGCCATTGCAGGGATTCTCGGTGCGCTGGATGATAAGATCGAAGTTAACCGCCGTATGAATGTCACGCTTGAGTCTATGGCGCGGGCGGTGTTTCGTCAGTGGTTTGTGGAGAATGAAGAAATTGGGGATTGGGAAATTGTACCTTTGCCAGAAATTATTGAAGTCAATCCTTCCCGCTCTTTGAAAAAAGGTGAAATTGCTCCTTATCTTGATATGGCAAATATGCCAACTCAAGGCCACCGTGGAATCGAGTGGATTGACAGAACTTTTGGTTCAGGAACGAAATTTATCAATGGTGATACTTTGCTTGCAAGAATTACGCCATGTCTTGAGAACGGAAAGACTGGTTTTGTAGATTTTCTGAAAGATAATCAAGTGGGATGGGGTTCAACCGAATATATTATTTTTCATCCGAAGCCACCCTTGCCACCTGAATATGGTTACTATCTTGCAAGAAGTGAAGAATTAAGAAGTCATGCAATCCAAAATATGACGGGGACAAGCGGAAGGCAAAGAACACCTGCTTCTTGTTTTGATAGTTTTATGATTTCAAAACCACCAGAAGAATTAGCAAGAAAATTTGGCGAGTTTGCAGGTTCTGTTATTGAAAAGGTTAGAGCAAACGATGAAGAATCGCGCACGCTGGGGAGTCTGCGAGATAGTCTGCTGCCGAAGTTGATGAGGGGGGAAGTCAGAGTAATAGTCAATTGACGAGGAGAAAAAATGACACTAAACGAACTTGTATTAATTGTGACTTCGATAGTTTTGCCTGTTCTAAGTGGAATTGGTTCGTATTTCATGTCGACGAAGAAGTCTCAAAAAGATATAGTCCAATTACGCGAGCAAAATAAGTTTGATCTTGAAAAATTGATGAACCAACACAAGATGGACTTGGAGGCTTTAGAGCGAAAGCACCAAATGGATGTCGAAAAGATGGAAATAGAACATAAACACAAAATTGAATTAATGCAGAAAGAAATGGAGAACAAGCTAGGAGGAGACCTTGTTGGTGGGATGATCTCGGGAGTAATGAATTCCCCTGAAGTTAGAAGTCAAATGAGCAAATCGTTGTTGCAGGGAATGACAAAGAAGAAGAAACGGTAAATGGCGATTATGATGTATTGTTCGCAAGAAGAATCCCGCACGCTGGCGAGGCTGCGCGGTGGGATGTCCCTGCCGAGGGTGATGAGGGGCGAAATCCGCGTGAAGGAAGTGGAGAAGGAATTATGATCGATCCAATTTTGTCGCTCGCGTTTTCTATGCACAGTAACAGAGGGGTTTATGCCTTATTACTCGGTTCTGGTATCTCGCGGGCGGCAGGAATTCCTACAGGCTGGGAAGTGACTCTTGACTTAATTAGAAAGCTTGCTCACATGGAGGGTGAAAACTGCGAACCCGAACCTGCAAAATGGTATGAGGAAAAGTTTTCTGAAGAAACTGATTATTCAAAATTACTAAAACTTATTGCAAAGACTTCATCGGAACGCAGTAAACTTCTGAAAGCCTATTTCGAACCAACTGAAGATGAACGTCAACAAAACATTAAAACGCCAACGGCTGCACATAAGGCGATTGCAGATCTGGTAGCAAAAGGCTACATCAAAGTAATTCTGACAACAAACTTTGATCGATTAATGGAAAAGGCACTTGAAGAAGTAGGGGTCATTCCAACTGTTATAAGTACGAAGGATGCAGTAGAGGGTGCTACACCAATAACACATACTGCCTGCACGGTAATCAAGCTGCACGGCGATTATCTCGATAGTCGAATAAAGAATACTCCAGAGGAATTGGCAGTGTACGATCGCCGACTCAATGCTTTATTGGATCGTATATTAGATGAGTTTGGACTAATTATTAGTGGATGGTCTGGTGAATGGGATGCTGCATTGCGGGATGCAATAGAGCGTTGCAAGAGTCACAGATATACAACCTTTTGGACAGGAAAAAATACGCTGGCGGATAAAGCAAAAGTAATTGCCGATCTGAGGAAGGCAGAAATCATTCCTATTAAATCTGCTGATGTTTTTTTTAGCGAGCTTGCTGAGAAATTGCTTGCAATAGAAGAATTCGAACGCCCACATCCTCTTTCTGCTCAAGTTGCAGTCGCCACGCTTAAGAGATATCTTGAGGATGATAAATATAAGATTCGCTTACGTGACTTAGTTATGCAGGAAGTAGAAAAGCTTCATGAGAATATATCGGTCGAAAATTTTCCACTTGGCAATGTGCGTTTCACACCTGAAGAGTTACTAAACAGAGTTAAGCGTTACGAGTCTTTAGCAGAAGTCTTACAAGCAATGGCAATTGTGGGCGGTTTTTGGGGCAACAATAATTTGACAGAATGGTTTACGAAAGCCTTGGAGCGACTAACTGATTTCTTAGACGGAAACTCTGGTGGCGTTTGGACTGATCTTCGGCTTTACCCATCTCTTATCGTCTTATATTCCAGCGGGCTGGCATCGCTGGCAGCTCAGAATTATGAAATGCTTGCTGCTGTGCTTATTAGGGCTCAAGATAGATCAATAGTTAGCCAACCTAAACCACTTATATTATCGCTTTCGCCAGCACAAGTAATGCAGACCAGCGTCGGCAGACAACTTCCAAACCATGAGCGGCAATATTTCCCCGTAAGTGAGCATTTGTTTCAAATCTTGGCAACACCCTTAAAAGAGTTTCTACCCAATGGTAGAGAGTTTGAGGAAACGTTTGATCGTTTAGAATTTTTCTGTGCCTTAGTTGTTGCTGATTTGGGTTCAGAATTTTCTCGCCATTGGCTACCCATAGGACGATTTGGATGGAAGTATCAAGATGGTGGAATTCATATTTCGAAAAGGATTCAATTAGAGATTGAACGAGATGGCGAAAATTGGTTGCCATTGAAATCTGGATTCTTTGGCGGTTCCCCTGGAAGAGCAGTAAAGGCTCTAGATCTAGTGATTACATATTTAAACAATAGGGCTAACTACTTTGTGGGATAAGAATGACACACTTTGCCGAATCCACGATTGAAGCAACCGCGCTCGAATGGCTCAAAGAGACCCTAAAGGTTTCTTTCGTTAACCGTTACGAAGGCTGGCGGGAGAGTCTTGCATAACGAGGCGAATATCAACAGAGAAAACCTTTAGGGTCTAAAACCTAAGATGACAAGTCCATCACCGTTACTTTTTGATACTTACTATCACATCTATAATCGCGGCAACAACCGTGAGAATATCTTTATTCAGGAACGCAATTATGAGCATTTCCTGAAACTGTATTTCAAGTATATTGATCCCATTGCTGAAACCTTTGCGTATTGCCTGCTCAGAAATCATTTCCATGTGTCGGTGAGAATCAAATCGGAAGAGGAGATTATCGATTACAACAAGACCCTAAAAGAGACCCTAAAGGTTTCTTTCGTGAACAAGAACCAAGTTGGGCAAGGGAGTCTCGCAAACCAAGGCGTTGGTCAGTTGGGAAAACCTTTAGGGTCTAGTATTCAGGATAAACCTTTAGGGACTGCTAAGTTAGCGCCTGATTATGCCAGCATGAAATTCTCCGATTTTTTCAATGCCTACGCCAAAGCCATCAACAACGCCTATGGAAGAACAGGAAGTTTGTTTCAACATCCCTTCGGGCGTGTGCCTATTACGACAGACGGCCAATTCTGGAATGTGATTGCCTACATCCACCAGAACCCGCAGAAGCACAAGTTCGTAAAGGATTTTCGAGATTGGAAATATTCATCCTATGGCGTGTTGCTGTCCGATAAACCGACAAGGTTACATCGTGATGTTGTCTTTGATTGGTTTGGTGGAAAAGAAGGGTATTTGAAATTACATAAGGAATGGGTAACAGATGCAAATAGCAAGTGGTTTGCAGATGATGATTATGATTAACTTTGGAAATAAACCCTAAAGGTTTCCATCCTTTTCAGGCGTCACGATTGGCAAGGTAATCTTGCAAACCAGAACGAGAGTTGGCAAAGAAAACCTTTAGGGTCTGGTCTATAATTGAGACAAGATGACCCATTTCACCGAATCTACGATTGAAGAAACCGCGCTTGAATGGCTCAAAGACATGGGCTACACCATCCTCTTTGGCAATGACATCGCGCCTGACGCTCCGCGACCTGCCGCCGCCTATCTGCGCCAAGAGCAACGCGGCAGGCAGGAACGCGGGAATTATGGCGAGGTGATTTTGGCGGGGCAGCTAAAAGATGCGCTCAAACGAATTAATCCAAATGTCCCAGCCGAAGCGTTGGAAGATGCTTTTCGTAAAATTGCGCGTCCAAGTTCCCCATCGCTTGTTGGTAATAACCGCACCTTCCATAAAATGCTTGCCGATGGGATCGAAGTTGAGTATCGCCACGAGGGGCGTATCAAGGGCGATAAAATCTGGCTGATTGATTTTGAGAATCTCGAAAACAATGATTGGCTGGCGGTCAATCAATTTACGGTGGTTGAAAATCATATCAATCGCAGACCTGATATTGTCATCTTCATCAACGGCTTACCGCTGGCGGTCATCGAACTCAAGAACGCCGCTGATGCGAAAGCCACGATCTGGTCTGCGTTCAATCAACTCCAAACGTATAAAAACGAAATCACACCGCTATTTGTGTATAACGAAGCCCTCGTTATTTCAGATGGCACGCATGCCCGCATCGGCTCGCTGACTGCCGATAAGGAACGCTTCATGCCGTGGAAGACCATCGCGGGTGACACGCTGGCGGATGGTCACGCCATTGAGTTGGAAGTGCTTCTGCGCGGCGCGTTCGAGAAACGCCGCTTTCTTGATCTCGTGCGTTACTTCATTGTCTTTGAAGATGACGGCGTCGGTCAGCCGATCAAGAAGATGGCGGGCTATCACCAATTCCATGCGGTCAATATGGCGATTGAACAAACCCTGCGCGCTTCGATGGAAAAGGGAAGGGCGGTTGCGGATTCAAGCGGACATTACTTCACGCATCCACCCCGCGACGCCAAGCCTGGTGACCGCCGAATCGGCGTTGTCTGGCACACACAGGGTTCGGGTAAAAGCCTGACGATGGCTTTTTTTGCGGGACGAATTGTCCTGCATCCCGAAATGAATAATCCAACCATTGTGGTCATCACTGACCGAAATGATCTCGACGATCAACTCTTCGGCACATTCTCACGCTGTAAAGACCTGCTGCGCCAATCGCCCGTCCAGGCTGAGAGCCGCGATGATCTGGCAGACCTGCTTCGCAAGTCCGCTTCGGGCGGGGTGATCTTCACCACCATTCAAAAGTTTGTTGCCAATGGCAAAGCATTATCAGAGCGAACCAATATTGTTGTGATCGCCGATGAAGCGCATCGCAGTCAATATGACTTTATTGACGGCTACGCCAGCGCCATGCGTGAAGCCCTGCCGCACGCATCCTTTATCGGTTTTACGGGCACGCCTATCGAACTCAAAGACGCCAGCACACGCGCCGTCTTCGGCGATTACTTGAGCATCTACGATATTCAACAAGCTGTTGCCGATGGCTCGACCGTACCGATCTATTATGAAGGCCGCCTCGCCAAACTGGAATTGAAGGAATCAGAAAAACCAAAGATTGACCCTGAGTTTGAAGAATTGACCGAAGGCGAAGAGATCGAAGAGAAAGAAAAACTCAAGAGTAAGTGGGCCGCACTCGAAGCCATTGTGGGTACGGACGAACGCGTTGATTTGATTGCAAAAGATTTGCTCAAGCATTTCGATTTACGGCTTGAAGTCATCGAAGGCAAAGCCATGATCGTCTGCATGTCCCGCCGCATCTGCGTGGATTTATACAACGCCATCACCAAACTCCGCCCTGAATGGCACTCAGTTGATGACAAGGAAGGCGTTATCAAAATCGTGATGACAGGCAGCGCCAGCGATACAGACTGGCAAATGCACATCCGAACCAAAGAGCGCCGTGAGAAACTTGCCAATCGCTTCAAGGACCCGAAGGATTCATTCAAAGTTGCCATTGTCCGAGACATGTGGCTGACGGGCTTTGATGTGCCGTCACTTCATACGATGTACATTGACAAGCCCATGAAAGGCCACGGTCTCATGCAAGCCATAGCGCGAGTCAACCGTGTATATGGGGATAAACCTGGCGGTTTGATCGTGGATTATCTCGGTCTGGCGTATCACTTACAACAAGCGCTTGCTGTCTACACCGAAAGCGGTGGCAAAGGCAATACTGCCATTAATCAGGAAGAAGCAGTTGCGCTCACTCTGCGCGAGTACGAAATCTGCAAAGATTTATTTCATGGCTTCGATTATTCAAAATGGAAGAGCGGTAAAGGTGGCATGCAAATGAGCCTGATGAACTGGGCTCAAGATCATATCCTTGGCTTGGAAAACGGAAAACAACGCTATACCCAAACTGTCACACGCCTTTCGCAAGCCTTTGCACTGGCAGTGCCAAACGAAAGAGTCTTGGCAATCCGCGATGATGTTGGATTCTTCCAGGCAGTCCGCGCCCGCATTATCAAGTCATCACCTGAACATGAATTGCAGGCCGATGATGTTGAGCAGGCAATTCGTCAAATTATTTCGCGCGCCGTCGCCTCTGATGAAGTGATTGACATCTTCAAAGCAGCGGGTCTAAAGGGACCCGACATTTCAATCCTCTCGGATGAGTTTCTGGCTGATATAAAAAATATGCCGCAGAAAAATGTGGCAATTGAGTTATTACGTAAATTGCTTAATGATGAGATCAAACTACGCTCGCGCAAGAACCTCGTGCAATCCCGTTCGTTTTTGGAAATGCTCGAAAGAACAATTCACTCCTATCAAAATCGCGCCATCGAAGTTGCCGAAGTCATTTCAGAATTGATCGAACTTGCAAAGGAAATGCGCGAAGCAAACAAGCGCGGTGAAGCATTGAAACTTTCAGAAGACGAACTCGCCTTTTACGATGCGCTCGAAGTCAACGATAGCGCCGTCAAAGTACTGGGAGATGACACCCTCAAAGACATTGCCCGTGAACTGGTTAAGTCAGTCCGCGAAAATGCCACAATTGATTGGACGATGAAGGAAAACGTCCGCGCAAAATTGCGGGTCATGGTCAGGCGAATTCTACGCAGATATGGCTATCCACCCGATAAGCAGGAAAAAGCCGCACAGACTGTTTTAGAGCAGGCGGAAGTCATTGCAAAGGATTGGGCTGGTTAAATTTGGGAGAGTGAATCTCGTTCTTAATATTTACTTTGAGGAGATATAAAATGTCCGAAATCAAATACGAAATTGTCAAAAAGATCGGCGTGCTGTCCAAGTCCGCTTCGGGGTGGGCCAAAGAGCTTAATCTGATGAGTTGGAATGACCGGGATGCAAAATATGACATCCGTGAATGGTCACCGGACCGCGAGAAGATGGGTAAAGGTGTAACCCTTTCCAGGGAAGAACTGCTGGCGCTGAAAGAGTTACTGAATAACATTGAACTGTGATTAGGCACCGTCCATCAAAACAGGTTTGAACCCTGGAAACCTGTGTAAAATGAGTTCGGTTTCTGTAAAAATAATGCGGGATTCTCCCTGCGTTTTTAGCCCGCCCGTCCCATAATTATTTCAAACATGGAAGAACTGCCTCAAAGCAGAAGCCATGCTAATATAAAGGAGTCTGTCGCTGCCCTGCCTGTAGGCAGAAGCTCAACTCCTTTTTGATTCAAGAGGCTGCTGATGCAATCAATCGCAAGTCTGCAAAAAGAGCTTTCGAACTCCTGCAAATACCAGCTTATTTAAAAATGGAGCACCGTCGGTTTCAACCCCAAATCATCTATCAATTCATTCAATTCATGATCGCTCAGCCTTCGTCCTTTGCCCGCGCAGGCGGTCAGTGCGGCTTCCAGCATATTCGTGCCAAAGGAGCGGCCCTCATAACGCGGCGTGGTGGTGATGACCGTCTTCACGCCGCGCTCTTTTAGCAATGCGATATTATCTTCGGTGGTGGTGTTGGTCACCACTGTTTTACCAGACATGTTTTTCGGCATATATTTCCGCATAAATAGAAAATCACCCGCGATCAAGTCAGATTCTTCAAAGTATTTTGTATACTTCGGTTCCTGCTCCGCACCGTCGCTGCCGTAAAAGATCATGCTCATGGGGAAATGACTGACAAAAGGTAACATGACCCTTGCGACTCGTTTGAAGGCTGGGATTCCATAAATGGGGATTGGGACTCCCAGCGCGACCATCAAATCACCGAACACGGTACTATCTGCGACTTCCGCTACTGCTTCGGCCAACCCAAGCCGATCAATGGCAACGGGGATGAATGCCTGTTTGAAATGTGCATCTCCCAGTTGGGGTTTTGCCAGCTGAAACACGCGGCGCTCGAGTGTGTGTTTGAGTCCGCGACCGTCGCAGAGTGGAGTCTTCGTCACATCAGAGACAAGTTTCAGCGCGGCATGAAGCGGATATTCCTTTTCATCCAAACGCAAATATAGATCCACACCGCCAACGCCGAAGGCATCTATCTTCCCATCCAAATCCAAATACATTTGACGGGCTTTGGGGATATCGCCATCCATGCCAACGCGTTCGACGGAGATTTCTTCCCCCTTGAGTTTGATGGTCACTTTTTTATCGCGCTTCGAACTCCCCAAACTGATGCTAACGACCCGTTTCATTCTGCCCTCCAGATTGTTCCCAAAAAATTACGAATTACCCTCGCCTTCCAAACGTTTTCTTACGAACGCCAAGAACTCTCGCAAGGCTGCGAGCGGGTCGTCGGCAATGTTACTGGGGAAAATATTTTCTTCACTCCCATCGTGAAAATGTTTTGGAAATGTGGAGATTTCAGGATGATCGGGCGCATTATCGTGACGGTGGATCAAACCCCTGACCGCTCTTTGTTCCCAATGATAGGAATAACGATCCGCAGATTCGCTGACCCAAACGTCAACAAAGGTTTCATCGCGTATCTGTAAACGCAATTTCAAGGGGATGGAGGCGCGACGATAAATAAAATGCCAGCTAGCGATAATATCCCCAAACTCACTTTCTGCAAGATAGGCAAGTTCCTCGTACATCTCAGGATTCGTTCAACATACGCTCGAGGCGCTTCAGGTGGTCTTCCAGTCTTTCCCATTCTATGGCTTCTTCCCATGCAGGGTGGCTATGTGCCTTACCCTGTTCGATTTGGGTGCGTAATTCACCCGCCGCGGAAACTCCATACCGATCCTGCAAGTCGGCAATATCCATTTGCACTGCGCGGATTTCCTGGCGCAAAAAGGCCTTCAGACTGCGATGCATCAGGCCATCCAACGGCATGTTCAATTCCCTTGCGGCACGCTCAACTTCTGTTGGGACAGGCATTGCGCTCATGTTTCACGCTCCTTTATGGCCTGATTTTATCATGCGCGGAGGCCGGCACCGTATTTTAGTGCTCTCCCCCCACAAATGGATTATGAATCTTCTCCTGCCCCACCGTTGTTTCAGGACCATGACCCGACAACAAACGCGTTTCATCCGGCATGGTGAAAATCTGCGTGCGGATGCTGTTCTCCAAAGTAGCCCAGTCACCGCCGGGCAGATCGGTGCGGCCAACACTGCCGTTGAAAATAAGATCGCCGCAAAAGCAAACGCTTCGACTGCGTGCATCCGCACTCCGCTCCCCCTGCGGGGACTTCGCAGCGCGAAAATCGGCGACATAAAACACGCAATGGCCTTTTGTATGTCCCGGCGTGTAACGCACTTCAAATTCATTGGAGCCAAGTTTTAGAATTTGCCCGTGTGTAAAATCAATCGTCGGTTCGGGCCCGGGGTCAATGTCAAAACCAAAGACCGTGCCGCCGCCACCCGCACGCCAGAGGACATGGTCATCGGGATGAAGCGCAACCAGAGGCAAAGGATTCAGCGCATCGGCAATTTCAGCCGCCCCGCCGATGTGATCGAAATGCGCGTGCGTATACCACAGGTGACCAATCCGCCAGCCGCGATCCTGTGCGGCTTTGAGAATAACATGACCATCCCAGGCAGGATCAACCACAACAGCTTCCTTCGTTTCAGGATCGGCAGCCAGATAGGCATTCGTCTGCACGGGACCAAGCGTAAAAGAAATAATCTCAAGCATTGACTTCAACCTTTCGCGGGGAAAAGAAATAACTGATCAAAATGGATGCAATGATCAATCCGATTGCCAGCGGATATACAAAAAATGGATCGCGTTCAAAGATAAAACCAGCCAGCGGCGGCGCAAGGATGAAAATAATTGCGCTCATGGTTTCCATTGTTCCGTAGGTAAGGCCCATTTGCGAATCGTGCACAAGTTCGCGCGCCTGCGCCATGGCCATCGGGCGCGCCGCACGAAAACCGCCCAGCAAAAAGTAGCCAAGCATGAAAACCGGCAACCCCGTCCCCCGCCAGATGCTGACAGCAAACAAGGCAACTAAAATTTGCGCCAGCACAAAACCACGGCGCGGATTGAACCGGCTGAATGCAAGAGCCAGCAAGGAATTACCAAGCGCACCTGCGGAAAATACCCAGCCCGTCTCGCTTAGCGTAAGTTCGCGCACACCTTTCAAAAAATTTGGCGTGAGCGGTTGGGCAATGTACATGGCAAAAACAGCAAACCCAAATACCATCAGAAAATTGGTAAAACGAAGGTTATTCCACAAATCAGGTGGGGGCGATTCAGGGTCATGCTTGTCTATCGTCTGGTTTTGGATAAATACAATACACAGCACGGATGCCAGGAAAACAACCGAGGCCACAAGATAACTTGTCCGCATTCCGTAGTGCTCGCCAATCCACCCGCCAGTGACAGGTCCCAGTGCCATGCCGAGATTGAACGTGGCCGTAGTGAGCGAAAGCGCAGTTCCCACTCCCCACTTGCCGCGCGCTGCCGTCACATAACTTCCCAAGGGAGATGCCACAAAAGCCGTCAGCCCATAACCAAAAACACCGATCATGTACAACGGCAGTTTTGTCGCCAGCCCCATCGTCAACGTCGAAGTCAATCCCAGTATCCATGCAATGATGAGCAACGGACGACGTCCAAAGCGGTCTGCAAAATGACCGCCTGGGATATGTGTGATCGCCATGAAAAAGCCAAATGCGCCGAGGGTAAATCCGATCTGCTGTTTGCTTAAAAAGAACTGGGTTTCCAAATAGATCGGCACAAAGTTAAAAAACATCCCCTCGCCAACCCCCCAAAAAAGCAGGGCAAAGGCAATGAAAAAAAGATTTCGATTCAAGTTTTCCTCACACGATGTCATTGCGAGGAGGGTGCTTTTCCCAACCCCGATGGGGCAATCTCCTGTTACGATGAGACTACTTCGCGCGAAGCGCTCGCAGCGACATGCTTAATTTTTAAATGCGATTGATGAACTCCAAAGCAGCTTTGAACACCTGACTGCGAGCCGCATCCCGCGTAACCACATGGCCTGATCCTGTTACATAAAGCTTTGTCTTGTCTGACGCATTGACCAGCCCCGCATAAATCCTTTCCATATTCACAGGCAGAACATACGGGTCGTCTTTGGAATGGATCAAAAGCACAGGCTTGCGGACCTCAGGCAGCGCGGCTTGCATTTCATTGAGCAATAATTTCAATTCCAGTACTGAACGCATCGGGTTTTGCGGATACGAAACATGTCCGGCATACGCGGCTTTGTCAAACCACGAAGCGCCCGGGGTTTCTTTGGATTTTGGACTATAGCGAACAAACATGTCATATAAACGCAATGCCCAAAACGGATAATCATTCGGCAACTGATACGGCGTGGACATCGCCACCACACCCGCCACACGCTGCGCAAGCCGTGTTGACATGAGCAAACTTAACACGCCGCCCATCGAAAGGCCAACGAGGAAGACTCGGTCGGTCATGCCGCCGAGGAGATGATAGCCATCTTCAACTGAAGCAGTCCAATCGGTCCAGCGGGAGCGGCGCATATCTTCCGGGTCAGTTGCATGTCCGTTGAGTCGAATCCCCAAACAGGTTAGTCCCTGCTGATTAAGGTATTCCCCCATCCAACGCATTTCCTTGGGCGCGCCGGTGAATCCATGAATGAGCAAAATCCCTGTTTTATTTCCTTGAAGAAAAAAAGGTTCGGCAGTTGGAATGATCTGATTTTTCACGGCTTGATTATATCAATCAACCCACGCAAGCCCAACTCGTAAGAGCGCCAGCGAAAGCCGACAACCTTCCCTTTGCACACCGCTGAGATCATCGAACTATGACGGAATTCTTCACGCGCATATACATTGGATAAATGCACTTCGATGACAGGAATTTGAATCGCCGAGATCGCATCCCGCAGCACAACGGATGTATGGGTATACCCGCCAGGATTGAACACAACGCCGCTCGCCCACCTGCGCGCATCCTGCAACGCATCAATCAATGCACCCTCGTGATTCGATTGCAAACATTTTACTTCCACACCCAATTCTTTCCCCAACTCGATCATCTTTTTATTAATATCATCAAGAGTCATCGAGCCATATACTTCGGGCTCGCGCGTGCCAAGCATATTTAAATTTGGGCCGTGCAAGATTAATATTTTCATTTGTCCTCATTCTTTCGTCCTGAGCGGAGCCGCACGCTCCTGGTTTTGTGCGGCGCAGTCGAAGGACAATGATACCAATCACTTGTGCTTCGACTGCGCTACGCTCCGCTCAGCGCGAATGATTATTCCAAGACTGATTCCAAATCCGTCACACGCACCGCGATCAGCTCCACTTTGCCGATTTCCACAGGTAAAGCAAAACGGATCGCGTTCGCATTCTTCTTTTTGTCCACCCGCATCACGCGGATGATTTCCTCGCGCGGCATTTCCTCTGGGATACGGATGGGTAACCCCAGTCCCTTGAGCGACTCAGTAATCGCATCCACCAACCCGACACCTGCCAGCCCAACCCGGACAGAATACTTCGCCTCTGCCACCATCCCGATGGCAATGGCTTCTCCATGCCGCAAGTTGAATTGGCTGATAAGTTCAACCGCGTGCCCAACCGTGTGGCCCAAGTTCAATGCAGAGCGGAAGCCGTTTTCATACGGGTCTTCTTCGACGATTTTTATCTTCACCGCCATCGCGCGTTTGACAATTTCCTCCAAATTATTTTTTACCCAGTCCAACCCACGCGCACATAATGAGAATAACTCAGGGTCAGAGATAATGCCATGCTTGACCACTTCCGCCATGCCGGAGATCAACTCCGCATCGGGAAGTGTCTTGAGCAGTTGCGTATCCGCCAAAACCAATTTCGGCGGATAAAATGCACCGATCAGATTCTTTCCTTCAGGCAAATCAAAACCTGTTTTTCCGCCGAGGGATGCATCCACCATTGACAATAATGTCGTCGGCACAGCCACCCAATTGATTCCGCGCATATATGTTGAAGCGGCGAAGCCTGCCATATCGCCGATCACGCCGCCGCCTAACGCTATGACTGTGCTTTTACGATCCAGCCCTGCTTCGAGGAATCCATGCCAAAGCTGGTTGATGGTTTCCAAATTTTTGTGAGCCTCTCCCGCAGGGACAGTCAACACCTTTGGCTCGAAACCCGATAAATGCAAAGAAGCAATCACTTTTTCAGCATGGAACTTCGCCACGTTTTCATCAGTCACGATAATCGGGTCTTGTAATCCACGTTCGTAGGATAAATTGGCAATTTGTCCTACAGACTCCACAACGACATCATACTCTCCCATTGCAGAGAGGTAATGCCTGCCAAGAGCAATCTGTATCTGATAAGCGTTTTGCTCAGCAGTTTTTCCATCCACGTGGACGATCGAGGAAAAGGATTTGTAATGGTCTCCACGCTTTGCAAGTAGTGATGTTATTTTTTCACGCAAGTCGCCCACCAGCAAAGGACGGTTACCTGACTCTATGTTGAGCCTTTCAAGCAAAGTTTTCAATTCCGCCATAAGCAAAATGACCTTGCCTTTGCTCTCTGCAAATGCGCGGTTCTCATGTCGCAACAACGCGCCGCCACCCAGGGCAATGACAGCCTCCATATGAGCTAACCCGCCAGATTTTACAGCATTGGTCACGCTAAAAGCGTGACCTACAGTTTCTATCAGGGTGGTAGTTTCCATATCGCGAAAGGCCGGCTCGCCCTGTTGTTCCATGATCTGCGAAATGGACATACCCGCATTCAATTCGATGACCCGGTCAAGGTCAACGAATGGCAATTTGAGATTGCGCGCAATGATTTTTCCGATTGTAGATTTGCCTGTCCCTGGGGGACCGTAGAGGAAAATGTGAGTCATAGGAAAGGATGAAGGATGAATGGAACGTGGTGCGTGTTCCGTTGTTTACCTGTCTACTTGTTTCCGTGTCTACGTTTTCATTCCCAAAATACGCGCGGAATATTATCCATCTGCAAGTCTTCGAGAGTGGCTTTACGCAAGGCATCGAAGCGCGGCTTCATTTCCTTCATCGAGTCACCGCCGAGTTTTTCAATGAGCGCATCCGCCAAAACAAATGCAGCCATTGCTTCCAAAATTGGCACAGCACGCGGAACGGGACAAAAATCGGAGCGTTCATATTGGGTGGGAGATTCTGTCCCTAATGCAAGATCAACTGTCGGCTGGGGAAGAAGCGTGGTGGCTATCGGTTTCATCGCCGCGCGGATAATAATCGGCTGTCCATTAGATATTCCACCTTCGATTCCGCCTGCCCTGTTCGTTAAACGTTTAACGTTAAACGTTGAACGTTGTAAAGTTATAGGGTCATGGGCTTGTGTTCCTAATCGTCTTGCATTTTCAAACGCGTCGCCGACTTCAACACCTTTGATGGCCTGCACAGACATAACCCCCATCGCAAGTTTTGCTTCGAGGCGCTTATCCCATTGCACGAAACTGCCGAGTCCGACGGGAAGATTGAGCGCGACGATTTCGAGAACGCCTCCCAATGTGTTTTTGCCGTGAATGGCCTTTTCAATTTCTGTGCGCATTTTTTTTCCAGATGTTTCAACGGGACAACGCACATCGGATTTTTCGGCGCGGGCAAAGCGTTCTTCGTAAGGCATATCGCCAAAATCGGTTTGCACTTCACCAATGGATGAGACATATCCGCCGACGATGATTCCAAATTGCGAAAGGAAATGTTTGCACACCGCACCAACCGCGACGCGCATCGTGGTCTCGCGCGCAGAGGCACGCTCGAGTGCGGGACGCAGATCCTTGTAGCCGTATTTGACCGCGCCCGTTAAATCTGCGTGACCTGGGCGAGGCGCAGTCATCGGTTCGATGGCTTTGCCTTTCCATTTGACATGGTCATCGTTTTGCACGAGCATGGCAATCGGCGCGCCTGTGGTCTCACCTGCCATCACGCCGCCGAGAATTTGCACGGTGTCTTTTTCGATCTTCATGCGTCCGCCTGAACCATATCCCTGCTGGCGGCGGGCCAGTTCTTTGTTAATAATTTCAGGCGTGATGGAGAGTCCCGCGGGCATGCCATCGAGGATGGCAGTGAGCGAAGGTCCATGTGATTCACCTGCGGTTAAGAAGCGTAGCATAAGTTCTCCATATCTACCTGTGTACCTTGTCTACCTGTCTACTTGTTGCGTAATTCGTAATTGGTAAATCGAGAATTAGAGATTGGAAAATTATTCGAGGGAGGCGCGCATGATTGCGCGTGATGGGTTATGTCCTGTCCAGATTTCAAAGGATAGCGCGGCTTGTTCGATGAGCATACCTAAACCAGTTATCGCATTCAAACCTTGTGCGCGGGCATCTTTCACTAATTTCGTTTCGCCTGGATTGTAGACCAAATCGTAAATTAAAGTATTCGAAGACAATGACAGATTTGCAGGCAGGGGAGATTGGTCTATATTGGGAGACATGCCAAGAGGGGTAGTGTTTACCAATAGGTCAAAGGTCGAAAGTCGAAAGTCAGTGTAATGCGTAATTCGTAATTCGTAATTTGGAAATGAAGTTAGGAGTTGTTCGGCTTGTTCGATGCGGCGCGCAGCAATTATGATGTTCCATCCATCATTGGCTAAAGCATACACCACTGCCCGAGCCGAGCCTCCCGCGCCAAGCACAAGAACATTTTTATTTAGTAAACCTCTGTGTCTCTGTGTCACCGTGGTTAAGAATCTTTTCAAATCAGTCAAAAATGCCTGTGCGTCAGTATTATGTCCAGTCAGCTTATTATCCCGCATATGAATTGTATTGACTGCTCCTATTGATATAGAAGTATCTGTTAATTCATCCAACAACGAAATTACATTTTGTTTGTGTGGAATAGTGACATTAAGTCCCTGCATCTCGCCTGCGCGAAAACGGCTGAGTATATCTTTCAAGCCTTGTTTGTCATCGGGGTGAATGGGAAACAATGAATAGTCACCTTGCAATCCACATGCTTTCAATGCGGCAATGTGGAGTTTGGGTGAGAGGCTATGCTCGAGGGGATAACCGATCAAACCGAGATGGATCATCGCAAAGTTTCCAGCGCTTTGAAAAAATTTGGAAAGGTTTTAGAGACACAGGAGGGATTTTCTATTGTTATACCAGCCACGCGCAAGCCGATTAAAGAAAAAGCCATTGCCATGCGGTGGTCGTTGTAGGTTTTGACGGTTGAGGGGGTGAAGTTTTGGCAAGGCTGAATAGTCATGCCATCTTCGTGCTCATGCACGCGGACGCCGAGGCGCGCAAGTTCGGTGCATGTCGCGTGGATTCGGTCGGTCTCTTTGACGCGGGCGGAGGCGATGCCGCTAATTTTTGTGGGTGAAGAAGCAAACGGCGCAATTACTGCGAGGGTTTGGGCGGTATCGGGGATGTCGCGCATGTCTACATCAATGCCGCGAAGTTCAGCAGGACCAGTGATCAGTAAACAGTTATCAGTTTCTGAAACGGAACATCCCATTTGTTGAAGCACGTCGAGAAAAGTAATATCACCTTGTTTTGAGTTGCGCGAGATATTCTCCACGCGGACAGTTCCTCCGCAGATAGCAGGGGCGGCGAAAAAGTATGAGGCGGCGGATGCGTCAGATTCGATGGAATAATTAATTGGTGATTGGTAATTGGTTATTGGGATCCTGAAAGATTGATATTCGTTTCGTTGAACTTGAACACCGAAGTCTTGCATGATGGCGAGGGTCATATCCACATAAGGTTTGGAGTTGAGGTCGGTTGAAAGAGCGATTTCAATTGGATTTTGAGCATATGGGGCAACCATCAGCAGAGCGGACAGGAATTGACTGGAGATGTCACCTGCGATTGTTGTCCTGCCGCCCGGTAAACCATTTGCGATGATTTTAATGGGAGGACAAAGACGGGAGTAATCAGTAATCAGTGACCAGTCATCAGTGTGTGCAGGTCCGAGTTTTGCGCCCAAAGGTCGAAGAGCAGATACCAAATCTCCGATGGGACGTTCGCGCATACGAACTTCACCGTCTAAAATGAATTCTCCGTTTCCAAGCGTGAGAAACGCGGATAGGAAACGCGCGGTTGTGCCCGAATTACCTATAAAAAGCTCGGCTTTATTTGCAGGAATTTTCCCGCCCAAACCCGTGACGGTCATTTCGTGATTGGCTTCATCGAGGTGGACATCGAAGCCCAACGTTTGCAAGGCCTTGGCGAAATAACGCGAGTCATCGGAGAACAAGGCATTGGTTAAGCACGTTGTTCCGTTGGCAAGCGACGCAATCAGCAAGGCGCGATTGGTCAATGACTTGGAACCAGGTACATGGACAGTGGCGTGAAGCCGATGATGAATGGGAATCATTTCCAGATGTCGGGAATTATCGAGAGCGGCTGAAGGGTGGGGAATATTCATTTTGGAAAAAGCAGGTTGAGGCGTCGCGTGAGGCGAAGCAATCCGCTTGCTACCATCCCGTTGCGACGGGTTTCTGGGTGGGCGCAACACGGCGGCCGATGATCTCAGCAATGGCTTTGATCTGCTTAACCATCTCGGCAAATTTTTCAGGCTTGAGGGATTGCTTGCCATCGGAAACAGCCTTGGCAGGCTCAGGATGGACTTCAACAATTAGACCATCGGCGCCCGCAGCAATTGCGGCGCGCGCAATTGCAGAGACATAATCGGCATGACCGGTCGCATGAGATGGATCAAGAAGAACGGGAAGATGCGTGAGCTTTTTGAGCACCGGAATTGCATTGATGTCTGTTGTATAGCGCGTGGCGGTCTCAAAGGTGCGGATGCCGCGCTCACATAACATAACCTGTTTGTTGCCGCCCGCGAGAATATATTCAGCAGACATGAGCAGTTCTTCGAGGGTGGCGCTTAGACCTCGTTTAAGCAAAACACTTTTACGCGTTTCACCGATGGCGCGCAGAAGGGTAAAGTTTTGCATATTGCGCGCGCCGATCTGAAAAACATCCACATATTTCAACATGAGACCAAGTTGAGTCTGTGACATGATCTCAACAACGATGGGCATACCCGTTTGTTCGCGTGCTTCGGCAAGGTATTCGAGTCCTTTTTCGCCGAGACCTTGAAAGGCATAGGGTGAGGTGCGTGGTTTGAAGACCCCGCCGCGTAATATATTTGCGCCTGCTTCGCGGACGGCGTGGGCGGTTTCAAGAATCTGTGAGCGGGATTCAACAGAACATGGTCCAGCCATGATAACGATGTCATCCCCGCCAACTTGTATTCCATGAATCGAAAAGACGGAATTTTCAGGATGCACCTGACGTGAACCTAGTTTGAAGGGTTGTGAGATCCTTTTGACGCTCTCCACCCCTTCCAACGCTTCCAAGACATCCATGGAAGCGGTGTGGAGTCCGCCAACTACTGCGACGATAACGGTCTCTACAGCGTGTGTGATGTGCGGAGTCAGTCCATGCGCTTTGGCGGTATTCAACACCGTTTCAATTTGCTGAGGTGTGGAATTGGGCTTCATGATGATTAACATAGATGCTCCTTTAAAGGATGAAGAAAGTTATCAGTGGTCAGTGGTCAGTTTTCAGTGGTGAGTAATTGGTAAATGGTAATTGGTGTGCGAAGACAGACTTCATTCAGTATCTCACAACATAACGGCAACCCACGATTATCGTTTTTCCTATTCGCGGCAAAACCGTGGAACGTGCGCTTTAGGTCAAGGACGTTTCCGTTACTCAACAAAATACCCGTAGGCATGTCACCCTCCCGAAGGACATCGGGACGATGTGAGCGACAACGAAGGGTTTCTTAGATAAGCTACTAATGACACAGAGTGTCATTTCGCATAGAATAGCGGTGCTCGCCCGCTATGGATATACTCAGAATGACATTTCGTAAGGTTAGTAATTAGGATAAATATCGTGTTATTACGGTTTCTCCAACCCATGCGCGGTCAACAATTCTTCATTGTTCAAAATCTCCATCGTCAAACCATCCGCCACAACTCGTCCTTCATCCATAACGATCGTGCGTGGGAATAGTTCTTTCACCAGCGCCATATCATGTGTGGAGACCAACATCGTATTTGGTAAATCGCGCAATAAATTAATTAATGTCCGTCGGGCGCGCGGATCGAGTCCGGCGGAGGGTTCGTCCAGAATCAAGATACTTGGGTTCATGGATAAGACAGTCGCAATGGCAATGCGTTTTTTCTCTCCCGCACTTAAATGATGGGAGAGGCGGTCTTTATATGAAGACATGCGTACCGCTTGGAGGGCAACATCCACGCAGGCACGCACTTCATCTTCAGGCAAGCCCATGTGAAGCGGACCAAAGGCCACATCCTCAAAGACGGTGGGAGAAAATAGTTGGTCGTCCGGATTCTGGAACACGAGTCCGACCATTGCACGGATGGCAGTCAAATTTTTCGGCATGAGGCGTTTGCCCGCAATTTCAATTTCGCCGCGCCCGCCCAAAATCCCGTTCAGGTGCAGCATTAAAGTTGATTTGCCCGCGCCATTGGGTCCCACCAGCGCAACCTTGTCGCCATTGCACAACTTAAGCGAAATGCCATCCAGCGCAACACGGCCATCGGGATAAGAGAAATGCAAATCCTTGATAGTCAACACCTCGCCGTCACATTCGAATGTCTCAAATTTTTTTATGGCATGAGTAACTGGCATCACAACCTTCCAATGAGCTGAACTATAAATATGGCCGCGATCACAAACGCAGTCACGAAATAATCTCGCTGCTTCATCTCATGCGGATTCAATGTGTAAAGATGACCGCTATAACCGCGAGACTGCATGGCATTATAGATGCGCTCACTACGCTCATAACTTCGTAAAAAAAGTTGACCTGCCATATTGCCGGCTACTTTCGCACGCCATGCC
>Ga0082335_1002823_pt1 | contig 30816 bp, 25 predicted proteins | sample Subgrocontami58m_FD_72375 | JGI IMG/M metagenome (GOLD analysis project Ga0082335, IMG submission 72375) | Subsurface groundwater microbial communities from S. Glens Falls, New York, USA - GMW37 contaminated, 5.8 m (SPADES assembly) (version 2) ...
ACCCTTTGAATACCTTCGCTTTGCCAGTGTCCATTTTAACAGGTACAGAAACAATAAGGGAGCGCTTTGGATTCCTCATACGCTCCCTTATGCCATCTTCTATATTTAACATCTCTGCAACGGTATCAAATTGCTTGAGTGCCGTTTCATATAGGATATTGTTTACATTCATCTCACACTGTTACCTCCCATGGAATCAAATTATTTACTCCCGAACAGAGTCGCCAAGAAAATCGAAAGACATTATAGTAAGTTAAAATGAAGAATGCAAGTCCGCGAGATATTTTTCCCACCTAGAAATTTTAAAATGCCTCACGAAAACTTATCATGCTCCGAACTAAATGGTTTCATTTTATATTGCAAATCTAACATATAACAAGAAAAGTTAGTTGATTGTATTCCATAAAAGGTATAAAATGCCACAGAATTTAGGGTATGTATAAATACTAGATTTCTCAAATGATATAAAACAATGTGATAATTGGGGGGTCTAATACAAAGTTAGGCGTCATGTTAATGATTGACACGTCATCGTGACTAAATTGACCTGTAATTTGAGGTCATTCAGGGTATCCGAGGGGAACTTGCGATTCTGAGATATAATTTGCAATGGAGGTATTATGAATAAGCGAGAATTATTGCTTGTTGCTTTGGGATCGGGGGGAAAGTATTCGCACACGCCCGTTCAGGTGCAAAAACTTCTATTTCTCATAGACAAGAATGTCGGTGAACGTATTGGTGGGCCTGTTTTTGACTTTGCGCCCTACGATTACGGGCCGTTCGACGCATCGGTCTATGAAGTTCTCAGAGAGTTGGAAAGGGATGAGTTTGTTTCCTCGTCCGAATCAACGTGTGGCTGGAAACGACATGGACTTACCGACAAGGGAGTTGCTGAGAGTGAGCGATTGGCTCAAGTGGCTGACCCCATGGTCATTGACTATATCAAGCGCGTGTCAGCGTTTGTCAGAAGCCTATCATTTCCCGATCTTGTCTCAGCCATATATAAAGCTTACCCGGAGATGAAAGCAAACAGCGTATTCCGAGGCTAGCATATGACGATACTGGTCGGGATCAAATGTAAAGACGGGGTTCTCATTGGATCAGATAGTTCTGCCACCTTTGCCGCAGGTCAGATTAGAACTATCGAACAAACCACAAAGAAAATTGAGATTGTTAACGGGAAGATTATTGTCGCTGGAACTGGCCAAATTGGCTTAGGCCAACGGTTTTGTAATCAGGTCGAGCAGGGCTGGAAAAACGGAGTTTTTAAGGCGCAGGGGGCCATTACGGTGGTAACCAAAATGTGTGGGTTGGCTCGAACTGATTTCACGAGTACGCAAGCACCGATGGGACAGTATGGCGCGTTGGTTGCCTTTCCCGCTGATCATCAGCTTCATCTCTGTGAATTTGCAACCTCTGATTTCCAGCCTGAATTAAAAACTGATAATATCTGGTATGTATCAATGGGGAGCGGTCAGTTAATCGCCGACCCGTTCTTGGGGTTTATGAGAAAAGTATTTTGGAGTGATGGCATGCCGACTCTTCAAGATGGGATTTTTATTGCCACATGGACGTTGCAACATGCGATTGATGTGAATGCTGGCGGTGTAAATGGGCCAATACAGTTGGCCGTACTAAAAAATGAGAAAAGCGGCCCAGCGGCGAAGATGCTAACTCAAGATGAAATGGATGAGCATCAACAAAACGTCAGCGGTGCGATGGAGCATCTTAGGCAGTATATGGAAACGGTAGCAGGCCGTTCCAGCGAGGCGATACCGGACTTGCCAAAGTTTAGCCCCAACCATTGAGTAATTGTAGGTGCGAACCAGATAAGCATGGATTGAACATATTCGCCTTTCGGGTGATCTCGCCAAGCAAACTAAAGAACTTCCTGATGGTGAAACAATCAGACTGAGTATGCTCGATTGAAAACGCATAACCCTTCGTTGCAGCGGGCGTGCCGCAAGCGGCACACCTCTGAACTCAAACGTTAGGCAGCAGAAAAATTTATCGCCAAGAACATACATGGATGAGAGAAAGAAAGAAATTCAAGCCAGATTACAAGAACTTGAGCAAGAAGAAAGAGTGTGCATCTTTTACGCTTGCGAGTCTGGAAGTAGGGCCTGGGGTTTTCCTTCCGCAGATAGTGATTATGATGTGCGCTTTTTGTATATTCACCCTCAAAATTGGTATCTCGGTATTGATGTAAAACGAGATGTGATTGAACGACCCAGTAACGATTTGATAGACCTAAGTGGTTGGGACATCAGAAAAGCCCTTAAACTCTTCCGAAAGTCAAACCCGCCTTTGCTAGAATGGTTAAATTCACCCATAATTTATCAACAACGGCTTGATATTGTAGATAAAATCAAAACATTAATGCCGGAGTATTATTCTCCCAAATCTTGCCTTTATCATTATCTACACATGGCCGAAGGCAACTTTAGAGAATATCTCAAAGGCGAAATCGTGTGGGTGAAGAAATATTTTTACGTGCTCCGTCCGATATTAGCGTGTAAGTGGATCGAAGCAGGCTATGGGGTTGTACCAATGGAATTTGAGGTTTTGGTTGACCGCATAGTAACATCGAGGGAGTTAAAGGAAGCCATAAAAGAGTTGTTGGTGTGTAAAAAAGGCGGGCAAGAACTAGATAAGGGGCCAAGAATACCTATCATGAGCGAGTTTGTTGAGGCAGAACTTGAAAGGCTTGGGAACAAAAAGCCCGATGGGAACAGTTTTAGACCCGATACTGAAAAGCTAGATGAACTATTTCGCTGGTCATTAGAAATAGCCTGGGCAAAAACTGCCGCCTAACGACCGCTTCCACTTGACGCCCAGTACTCGCCGTTTTTTGGGGGGTCATAGGGTCTGGGCTTTACTCTTGCAGGCATCCTTATCTGGGTTCTTATCTCGATCTCAATGGATAGATGAAAGAAATGGCGAACCACGTCTTGCTCTTGACGGTATTCCGCTACGCTCAACACCGCAAGTGAAGGCCACGTTAGGTAATGCTTCGGCTCTTGTGATAAGAGGTTGGAAAGCGAAGCAAAGGTTGTCCTATTTGTCGATTCTCTCCAATGCAAGCAGGAATCCGTATATAATTGCCTGTGGCCTTGGAGGGCACCCAGGGATGTAAACATTTACAGGGACAACATTATCAATCTGGAGGTGTACACCATAGTCTGGACAAATTTTTGATAAAAATAAGATAAATTTTATTTAGGTATGTGTTTAACTCTGAAGATTTTTATATTATATACACTAATCCCCATAATAATTACGCTCAAAAATATGTCAAAAAATACCCCAAGCTCCACTATGAGAGGCATACCATAACATGTAGATAAGGCGGCAAAAAAGATCCCGTCTTCCATAGCGAGTAATCCTAATATTTGGGTAATAGATCTCCTTCTAATGACCATCACAAAGAATCCAATCAGTATCATAGCAAGTGAAACAGGCAGGCAATGTCGCATAAAGACGGTTTCAAACTTAATAGATTGTGTCGCATAGTATGCAATAAGAACTAGACCACCAGAGATTAATAGCGATAACGGATAACTGATAATAGATCGTACCTCGGTTTTTACCTTGGTTTTATTAACGATATAAAAAAGAAACCCCTGGTATAATAATTACTTTGAGTACCAGAGAAATCCCTGTATCAATGAAAATATGGTAAATACCAGAGAAATAGGCGATAGACCCGCTAATCAACATCAAGAGAAAAGAACGAATAGCATACGCCCATATACTGACTTTTAAACGACTCGTACCAACAAGTAAAATAGTCGACATAAGCATCAAAACTGCCAGGATATCTATGATCCTGGAATTCACTATAACGTGTTTTGTCATATCAAACCCACGAACACCAGAGGGTATTTACAATTTTTCCTTAAAAACCCTTTTTTTAACCTTTGATAAATCACCACCACACCAAGCGTATATTTTATCTATACCCTGTATTTCTTGCTAACAAGCGTGGTAGAAGTAGAACCCAGTAGTGGTTGAATGCAAGATGGAGTCAATAACCCTTTTCTTGCATTCAACCCTCATTTTTAAACCAAGCTACTGGTTTTTATTTTATGATGCTCCGTCTTCTCGAGATTTATTATCTCAGTGACATTATAGTTCCATCCGCGCCTACGTAGTTCATATACGAGGTGTTCGTCACTAAATTGAGACAACATTGTTGGTAGAAGCTTCCAAATACTGATTCCCTGAGCTGAGTTTTGGAAAAGGTAAACTTCTCCTTCAGAGACAAAACTTCGGCAATCTGCAGAACTGCTTAAATTGATAGTTCTTTTTGTTTCTGGATACAAAGTAAATTGTCCGTTCGTTAAATGCTTTTCAAGGTCTTTGCTAGCGATCAATCCAAGTTGACGACGCTCCTCTTCGTTCCATTTTTTAACATCTTCAACCGCCATTTGGGCAGCCTCCTTGTATGAATCTGTTTTGTAAAATTTCATATACACACCTCCATTTATTAAAAATTTACCAAAATAAAAGATAGTCATTACAATTTATATCATCACGGTTATTTGACAATTGCCAATGTATCTGACATTGTGTAGTCCTCGTAAGTTTTCAAGATTTTATCCTTGGAAGAATCTTTATCAATTTCGAAACCCAACACCTCTAGCGCTTCAGTTGTGCTATCAAATACCAGATTTTGCTCTTTCAAATCGTTGTACCATTTGGTTTTAACCAGAACTGGAATAATGAGCGGGCCGGCACTGGTAATGATAACTTTTTTACCTCGGGCCTTGTTGATATTGATTATTTCCTCCAAAGCATCCATACCATCTAAATCTATATAGAAGAGGTTTCTGAAGTTTAAGATCACCGTATGCGCACCATTGACCTTCCTTAAATTCTCAATATGTGCCTGCGAGTTGATGTAATTCATTTGGCCGGCAAAACGGTACACAACAACATCGCCACAATGCTTTTCTATCTCATTAAATTTAATAGTTTGCAATCTAGCGACCATTTTTTTGTCCCTATTTATGATTATTTCGCACTTAGCTCTGGAGAGATGATTAACTAACATTAAAAGCGCGATAATTGCCCCAATCAGAATACCAAATATTGGATCTTCCACCAGGGTCACACCCGCAACCACAAATGATAAGGCGAATGCTTTTTTATCATGTTTATAGATGTGCACAAAATGCTCGGCACCGACCATTTGAATAGCCACATACACTAAAATTGAAGCTACTACGGCCAAGGGAAGATATTTGAAGTATGGCAAAAATACCAGGGAAATAACGCCCATAAGAACGCAAGTGATCGCAGCCGAGGTTTTGTGATTAGCACCACTTTTAATATTGAGCGCTGTTCGAGCAAGAGCTGCCGTGGCTGGTATACCACCAAAAATTCCTGATGCGATATTGGCCAGGCCCAATCCCATCATCTCTTTCCTGAGGTTAGATTTTGTATTGGTCATGTTGTCCGCTATTTTGGCCGAGATAAGAGTTTCCAATATAGCGATAACGGCGATGGCAAAAGCGGTTTTGAGCAAGTTAATATCAATGAAGTGAATAGGAAAGGTTGGCATCTGGTAAATCTTTGAGCCGATTTCTCCGAACCTGGTATGCAAGGTTTGAAAGTGAGTGTTAATAAATCCGCTTTCAGACAGATAACCTAAAAACATCCCGATAGGAGCTACGATAATAGGTCCTGGAATTTTGGGTATCAATTTTGAGAAGTAGAAAATTACTGCTATGGCGCCCAAAAACAATATAATTGTCCCGGCATCAAACTGGCCAATATGCCTAAATGACTCCATCACATTCTGTAAAAGGTGCTTGTGCACCGGCAAGCCTTTCAGTCCCAGCGCAAAATTCAGTTGGTTTAACCCTATTATTAAAGCAACACCGAGAGTAAATCCATGCACAACGTTTGAAGGAATAAGAACTATGTATTTCTCAAAACGAAGGGCAAAAAAAACTATGATAATAGCTCCGCTTACTATTGCCAGCAACGGGAGGGAAGAGTATCCGTAATTCATAGCAAAAGCAGCTAACATTCCAGAAAGCGCTCCTGTGGGGCCAACGATATTGTAATTACTGCCCCCGAATATGGCTGCAACAATACCAGCCCAAACGGCTGTGATTATACCCATTATGGGGGAAGCATTGGCGGCTACCGATAATGATACTGCAAGTGGAATAGAAACCAGTGCTACAGTAAGCCCTGATTTCCAGTTGTTCTTAACATGTGAAAAAAAACGCATCTTTGTGTGCTCCTTAATACTTGCTGGCCGACAGGGCAAAACCTGCCAGTTTGTGAACAAATAATTCTTAGATTAATAAATTAAAAAGTTTACTTATAATAAATAACCTTTGAAACTAAAGACCAGTTCGGTTAGAAAAATCTACCAATGAAATCCTATAGCTGGTAATTAGTTTAACAATACATTTCAAAGGTACACTAAAACAAAGAGACCGGCTTGGGTCTGGTTGGATTGTACTACAAATGGCTGTGATTATACCCGTCGCGGTACGATTCGTTTAAGAAAAGGAGGAGATTTGGCGGCTATAGCAGATGATATAGAAAGTCCCGACTTCCAGTTGTTCTTAACATGAGAAAAAAACTGCATCTTCGTGCACTCCTTACTCAGTAGCATACAATATAGAGAATTAAACCATTTAATAAGTACTGTTTTTAATAACAAAGACAACATTCGTTTTATACAAATTATTTAAACACATGTCAAGAAAATATTTCGTTCTTTAAATCAGAGATTATGTTTTTATCCTTTATTGTATCCGGCTTAGGATGGAATGCGTGATTTATTTTATCAAAAAAATAAAGGCGAACGCAAGGTTCGCCTTTAGAACGACAATTTAAATTTTGTGTCTGAATTGCCTTTACGGCGGATAAAAAGACTATCAACCTAAAATACTTACTTTTGCACTCTTTCTAACGCTAGCAAGAATCCATATATAATAGCCTGTGGCCTTGGGGGACAACCGGGAATGTAAGCATCAACGGGAACGACATTATCGATACCATTTTTTGTGGCGTAGCAATTACTGAAGATACCTCCGCTGCATGCGCATGCACCCAAGGCAATAACCATCTTCGGCTCAGGGGTGGCATGATAGGTCTTTATCAACGCGGTTTCAAGATTTCTTGTTGGAGGTCCCGTAACGAGCAGGCAATCAGCGTGGCGCGGCGATGCTACTACGTCTATACCGAATCTCTGCAAATCATGGATAGGGCTGTTGTATAAGGCTACAAACTCCCACTCACAACCATTACAAGAGCCGGCATCCACTTCACGAACGTGGAGTGAACGTTTGAACACAGAAAATATCTTTTCTTTTAGTTTTTCCCCGAGTTCCTCAACTGATGCCTTTGTGTCTAACCCGGCCTTAACTAAAAGGTCTTCCTTATTTGTTGCCGCAAGCTCAAAATCATTCGTAATCCTGATCGCTTTGTAAGGACACGCCTCCTCACACATGCCGCAAAACACACATTTTGCGTGAGAGAGCTGCAAATATCGTTTTCCCTTTTCCTCTATCCATGTATAAGCATTTGTTGGACAGACCTCTACGCACGCATTGCACTGCTTACACCGTTCGTTATCTATCTCAATCCTGCCCCGGAAACGCAAAGGAGCAGGTTCTTTTTCTTTTGGATATTTTGAGGTAACTACACCTGTTTGTAAACTTTTTTGAAATTTTGTAAACATTTTATGTTAGCCCACGAAATAACGCTAAAATAAACTATAATAAACCCCGAATCAAAGCATGTTACTGCCTTTGCAAGGACTTGCAATAATAATGTAAGCCTTTATTCATGCATTACCTTGTTGATCTTTCTCTGTTAACACAAATCGTTTATATTCTAATTTAGGGTAATGACCAAAATTTACAAGAATACCTAACTTAAAACCAGTCGCATTTAAGTAGTTAATGATTTGTGCTTCATGCTCATCCACAAGGTTTGAAACTGCTTTTATTTCAATGATAATTTTATCATAACATACAAAATCTGGTTTATACGTTTGCTTCAATTGTCTATTTCTGTATTTGAGTTTTACTTCTTTGTAAGATTCAAACGGAATCCCTTGCTCCTCAAATTCAATTTCCAGGCACTCCTGGTAAACATTCTCTAGAAAACCACATCCCATTGCTTTGTAAACGTTAAAGCAAGCCCCAATAATCTTATAACTTTCATCAGGATATAAGATTCCTGACATATCCGCCCTTTCGTGATTTTCGCGTATTTCGTGGGCTAATTTATAAATCAGTACACGAATAACATAATTCGAAACTCTTGTTAATCAGAGGAAAATCCGGAACAATGTTGCCGGGGATCGTATAAGGAATAGACGGCCAGTTACAGAAAGAAGGGGAACGTACCTTATATCGGTATAACATATTGTTCGGCGCTGTCATGATCCAGTAAATATCTTCACCTCTGGGCGATTCCACATAGCTCAAGGCCTGCTTATAAGGAGGCAGTTCCTTCATTGAGGTTTTGATAGGACCTTCAGGCATTTTATCAAAGCACTGTTCAATGATGGAAATAGATTGGTAAACCTCGTCAATTCTTACCTTAATCCTTGCCCACACATCACCTTCATCATAATAGACAGGAATATCGAATTCAACTTCACTGTAAGCAGCATAGGGGTGATTAATTCTGGTGTCTCTGCAAATTCCCGATGCCCTTGCAGGCACACCAACAACACCAAGCCCTTTGGCATGCTCTAAAGAAAGTCTTCCGGTAGTCTCGACCCGGTCCATGAAAGAGGACGATTTAGACATAATTTCGGTGAGTTCTTTAAAGTCCGTTTTCACACGATTCAGCAGACCTAAAATATGCTTTTTCAAATCGTTATTAATATCGAAACGCACACCGCCCATGGTAATCATGCCTCTTAAATAGCGGTTACCGCAAATAGTTTCATTAAGCTGTTGTATATATTCACGCATCCTGAAGCCATGTGAGCCGCACATCAAAAAGGAAGCGCCGACACAAACATTGCCAACATCGCCTATATGGTTGTAGAGTCTTTCTAATTCCAGAAGGATAGTTCTTGTAAATTTTGCACGCGGTGGTATTTCGATACCCACCACCTTCTCAATAGCCTGGCAATAACCGGTTGCATGTGAAGCAGCGCAAACACCGCAGATCCGCTCGGCAAGAAATAACGCCTTTGTATATGACATAGCTTCAAATAATTTTTCTGTGCCTTTGTGGGTAAAAAATAATTTTGCGTCCAAATAGAGAATGGTATCACCTACAGCGCTAAATCGGAAATGACCAGGTTCTATAATGCCTGCGTGTATTGGACCTACCGGTATTTCAAAAACACCTTCGCCGTCTACCCGCGCAAAAGGCAGTTTAGATTCGAGATGCGGCAGCCTCGTATTCGCATGAAAATCTTTCCTGAGTGGATATGTATTCTCAGGCATATTGCCGTGTAATACAAGCGTATATGGGTCCGGATGTCCTACGGGTTCAAGTCCAAACATGTCCTTTATTTCACGTTCATACCAGTGAGCGGCAGGAATGTAAGGAGTGATTGATGGAAAGTTTGGGGATTGTTCACTTATGGGAACATACACGATAAAAAATAAATCTTTATCCGGTAAAGAAAAGACATAATAAATGGTAAAGTTTTTATTGAGACTTCTTTCATCATTACAAACTATAGATGAAAGAGGCGCTTGGAATGTTTTATGGATATATGTGCAGACATCCTCAAGATTATCCGTATTTGTGGAGATGTAGATCTCATTTTCCAATGAACCTTTAGCGACTGTAACATTCGCTTTGAAACGATTCATTATATTGTCGAGATAGGGTTGTCTACTGACACTCATTACGCATTCCTCATAATATCATATATATTCCGAAGTACTTCACGGAGCAATGGTGGTATATAAAAGCTGATTATCAAAACAAAGAACAAAAGGAAAAGCATCGCTGCAATAGTAAATTTACTCGTTTCACCCTTTGGGATATCTCCGGTAGGTGTACCAAAGATCATCCTGAACATGTTATAGATAAATCCAACAAAAATAAGTGTAATGCATACAATAACTATACAGGTGAATATAATAGTGAATAGATTCCCGCTATGAAAACCATCTGCAAGAATCAGAAATTCACTAACAAATATATTAAATGGAGGGGTGCCGGTAATGGCAAATACAGCAATAGCCAAAATGGTACCCGTGACAGGAAGAGTCTTGATGACGCCCTTTATATTTTCCATTTCCGTAGTTTTATATTTTAAGAATAGGTTTCCAGCACAGAAAAACAGGAGAGCTTTTGTTACGGCATGGTTAAATGTGTGGAGTTCTGCGCCATAAACACTGTACATACCGCCAAAACCTATTCCAAGAGCAATAACTCCGATATGCTCCACACTGCTAAAAGCCAAAAGCCGCTTATAATCTTTTTGTATAAGAATAAACGGCACAGAAACAATAATAGAGATAAGCCCGAAAATCATCAGAAGAGTGCAGGAGTAATCGCTTCCAACGCACTTGGACGTAAGAATGTGATAGCGAATGATGCCGTACATAGAACAATTAATTAACACGCCAGAAAACAACGCGCTTATGGGTGAGGGAGCCTGGCTATGCGCATCAGGAAGCCATGTATGCATAGGAGCCAAACCTGCCTTTGTTCCGTATCCCACCAGAATAAAAAGAAAGGCCAGTTTCATTAAATGAGGTTCAAATTTATCCGCCACAGTTCGTAAGTCTGACCAATTCAGTGCATATCCAATTTCACCAAGAACGCCCTTCGCTGAATGATAGGTTAATATAACACCAAACAGCGCCAGCGTAATACCTACGGAACAAAGTATTATATATTTCCACGCTGCCTCCTGATGTTGTTTCCCGTTATAAAACCCCACTAAAAATGTAGTTGCTAATGTGGTGCCCTCAATAGCAACCCACATAACGCCCAGGTTGTTTAACACACAAACAAGCAGCATGGTGAAAATAAACATATGCATAAGGAAATAATACCATTGCAGCTTCTTTTCAGATATTTTACCCCAACGGAGCTCCGCCTCCATATACCCAGCCGAGTACAGAGCTGCTGCAAATGCTACGATCGTAACAATCTGGGTAGTGAGAATGGTTAATGCATCTACATAAAAGAAATTATTAAATCCCTGGAGTGTCTTATAGGTGTAAATATTGTAGTTGAGGTATATGTTGTAGACTAAGGCTATAAAACTACCCGCAATACTTATGTACTTTGAAATGCCATGTTTTTTTGTAAAAACACATGCTATGGCAGTTATTATGGGTATAATTAAAAGCAGTAGTATTATCATCTATTCCCTGAGCTCCCTTAACAAGTCTGTATCGAGATCATCAAAGGATTCCTTGATTCTATACACATAAATTCCCATAATGATTACGCTCACCAGGATGTCAAAAAACAACCCTAATTCCACAATGAGCGGCATACCATACGAGGTCGACAATGCAGCGAAAAACATACCATCTTCCATAGTAATAAGCCCAATTATTTGAGTAATAGCCTGCTTTCTGCTAATCATAATAAAGAACCCAAGAAGGGTAATGGAAAGTGCGATAGGCAAGCAATGCCGCATGAAGATATTTTCAAACTGGATAATATTTTGTGTTGAATAATATGCAATAAGAATAATTCCGCAAGCAAGTATAAGAGCTAACGTATAATTAATATAAGACCCCACCTCTTTTTTGATATTATTTTTTTTAACAATATAAAACAAAAAACCAGGAATAACGACAACCTTGAGCGCCAGAGAAATACCCGTAGTAATATAAATATGGTGGATACCGGAAAAATAGGCAATCAAACCACTCGCAAGGGTCAACATAAAAGAACGACAGGCATAAGCCCATATACAAGTCCTCAATCTGCTAGTGCCAATGAGGACAATGGTGGTCATAAGCATCAAAACTGCCAGGATATCAATTGCCCTTGAATTTACAATAATCTGCTGTGTCATGATATATTACCTTACCACATACAGTGATATAACCGCTAAAATAGATAAAATAAATGCCGTGCCTAACAAATTTGGTATACGGAATAATCGGATCTTCGCAAACGACATTTCTACAATAACTATCAAAAATGCAAAGAAACCAATTTTAACAACATAAAGGGCAAATGAGATTATTAAACCAGAAAAGGTAAGACCATCAGCAATACCCCAGGGGAAAAATATATTAACTAATATTGTTAGCAACAAAAGCAATTTCATTGAGGATGCCCATTCTACCAAAGCCAAATATCTCCCGGAAAACTCAAGCATCATACCTTCATGAATCATCGTCAGTTCCAGATGGGTAAATGGATTGTCAACGGGAATTCTTCCTGCCTCAGCAATGAGCACAATTGTCAGCGCTGCAAATGCCAAAATGAGCGATGGATTCAACAGAAGAATGCTATTGTTAAGCAGAGTACTTGTTATATTACTTAAATTGGTGGAATTAACCGTTAAGGCAACAGTAAAAAAGGAGAGTATCATTGCAGGTTCTGCCATAGAAGACACCATCATCTCCCTGCTTCCACCCATACCACCGAATGCGCTGCCTGTATCTAGCGAAGTCAAAACAAGGAAAAACCTCGCCAGGGCAAATAAATATATAATAAGTATAATATCACCGGTGAAATTCAAGGGAACCTGCGCTGATAAAACCGGAACGAGCAATGAGATTATTAAAATTGAGATGAATGTTACGTATGGCGTTGCCCTGAAAATCCAGGAAGACGTTTCTGAAACAACGGCATCTTTACGGAGCAATTTTACAAGATTGTAATACGGCTGAAATATGCTTGCGCCTCTTCGGCATTGCAAACGTGCCTCAATCTTGTTAATAAACCCCTTAACAAGAGGCGAAAACCCCACTATGACAAGGATTTGAAGAATAGGAAGAATAATTTCTGCAGTCAAGCCAGTTTCCTTATTAATGTATTGGGGTATGCACTTGACTCAACCAACCCCTATATATTGTGTTTCGTTATTTCTGATTACACTACATCTTGTATCTGGTTGAGTCAAGTGCATACCCCAGTTTAATGTATTATTTCCCAACAAATAGAATCAATATAATCAACGTTATAAAGATGTAAGTAAGATAAATATGGATACTACCTGTATGCACCCACCTTACCCTGGTAGACATATTTAAAACAAACCAAGAAACAGGACCATATAAATACTTCTCAAAGATAGGTGTTACCTCGCTAACATAGGTAATAGACTTGACAAAGAAATTAGGGACGGAATATTCCGTGCGAACTTCAAGCTGAGGTCTGTATAAATTACTAAAGATAGTCTTAAATGGTCTCGTAAAGGCTGTCGCTGTGTATTCTAGCCTGGGTTCAGGGGATCTTCCACATGTCCATGTCTCATAAATTTTCTTTACAAAGCGCGGCTTTATTAAAGTTAAAACTCCAAATGTAATGGCAAAAAGCATCAATCCCAAAACGGTAGCGCTTTTTGGTGATAACTCTGTAAAATTCGTCTGAACCGACTTGGTATGTAACCAATCATAAGAAGTAATAGCCGGCAAAATATTCGTATTCAAAAGATGTGTATTTACAGAATTTATTACCATCATAACCTTTACAGGGAAAATACCTAAAAACACACACAGTGAAGCCAAAAGCCCTATACTAACCAGCATAATTAGTGGCACTTCCTTCGCTTTTTTCGCGTGATCGGAACGTGGCATTGCAAGAAATGAAATTCCAAAAGCCTTAACAAAACACGTAGCAACGAGTGCGCCAGTCAAGGCAACAATGGCGCCGCAAATAATCGTTATTATCTTGATGATTACCGATGGAATATAAACCCCATTGAGTATGGATTGGAATATAAGCCATTCGCTAAGAAAACCGTTTAAGGGAGGAATTGCCGAAATAGCTAAGGCGCCCACAAGGAATAGCGGCGCAGTAACCCGTAAACGTTTTATTAATCCGCCCAATTCTTCGATATTTTTTGTATGTGTTGCGTAATAAATATTTCCGGCACAACCAAAAAGCAGACTTTTAAACACTGCATGATTAACCAGGTGATACAAACCTGCCATCATTGCCAGGGATGATAAAGCCATCAAATTATAGGATTTAAAAATCATTGATAGCCCGATACCAATAATAATGATGCCATTATTTTCTATACTACTGTATGCAAGCAAGGTCTTTATATCCCTTTCCGTAAGGGCATAAAGTATCCCCAGCAGAGCAGAAGAGGCGCCAATGATAAGAACTACGACTCCCCACCACGGTGGACAAGGTGTTAGAAATTCGAAATAAAACCGTATGAAACCGTAAATAGCCGTCTTAATCATAACGCCGGACATAACCATTGAAACGTTACTTGGCGCTGCCGGATGCGCCATCGGAAGCCACAGATGCAAGGGGAAAATTCCTGCCTTAATACCAAAACCTATGATTACCAAAAAGAACACAACATTTTTATATATCAGAGGCATGTGACTACCGACCTTCCTGAAATCATCAAAGCCGAAGTCCCATGTCCCTGTATAAGCAAACATTATAAAAAAGGCGACGGAAAGAAATACGGCACCGATATGCGCCATAATTATATACATAAAACCTGCCTTCATGTTGGCAGGATTTTCATGCTCGTATATTACCAGAAAGAACGACACGACCGTCATCAATTCCCATACGATCATGAATACTACTGCATTATTAGCCGTAACGACGAGAAGCATGGACGCAAGGAATATGTTGTAATTAAATCCTAAAAAACGGGTATCGCGTTTGTTAACATATAACCGCGTATAACCGATTGAGTATATGGTAGCGACAAAACCGATTACAGATATGGCAAGAATAAAATATGAGGAAACAGGATCTAACAGGAAATTGTATTTAATAATGGCATGATAGATATTGAAATCAAGACGTATCGTCGAACCAGCGGAAAGCGCAACCACGGCTGTTGCAATACTAAAACACGACGCAATTGCTGCAAAAATGAGAGCAATGTAATTGCCAACCCGTTGCCATCCATAAAAGCATAACGCAAACAACGAACCTGCTAAATACAGGATTATCGAAATAATAAATAAATGTGATATATGTTCGGCCATTGTTTATGGATTGTTCGAGCGTGTAAAGAATAAAATTTACATGTTAAGAAAAGCCTCGTTTCGCAAATATAAAGCGGTACTGTTTTCTTTGAGAAGATTGAAAGCAAAACTATATAAGCGGATTACGTTACCAAAAAAAAGGCGAAATTCAAGTATTTTTTTAAAATATTTTGTAGCAAGAAGTTAGAAACAAATAAATTTTACAAATAACAAATACTTCAGTGCCAGTAAAACGCTTTGTAACCAGTCTAAAAACAAAACGTTGTGGCAGGGGAAATGCAAGAATTTTTATTTTAGAAGCAGTCTCTGGGAATGAGAAAATTTGTACTGCATTTTATTGAATTTATGATCGTGAGAAGTCGTTGGTCATAACATGGGCATTGCTGCCGTCACGATAATAATTGTGCAAAACGGCAGGAGACTTCAAATATCCGCAGTGTTTGTAAAAGTGTTGGGCATCGGTGTTATTGGTATTAACTTCTAATTTGACCTTCTTGATATCGCGGGAAGAAAATTCTTCCTCGATGAGTTGAACAAGACGAATGGCAATGCCCTTTTTGCGATATTCATCAAGAACACACAGGGAAAGTATCCTGTCAAACAAATTTTTTAAACAGTTCGCCTCTTGCTTCAGTAAAAAGCAACTGGGGCAGCGAGTGATTACGACGACCGGTATGCCATTTCATAAATTGACTTTGAATGCGGACCAAGGAAGACGCGCGCGTAAATCCGGATGAGGGAAAGTCCATCAATGACATAGCACAACGAAACCATCGTAGCCAATACGAACTGGTCCTCACGAATGTGGATAAAGATCAGGTCTTCTCCCACAAAGGTCGGCGAGATCGGGAATCCTGATACCCCCAAACATGCCAGGAGAAAAACAAAGGCAAATTTCGGATGGCGGTACGAATGCCCGTGAAACTGATTCATGTCGATGCTGCCTTCGTGAGAACGCAGCCACCAGAGGCAGAGGTAACCCACGATGCCGGCCACGGCCACACCGCTTAAATAAAGATAATCCTCATTAAAATAGAACTGCTCGTTGGCTGAAATCGCCAGCGCAACCCAGAAGTGATGCATAATCACCAGCAACCAGCTCATGCGCGCCAGCTTTCTTTCGGAGAATGATTTCAACACCATCATCAGGGCAATGGAACAGAACAGGTACGGGAGAGAATCTTCAACAGGTTCCGGAAGCAGTTCCCGGTAGTAAGCAAGAGCCACACCTATGAGATAAGCCGGGATACCGAAATAGACAGCCCGGTTTAGGGTAAGGAAATCCAGCCATTTCCCCAACCACTTTACTGGGTTCCATAGATAGCGGTACATCAGGTTGTCAAGATTCCATTCTTTCATGCATAGCATGTAAATGGTGTATGCAGTCTTTCTGGAAAAAGAATCTTCAAAGGTATGCTCGCGGGGTTTAAAGTTGTAAAACTGTTCCCGTATCAGGTAACTCACCACCGAAGGGGAAACCAAAAGCTGGTACGCCCGCAGGAAGGCATTTCCGGCAAAGTGAACTAAGGTAACTTCCTCAAAACCAGCAGCTATTTCAATAAACATAATCCCGATTTGTGCGGCAGACGCATAGGCGATCTGGGTTTTTATCGTTGACTGTACCCGTGCAATTCCCGTGGCAACGATACTGGTCGTTAACCCGATCACACCGATAAAAATCCGAACGGGTAACTGATGCTCCCAAAAGGGAAACGTACGCAACAGGATAAAGACGCCTAAGTGAACGGAAAGACTACCGTAAAAAATGGCGCTGGATGGAGTGGGCCCTTCCATGGCGCGTGGCAACCACGAGGTAACCGGAAATTGCGCCGATTTTGCTACTGCTGACAGTAATATCATCAAGGAGATAAATAGGCCAATGAGTGTGTTCGTTTGAAGTTGTGTGCTTACCAATTCATGATTATTCAACTGCAAAAAGGATACATTCCCGTGCCACAGGTGATGGCTCATCCACATGGCCATTATCAGCCCCACGTCGCCAAGGCGGTAAACGGAAACTACCTTTACGGCATTTTTTGCAGGCAGATAGCGATCCCGGTAAAAGGCAATCAGCAAGAAGGAAGAGATGCCAAGCATTTCCCACCCGACAAAAAGTGTTTCCATATTGCCGGAGAAAATGGCAATGTTGTACCCCAGATAAAATAAAAGGATCGTATTAAAGAACCGTTTATAGCCTTCTTCGCGATGCAAGTAATAGCGGCTGTACGTGGTTACCTGGAAAAGGATGATAGCGCCTACTATCAGGTAGGTGGCTGTAACTTTGTCAAAATAAAAACTAAGAAAAAACGAGTATTGCGAAGTTTGGTAGATGGCCCATCCCGGCAGGTTCAAGGCTGGATGATGTTGCAAAAGCCAAAACACAATGAATCCGGCGGCCGTCAGTAAATGCAAACCGACGGAGGTAAAAGCTGCCCAGGAAATAACATTTTCATTTTTCTTCGGAATCAGCAGGTTTACCAGAAATCCTAATATCGGGAGTAGTATAAAATAAGGAAGAAACATTGCCATGTCGCCTGTTTTATACATCGTCGATAAATAAGAGAGACCGTTATTCAGTATTTGCATGGTTCCATTCGTCCAATTGTTGGTTGTGGCAATAACATTACTTTGTTAAAAAAAAGTATGCAAAACTATCCTAATAAGTAGACGGGTAAATTATCAATATTCGCTTCTATCTGTGGCGTCATATCTGAAACCGTCTCGATTGTTTGCCTGAGTGGCTTGTACGGAAAGAAAGCCCCATCCTTAAAACGGAAAAGTTCCTGCGTTTCCGGATTGATCACAACGAGGTGCACCCATTCATTGATAAACCATTCATAGGTTGCCGGCGATGATTGAATTGTTTTCAGCGCCACGTGGGGGAAATGTTCTACAATGACCAGGAGCCGGACGGGGTCATGCACCTCAATCATCTGGCTGGGAAGCCCTGGCCTCAAATCCCCGTCGGCGCCATTGGCGACGCCAAACAGTCCCATGACATTGTGGGGAAGTTTTGTCCCTGCGCCCAGTTTCTGGTTATCCACCCGTGAGAAAAAATATTCAAGGTTGATACCGCCGCACACGGGGGCCACGGCATTTAAAATATTGAGCAGATATTTTCCCTCCGGATCTACCCGGTAATCAAATGAATTCATAAAGCACCGCCGGTCTAAAAACAGGTGCGATGTCAGCGACCTTCTGCCAACAACGCACAGCGCGTTCGTGGCGTGGTTCAGTTCAGGACGCGGTTCGAACAGAGATACTGACCGCCGCATAATTTCTTTATGGATGGTTTCCGGTTGTTGTCTGGTGTTAATGGAAACAAACCTTCTCGATCGTTCTTTGGCATTAAGGTCCAGCGCCTTTTCAAAGGATTGGTGGTTGATTTGATGGCTTTTCTGGTTGTCCGGTGACAGAGAGTCTTCATCAAAAAAAATAATTTCGTCGCGGGTGGTATCATGCAGGCCGCCCACAAACTGTGTCTCAGGCGGGATAATAATCCCCCGTGCGCTCAGAATCTTTCTCACTTCAGGATGATTGATTATGTGGCACATCACACGTGAGTTGACAGAGCCAGCCCTTCCGGAGCAAGCGCCGCAATCATAAGCTGCATAGTGCGGATTATTCACACTGCTTGAACCATGTCCTATAATATACACGATCGGGGCAAAATCTTTCACCAGTCCGATGCTTTTCAGAAGTCCTTCGGCGCGGTTTGCCATCTCCTCGAAGGTGTACCCTATTTGCAGACCATTTTCCTTATTATCCGGATGGGTATTTTCGATTATTAGCTTTGAAAACTTGTCCATGTGGCGGAAGGAGTATGCCGCAGCAGGTCCCATCGTTGGCCTGAAAATGTTGAAAAATAAACGGAACGCAGACCAGAACCCGATCGTATGGGCAATCAGCGCCCCGCCAAAAAAAGAGTGGGCATATTTGGAAAAATACACGTCCTTCTTCCGTTCGTTTCTGCTGTCCACTTGCTTGATTAAATGTTTGGGTGTCACGGGCCAGGGGCACAACTTCGTATAAAACTTTCCGCCATCGGGCTGATAGAAAAACTCCACGCTGAAAAATCCGGGCGCCCCGAAGGTTTCACAGTCGGGAACAATTTTTTCAATGTAACGACGGAACGAACACTCCCGGTCGTCAATGCAAAAAATCGCCTGGAAACTAGCATGATTCGCCTTCTTTTCTTCCCGTTTTTTTGCGGTGAGACCTGAGAGGACTTCATTATAATAGCTCCATTCGAACGCATCCTGCCAGATCTGCCTGATTTCATGCAGTTCCCGTTCCGGAACCTCTGCGAAGAGATCAAAGGGCTTTTCCGTAAGGCTTTTGCTGAGCGGCTGCCAGTTTTTGCCAAAGCGAAAATCGAGCGCATCTATTTCCAGCAGGAGCTCAAACACAATCAGTTCCTGGAGGGTAATTTGCTTTCGGTCCAGCAGGGTTTGCGGCACATCCTCCACGGTGGAAACCATCCCAGACCAACCCTGGTGGGCGAACTGCTGGTCAAATAGGTATTGCTTGTAGAGCGATTCATCTCCAACCAGGATGTCCAGCAACGCACCAATTTTACATTCACTTTTCAGTAAAAGTCTTCTGGGCCAGTCTGTTTTGAAAAAGCTGGTGAAACTTTTTTGCTCCATTTCTCTGATGGAGGCGAGAAAGCCCTTATTCCTGACGGGAAAACTCCATATTGAAATGCCCTGGTCCAGGTAACTGCAAAGAATGCGGAAGAGCAGCGGATGTACCAGAGAATCCAGGTCTATCTTGTAATGCCTTTTCCAGTTGGCGCGCAAGGAACCTATCCGGGGCGGCGGGAGTTCACCGTATTGCTTGGAAACCGCATACTCCTTCCATTCTTTCATACGGGCATGACCCTTTCGTTCAATAATCACTTTTTCAAGCACATCTTCCCGAATGCGGTTCGATTTGTAAAGGGAGCGGTATTCGTCAATGGAGAAACTAACGCTATAACCAAATATTTCCGAAGCACGGCTGGTGCCGTTGTGGAATTTCAGGTTCTGAAATCCGTGCAGTGTATTGTGATGGATAAAGTCTTTTAAAGGAGCCTGGGCAGGTAAATAGTGCTTCAGCTCATGGATCACGGCATGTTCGTCGAAAGAAGAATCGTGTGGTTTCGTTATACTGGCAGTCAATGCTTTCGTTTCAAACATAAATGAATAGTGGCTGATTCAAATAAACAAACGTATTTCAAGGTATCCGTTCTAAAAATAGGTATTTTCAATAAATTTTGGACACTAAGGGGTGTACAAGAAGCAAGGTATTATACAGACGTTGCTCGCTAGTATTTAATTTCGTCAAAATAGCAAAAACAAAAAGCAATTGCAAGTTTTTTGTTTTATCAGCCTTATTGAAATATAAGTAGTTTCTGAACGAAAACGCATTTTTTTAAAAGCGAGGAAGATTTTTCACTTACCAAGAGACAATTTTAATATGAGATTGGGTCTTGCTAAAAACACCGTTTTTTCACCCATTTCCGCTGTTTTTCCTTTATTTTGGCCTTGTCTGGACGTATCTGCCTCCCGGTGACTGTTTTTTAGTGTTCTCTGTTTGTCTAGGGGGCTTTTTGCAACTTTTCGCACTGCTGCCGGGCATTCTCCTGAAGCACATTTCCCGGCTTGTGCAAATTCGCAGCGAACCCGACCTTTGCAATTCGATGGGTAGATAAGCTGTTAAGCCGGTAAATACCGTGGGAGCACTATGAAGAGGCGGCACTACAGCTCGTTTTGAAAATTTAACCCTTGAAAATCAAGGAGTTTTACGGAAGGCGCTTTGTCATGACGCAGGCATCTGTGCCGTCATGGTAAAAATGAGGAAGAATCTCGGGCGTCATGTGATATCCCAACCGCTCGTAAAACGCTTGTGCTACGTTGTTGAGCGCGCTCACTTCAAGCCTGATTTTCTTGATGTCTCGTAAGTAAAATTCTTCCTCCAGTATTTTCACAAGCTGAGAGGCAATTCCACTTTTCCGGTATCGCTTAAACACGCACAGAGAGAATATCCTGCCCACGGATGAGCTATTTTCCTTTTTTGTAGTACCAATGATATTGCCAATAATTTCCCCTGTTGGCTCTGTTGCCTTGATGATAAAGGATTTGGTGTTGATCAATAAATTTTTTATAAGGCGCCGATTGAACGCCTCTGTTGGGAAACAATCCTTTTCCAGTTGTTCAATAGCCAAAAGGTCCAAAAGGCTTGCCTTGCAATAATTCACCAAAGGATTATTTCCCGTAAATAATGAATTTCTTTGCAAGGAAACAAGGATGATAAGACATCTTCGCCCTTCTCAGACCCTCTATTCCCCAGTCTTCTCCCGCATTGATGAATTCCACATCAGAAAAGTCGCTTGCACAAAATTGCTGATAAATAAACTGCGGCATGCCATGAAAATTATTGTTGGTCTTCTCTATAAGAACAGAAGCGGTATTGGATGTAATGCGTTCCCCTAATGTAATACCCTCAATTTGACCCTGAATTGCAATGATTGCCCCATTTAATCCCAACTCTTCAGAAAAGATAATTGCACATTTTGCAGCTTCTGCTTCATGGATAAGGCTGTACTGATAATGGGGTTCGTTGTGGTTTGAAACGTTCGATTCGTGGATCTTTTCCCGTTTCCATTGGTCAATCATCAGGAGGGCATCTGCAATGTGTTTTGGATAAAACTTTTCAAAAGAAGCGTCGTAATGCTTTTTAAAAAAGTTTATCTCGTTTCTCTTTTTTTCGTATTTTCTGCCGGCGAGTTTAATGAGGTCTGCTGTTTTGTATATGTAATCGGGATAGCCTTCAACAATGCGAAAGGAAGTGTTGTCGAAAAGATTCAAAAAGCCTTCATAAACATAATTAATATATGATTCAAAACCACGGGAATCATTTATTTCTTTCATCATGGAAAAACATTCATTCAGGGTGTTGTGAATGTTGTCTTTCCCAAGCGGTGGGAGCATCATACACATCCCTTTGGAAGTTACCCCAAAGAGACAAAAATTGTTATTAATTATTTTCCATAATAATTCTATTGAGCCTTTCCAGATATAATTGTTTGCAAAAGAATAATCACATAAATTTACGCCTTCTTCTATTACATATTTGTCAAAAAGCTTTTTATCTTCAATTTTTACGCGGTTAAAATCATACTGCTTACATTTTTCTTCGATACTTTTACGGCTACTACTACCATCTATTGTTTGCGAGAGACTAGGTTCAATAAGTTGTAAAATGGTTTCTCTCCTGATGCGGTGTTACACCGGACTCGACCTCGCTGCGGAGGTTCGAGGTCTGGCGCAATCCATTGTAGAGTCGTGGCAGACCTCCCCTGCGGACGCCTGAACCGATAATTATTGATTCGCACAGAGATAATCTTTGTTTTCAAACGCACAGATTTTCTTATCAAATTTTTCATACAAAATTACCTTATTACCTTGCAATAATACTCCGTTTAAAATTTCGCTGAATTATACAACATATAGAGGGCATTTCAAGTATTAATTACAATATGTTGATAATTTTTTTTCCTGTGCCGATGTGAACTTAAGGGCTATTAAATTACTTGACAAATTCTTGCTGTCTGCTAGAATACTTTGTCTTTTTTGTCAGTACATTTCTATTATAGTGATGAACTAAAGTGAGGTTTCGTTCAACTCCTTAGTTTTATTTATAAAATATAAGCAAAGGATAACAGTTATGGCTATAAAGGTTGGTATAAATGGGTTTGGAAGAATTGGAAGGAATGTCTACCGTGTAATTGCCGAGCGGGGCGGTATCGACGTTGTGGCTATCAACGATCTTGCCGACGTAAAATCATTGGCATTATTATTAAAATATGACTCTGTGCATGGAAGATTTCAAGGAAATATTGAAACAAAAGAGAAAGCACTGGTAATAAATGGCAAGGAAGTCAAGTTGCTCATGGAAAGAGATCCTTCTCAATTGCCTTGGAAATCACTTGGAGTAGATATTGTAATTGAATCAACAGGAATATTCACTTCGCGGGCAGACTGCGCCAAACATCTTAATGCAGGCGCCAGCAAAGTAATACTTTCAGCACCTGCAAAAGACAAAATTGATGCCACGATTGTTGTGGGTGTTAATACAAAGGACCTTAAACCCGAACATAAAATTTTATCCAATGCCTCATGCACAACAAATTGCCTGGCGCCATTAGTAAAGGTGCTACACGATAATTTCAGTATTGAAAAGGGACTCATGACAACAATTCATGCATATACAAATGACCAATGCATTGTTGATTTTATGCATAAAGACCCAAGAAGGGCAAGGGCGGCTGCTATAAATATCATTCCTACAACAACCGGGGCAGCCAAGGCAATCGGGGAAGTTATTCCATCTTTGAAAGGTAAATTAGACGGCCTGGCTATGCGCGTGCCTATTTCCAACGGTTCTGTGACGGATTTTGTTGCGCTGGTATCAAAAGATGTTACTGTGGAGTCTGTTAACGCCGCCATGAAGAAGGCCGCCGAAGGTGAATTGAAGGGCATTCTGGAATACTGTGAAGACCCGATTGTGTCCACGGATATCGTTGGAAATACACACTCGAGTATCTTTGACTCCGCATTAACGTATGTAATTGATAAACGAATGGTGAAGGTAGTGTCCTGGTACGATAACGAATGGGGATTTTCAAATCGTATGGTAGACCTTGTCGAGCTGATCGCTCGTATATAACCTTTATTTTTATAAACCAGCCTATTTATATGAATAAATTATTTATAACAGATATTGACGTAAGAAAAAAGAGGGTCATGGTTCGTACAGATTACAACGTGCCACTTGACGAAAATGGGAATATTACCGATGATGCAAGGATACGAGCAACCTTGCCAACCATTAATCATCTGTTAGATGAAGATGCAAAGGTAATTATTGCTTCCCATTTAGGCAGACCAGAGGGTAAAGCAAATCCTAAGTATAGTCTAAAGCCTGTTGCAAGAAGATTACAGGGATTCCTAAAGGAAAGGGCAAATGTAATTATGGCGGATGATTGCATCGGTCCAAAGATTAAAAAGCAAATTGAAGAGATGCGATGTGGAGATGTAATCGTACTTGAAAATCTGAGATTTTACCCTGGAGAAGAAAAAAACGACCCCTCTTTTGCAAAAGAATTAGCCATGCTCTGCGACGTGTTTATACAGGATGCCTTTGGTAACTGTCACAGGAAACACGCATCAATGATTGGTATTGATGGCTTTGTTCCGTCAGCAGCGGGGTTCTTACTCAAGAAAGAAATAGATTACTTTGAGAAGGCCGTCAATAATCCTATGCGACCGGTTGTTGCCCTGTTAGGCGGTGCAAAAGTTTCTGACAAGATAAAGATTATCGAAAATCTGTCAAAAAAGATGGATAAAATCCTCATCGGGGGAGCCATGGCATTTACCTTCCTCAAGGCACAAGGTTTTGGTGTAGGACAATCGATTGTCGAAAATAGTATGCTTGATGTGGTAAAAAATTTAATGGATATTTCCAAAAGAAACGGAACGAAATTATATTTACCTGTTGATTTTGTTGTTGCAGAAAAATTTGATAGCCATGCCGAAACAAAGGTAGTCCCTTTCCAGGAAATTCCAGAAAAATGGATTGCCCTTGATATCGGTCCTGCTACCACAAAGCTGTTCGCTGAGGCGCTCCAGGATGCAAAGACAATTTTATGGAACGGCCCTATGGGTGCATTCGAATTTGATGCTTTTAGCCGGGGAACTTATGCGATGGTAGATGTAGTTACCAGTTCTCACGCCTCAACCATAGTAGGTGGTGGTGACACAGATATGGCATTTCATAAATCAGGAAAGACACATGAGGTATCGTTTATTTCCACTGGCGGCGGAGCATTCCTGAAGTTATTAGAAGGCGGCAACCTCCCTGGCATCGCATCATTATTGGATAAAAAAACATAAAAATATGCAGCCAAGAATTAAGATCGCAGCATCTATACTCGCCGCCAACCCGGTGCGTTTGGAAGAAGAAATCAAGCAGATAGAAATGGCTGGCGTAGATTTAATCCATATTGACGTTATGGACGGCCATTTTGTCCCGAACATCACTATGGGACCTTTTATTGTAGAAGGTATAAAACGTATTACAAAAATACCTTTGGATATTCACCTAATGATTGAACATCCTGAGCGTTACGTGAAAACATTTGCAGAGGCAGCTGGAAAGGGTGATCTGATCACGTTCCACATAGAAACGACAAAAAACCCAAAAGAGGTTATTTCTTTAATTAAGGATGCTGGGTTAAAAGCCGGTGTATCTTTGAATCCAGACACCTCAACCGAATCGGTTGAAAACCTCCTAGATACAGTCGATATGGTGCTTGTCATGTCTGTAAATCCTGGTTTTGCCGGGCAAAGATTTATATCAAAGGTCTTACCAAAGATTGCGAGACTGCGCGGTATGGCTCCGAATGAACTGGATATAGAAGTAGACGGTGGTATTACAACAGAAAACATTTCTCAGGTGGTTCGGGAAGGTGCCAACGTTATTGTTGCAGCATCTGCAATCTTTAAAACAGGTGATTCAAGCAATGCAATCAAAACTCTCAAACAAAAGGCAGAACAAGCTATTCGAGAGGAATGTCATAATAAAGTAAATGCTTGAATTTTGCAGCAAACATCAAAAATGACTTTTTTTACACCTCTATCCCTTTGTAAAAAATAACTTGTTTTTTATTTAAAAATTTATAAACTATTTGAAGGTATTCGCCATTGGTTTTTTTTAGAAAAAAAAAGGACATGCCTGATGGCCTGTGGACACGGTGTGATAGTTGTAAGGGCATGGTGTATAAAAAAATCGTTGAAGAAAGGATGTACGTTTGCCCCGAATGCAACTATCACTTTCGGGTATTCAGCAGGGATAGATTAAAACTCTTGCTTGATGAAAACAGTTTCGAAGAGATGTGGGGCAACATGGTACCGTGTGATCCTTTAAATTTTAAGGATCGGATAACCTATCCTGAAAGGGTAGCCGCAGAACAGCAAAAAACAGGTTTAAAAGAGGCCGCACTTGTTGGTAAGGGAAAGATTAATGGCAAAGAGTTGATGATCGGAATCACAGACTCGTCTTTTATCATGGGAAGCATGGGAGCTGTGGTTGGGGAAAAGATTGCCAGGGCCGCAGAAAAAGCCTGCGAACTGCAGTTGCCTTTAATCATTATTTCTGGTTCAGGTGGCGGCGCCCGCATGCAAGAAGGTGTCTTTTCCCTGATGCAAATGGCAAAGACAAGCGCAGCAATAGCACGGTTCCAGGAAGCAGGCGGTTTATATATATCAATATTAACAGACCCCTCTCTGGGTGGAGTTATGGCAAGTTTTGCTTCTCTGGCAGATATTATGATAGCTGAGCCAAAAGCATTGATAGGTTTTGCCGGTCCCCGGGTTATCCAGGAAACGATAAAACGCGCCCTTCCAAAGGGTTTCCAAACAGCAGAATTTTTGTTAGAGCATGGCTTTCTGGATAGGATCGTTCATCGGCAGGATATGAAGAAGGAATTGTCAAGATTAATTGATTATTTGCAACAATCGAAAAATGTACCTTCTGAAGTGCAAGCATAATTTTGCAATTTGCATTTTAAACTTACATGTACTGTTCTGAATTTTTCAGTCAGGTCGTAAAATAATAAATTCGGAGCGCTTTTAGACAACTTAAGGAAATATAAACTTCAGGTTCCCCTGTAGCTCAATGGTAGAGTAGCCGGCTGTTAACCGGTTGGTTGTAGGTTCGAATCCTACCGGGGGAGCCAATTTTATGCCGCAAGTAGAGATTCCTGCGTTCTTCCATTGCACAAACCAACTCACATCAAACTCGTTTTGATTCCCAACCGTCATAACTCTTAACATCAAAACCTCATCTCTACTGCCGTTATTTCTTCAACTAACCAAAATCATTTCCGTGGGATATGAAATAATAAGATGCCGATTTTCTCAAATTTCTTTGAATAGAATTTGAGGGTGATCATAAATAACTTACACTTTTAAATTGCAAAGCTTCATACCACCGTCAGAGAACTGGCCTGCGGCCCTTTTTCACCCATTTCTTCGGCAAAACGCACCTCCATTCCGATCTCCAGTTGTTTAAACTTACGGTTCAGTACGCTGTGCTCGTGGAAATATATCTCTCGTCCGTCCGGTGTAGTGAGGAATCCGTAACCCTTATCCGAAAATAGTGCGCTTATGCGCGCATGGGGCATTTCCTCATGGTGTTTTACATCACCGCGCTGTCTCCTTGCGAAGTCTTCCAGCTTGCGGCGCGCATCATGAAATGCGTCTCGTATTGACAGATAGAGGTCTGTGTTCGGATCGAGTTTCACTACCAGTTCAGCGCCAGGGACCGTTATATCGATATGCACGTTGTACAATGACCTCTTGGGGAGGGCCTCTACTACGACCCTGCAGCTCATAATCCTGTCGTAATATTTGTCTAACTTCTCAGCATGCTCACGGATGTCCGCTTTGATCGCTTCGGTGAGGTCCAAATTGCGAGATGTAATTTGCAATGGCAGTATCATCGTATTTCCTCCATAAATCAGTTATCTTATCAGTGATATTAAAGGCGCTTATTGTAGCAATCAATCATGTGCGTGTCAACGCAAAGCAGACATTGATTCATCAAGGCTTCTCCATAGCGAGTAAACATTATTACCTCTTTAAAAATAATTACACTTTTCTATGCTACAATTTGGGCAGAAGTACAGTTTTACGAATTTGTTATTTTGCTGAAAACCCTTGAAATTAGAGTGGAGCGGGCGAAGGGAATCGAACCCTCATACCCAGCTTGGGAAGCTGGTATTCTACCACTGAATTACGCCCGCTTTATATTTCTACGGTATGCAAATTCGACTTTTCTGAATCCCCTCCCTGTATATGTTTTGAACAGGAAATGGAGTCGAATGACTATTAATGATTTTTCTTGACTCGCTACAGAGCGAACCCTGATACGTGCCTCTCCGTTCCAATTCCTCCGTTATCCCCGATGTAATCCCGGCCTTGCTGGCCTTCCATATCGGCGATATAAGGAAATTGCCATGCGTGTCACCGACGAGCCTTTGTACTGTGATATTTGGCGGAATACGCTCTAAAAAATCAGCGGCAAGCTGGATATAGGCATTCATATCCAGTGTCTGTACCTTGCCTTTAAAATACTCATCGGCCAATGGAGTATTTTTCGCTACATACAAATGGTGCAGTTTGATACCCTGTATCCCCAATTCTGCCACGGCCTCCGCCGTTTCCATCATATCCTCTCTCGTCTCGCCAGGTAGTCCTAAGATAACATGAACACATATACGGATGCAAGTTTTTTTTGTGCGATTTATGGCATCCAAAAATATCTTGTAATCGTGCCCTCTATTGATGCGCTTAAGGGTTTCATCATGAATGGACTGAAGCCCATATTCAATCCAGACATGACATTTTTTTGTATAGCTATCGATAAGGCTTAGAATATCGTCCGTCACACAATCGGGTCGCGTGCCGATAGAGATGCCTACAACATCTTTATCCGCCAAAGCCTCTTCATAACACGACCTTAACGTGTCAACATCTGCATAGGTATTTGTAAAGGACTGGAAATATGCGATAAATTTTTCCGCACCGCATCTCTTTTTATGAAATGCCTTCCCTCTTTCGATTTGTTCCCTTATAGAAATCTGCGTTTCTTTGACGTTGGGACTAAAACTCTCGTTAATACAATAGGTACACCCACCCACTCCGACGCGCCCATCACGATTGGGACAGGTAAAACCGGCGTGAAGCGGGATTTTGTGCACTTTATAAGGGAATTGTTCTTTTAGATATTCACTAAAAGGAAAAAAACGGTACTTTACAAGATATGGCTTTTGTTGAAATGGCGATACACTCTTCATGAAATTAATTTAACACGAATATAGTGATTTATCAAATACAAAACAAGTCAAAGGTTGAAATAGAGCGTATAGTTTTGATATTATGAAAACATTAATACTTATTTCTTACCTTAATTTTTGCTAAAATTACGATTTAAACCACAAATCCAAAATCGTAAATTGTAAATCTAAATTACCATTGTGCTACTTGTCTATGTTGAGTTTAACCTATGCTGGATTATATAAATAAATATCTTACGCATATCGAGCACGACAGAAATTTTTCATCGCAGACCTTAAGGGCTTATCGAAATGACTTACACCAATATCTTTCATTCCTTAATGCCGAGGGATGCGGCAGTTTTGGGGATGTTACCCGCCTATTATTGAGAAAATTTCTTGCCTTTCAAAAAAAACAGGATTATTCCAAAACCACCATTGCCAGAAAATTCGTGTCTATCCGTTCTTTCTATAAATTTCTGTGCCGTGAGGGTATTTTAGAATTCAATCCTGTCGAGAGTATTCGAACTCCTAAACTAAACAGAAATTTACCGGAATTTATGAGTATCAATGACACCGAAACGCTTTTAAATGTACCTGACTTAAATACCTTGTTAGGCATCAGGGATAGCGCCATTATGGAAACCCTGTACAGCACTGGCATGCGGGTAAGTGAATTAGCAGGGATTGATGTTTCTGATATAGACTTCCCCGGTGGGGTTGTGAAAGTAAAGGGAAAGGGTAAAAAGGAACGGTTATTACCCATCGGGAATCACGCCCTAAATGCTATACACGCTTATATGGACAAAAGGAATTCGGACTCGTCCCTGCGCGTCATTAGCAGGAATAGCAAAGCCCTTTTTTTAAACAATCGCGGGGGGCGTCTCACCGAACGCAGCGTTGCAAGAATGTTGGAAAAGTACGTGAAAAAGGCTGGAATGAACACAAAAATTTCACCGCATACCTTTCGGCACAGCTTTGCAACTCACCTGTTAGACCGCGGCGCCGACCTGCGTTCTGTGCAGGAACTGCTGGGGCATGCCAACCTTTCCACAACTCAAATCTATACCCATATAACTACGGAGCGGTTGAAAGAAGTATACAACAAGGCGCATCCCAGGGCATAACTGAATGGTACATAAAAATATGAAGGATCAAAAATAACATGTCCAACCGACCATTTCTCTCAACTAAAACCGCCCGAATCTTCCTGCCCATACTGGTATCCTCGATTTCATTTCTTGTGTATCTGAATACCCTTCACCATCAATTTGTGTTCGACGATTTCAGGGTTATCGTGAACAATCCCTTCATAAAGGATTGGAAGTTCTTTTCGGCTCTTTTTAACTGCGATTATTTTAAAATTTCTGGGGAACTCAGCTATCGTCCGCTTGTCACTGCGTCATATTTCACGGATTACGCTATATGGGGTCTTAACCCATTTGGATTCCATTTGACAAATCTGGTAATTCACACGCTCAATACCTTTATCGCGTATCTTTTATTATTTAAAATAACCAGGAACTTTAATCTTACCGTACTATCATGTTTATTTTTCGGCATTCATCCCATACTTACAGAGACCGTCAATTCCGTGGGATTTCGGGAAGACCTGCTGTGCGCTACTTTTTTTCTGCTTACCGTATTCTTTTATGTAAAACTCAACACATCAAAATATAAAAAAATCTGCTGCGTGGCTTCACTCCTCGCATATTTTTTTTCATTGTTGTCTAAGGAAATGGCCATTTCACTGCCAGTAATTATTTTTGTTTTAGACTGGTTTCTTCCGCAATCAAGGGCCGCGATATCTCACCCTCC
>Ga0082335_1002825_pt1 | contig 30813 bp, 33 predicted proteins | sample Subgrocontami58m_FD_72375 | JGI IMG/M metagenome (GOLD analysis project Ga0082335, IMG submission 72375) | Subsurface groundwater microbial communities from S. Glens Falls, New York, USA - GMW37 contaminated, 5.8 m (SPADES assembly) (version 2) ...
CGTCTGTCATGGCGGGTGGGCCTTTTTGCGAGTGGGCGTCCTGGTCGGGACGCCTTTGCAAAAAGAGTACGAAATAGTAGAACTTACGCCTTTCGGTCAAGCTCCAAAACTAAACCCTTACAAAAGATTTACACCTTGGTGTTTGCGTATAACGTGAATGACGGTGTTCCGAACTTTGGTAATTTGAACTCTGCCGCTCGCACGGGTGGTGGTATTGACTCCATTACGGGTGTTGGCACTACGTTGACTGACTCGGCGACGAACGTATTTACCAACAATGGTTTTTACACTGTTGTCGGAAACAAAACTGTCGACGGAACTGCGGGTGACACGGCGCGGTACGCTCGGGTGTATAATGCCACTAGTGGGGAACTGAGGGGAGCGGATGACCTGTGGGTTACCCAGGTGGCCAACGACGGCACGAATAATTTGTTGTTCATGACCCATACGAATGACCCGTTTATCGGCGAAGGTAATACCAAAATTTTTGACAATGCTACCTACGCGCACTACCAACTCTTGTTGTTTGTGAACAACTCAGGTACGTCAGCTACGCAGAGTTATGAGTTCTTCTTGGAACTGCGCTAAAACCGGTGGAACGAAAAAAAGGCGGTGTTCGTCTTTTTTTTCTTGTTTTTTGCTTCGGTTGCTTTCGTTTTGTCTAACGCTTTTGCTCGCGATTCCGGCCTACGCCTAATTTTTCCATTTTTTGTTTGCTTTCCCTCCTGGTTTTTCGACAAAACAAGTCTTGCGCGTCCGGACGGCTTTCAGGAGTGATGGAGCGGTTTTTTTAATGCGGCCGTGCAGGATTTTCCCAGGGATTCTTTTATGGCCGTCAGTGGTTTGTGGATGTTGGTCGTGTTTTACGGCCTCATGTATGCGTTGCTCAATGAGTTCAGCTCCGACTTTTTCGTGGCATTGGGTGTTTTGGGCGGTTTGGTTTTCGTATCGTCCTCCTAGGTGCGGTGTCGCTGTTGCCCATTGGGTCCAGTTTCGTTTTTTTGCCTTCTTTTTGTCCTGTCTTTTTTGGTTTGGCGTCCCGTTCTTTCCCTTGTCTTGGATTTTTTGGATATTTTCACATTTTTGTCTCCGGAGCGGTTGAAAGAAACCGTGGTGTTTAAATAGGCGGGTCTCGCAATCCAAATCTGTTCCGCGTGTCGCGGGCGCATCCGCGGTGGGTAAACTGGAATGCGGATGCAGCGCACCGGAAATGGCGCGTTTGGATCTGTGGACCCGTCTCACCGTGGCTTTTCATCGTGAACGGCAATTCGTCCCCGTAGCCAATGGGCCTTTTTTGGGTTTCGTATCTACAGGTGGAAACGTATGTCGGATCATGCTCACGCAGGCCAAAACGATGATTCGGGCGATTTGACGCGTAACCTGCAGGCGTTGAACGACGAGGAAAAACGCTTGGCGCTTGATGTTGAGCGGCTGGTGCAGGAAAAGCAGGCTCTGATCGATGCCGCGCGCAAGACCGCGCAAGGCATTTTGGAAAAAGCCCGCGAAAAGGCCGAAGGCGAGCGGGAAAAAATCCTGGCGGCGGTCCAGGCGGATGTTGATGCCGAACGGCAGGCCTTGCTCAAGCAGGCCGACAAGGAAGCGGCGGCGCTCAAAAAGAAGAAGTTGAACCTGACGTCGAAGTTGTTGCCGTTGGTTTTTCCGTAATGGTTACGTCTTATGTTTTTTCCTGAAAAACTCGTAAAAATCCGCGCGTTTTGCACCACCGCGCAGCGTGCCGCTTTGGTCGATGCCTTGTACGATTTCGGCGTAATCCACGTGTCGGACGCCCAGGCGTTTTCGTCGTCCCGTCCGTTGGACGACTTCCGCGTCATTTCGGAAAAACTCATCGTCTTGCGGGCGCTGGCAAGCCTTCTGGTCTTGGAGCCGGCGACCGGCGTCCGTGAAAAGCCGCTGGCCGTGTTGCTGAACGAATTCGATCGGCTCAAGGTGGATGAGTTGTCCGTGTGGCTTCGCCAGGTGGACGACTCGCGCCGCCAAGTCGCCGAGTTGGAGGAACGCCGGGAGAAGCTGCGTCCGTTCCGCAAGCTGGACGTGGACGCGTCGTTGTTGGATTCCAAGCGCTTGTCCTTCGCTTTTTTTGCGCCGGGACCGGACTTTTCATGGAATGCGTTGCAACAAGTCAAGCCGGGCGCCAAAGGCTGGAAGATGCCGGACGAGCTGGCACATGACGCCGTCGTGGTGCGCGACGGAAAGGACCATTACGTCTTTTTGGCGTACGATGCGCGTTCGGCGGAAAAAGTCCAGCGCGTGTTGACTACGGCCGCGCAGGTGTTCGAGATTCCACGCGTGTCCGGCTCGTTTCAGCAGGCGTGGGATGATGTGGAGTTGCAGGTGCAATCCGCACATGCGGAGTTGGCCGCCGTGCAGCGCCGCTTGGATTGGTTCATCCAGCACAAGTCCAAAAGCTTTGCCGAGTTGATGGCCGGTTTTGAGATCGCGGCGAAGAAAGCAGAGTTGCCCACTAAATTCGGCCAGAGCGCCATCTTGAGCGCGGGGGAAGGCTGGATTCCTCAGAAGCGCCTTGCTGAGCTTGAGGCGGCGTTGAAGACGCGCTTGGGTGAAAAGGTCCTTTTAGAGACCATTCCGACGTCGCAGACGCCTCCGACGAAGCTGGACAATCCGCGGGCCATCCGGCCGTTTGAATTCATGGTCAAGGCGTTGTCGCTTCCGAATTACCGCGAGTTGGATCCCACGATTTTGACGTTCATCTCGTTTCCGATTTTCTTTGGCATGATTTTGGGCGATGTGGGTTACGGATTGGCCATGTTGGGCCTGGCTTTGTTTTTGCGTCACAAGTTCCAGTCCGGGTTTTTCCGCAGCATCGCCGGGATGATGGTGCTTTCGGGCATCTGGACGATGGCGTGGGGCTTCGTCTTCGGCGAGTTTTTGGGCGCGGAGAACGTTTTGGGTCATGCCCTGCATCCGATCATCCACCGGTTGGAAGAGGAAGGCATCCTGCACCTCATGCAGTTATCGCTGTTGTTCGGGTTCATCCACTTGTCCATCGGTTTTTTGGTGGGTGCTTTCGTGGCCTACCGTGAAACGCACGTCAAGCACATGGCGGCCAAAATTTCGTGGCTGGCCATGCTTATTTCCATCGTGGGTTTCTTGGCCGTTTCGTCGCACATCGAGGGTTTGGCGGTTTTCCTGGCGTACGGCCGTTTCCTGTCTGCCGATTTGTGGTTGGCCTCGGTGGGGTTGTCGTTGGTGGGCCTGCTTGCCACCGAAGGGGCCAATGCCTTGCTTGAATTGCCGGGCTTGGTGGGCAATTTGGTATCGTATTTGCGTATCATGGCGTTGGGCATCGTCGGCGTCGTTTTGGCTGGCATGATCAACCAGATTCCGTTGCAGCCGAGCTTGGATCCGGTGGGGTTTTTGTCGTTCGTCTTGTTTGCCTTCGCGTTTATCCTGGGTCAGGTCTTCGCGTTTACGTTGGGCATGTTCGAGTCGTCTATCCAGTCGTTGCGTCTGCATTACGTGGAATTCTTCTCGAAGTTCTATCACGGCGGCGGCAGTGCGTTCGTGTCGTTGCGAGAGGATTCCGAGAAATAGCGTGTTTTATTTGAGGTGAATTATTATGGCAGTGGATGTGGGAACGGGTTTGATCGCTATCGGCGCAGGTTTGGCCGTCATGGGTGGCGCTTTGGGTACGGCGTACGCGCAAGGCAACATCGGTGCGGCCGGCATGGGTTTGTTGGCCGAGCGTGAAAACGCGTTCGGTACGGTCATCATCTTGCTGGCCCTGCCTGAAACCATCGTTTTGTTGGGCTTCATCATCGGCTTTTTGCTGCTCGGAAAAATCGAGTAAGCCGCAAGACCATCGGTTGAATCCGGAGTGCAAATACCTTTATGACGTTGGATCAGTTGCGCAAGGAAATCCGCCAGGAAAGTGTCCGCCAGCGGAGCGTCGCCCTTAAAGACGCCGAAGCCGAGTGTGAACGCGTCCTCAAGGATGCGGAACGCGCGGCAAAAGCTTTGTTGGATGAGGCCCGAAAAAAAGCACGGGACGAGGCGTCGCAAAAGCTGAGCCAAGTGTCCGCAGCCCGCTTGGAAGGCAAAAAACGCGTGGCCGAGGCGCGCGACGCCGTCGTGGCAGAACAGCTGGCCGACGTCCGCACGGCGCTTGCGGAATTCGCTGATTCCGGCAAATGCGACGCCGTGTTGAAAGACTTGGCCGACCAAGGTCAACGCGCGTTGGGCGGCAATGTGCGCATCTTGGCCCGTAAAAAAGACGTGGGCAAGCTCAAGAAATGGGGTTATGCCGACGTGGGTGAAATCGATTGCTGGGGCGGCTGCATCGTCGTCTCCGTGGACGGCCGAATCCGCGTGAATAATACGTTCGAAGCGCTGTACGAGCAAAGCCTGGAAAAACTGCGTCAGGCGATTTTTGAGGAATTGTAGATGCCGGATTTGGAGTACGGGTATGCCAGCACGCGGGTCAAGGCCATGGAAGCAAGGCTTTTGTCCCGCAAGGAGATGGCTGATTTGTACGGTGTGTCTTCTTTGCCGGAAATGACGGTGATGCTGCAGGAGACGTCGTACAAGGATGCCTTGGTGCGTGCCTCCCAGACCTACGAGGGAATCGAGCTGTTGTTAGTCGGCCTGCAGGACGCGTGGTTGGGTACGTTGCGCACGATCGAGCGGATTATTCCGGACCGAGCCTCTCCTGCGCTGGACGTGCTGTTGCGTGAGTGGGAAGTGCAGGACGTCAAGACGATTTGCGCTAAGACCGCCTTGGGCCAGCCGTTGACTTTGGACGAACTGACGTTGGCCACGGATTCGGGCCGCAAACTGTGCGAACGGCTCATGGAACAAAAAGACTGGTCTAGCCTGATTAACGTGCTGAAGGTGTCCGATTACTATGGTGATGCCGTCCGCGCGGATGAACGCATCGTGGCGCAACAGGACTTCCGGCGTTTGAGCCAGGCGTTGGACCGCGCCTACGCCAAGCAGATTTCTGACGTGATCAAGGCAAAAGCCCATCCCAACACGCGGGCCTTGCTGCGCTTGCGGCAGGAATTCGTGCAATCCATGATCGTGCTGCGGCTCAAGGCCTATGCGTCCACCGCTGAAATCGAGAAAGAGCTTTTTGGAACATCGTCGCCTAAGGTGAAGGCCCTGTTGAACGCAGGCAGTCTTGAGGAGGCTATCGCATTGCTGGATCTGCCTGACGAGGCCATGGCCGCCTACAAGGCCAAGCCCGTTCTGAGCACCATCGAATTGGCGTTGGAAAAGAAATTCGTGCAGGCCGTGCTCAATACCTTCCGTGCCTCGGTCCTCAACTTCGGCGTCATCATCGGTTATTTGTACCTCAAGTCAGCCGAAATCGCCAACCTCAAGCGCCTCGCGTTGGGCAAGTATTTCGGCGTGGAAGAACAATTCAAACCGTTTTTGGTCGGGGAGCTGTCTGCCGTATGAAAGATGCCATCGCCGTCGTAGGAGATTCCGAGACCGTCCTAGGCTTCCGTTTGGCCGGCATCCAAAAAGCGTTCGAATCCAACCGAGATGCGGACGCCGCTCTTACGCAGGCGTTGGCAGCCCAAGGCGTGGGCATCTTGATCGTCAGCCAGGACGTGTTTGAGACGGCTTCGGCCAAAATCCGCAAAAGTGCGGAAGACAGCACCAAGCCGGTAGTCGTCGTCATTCCCGGCAAGAACACGAAAGTCGCCCAAGGCAGCGCCAATTTGGCACAGCTTGTCAAGCGCGCCATCGGCGTGGACATCATGAAATAATCCGTTTTTGAGCAAGAGGATCTGCCGGCGTGCTTTGGAAAAAAACCTTTTTTAAACACGTCTGAAAAAAATCGTTTTGGAAAAGAAAAAACATGCGAAAAAATCAATTATAAAAAAAATGCGATAGAAAAAAATGCAAACGAGCGATACCCGTCCGGAACATCCATTTTGAGACGACCGTTTGAAGCAAACCGTTTTTGGAAAAAATGTCCTACAGAAGGTGAAAACGATCCATGGGAAAATTGGCTAAGATTTCAGGTCCGGTCATCGTCGCCGAAGGCATGCTCGGCTCGCAGATCAACGAAGTCGTCAAAGTCGGCGACGAAGAACTGCTGGGCGAAATCATTTCGCTGAAGTACGACCGCGCGTCCATCCAGGTTTACGAGGACACGTCGGGTCTGAAGCCAGGCGACAAGATCGTCGGCACCGGCTCTCCCCTCCAGGTCGAACTGGGGCCTGGTTTGCTCAAGGCCGTATTCGATGGCATCCAGCGGCCGTTGGACGTCATCCAGGAACGCACAGGCGCCTTCATCAAACGCGGCGTCAACATCCCGGCGTTGGACCCCAAACGCAAGTGGGAATTTGAAGCCACGGTCAAAAAAGGCGATACGGTCCATCCCGGCGACATCATCGGTACCGTCCAGGAAACCAACATCGAACACAAGATCCTCGTTCCTCCGCATGTCAAGTCCGGCAAGCTTTCGTCCATCAAGTCCGGCACGTACACCGTCCGCGACGCCATCGGACAGATCGGAAGCGTTGACCTCTTCCTCTCGCAGAAGTGGAGCGTGCGCCAGCCTCGGCCCAGCAAGGAAAAACTCCGCTTTTCCAACCCCCTCGTCACCGGCAAACGCATCATGGACACGTTCTTCCCCATCGCCAAAGGCGGAGCCGGCGCCATTCCGGGACCTTTCGGGAGTGGGAAAACTGTAAATCAGCAAGATCTCGCCAAGTACTCCGACGCGCAAGTCATCGTCTACGTCGGTTGCGGCGAACGCGGCAACGAAATGACGGAAGTGCTCACCGAATTTCCCAAACTGGAAGACCCCCGCACCAAGAAGCCGCTCATGGAACGCACCGTGCTGATTGCCAACACGTCCAACATGCCGGTGGCCGCCCGCGAGGCCTCCGTCTATACGGGCATCACCTTGGCGGAATACTACCGCGACATGGGCTACAGCGTGGCTTTGATGGCCGACTCGACGTCGCGTTGGGCTGAAGCCATGCGTGAAATCTCGGGTCGCATGGAGGAAATGCCGGGCGAAGAAGGCTACCCGGCCTACTTGGGCCGCAAGTTGGCCGAGTTCTACGAACGCGCAGGCTCGGTCCAGTGCCTCGGCTCGCCTTCGCGTGAAGGGTCCGTCACCGTCATCGGCGCCGTTTCTCCTGCAGGCGGCGACATCTCCGAGCCCGTCTCGCAAGGCACGCTTCGCATCACGAAAGTCTTCTGGGCGCTGGATGCCAACTTGTCCCGCCGCCGCCACTACCCGGCCATCAATTGGCTCAAGAGCTACTCGCTTTACGACAACGAGCTTTCCGACTGGTACGCCGACAACGTGGGCAAAGACTTCTACCCTATGCGCGCAAAAGCCATGGCTTTGCTGCAAAAAGAGGAAGAATTGCAGAACATCGTGCAATTGATCGGCCCTGACGCGTTGCCGGAAAAAGAAAGGCTGGTGCTGGAATGTACCAAGATGATCCGCGAAGACTTCCTGCAACAAAACTCGTTCGACGCGCAGGACGCGTATTCCACTCCGCAGAAGCAGTACTGGATGCTCAAGACCATCTTGCACTTCTACGACAAGGCCAACGACGCCTTGGCGCTGGAGATGCCGTTGGACAAGATCATGTCCGTCAAGGCCCGCGAGCAGATTCCTTCGCTTAAACGAGTGCCCGACGCGGACATCCAAACGACGTGCCTGTCCATCCAGAAGGAACTGGACGCCGCATTGACGCCGCACGCGCACGCGACGCCTGAGCACAAAGCCAAGCTCGGTGCCAAATCCGTTTGATTTCCCAAGGTGCATGAACTATGATCGAAGAATACCAAACGCACCTTTTCTTTCAAAAGAAAAGCTGCACCAAAAGAAATTTTTTGAATGGTGAATCTCATGATTAAGGAATACCAAACAGTCAAAGAAATTTTCGGTCCCATCGTCTTTGTCGAAGACGTGCCGGCCGCGGCGTACGGCGAGACCGTCGAAATCATCCTGCCCTCCGGCGAAAAACTCCGCGGCCAAGTGCTTGAATCGTCCAAAGGCCTTGCCGCCGTACAAGTCTTCGGCGCAACGACCGGTTTGGACACCCAGAAGACGTCCATCCGGTTCCTGGGTGAGACGTTCAAGCTCCCGGTGTCCGAAGACATGTTGGGCCGCGTGTTCGATGGCACCGGCCAGCCGTTGGACAAAGGCGCACCCGTCACGTCGGCCGAACGGCACGACATCAACGGCTACGCCATCAACCCGTACGCCCGCGCAGAACCCCACGACTTCATCCAGACCGGCATCTCGACCATCGACGCGCTTAACACGTTGGTGCGCGGACAGAAACTGCCCATCTTCTCAACCGCCGGCCTGCCGCACAACGAACTGGCCGTGCAAATCGCTAGGCAAGCCACGGTGCGCGGATCCGGCGAGGAATTCGTCGTCGTTTTCGCTGCCATGGGCATCACCAACGCCGACGCCCAGTTCTTCATGAAAGACTTCGAAAAAACCGGCGCTTTGGAGCGTGCCGTATTGTTTTTGAATCTGGCCAATGACCCCTCCATCGAACGCATCCTCACGCCCCGCCTGGCCCTCACTACGGCGGAATACCTGGCGTACGAAAAGGACATGCAGGTGTTGGTCGTCATGACGGATATGACGAACTACTGCGATTCTTTACGCGAAGTCGCCGCCGCCCGCCAGGAAGTGCCCGGCCGCCGTGGCTACCCCGGCTACATGTACACCGACTTGGCGTCGCTGTACGAACGCGCCGGCACCATCAAAGGCAAGAAAGGCACGGTGACGCAATTGCCGATTTTGACCATGCCGGAAGAAGACATCACCCACCCCATTCCCGACTTGACGGGTTACATCACCGAAGGCCAAATCGTGCTTTCCCGCGAGCTTCACCGCAAGAACATCTACCCCAACGTCGACGTGTTGCCTAGTTTGTCGCGGTTGATGAACTTGGGCATCGGAGCCAAACGCACGCGGGAAGACCATGCCGGCGTGTCGTCGCAATTGTACGCATCGTACGCGCAAGGCCGCGACTTGCGCCAACTCGTCGCCGTCGTCGGTGAAGAGGCGCTAGGTGAGAAAGACAAGAAGTTCCTGAAGTTCGCCAACGAATTCGAACAACGCTTCATCCAACAAGGCCGCAACGAGAACCGCTCGATCGAAGACTCGCTGGATTTGGGTTGGGAACTGCTTGCCGGCATCCCCGAAGACGAACTCAAACGCGTCAAACCCGAACACCTCGAAAAATACGGCCGCAAATTCCGGAAGTAAGAACGCCGCAACGACGGCCATTTTTTTTATTTTTTTATCTTCCAGTTTTCCATTTCTGGAAATCAAACGCAAAGAAAAAGTGCCGCGAAAAAGCGCAAGAACTAAAAAAAATCAACGTGACGCAACATGCAAGGAAAAAAACACCCGATTTTGCAAGACGATTTAGGCCTCTAAACCGGTTCAATCGTGATTTACTGACCTATCAAGTGACCCCCCATGGCCAAGGAAACTGTCAAACCCACCCGCATGGAATTGCTCAACACGAAAGCAAAGGTCAAATTGGCCGAGAAAGGCCACAAGCTGCTCAAGCAGAAGCGGGACGCATTGGTGTTGGAGTTTTTCAGCATCATCAAGAAAGCCAAAGACTTACGCACGCAAGTCGACAACCAACTCATCGCCTCCTACCGCGCGTTGGCCGTGGCCGAAGCCATGCATTCGCGCCTTTTTTTGGAAACGGCAACCCTGTCGGCGCATGCCGCTCCCGAAGTCGAAGTCAAGACGGCGAACATCATGGGCGTGCGCATCCCCAAGATCCACGGAGTCGCCATCCAGCGCAACCTGCTGGACCGCGGCTACAGCGTGCAAGGCTCGTCGGCGGCGTTCGACGAAGCGGTCGAGGCGTTCGAAAAATCGCTGAACTTGATCATCCAGTTGGCGGAAACCGAGACCGCTTTGAAAAAGCTCCTCGTGGAAATCGAGAAGACCAACCGCCGCGTCAACGCGTTGGAATACAATATTCAGCCGGAACTGAAGCGCACGATCAAGGAGATCCAGGGACATTTGAACCGTCTTGAGGCTGAGTTGTTTTTCTCGTTGAAGGTGACGAAGAAACGCCTGGAACGAAAAGCCGAGGCGGAAGAAGAGGCAAAGAAAAAGTCTTGATTTTTTTTGACGCGTCGTGGTCGTTATGGCCACATTTTCGATGTTTTCAATTTTGTGTCCATATGGTTTTGCGCGTTTAGAATTCCGCCAGTTTCTTCTGCCCCGTCCCATCCACCAACCCGCTTAAGCGCACGCCCACGAGTCGGAGGGTTCTTCCGGACTCCAAAGCGGGCCGCATCAAGTCGTTGGCCGTGGCTTGGATGCGCTCAAGCGCCTGCGTCGACTTGAGCGTGCGGGCGTGCGTATGCGTCTCGAAGTCGGAAAATCGGATCTTGACGCCAATTGTTTTGAACCAGACGTTTTCCGACACGGCGTCGGCATGCACTCGGCGGCTCAGTTCGTCCAACGTCGACCGAAGCAAGACCCAGTCGTTCGTGTCTTGTGCGAAGGTGGTTTCCCTGGAGATGGATTTGGGCTGCCAGAAACCGCCCAACGACGTCGAGCCGAGGCCCCACGCAGCGGCATGCAACGCCGAGCCCCAGGAGCCCAAGCATTCCACCAAAAAGCGGGGCTTATTTTGGGCGATTTGGCCGATGGTTGAAATGCCGGCGCGTTCCAGTCGGATTTTATTTTGCGGCCCGACCCCCATGAGCGCCTCTGCAGGCAAGGGCCAGATTTTGGCTTGCAATTCGTGAGGCCGGACTACCGTCAGCCCATCGGGCTTATGAATGCCGGCGGCGATTTTGGCGATTCCTTTGTTCCACGCGATGCCAATCGAGCAGGTCAATCCGGTTTTTTGCAAGACGGCTTTCTTGATTTCGTGGGCCACGCTTCGGGCATTTTCGAAATCCAGGCTCGCGCCCAAGTCCAGGTAGCCTTCGTCGATGCCGGTGCGCTCGGTTTTGCAGAATGCGGAGGCTATTGCAAAAATGTGGCGGGATACGGCGGAATAGTGGCGGTAATCGACCGGCAGGAACACGGCATCGGGGCACAGCGCGTAGGCTTTGGATATGGGCATGGCGGATTTGATTCCGAATCGGCGCGCCTCGTAATTCGCCGTGCAGACCACGCCGCGGCCGTGGCCATGTTGGGGGTCGGCTCCGACTACGACGGGCAAGCCGGCAAGTTCCGGCCGGCGTTTCTGCTCTATTTGCGCGAAGAAGCAGTCCATGTCCAAATGGGCGATGATCGGTTCGGCTTGAGTTTTGGCGGGCTTTGCTTCGGTTGGAGTGTTCCCACTGGCGTTGTTGTTGGACGTTTCCGTTCGCGTGGCGGAGCCTGTTGCTGGAACGTTTGCCTGCATGGTTGCCTTCCTCCAGGTGAGCGGGTCGGTGAACGCAATAAAAGGCGACGGGGGTGGCTGGCCGGTGGTTTACTTGGAACTCGAACGGTATATAGCGAGGAGTTGTTGGTCGAAACAAAATGGCGCTTCGCGCGATTTGAGGGCTTGGTAAATGACGAGATAATCCTCGAAGCTGATTTTCTTGCGCAGTGTCGACATCGATAGCAACACTTCGGCGTGCTCGCCTTCGGATAGTGTTGACACCGTGAATCGCTGGTTGGCTTTGATTTTTTGAAGGACGCTCAATGCGAAATCGATTCCATGGCGGTAAATCAACACGTTCAACGTTTCTTCAAGGATTCGGTCCGGAATCACGAAAAGCGCGACCGTCTTATCACTGAATCCGTTGACCGCACTTTGGTGGTGCTCGTCGTTTTCCACGAACAGGGCGACCAATGCGGAGGAGTCGACGATCATGGCTTTTTCCCGTAGAGTATTTCATCGATGTGCGTGCTGAGCTGGACTTTTTTCCCACCGCGTTTGGGCTGGGCTTCAATCCAGGCAATCAGGTCTTCCATGGTTTCCGTCTTTTCCGGCTGCAACGGTCCCAGCCGCTCCACGATGACGTCGGAAAAGCTTTGCTGGGGCCCTTTGAGTCGTTTGAGCAGGGTATATGCGTGTTGGGACAAGCTAATCACCTTGACCATATACATAGTGCATGCACTTTGGGATTCTTATGGATTACTGCGGCGTGTGGAAGAATAAAAAGGCAGGGAGGGTTGGTGGCCGGTGAACGCTGACGCTGGACGTGTGACTTCAGGCTTTGCCGCGGTTTTGCTCCGCCAACTTAGCCGGAACCGGGCAGCGGCAGGGACTCGTGGACTTCGATAACGCAGCCCGCGGCCCATGCCAAGTGGGGGTGGCCTTTGAGCAGGGTCAGCGCTTGGTCCATGCTTTCGGCTTGCAGCATCGAGTACCCGACTACGTTTTGCGAACTTGGGCTGGCTCCGGCCGGGGTGATTTTCAATCCAATGCCCATCGGGGAGCCCATATCGACCAACCCGCTGCCGCACTTCTTGGCCCACGCCATCCAGGATTCCATGCCTTTTTTCATCTCTTCCGGGCTTGATGTCGCCATTTTTTTTGACGCTGCTTCCGATGAAAGGTACAATACCAAATATTTCTTCATGAACTTCATCCCCCAATGGCTGCACGAACCGCTTGCATTGTTTCAGTTCCGTCCCTATCCGTATATATTTATTTCGATGGCTTCTTTTATTTTTTTTTCCAGTCATAGACCTTTTGGTTGCCCGGGACATTGACTGCGAGGCATTCCGCACGGTTTTTAACGCGTTTTTCCATTGTTTTCTCATCCGTTTGAATTCGTTTTCAACGCATTAGTGAACAGCATGAACAAACGCCTCGCCGTCGTCGATCAGACTTTGTGCAAGCCGGACCAGTGCCAGCTCGAATGCATCAACGTCTGTCCGGTCAACAAGCTCAACCAGGAGTGCATCGTCTTATCGGATGACCGAAAGCTTGCGATTATTTCGGCCCCCCTTTGCACCGGTTGCGGCCTGTGCATCAAGAAGTGTCCGTTCCACGCCATTTCCATCGTGAACCTGGTCGCGCCGGTCGAGGACAAATTGGTCTTTTCCTACGGCGAGAACTCGTTCAAACTGTACGGCGTGGCTTTGCCGGAAAAAGGCATCTTCGGCGTGCTTGGGGATAACGGTTGCGGGAAATCCACCAACGTCAAGCTGTTGGATGGCAAACTGAAGGCCGAAAAATTGCTGGTCAAGGAGTGGCAGCGCTTCTTTGAGAACACGCCGGATTTGGTGGTCAAGCCGCAGGAACTAATCGCCGCCAACTTGGGCAAAGTCGGGCTCCTTCTGAAAAAAGTCGGCGGCCCGCGTTTGGCGCAGCTGACGCAAACGTTGGACTTGGATGACTTGAAAGACCGCGAGTTGAAGCAGCTTTCGGGCGGCGAATTGCAACGCGTCATGGTCGCTGCGGCGTTGTGCCGGCAAAAAGATGCGTTCCTTCTGGACGAGCCGTTCGCTTTTTTGGACTACGCCTACCGCATCCGCCTTGTCGAATACTTGCGCCAGCACTTTGCCGACCAACGCGTGCTTCTTATTGACCACGACTTGTCCTTGTTGTCTTATGCGTGCGACCAGACGTACATCTTGTTCGGAGAACCCGGCGTTTATGGGATTGTTTCCCAGCCTTATGCTACGGACCGGGCCATCCACATGTTTTTGGAAGGCTTTTTGGAAGGCGAGAACGTGCGCTTCCGCGAGGAACCCGTGCGTTTCAAACCACCCACGCAGGAAACCCGGACGGTGCCCAACGTCGTTCTTCCCGCATGCCGGATTGAGCGGGGTACCGCGTTTTCGGTGGACAGCCCCTCTGACATCACGCTGAACGCCGGTGAGATCGTCGGCTTGGTGGGGCGCAACGGCACCGGCAAAAGCACGCTTGCCACGCATTATTCCAACCTGTTGGGTGGCTCTTTGAAGCCGCAACTCCTGCAGCGCTCGGACGACTTGGTCTTAGGTGTGATGCGCGAGGACACGCCTTTCCAGCAGCGCTTCATCCGCGACATGTCTATAAAGAAGCTGGAGTTCTTCACGTTCCAACAACTCTCCGGAGGGGAACTTCAGAAAGTCCGCGTGTTTGAAGCCTTGTCCCAGCCCACGAACCTTTACGTCGTGGACGAGCCGACGAACATGATGGACGTGCGGGGCCGCGTCGCCTTGTCACGCCTGCTGCGCGAGAAAACAAAAGAAGGCGCCTCCATCTTGCTGATCGACCACGACTTGGAATTCGTGTTGAACACGGTGGACCGCTTGATGATCATCGACGGCGTGCCCTCCAAGCACGGAAAAGTCGCCGGCGTGTTCGAAAAACAAGACGGCATCACGCGCTTGCTGTCGGATTTTGATTTGACGTACCGCCGCGACCAAAAGACGGACCGACTTAAATTGAACAAAGCGGGAAGCCAGAAGCACATGAAATTGAAGGAAAGCGGACGTTACGTGGAGTAAGAACGAGTCCGGGTTGTCAGACGTGCGTTAGGCCCAAAGAAAACGGGGAGTAGGTGGAATGATTTCATCCGCCGAATTGGCATTTCATTGATGATATATTTTATGTCGTTTTCGGAATTCTTCCGTTGGATTAATGCCCGTAATTTCTTCTATTGTTTTTCCAGTCCAATTGCTGACGATGCGGAATTCTTCCGGGTGCACGCCTGCTTTTTCAGCGAGTAGTTGGAGATAGGCATGGGGATCCAATCCTCCTGTACATGCCTTCAACAAGTCCCGGTGTTCGCTAGGAGTGATGTGTTCCGCCCTCAATAATTCGCGAAGAATTTTTTTCCCTTCTGAATCTTGCACTCGATTTTTTATCCAGATGCCGGAAATGTCATACCGCGCCTTGAGCCGTGCCAGTCTTTCCCTCCCTTTTGAAGCGGCTTCGGCAAAGGGCAATTTTGTCAATGACGGGTGCAACGTTCCGGTTCTTAGATAGTCGAGCCAGTGTGTTTTTCTGCTTTCCATGGACTCCAAAATCTCCGTGAAAAGCGCTTGCCTCTTTTGGATATAGCCTGAGGCGTCTCTTTCACTAACTTTTTTTTGCAAATCCTCTGCTTTTTTCCACGTTTTCGCCGGGAGAAACGCGGGTGGAATTGCCAAAACTAATTGTAACGCCGTACGCTCTTTTCGTGTATTTACACTTTCTTGTCCTTCCAGTTTGTCATGGGTTTCCTGGACGGCTTGTCTGTACGTTTCGAGATGCTTCAATGAAAAATGTTCGGGTGCGCGGGGTAGTCTCATGGCTTTCTCTAAGTGGGTATGCTTTTTATCCCCTTTGTTTTGCCAGAAAATGGGTTTTTAAACGCCTTTTTCCTTACTTTTGAAGTTGTTTTTCCCGATTTTGGGGTGGGGGAATTGGTGGCGGCTTTTTTAGATTTTTAGCCGTCGGCGTGCCGGTTTTATTGTGTGCATGCGTTCAAAATGTACCGTTGAGGGTTTCCTGTCGCCTGGTTTGGACCGGGACTGGCAAACCCTTTCGGATAGTTGAGGACTGATTTCATGGAATCCGCATTGATGATGCCGCTGGCTTTTGGTGCCGGCATCGTGTCGCTGGTTTTTGCCGCCTACTTGGTTTGGAGCATTTTAAGCAAACCGGCCGGTTCGCCTAAGATGCAGGAGATTGCCAAAGCCATCCAGGAAGGCGCGCAGGCGTACATCATGCGTCAATACAAGACGCTGGTTTTGTTCGTCTTTCTCTTGGCGGCGCTCATCGGTTGGTTGCTGAACGTGCAGACGGCCATCGCTTTTATGGCAGGCGTTTTGTGTTCGGCATTGGCTGGTTACGTCGGCATGATGGTGTCAGTCCGCGCCAACGTGCGTACGGCGGAAGCCGCCAAAACGGGCTTGAAGCCGGCGCTGATCGTCGCGTTCCGCGGCGGTGCCGTCACAGGCTTTACCTTGGTGGGTTTGGGCCTGTTGGGCGTGACTATCTTGTATTCCATTTATGCCAATCTCAACGTGTTGATCGGCTTCGGTTTCGGCGCGTCATTGATTTCGCTGTTTGCCCGTGTCGGCGGCGGCATCTACACAAAGGCGGCTGACGTGGGTGCGGATTTGGTGGGCAAAGTCGAAAAAGGCATTCCCGAAGACGACCCCCGCAACCCCGCCGTCATCGCCGACAACGTGGGCGATAACGTGGGTGACTGCGCCGGGATGGCGGCCGACTTGTTCGAGTCGTACGCCGTCACAATCATCGCCGCCATGTTGTTGGGCGGCATCGCGGCCGCTGCGTTGGGCGGCGCGCTATTCGACTACGTCATGTTGCCGCTTGGGGTGGCAGCGGTAGGCGCAATGGCTGCAGTCGTCGGCTCGCTGTTCGTCCGTTTGGGTAAATCCAAGAACATCATGCATGCGTTGTACAAAGGCGTCATCGTCACGGCCGTCCTTTCGGCCATCGGTTTCTACCTCATTACCGCGCCTAACATGAACCTCTTTCTCACTACGTTGGTGGGCATTGGCGCGACCTTGTTGATGTTCCTCATTACCGAGTATTATACGGCGAAGGAGCACAAGCCCGTGCAGTGGGTCGCTGAATCTTCACGCACCGGTGCCGGCACCAACTTGATTGCAGGTCTTGCCATCGGTCTTGAGTCCACGGCTTTGCCCGTGTTGCTGATCGTGGGCGCCATCGCCGCTTCGTACAGCCTCGCTGGCATCTACGGGATTGCCCTCGCGGCTTGCGCCATGCTCTCCGCAACGGCCATCGTCATCGCGTTGGATGCGTACGGCCCCATTACGGATAACGCCGGCGGCATCGCCCAGATGTCGGGTCTTCCGGACAAGGTGCGGAAAGTCACGGACGAATTGGATTCCGTGGGCAACACGACCAAAGCGACCACGAAAGGATTCGCCATCGCAGGCGCGGCTCTTGGAGCGCTTGCGTTGTTCGCGGCGTTTGCCGAAGCTACGAAATTGACGTCCATCAACATCCTCAACCCCGCGGTGGTCATCGGCCTGTTCTTGGGTGGCTTGCTGCCGTTCGTGTTCGCCTCGTTCTTGATGCGCGCAGTTGGCACGGCCGCGTTTGAAATCGTGGAGGAAGTCCGCCGCCAGTTCCGTGAGATTAAAGGCTTGATGAGCGGGAAAGCCCGGCCGGACTACGCGCGTTGCGTGGACCTGGCTACCGCCGGGGCGTTGAAGCAATTGATGGTGCCCGGCATCTTGGCCGTATTCTCACCCATCGTCGTGGGCTACTTGTTCGGCGTGGAAGCGCTTGGAGGTCTGTTAGCCGGTTCGATCGTGTCAGGCTTCCTGTTGGCGTTGATGATGTCCACGTCAGGTGCCGCGTGGGATAATGCCAAGAAGTACGTGGAAGACGGGCACTTCGGCGGCAAGGGCTCGGACACGCACAAAGCCGCGGTTGTAGGAGATACGGTGGGTGATCCATTCAAGGACACCGCAGGACCCAGCTTGAACGCGTTGATCAAGGTGCTCAACACGGTGGCCCTGGTCTTCGCCGGCGTGTTGTTGACGCATGCGTTGAACCTGATTTGAGCGGCGCACGGCGTTAGGTCTTCATTTTTTTGTTTTTTTTTTTCTTTTACATTTTCGTCTTGGTTTTTTTTTCTTCGCTTTGTATTTTTTTTCTTGGTTTTCGGTCTTGGTTTTTTTTGAGTTTTTTGTCTTGTTTGCGGTTTCGTGGTTTTTTTTTGGAATCGCGTGTTTGAATCGAGGTGGAAAAAACATGGTGGCTTTGTTGGACGTCAATTTATTGGCCGTCTTGGTGGCAGCCGTTCTGCAGATGGCGTTGGGATTTTTGTGGTATTCGCCCATGCTGTTCGGCAACACGTGGATGAAGCTGGCCGGAATAAAAACGGACCCGAAAAAGGTGAAGGCCGAAATGCCCAAAAGCGCCTTCTTTGGCTTTTTGACGGCGTTGGTCATGGTATTCATTTTGGCCCAAGTGGTGGGCTACACGCAGGCCAAGACGTTGGTCGACGGCGTGATGTCCGGCTTCTGGATGTGGCTGGGCTTCGTCGCTACGGTTATGGCCGGAATCGTGTTGTGGGAAGGCAAGCCGTTCAAGCTTTACGCGCTGAACGTCGGCTACTATTTGGTCACGCTCGTCATTTCCGGTGCCATCCTGGCGCTCTGGAGGTAACGCTTTTTGAACGCCGGAAAATCCGGCCTTTTTTTTTCTTTCTTTTTTGTGAACGGCTTTTTGCGGCCTGATGTTGTTTCGGGCGTTTTTTCTCCCCATTGCTTTTTTATCTCCCAATCGGCATTCTTGCATTGTTGTTTCTCCCATATGGGCGACGTTGTGTTTGAAGCAAAGTTAAAAGACTACATCCGCCAGCATGGCGTGACTGCCGAACACCGCCATTTCGACCAATCCTGCCATTCGGTGGCCGAAGCGGCGGCGGCCGTTGGCGCTGTAGCCGAAGACTTCGTCAAGAACATCTGCTTTGTGGCCCCGGATGGGCGCCTCGTGGTCTGCATCGTCAAAGGCGAAGACAAAGTCGACCGCAACCTGGCGGCCCGAATCGTCGGTGTGGAGAAACTCAAGACCGCTTCACCCGAATTGATGCTGGAAAAGACGGGCTATCCTGTAGGAGGAACGCCTTCGTTTGGTTTTGATGGGCCCGTCACGGTCTTGGTGGACGAACGCGTGATGGAAAAAGAAATGGTCTGGACGGGCGGCGGCTCGCAACACGCGTTGGTCAAAATCGCCCCCGTTGACTTGGTGGCGGCCAACGGCGGTAAGGTGTGCCGCATCCGCCAATGACTTGCGTCGGTGGCTTTTTCTAGTCGCTTTGTGTCAATGATTTCAAGAATCAATTCGGTTTTTAGCTTTCGGGGTTCTTCCGTTTCATGGCTTCCCAAATCAATGCGTTGGTCGGCGTCATCATCACGCTTTTGATCGCGATTTTCGCGTTCAAGAAGCGGCAGTTGAACGAAAACGGCGTGATTTCCGCCATGTTCGTCGGCATCGTCATTTTTGCGTTAGGCGGCTGGTCCTGGTTCTTCTTGTTGGTGTCGTTCTTTGTCACGTCGTCGGCGTGGTCCAAGTTCAAACGCAATCAAAAAGACGCCCTTTCGACCGAGCACGAGAAAGGCGACATCCGCGACGCTTGGCAGGTGCTGGCCAACAGCTTGTTTGCCACGGTGCTGGCCGCCGTGCACTTCCTACAGCCGGATGCGGCCTTGTTCGCGGCGTTTGCAGCGGCCGTGGCAACAGTCACCGCCGATACGTGGGCCACTGAAATCGGGATGCTTGACGCGCGGGCGTACTCCGTGCTCACGGGCAAGAAAGCGATCCGTGGCCAAAGCGGCGTCGTGTCCTTGCTGGGTTTGGGCGCGTCCGCGGCGGCGTCGCTTTTGATCGCGTTTTTGGCGGTTGCATTTAACGCTGTCAACAACTACTTGGCGAAAAGCGGCTTTTCCGACGTGTTCTACCCTCAATTCATCGGCGACTTTAACTTCATCTTGATCGTGGCCTTCGCCGCGTTCATCGGTTCGCTTGCCGACAGCGTCTTCGGCGCCACCATCCAGGCGCGGTACGTGTGCGAGCGCGACGGCGAAGCCACGGAACGGCTGGTGCACGCCTGCGGCTCGAAGACGAAGTTGGTCCACGGATTCGCCGTCATCGACAACGACTCGGTCAACTTTTTGGCGTCTGTCGTCGGCGGTCTTTTGGCGTATGGGTTGGCCGTGGCGTTTTTGTAACTAAACGCGCCGATATTTCGTCTTGAATGGTTTTGGGCTTTCGTCTTGACACGATGTCTGTGTTTTTGCCAAAGCTATCGCTGACGCGTTGTAAAAATAATGCCGCCTCGTTTAGCTGCGGTCGATGTTTTGAATAACGTTATTGGGTTCTTTACCACACCTTTCTGCGCTTGGGCCGTCCGCCGGATTTGGCGTTGTGGCGGTCTTTTCGTTTGGCGACTTGGCGGGCGCGGCGGGCTTTCTTGGATTTGAGTGCCATAGGGAAAATTCCTCCTTGGAAATAATGGTGTCAACTTAGATAGGCTTTTGATGGTTTTTTCGGTTTAAATGGGCTTTTCTTTCCGGTTTTTTTCCGTTTTGGCGTTATGTCGGCTGCCGGTTCTAAAAGCACACCATCTGCTTGTACAAGTTGTACCGGCTTTGGAGTTGGCCTGCGGTGAGAGTCTGGAGCCTACGCAAGCCGAAGTCTTCCACTGCGAAGCTGCCCATGACGTGGCCGTACGCCATAGCTTCTTTCAGGGTCTGCAAGTCGCGTTTTCCCATTTTTGCGATGTGGCCCAGAAAGCCGCCGGCGAAGCTGTCTCCCGCGCCGGTGGGGTCGATGACGGTTTCCAGCGGGAAAGCCGGGGACGGCAAAATCGCGTTGGGGGTGAACAGCATGCAGCCGTTCTCGCCTTTCTTGATCAACACCATCTTGGGGCCTTTGCTCAAGATGAATTTGGCCGCTTTGATCAAGTTGGCGGAGTTCGCGTATTTTCGCGCCTCCACGTCGTTCAGCAAAACCGCATCCACGCGCGCGATGACTTCGTCCAAGTTCTTGCGGTCGTTTTCGATGTAGTATTCCAACGTGTCCATCAAGGTGAACGCCGGACTCTTGACTTGTTTGAGCACGGACAACTGTTGGTAGGCCGGCACAGCGCTTAAGAACACGTACGGCGTCTTCTGCCAGTTCATCGGCACGACGGGTTGGAAGTCGGCCAGCGCGTTGAGCTCCAGCTTGTTGTACTCGCGCGTGTGCAAGTCGTGGTGGTAGTTCCAGTCGCAGAAGAACGTCTTGCCTTGTTTTTTGACGCCGGCCATGTCGATGCCTTTGTCCGACAAGAGTTTCCAGTGTTCCGCCGGGAAGTCTTCGCCCACCACGCCGACCAGGCGAGTGGCCGTGAAATAGGTCGAACAATACGCGAAGAACGCCCCGTTGCCTCCCAACGCGTTTTCAATGGTCTGGAAGGGCGTGCGGGTGGTGTCCAACGCGATGCTGCCGGTTGCGATGATCATAGGGGGTCCAGCTTCAATCGTAGGTGTTGTCGGAGCGGCGTTCGATTTTGGCGATTCGGACGGTCTTTTCGTTATAGGAAATTTGGTAAATCACGCGAAATCTCGATAGTCGGATTCGATACTCGTCGGCCTTGCCTTTGACTTTCTTTAAATCGTATATTTTGAATGGTACGGGGATTTCTTCCAAGTCTGAAAAAAGGCGTCGCACTCTTTCTTTTATGCCGGATTCAAGCTCTTGAAATTGTTTCTCGGCTTTGTTGCTCAACCGGACTGCGAACGGGCTTTCCACGTTACTTCACGTCGCGCCAGTTCGTTTCCTTTCCAGCCTTCATTTCTTTGAAGATGGCGTCCAGTTCTTTGTGTTCTTCATCCGAGATTTCTTCTTCGGGAATAAGGGCTCCACGCAGCTCGCGGAGTTCTTGATGCATTTGTTTCATTTCTTTTTGATTCTCCTTAATTTCGTTGTACAATACGTCCAGTGTGATGTTGGCCATGCGTGTGTTCACCCGTTTTGAGTATTTTCCATGGGGCTTAAGAGTTGGATGAGTTCTTGGGTCCGACGGACAAGTTGATCCAGCGTTTTGGCTTGCGTGTGGCAACCGGGCAGTTCAACGACTTCGGAAATGAGGCAGCCGTCTTCGCCCTGTTCGATAATCACGGTAAATTCTATGGCCATTTTCTTCACGTATAGGTATTCGAGTTGGTTGGTTTAAACCGTTTGCTTTTCCGGCTTTACTTCGTCAGTCTTGCCAGGAAATATTTTCCATCTGGTGGTAAGTGGCGAACCCAGTTTCCGACGTGTTCCATCAGTGTTACCATGGGTTGTAACGGTATGCCTTCGTCAAAAAATAACCAGTCATCTGGCCGTACCAGGAATTCGACCTTGAGTTTTGCTTCGTCGGCGAGCTGTTCGAGTTTTTTTTTCACTGACCGGATGCGGAGCCCATAGGCTGCTGACGTAGATGTGACCCTCATTTTTGACCAGACGGGATGCTTCGGAAATGATGGCCCTTCGGCTCTGATCTGTCATATCCTCCCAATTGATAAGATTGTGCAAGTGGATTTCGTCGGCAATGGCATCGTTCAGTTCTTTGCTTCTTGCTTTGGATGTTTTTACATTTTTCTCAGCGTCCTTGAACTCCTCTCCTGGCATATTCGGTGTGCTGAAATGCTCTGCGAAGCCGCCGTTTATCGGAATGACATTCTTCCTTTTTTCAATCCATTTTAGGCGTCGTTGGACGAATTTTTCGTGAAAAGGTTTGAACGGTTCAAAGCAAAGATGGAATTCATTCTCCTTGATTTTTCGCCCGTCTAAGGCTACTTCGTAGGGTCTTCCCAAAAAATCGTGTTTTGTCGAGATAATACCGGGGCCGGGGTAAAATGGCCCGCAGCCCGCATGTAAGATTACTTTGCCATCCGGGGTTTTCGTTAAAAAACGCTCCACCAATCGCTGAATGAGAGTCATGTTGGTTGGCCTTGTATGTCCGCATTGGCTAGTAGGTGCTTGTCTTTAAAGCGGACGCTATGCGTTAAAAATAAAAAAATAAGAAAAAGCGCGTTTGAACTTTTTAGCCTTTCGCGCCCTTCAAATACAACAAGGTGTTGAGCACCATGTTTCGGCTGCCGCCGGTGATGGTCGTGCCGGGGTCGAAGCCGAAGTACAGCGTCTTTCCGGCTAACAAGCCTTGGCTCTCGATGATGCCGAAAGTCGCAGGGCTCGTCGGGCGTCCGCCGATGCTGTCGATATAGGCCAACACTTTTGAGTTGGCATTGGGCAGCACTTCCGTCACGGTTCCGCTGAACGCGAAGTTCTTGATGCCGTTGAACATGGGGTGGTCGACCGAGACGACGCGGAACTTGCCGCCGGAGACTTCAACCGATCCGCGGGCGTTGACGACTTCGTGGAAGAGCACGCCGCGGTACGTAACGGGCACGACGTCGCCCAAGCTTCCGATGCCGATGTCCCAACCGATGGCGTTTGGATCATCGTTGACGCGGATGCAGGCGTCGCCCACGACGATGAGTTTGCCGCCGGCTTTGGTTCGGTCTGCGATGACTTTGCGGGCGGTGCGGTCGCACACGGGCGAGCCTTGCAGGATGACGATGTCAAAGCCGTCCAACACGCCGGGCACGATGAAATCCTGCCGTAAGTCGGCGGCATACTGGACGCCGGCGATGCGGAAGTCTTCGGATTGCAGCATTTGTTTGAACAGTTCGGACGAGCGGCCGACTACGGCAATCTTGATTTGGGCCGCCGGGAACAAGGAGCCGACGACGGGCACCGAGCTCAGGTTTAAAAAGCCGAATTTGCCGGCGATGAAGATACCTAGGATGACGATGAGAATGAGCGGGATAAGGCTTTCATACGCTTTTCCCGGCGCTGCGTACTGTCCACGCTTCATTCCAAAACCACCACTTGTGAGTTTAAACATCTGGTTTGTCTTTGCCATTGTGACTTTATAAATCTGCAGGGCTTTTAAAGGGTTTTCATTGCGCTGGCCACACTTCGCGGACTTTTTTTTTGGTTTTTTAGCCCACTTCGCCGCCCACTGCCTGGCTTGCTTGCGGTTCGGCAACTTCAATGGGGTCGACGCGCGAAGGTGGGAATTCGTCTTGCGAACAGGCGGCGATGTAATCCCACGTGTTGGCCAACAGCGTAGCCGAATTGCCGCGCTCAGGGGGAAATGCGAAGTAGAGTACTTTGCCGGCGTAACGGGTCTCGACGATAGCCGGGTAGCGGTTTTGGCCGTCTTCGATGTAGGCGATGATGTCGGTCGAGGAGGGGTCGGCCTGCACGATGGCGTATTCGCGGATCTGCGTGTCCGTCAGCTTTTTGAGCAGGCCTTTGGCGACCAAGTGGTCCGGAAGCGCGATGGAGAGGTTGACGAAGTAGCCGGGCCGGATGACGGTGCGGCTGTACTGGGACGCGGTCACGGCCACCAGTTTGCGGAAGCCGGTGCGGATCTTGCTGTAATTAACTATGGTGTCGTACGTGTCCGTTTTTTTGTATTCTTCAATGCTGCGTTTGGCGTAGTCGCTGTTCCATGACACGTTGCGCGCGTCCAGTATTCGTTGGAGTTTGTCGTAGTACGTTTGGTTTTCCTGTTGGGCTAGCAACAAGTCGTAGGCGTCGACGTACTGGTACGTGGCCGAGTCGCCCACGAACACGAGCGTGCCGCCGCGCTCGACAAAATCAATCAGCACTTTGACTTGGCGGGAGGACATGTTGCGCGCCCGTTCCAAGATGACGACGTCGTAGCGTTTGAGCAGGCCCGCGCTCAAGTCGTCCACGGATATGGGCAAAAGCGCGATGTCCGGCCGTAACGCTCGGATTTCGTTTTCCAAGTTGCCTCGCGTTTCCAAATCGTCGGCAACTGGGTTTCCGATGCCGCTTCCGGGCGGGCCGTAGATGAGGGCGACTTGGGCGTGGCTGCGGGTGATGACGTCGCAGTATACGTTGCACCAGCCCGGAATCATGGAGCAGTGGACCCATTGGAACTTGGTCAGCACGACTAGCAGGACGACGACCAATACGGCCAACACCACGAGGTGGGTGATGTCTTTGCCGATGTTGGAGACCATATGCGTAAAGTTAAAAAGCCGCTTCTATTAAAACGTGGTTATGTCTTCTCAAGATCGCATCATGGCCCCCCAGTCGCAGACGGGCCTCATGCGTTTTTCCGACGTTTCTTCCAGCAACTTCCAGATCGATCCCAAGATTGTCATTGCCTTGTGCGCCGTGGTCATCGCCTTGGAACTGGTTTTTCACGCTTTGTAACGGAGCGTCAGTGTCCTGATCGTTGGTTCGGATGGTCAGCGGCGGCTTGAAAATTCAAAGTACGCGTGCGAACAACCCGCGTTTCTTCTCGATGACTTCGCCTTCTTCCTTCAAGAGGTACAACAGCGTCAGGACGCCTTCCAAGGGTTGTTTGATCACGGCGGACAAGTCGGCGGACGTCTTGGGCTCCTTGAGGGCGATTAGGAGTTTGTCGGCGAAGGCTTCCGTGTAGGCTCTGGACGCGAGGTAGAATTTTTTGTCGAATCCGCGGACGCCTTTGATGTCCCCTGTTTTGATTTGGGATTCAAACCGGTACGAGAAGGCTTTGGCTTCGTCTTCGGTGGACAACACCAAAAAGCCTTGGCGGTCAAGCGCCGTATTGGTGGAAACAAAAGGCGCACTTTTGGCAGCGGGCGGCTTGGGTGGATGGATGGTTGGCGGCGTTGCAGGCGTGGGGGTGACGTTGGCGGCCGGGGGGTGGATTGGGTCTGAAGGCCTAGGGGGTCGGGTCGTCATAGCTGCCGTTTTTTTGGTGAGAACCAGGCTGCCGTCGGATTCAAGGAATTCGTACTCGTCGTTCTCCTGGATTCCGAGTTTCAGCCTTAGGCTTTCCGGCAGGCTGATGGCCAATACGGCGCCGTGTTTGAAAAAACGCATGCGGATCGGTTCCCCGGCTTTTTGTTGGGTTGGCAGGCCTATTAAGGTTTTTAATGCGTGAAAGAAGTCCAATGACCTTGCGCCTTTTTTTTTTCTTTTCTCGTCCGGCACCCGTCGTGCTTTCACTTTTTTTTCTTCGGATGTCGCGTTTGTTTTTCCGGTTTTTTTCTTCTTCACGCGGGTTGCTATCCGTTCCTTTTTTTTCGTTGCGGTTGATTTGCGTTCTACCCAAGGTTTAAGTCCTTTTCCTGGGCGTTTGGCTGTATGCGGCCTTTTTTCATCGTGGGGATTCTCGTTTTCGGACTGGTCGGGGCGTGTTCCGCGTTGTCGTTTTCGTCGTACGCGTTCCTATTTCCGCCCGTGCCCCACCCGTTGGGGTTGGGCTCCTGCGTGGCGTTCGCTTCACCGGTTTCGTTGACGGGCAAAGCGGCGCAGGAAAGCGGCTTCGAACAAGGCGTTTTGCACGCCCGGGCGTCCGTGCAGTTGCAGGCGTCAGCCCGTCGCTTAGCGCAGTTCCAGGAAACGGCTTTGTTTTGGGGTGGCGCCAACGCGGCGCTGTACGCACTTTCGTCGGTCATGTGCCATCGCCTTGCAGCCGACGCGTTAGAGGAAGCGGTGTTGGCCGTGAACCTGAATTGGGATGCCGTGGATCGATGCATCGGCCGCCTCGAGTATGCCGGCGTCCAGTTGGACGGTCCGGCCAAAGGGCTGCATGACGCGTGGCAGTTGGAGCGGGACCTGTTTGAAAACCGGACGTCAGGATCGGGTTTGGGCGGGCGGTTGGTGCAGGCCATGCGGGCCCTATCGGATGCGGCGAACCGTGACGAGGTGTTAGTGGAGGGCGTGGCAGCGTTGGTGGGCCCCGATGGCGTGTTGGACCGCCAGGTTTCCGTTTGCCGTGACTCCGAGCGCGTTTTAAAGCAGCAGGAGTCGGACGCGGCGCGTCTGGAAGATGAGCTGGATTCGCGTTTGCAGGACGGCCAGCGTCTGGGTGTGTTGCTTGAGACCGAAAAAATTTCGTTGGTCCCCCAATACGCATTTTCGTTGCAGTCGCAGGCGGCGTACGCCCGGACCGGGTGGGTGCAGTCGTTTCCCGAGGCGTTGCAGTCGGCCAAACAGGCGGGCTTGGACGCACAGGAACTGCGGCGCAAAGGGCAGGGCCGCTGGAAACGCGCCGAATCCGGATTTGCCGAACAGGCGCTTACGTATTTTGGCAACGCACGGGAGGAGGCGGAGCGTGCCGTCGTTTCCTGGCAGGCCGTGGACCAAAAGACTCAAGCATTGGAGTCGGATTTGTTGCGGCAGGTGGAGCAGTTGCGCCGGGATGTCCAAAGCGAACGGCTGCGCGACGCCGCGGGTTCGTTGGAAGACGCGTTGACTTGGCAGACGGCGTTGGCTCTGTCCGAACGTCCGTTGCCAGCTACGCGGGGTGAGCGCATCTTGCAATTGGCCGACGCCGTTGCCGCGTTGTCGGACGCCAAACAAAACGCGAAGCGCCCTCGGGACGCCAAGGCCGTGCGGTATGCAGTCGAAGAAATCAAGGCGTTGTTGGCAGCAGCAAGTGCCGACGGTTTGGACGTGTCGTTCGAGAAAGGTGCGCTTTCGCGCCTGGATGCGTTGGGCCAAGGCATTGCCGATGTGAAAGTTGCAGCCGAGTTGGATGGATTGCGCGAGTCGGTGCTCCAAAAGGCCCGCGTGCGATTCAGCCGCTTGGATGCGTTATTGGACGGGTTGGCGCCGTTTCGTGCCTACGTCGCGTTGCCTAGCGAAGTGGGGCCGTTGGTGGTCGAATCCAACCTCGGCCAGTTGGCGGCGTTGGAAAAACAATTGCTGGATGCACGAAGCCGCGTGCAGGGCGGCCGCATGCGTTGGCTTGCGGACCATTTGAATGCACGCGTAGTTCTGGATTTGGGCGGCGAGCCGGTGCCCGTGGATGAACCGGCCCGCCAATCGTTCCGCGTGACTTTATCCAACGGCTTGGACTTCGGCTCGGACGGGCCCGTATTGCTTGCACGACCGGACGCACTGCCGCCGGGGGCGGTGCTGGTCGGTGATTCGGATTTCCGGTTGCTGCAAGACGGCTTCCTCCTGCAACGCGTGGACGCCGGTGGTACGTACGCGGCGGCAGGCGTGGTGGACGACGTGTTGGTGCGGACCAAGTCGTTCACGCAGGAGACGCGGTACGCGTCGGTAGCCTCGGTGCGGCGGTCCTGGACCGTGACGCTGGATAGCCAAATCAGCGGCACCGCGCAATGGCTGCGGCCGTTGGATTACCAGGCTAAAAACGCCGTGCTGGATGGTGGCTTGGTGGCGGTGGATTCAGGCGTGGTTCGCGTCGTGTTGCCCCACTTGAAAAAAGGCGTGTCCAGCTTCCAGCTGGATTTTGACGTGCCCAACCCAGTGGCCGTGGGCAAGCATTCAAGCGCCTCGGGTTGGACGTATGAATTGGAAAGCCGCGTTCCGTTCGACGTCCGTTTTCCGCTGGTACTGGAAGAGGCGTTGGCATGCACTCCGAATTCCAAGGAGTTGGACGTCGTTTCGCTTTCAAGTGGTCTTTACCGTTTTTTTGCCAACGTCACGCTGCATGCGTTCGAGCGTAAGGCCTACTCCGTCCAACTGGATTGCGTCAATGCGTCCCTACAAAACCAGGCGGATTTGCTTTCGCGGCTGCCCGGAATGCCTGCCGGAACGGATCGCGTCCTTAGGCAGGTTCAGGACTTGCTTTCTTCCGGCCGGTTCTCGGAGGCTTCGTGGCTTTTGTTTCAATTGCAGCAACCCGCATCCGTGTCGGACCCGTTGGAAAAATACCGCGGCTTGTTCTCGGAAGACTCGGCCCGGCGTTTGTTGGAACGCGCCGATGCGGCATTGCAGCGCGGCGATTCCGCGGTGTTGGATGTCACGGTCAAGGAATTGGACGCGTACGTCAAGGCGCAAAAATCGGCGTTGGAGGAACAGGCCAAAGCCGTGTGCGGCCGCTGTCCCCCCGAAGTCGAATCCGGTTTGCACCAGGTCAAGTCCGCCTTGTTCCTCGGCGACCTCAGCGATGCCCGCGCAAGGCTCTCCGCAGCCCAAGCGCAGTACGGGGCGTGGGTTGCCGATGAGGCGGAAAAGAACCGCACCGCGCATGGCCTTGCCGCCCAAATCCAGGCGGAAACGTGGCCCACCTTGGTGGCTTTTGAAACGGCTTGGGCCGTTCCTGAATCCGCATTGCGTTGGCGGACGCGCCAGCCGTTGTATTCCGAGTCAAGCCAGCGGTACGGCCGTTTGCAATCCGCGCTCAAGGGGCTTGACGCGGCCGGCCGCAAGGTGCTGGATGGCAAGGAAATCGTTGTTTCTTCAGTGCAGGCCGATTTGGATTCGGCCCATAATGAGCACGCGGCGCTGGACGCGTTGTTGGACCGTTTGGAGGCGGATGCCCGCGCGTCCATGCAAACGGCGGAAAAAGCCTTCCAACAATTCGGCACGCCGGCACAACAACTGGCGTTGGACGCCGTCAGCCTCGCCTTGGATGAAGGCTCCTTTGCCGCTGGTTGGTACGCCGCCGAACAATTGACGGCCGCGCTTGCCCAACGCCCGTCCACCGCCTCGTCGCCTTCGGTCGCGTCGGGGTTGTTGGGTTCGCACTCGCTTTTGGAAGTCGGCGCAGGCTTAGGCGGGTTGTTGGTGTTGGGCGCGTTGGCGTATTGGTTCAAGAAACGCCAACCCGATGAGCCGTTGGAAGAAATCGGTTGATTCGCGGGCGTGTCCTTGTCCACGTTCCAGGAAAGCCTCCGCAAAGCCGAAAGCCACTTGCTGCCCAAGCTCATCGAATTGCACGTGCAAAGCGGGCCCCAGATGGAGCTGGCCATCAAGGCGCGGTTGAGAAAAGTCGAAAATCGTCCGTAGCGGGCGGTTTGGCCTGTTGAATTCCTGACCAAACGAATTCCGATTGTCTCTTCATTTTCCGATGGCTCAGGCTACCCCGTCATGATGTGTCCCCTGTTGGTCATTCCGGGGGGTTCTGGGGCGATGCTCCAGTTGCGCTATGATTATCCGCCAGCGCGTCGGGTTGCCCTTTTTCAATCCCGCTTTTTTCGGAAGACCCAAAAGTTTCCTGGCCATTTGTGAAACCTTCGTCCTTTCCAGAGCCGGTTGATCCGGGTGGGGGATGACGTCCACCGTGATGTCGTATCTTGCCTCATCCGCATGGACGATCCTGGAAATAATCTCCTTCCGTCTGATGAGGCTGTATTCGATATACTTTGCCATTTTATTCTCGATGGGCAGGTCGCGGAAATACGCGCTGGAGTTGTAGTTTTCAACGGCTTTGAAAAAATCTTCCGTATTTTGTATTTCGTAATGGTGGATGGCCTGGACCCGTCTTCCTTTTGCGATTCCGGTTTGTCTTGTATTTTTCGCAAAGACCGTTTGTTCGTGTCGGAGCCCCACCCCGGACAAAATGCGATGGGAATGGGTATCCAGCCAGTTTTGCATAATTGACTCTGGGCGTTATTGGGTTAATAATTTCGATGCCCGATGTGGTCTTTTCTTTCATCTTTCTGAAATTTTCCAAAGCCAAGCTTTTTGTATTGCTTTTCCGTTGAAAGCGTCATGGACTTGCCGACCCTCGACCAACTCCAGGCCCTCATTCCCTTGTTGCCTAAGAAAAAGCCGGTGCACAAGCTCAAGTGGAAACTGCCTGAGCAACGCTTCAGCGTGCCGGTGGAAGACGGCGAAGCCCGCGTCGGCGCATTGGAAAAAATGAGGGCCAAATTCGTCTCCGGCGGCGAATTCATGGACGTGGTGCATGCCAAGCCTTACGGTGAAGGCGTTTTTGCGTATTTCATCGTCCGCACCGAGAAGAAAACCGAGGACGAGCACGTGCTGTTCGACGGGTACATGATCCAGGAAGAAGAGCCGTTGGGCCTGAATTTGTCCAGCAGTTTTTCGTTCATGGAAGACCTGGAACAGTTGGGTTACAAGCAGTCGCTTCAACGGGCCGTGACGGAATGGCGTTTTTTGGTGCCACCGGTAAAAGTGGCGGTGTTCGACGTCGAGGCTTTTGGCCAGTTCATGGAATTCGCCCTTCCGGCCACCAACTACGAGAACGACCGGAAAAGGCAGGAAAAAAAGCGGGACGAGTTGTTCAAGAAATTCGGCTTCCAGACGGATGAGGCGCTTCCGACGGACGTCATCACGCTGCAGTGGTTGTCGCAGCAGCAAGAACAAGGCCAAGACGGCGGAATGCCTCCGCAATGACGGGGGGTCCTGTCGGATTCGGAAAAAAAAAAGAAAAACGCGAAAAATCGTGAAAGGAAAAAACCAAAAAAGAAGGAACCCGACCCAAAAAAAAGGGGAAACAAAAACCAGGAGAAGAAAAAAACAAAAAAAAAGGTATCAGTTTAGTTTCGTAGGCGGTTTTCCGCCAGTTCATGCATGAATTCCAAGAAGTTTTCGTCCTGTAAACGCGCCGTTTGGAAAAAACTCATCAGCACGGCCGTGTCCTGCGCGCCGT
>Ga0082335_1002826_pt1 | contig 30799 bp, 27 predicted proteins | sample Subgrocontami58m_FD_72375 | JGI IMG/M metagenome (GOLD analysis project Ga0082335, IMG submission 72375) | Subsurface groundwater microbial communities from S. Glens Falls, New York, USA - GMW37 contaminated, 5.8 m (SPADES assembly) (version 2) ...
ACATCGCCGCGACACTCCTCGCCTCGGGCGTGCAGACGATCGCGTTCGCGCGCTCGCGGGTGCAGACCGAGCTGCTGCTCACCTACCTCCGCGACCGCTTCCCGGCTCCCCAGTGGCCCGACGGCCTCATCCGCGGCTACCGCGGCGGCTACCTGCCGAGCGAGCGGCGCGCGATCGAGCGCGGCCTCCGCGACGGCAGCGTGCGCGGCGTCGTCTCGACGAACGCGCTCGAGCTGGGCATCGACATCGGCGCGCTCGAGGCCTCGGTGCTCATCGGCTATCCGGGAACGGTCGCCTCGACCCGCCAGCAGATGGGTCGCGCGGGGCGGCGCGAGGACCTCTCCGCCGCGTTCCTCGTCGCGACCTCGTCGCCGCTCGACCAGTACGTGGTGCAGCACCCCGACTACCTGCTCGGCCGTCCCGCCGAGGCGGGCCTGGTGAACCCCGACAACCTCCACGTCCTCGTCGGGCACCTCAAGTGCGGCGCGTTCGAGCTGCCATTCTCGCGCGACGAGCGCTTCGGCACCGAGGACACCCCCGGCGTCCTCGCGTACCTCGACGAGCAGGGCATCCTCCACGAGGCCGACGGCCGCTACCACTGGTCAGCGCAGGCCTTCCCGGCGGAGGCGATCTCGCTCCGCACCGCGAGCACCGACAACGTCGTCATCGTCGATACCACCGACGGCCGGCAGCGCGTGATCGGCGAGGTGGACCGCTTCGCCGCACCCACGCTCGTCCACGAGCAGGCGATCTACCTCCACGAGTCGAAGCAGTTCCAGGTGGAGCGCCTCGACTGGGAGAACGCGAAGGCCTACGTGCGCGAGGTGAAGGTGGACTACTACACCGACGCCGGGCTCGCCGTGCGGATCCGCGTGCTGGACGAGTTCGCCGCGGCACCCGTGAGCGCGCCGCGCTCCGCCGAATCGGTGGCTCAAGCGTCGCGGTCCGCTGAGTCCTCGGCTCACGCGTCACGATCGGCTGGGTCCTCGGCTCACGCGTCGCGCTCAGCCGCGACCGGACGTGAGTTCGTGAAAGCGCACGGCGAGGTGCTCGTCTCCTCGCTCGCCACCGTCTACAAGAAGCTCACGATGTACACGCACGAGAACGTCGGCTGGGGCAAGATCGCGCTCCCCGAGCAGGAGCTCCAGACCACCTCGTACTGGCTCGCGCTCGCCGAGCGCGCGACGGCCGGCTGGCCGAAGGAGCGCGCCGAGGTCGCGCTCGCCGGGCTCGGCAACCTCCTCCACGGGCTCGCGCCGCTCTTCCTCATGTGCGACCCGCACGACCTCGGCCTCGCGGTCGAGGTCCGCTCGCCGCACACGGGGCGACCCACGCTCTACCTCTTCGACGCGGCGCCCGGCGGCGTCGGCTTCAGCGAGCGCCTCTTCCGCGCGACCGACGCGCTGCTCGAGCGGGCGGCCGAGCACCTCGCCGCGTGCGTCTGCCCGGACGGCTGCCCCTCGTGCGTCGGACCGGCCTTCGCGCTCGGCGGCGACGTGAAGGAGGCCGTGGCGGAGCTCCTCGCGTGATCGACCTCCGCACGCGGCTCGACCGCGTCGCCGGCGCGCGCGCGGCGCTCGACGCCGCGACCCGCGCGACCGCCGGCGAGCCGCTGCCCCCGGGCACGGATGGCCCGGTGCGCGGTGGGGATGGCTCGCCGCGCGAAGTGGCCGTGCCGGCGACGCGGCGCGGCGACCGGCGTGAGGGCGAGCCGTTCAGCGTGCGCGAGGAGCGGATCGCCCTCGACGAGCTCGGCCTCGAGCTCGTCGGCAGGGGAGCGCCCGATCCGCGCATGCTCGCCCACCTCGGGCTCCGCGGGCCGCCGCCGGCGCGCTGGGAGGACGTGCTCTTCCTCGACACCGAGACGACCGGTCTCTCCGGGGGGACCGGCACGTACGTGTTCCTCCTCGGGACGGCGCGGATCGCGGGCGGCGAGTTCGTGCTCAGGCAGCACCTCCTCCACGACCTCGCGGCGGAGCGGGCGTTCGTCGCGGCGCTCGCCTCGGAGCTCGACCGCTTCCGCGCCTGCGCCTCGTACAACGGGAAGTGCTTCGACCTGCCGCTCCTCCGCGCGCGGGTCGTGCTCGCGCTCCGGGCCGAGCTGGCGGTGGACGAGTCGCACCTCGATCTCCTCCACCCCGCGCGGCGGCTCTGGCGCGGCCGGTTCGGCGCGGTGACGCTCCGTCAGCTCGAGGACTCCGTCCTCGACGACGCCCGCCCCATGGACGACATCCCCGGCGCGCTCATCCCCGAGCGCTTCTTCGCCTGGCTCCGGTCCGGCGATGAGGCGCAGATCGCGCCGGTCCTCGCGCACAACGCTCGCGACGTGGTCTCGCTCGTGCGGATCACCGACCGCGTCGCGCGGGCGATCACGCAGGCGCTCGCGGGCCGCGCGCCCGACCACGCGCCGGCCGCGCTCTCGCTCGCACGGGCCTTCGAGCGGAGCGGCGAGGCCGAGGCGGCGTTCTGCTGCTGGGAGAGCGCCTACGTCGAGGGCGACGGCGAGACGCGCCTGCGTGCGGCGCTCCCCTACGCGCGGGCGCTCGAGCGGCGCGGCGACGACGCGCGAGCCGCCTCGCTCGTCGAGACCCTCCTCGACCTCGGCCAGGGCACGCCGCGCTGGCGGGCGCAGGCCGAGGCGCGCCTGCGCCGGCTCGACCGAGTGCGGCGGTCGCACCGGCCCCGGCCGCGCTGACTACGTCGGTGGCTCCTTCCGGGCACCGCCGACCACGCCCGTCACGAGGGCGACGCCGGTGAGGATGAGCGCCATTCCGGCAATGAGGTTCGCTCCCGCCGCCTCGCCGAGGAACAGCACACCGAACAGGACGCCGAAGACGGGGATGAGGAAGGTCACCGCGATCGCCCGCGTCGCGCCGACCGCGGCGATGAGCCGGAAGTAGATGAGGTAGGCGAGCACCGTGCCGAGGAGAGCGAGCGCCAGGAGCGAGGCGACCGCCTCCGGCGGGGGCATGCTCCGCGGCGGTGTGAGGAGCGCGCCGGGGAGGAGCACGACGGCCGCCCCGAGCGACTGGCCCACCGCGATGTCGAGCGGCCGCAGACCCGGGAACGCGCGGCCGGCGTACGAGGCACCGATCGCATAGGAGAGCGCGGCCGCGAGCGAGGCCGCGACCGCGAGGAGGAACGAGGGGTCGTTCGAGACCTCCCCCACGCCGACGAGCGCGGCGACCCCACCGATCCCCACCACCGCGCCCACGACCTGCGGCCCGCGGAGCGCCGCGCCGAAGGCGATGCGCGCCACGAAGACGCTGAAGAGCGGCGAGGTGGAGTTGAGGATCGATCCGAGCGATGCGCTCAGGCGCAGCTCGGCCGTGGCGATGAGCGCGAAGGGGATCGCCGCGTTGAACGCGCCGAGGACGAGGAAGCGTCCCCGAGAACGACCGAGATCGAGCCGCGTGCGCGTGAGCGCGACGTAGAGGAGCAGCGCCGCCACGGCGATGACCATGCGCGTGGCCATGAGCGGGAGCGGGCCGAACGCCGGCGCGGCGACGCGGATGAACACGAAGGACGCGCCCCAGATCGCGGCGAGGAGGACGAGGAGCAGCGCCTGACCGGGTGTCACCCTCGCGCCTGCATGCCTCCCGACAGTAGCCGAGAATGGAGGCGTGGCCGACCTCGTCCCCTTCCGCGGGCTCCGCTACACCACGGAGGCCGGTCCCCTCGCCGACCTGCTCGCCCCGCCGTACGACATCATCTCGATGGAGGAGCGCGAGCGGCTCTACGCGCGCAGCCCGCGGAACGTCGTCCGCGTCGAGTTCGGCACGGACGAGCCCGGCGACGGCGCCGCGCGAAACAAGTACACGCGGGCGCGCGCGGCGCTGGCGGCCTGGACCGAGCAAGGCGCCCTCGCGCGCGACGGCGCGCCGTCGTTCTACCTCTACGACCACCACTTCGCGGTCGCGGGAGCCGCCGCGAAGCGCCGCGGGCTGCTCGGCGCGCTCCGCCTCTACCCCGAGGGCTCGCCGCAGGTGCTCCCGCACGAGCGCACGATCCCCAAGGACCGCGCCGACCGGATGAGCCTGCTCCGCGCGACCCGCGCGAACGTGAGCCCGATCTTCGGCATGGTCGACGACGGGGACGGCGCGCTCGCGAGGGCGCTCGCCGCGGGCATGACCACCGAGCGGCTGGTCGCGGACGTACGCCAGGGCGACGAGCGGCACGTCGTCTGGAGGCTCGACGGCGGCCCCATGGCGGCGTCCCTCGCCACTCTCCTCGCGCCGAGGCGCGTCTACCTCGCGGACGGCCACCACCGCTACGAGACCGCGCGCGCCTACCTCGAGGAGGAGCGCGCCGCGGGTCGCTCGCGGGCCGCCGACGACCCGGCGGCGTTCGTGCTCGCGTTCGTCTGCGCGCTCGAGGATCCCGGGCTGCGCATCTTCCCCACCCACCGCGTCGTGACGGGTGCGAGCGCCGCGCTCGACGCGGCGATCGCGTCGTCGTTCGAGGCGACGCCACTCACCGCAGCTCAGGCTGGCGGCGAGGGCATCGTCCTCGTCCGCGACGGGGCGTTCACCGCGCTCCGCCCCCGGGCCGCGCTCGACCGCTCGGCGATGCCCGCGATCTGGCGCGGGATCCCGATCGCCGAGGCCGAGACGTTCCTCCTGCCCGCCGCGCGCGAGGCCGGCGGGATCGTGCGCTACGAGCACGACGCCGCGACCGCGATCGCGGCCGCGCGCGGCGACACCGCGGCCGTGCTCCTCGCCCCGGTGGACGCCAAGACGCTCCAGCGCGTCGCCGACGCCGGCGAGCGGCTGCCGCAAAAGACAACGTACTTCTACCCGAAGGTGCCGACCGGCCTGGTGCTGCGCCCGCTCGACTGATCGAGGTGCGCCGCCCAGGCTCGTTCCTCACGAGACACCAGGCCGACCCTGCAGGGCCGTTGAGGCCGTGAACATGGGAGTTTCCATCACGGCTCCGCCGCTACACTGACGATGTCTCGCCCGGGGAGGTCGCATAGCCAGGTCGAGTGCGTCGGTTTGCTAAACCGATACAGCGCGCAAGCGCTGTCACGGGTTCGAATCCCGTCCTCCCCGCCGGGGCCGTCGATGTTTCGACGCCAGCTTCGAACCTTGACCGCCGCCTCGTAGCATCTCCGCATGCCGGACGAGCGCATCCTCGCCATCGACATCGGCGCGGGGACGATGGACGTGGTCATCCACGATCCCGCGCTGCCGATGGAGAACGCGGTCCAGCTGGTCCTCCCCGCGGCCACCGCGATCGTCGGCCGCCGGATCGACGCGGCGCGCGCGGCCCGGCGCGATGTCTTCCTCCACGGCAGCCTCATGGGCGGCTATCGCACGACGATCGCGGTCTGGCGCCACCTCGAGGCGGGGCTGCGGGTCTACGCGACCGAGCGCGCGGCGCGGACCGTCCACGACGACCTCGACCTCCTCACGGGGCGCGGCATCGGCATCGTCGAGCGGCAACCGCCGGACACCGACGCGATCGAGCTTCGCGACGTCGACCTCGCGCGGCTCGCGGGCGCCCTCGCGGCGTACGACGTCGCGCTCCCATCCACCGTCGCGATCGCCGCACAGGACCACGGCTTCTCGCCCAAGGCGTCGAACCGGCTCTTCCGCTTCGAGCATTGGCGGCGGTACCTGCGGCCCGGCGGAACGCTCGCCGACCACGTCTGGCGCGAGCCGCCCGCCTACCTGACCCGCCTCCGCGCGATCCAGGAGGACGTCCCCGGCGCGCTCGTCGCCGACACCGGCCCGGTCGCGGTCCTCGGCGCGCTCGAGGACGAGCGCGTCGCGGCGGCCGCGCGCGAGGGCGCCTGCGTCGTGAACGTCGGCAACCAGCACACGCTCGCCCTGCTCGTGCGCGGCGAGGAGCTCTTCGGGGTCGTGGAGCACCACACCGAGTCGATGACCACCGCGAAGCTCGCCCGCCTCGTCGAGCGGCTCATCGCGGGGACGGTTACCCACGCCGAGGTCTTCGACGACGAGGGGCACGGCGCGCTCGTGCTGGAGGGCTACCGCGCGCTGCCGCCGTTCTCGTTCGTCGCCGTGACCGGGCCGAACCGCGTGCTCGCGGCGCCCCTCGGCTGGTACCCCGCCGCGCCGTACGGCGCGATGATGCTGGCCGGCTGCTTCGGCCTCATCCGCGCGGTGCGGGACCTGCGCGGACCGGACGTCGGTCCGGCAGGCAGGATGCGATCGTGAGGGGCAGATGGGACCGGCCGCGACGCGTCGGCCGCCGGGATGTTCCCGCCGGCGCCGTTCACTTCGCGGCCACGGGACGCAGGTCCCGCCACGACTGCGTACGAATGCATACACTCGGACGCACAGAACCCAACGTGCGCGAGGAGGATCCCGATGCGCTTCATCGACATCGATCTTGACGGAACGAGCGTCCGCGCCAAGCTGAACGAGACGGCCGCGCCCAAGACCACCGCGGCGATCTGGGACGCGCTCCCCTTCGGTGGCCGGGCGGTCCACGCCCAGCTCTCCGGCGACATGTTCCGGATGCTCGACCGCGCGCCGGTGCCCGACGGCCTGGAGGTCGAGGGCCAGCAGACGTTCCAGCATCCGGGCTCGGTCGTCTTCTACCCGCCGCTCAATGAGATCGCGTTCAGCTACGGGGTCAACCGCTTCAAGGGACATACCGGAGGGGTCTACCTGACCCCGCTCGCCGAGATCGAGGGCGACGTCGCGGCTTTCGGTGACAAGGCGCGCACGCTCATGCGGCGTGGGGCCCTGCCGATCCGCTTCTCGCGCGCGGCCGACCAGGCCTCGCCGTTCCGCTACCCCGAGCGCACGGGACGCAAGATCGTCGTCCAGCTCGGAGGCGCTACCGCCCGCGGCACGCTCCTGGACGGCCTCGCGCCACAGACGGTCGCCGCGCTCGTGCGGAAGCTGCCGATCGAGGGCGTCGCCACCAATGACAACTGGGGTGGGTCCGTGACGCGCGTGTGGCCCGGTAGCCACGGTGCGCCGCTCGACCTCGGCGTCAAGCAAGGGGAGAGCGAGCGTCGCCTGCTCTGGCCGGGGTACTTCTACTACGACCTCGTCAGCCAGAGCCTGCGCATCTGCTACGCCGACGGGTACGTCGGCGATGACGCCGGGGGACGTCCGGTGACCCCGGTCATCGCGCTCGATGGCGACTGGGAAGCGTTCCGCGCCGCGGCCGCGGCGCAGCTCACCGAAGGCGAGAAGCCGATCCGCATCAGCCTGGCCTGAACGCGGCCGCGCGCCGCAGGAACGCGCGCGGACAAGCCTCGAGCAGCGTGGAACGGCCGCGTGCCGGAGCGTCTCCGGGTGGATCGCTCCGGCCGCGTGGCCGACCCGTTGCCGGTCCGTCGCCCGGACGGCGCGCTCAGCGCTGGCGGCGCCAGCGCTCTGCCGGATCCACGACGTCGCGCAGGCCGTCGCCGAGGAAGTTGAAGGCCAGGACCCCCGCGAAGATCAGCATGCCGGGGATGAATGACTGCCAGGGGTTGACCTCGAGGTAGAGGTAGCCCTCGCGGAGCATCCCGCCCCAGCTGGGCGCGGGAGGTGGGAGCCCGAGCCCAAGGAAGCTGAGGCTCGCCTCCGTCAGGATCGCCGTGCCGCCCGTGAGCGAGCCCTGCACGAGCAGCAGGCTCACGAGATTGGGCAGGTAGTGGCGGAGCGCGATGCGTCCCGGGCGCGCGCCGACGGCCACGGCCGCCTCGATGAACTCGCGCGCGGACAGCGCGATGACCTGCGCGCGCAGCAGCCGAGCGAGCGGAGGCGTGCGCGCGACGGCCAGGGCGACGATGACCGTGCCGACGCTGGGGCCGAGGGCGAACGCGATGGTCATGGCGAGGATCAGCGCGGGGAACGCCAGCATCCCATCCATGACCCGCATGATGAGGTTGTCCACCCAGCCCCGGCGAGAGCCGCTCAGGATCCCGAGCGACGTTCCTGCGCACAGGCTCAAGCCCACCGTGCCTACTGCGACGAGCAACGAGAGGCGGCCGCCGTAGAGCGCCCGACTCCAGGTGTCGCGACCCAGCTGATCGGTGCCCAACGGATGCGTGAGGCTGGGCGCCTGGCGCACGGCACCGAAGTCGGTCGCCGCCGGGTCGTATGGCGTGAGGCCCGAGCCGACCGCAGCGGCGACGGCCAGCGCGAGCAACGCGCCGCCGCCGATGAAGAGCTGCGGATAGGTCCGCACGAGCCTGGACCAGCTCGAGCCCCGACCACGCGGCCGAACCGCGTTGACCGCCATCAGGACATCCGCACGCGCGGGTCGAGGAAGCCGTAGAGGAGATCCACGCCCAGGCTGGAGAGAACGACGGCCGCCGTCACGAACAGCACGATCCCCTGGACCATCGGCAGATCGCGACCGAGGATCGACTCGGTCAGCAGGGTCCCGACGCCCGGCAGCGAGAACACGATCTCCGTCACGACGGCGCCGCCGAACAACCCGGCGACCTCCACGCCGATGACCGTCGTGAGCGGGATCAGAGCGTTCCGCAGGGCGTGGCGTCGGATGACGACGGCTCGTCCCAGTCCTTTCGCGCGGGCGGTGCGGACATAGTCCTCATGGAGGACGTCTGCCATGAGGGACCGGACGTAGCGCGACAGGCTCCCGACGTACGCCGCCGCGAGGGTCACGGTGGGCAGGAGCAGCAGCCTGAGATGCGCGAGCGGATCCGTGGTGACCGGGATGTAGCCGGCGGACGGGAGCCAGCGGAGCCGGAGCGCGAAGACGTAGATGAGGAGGATCCCCAGCAGGAAGTTCGGCAGCGAGAGGTTGACGGCGGCGACCGCCGACAGGCCGACATCCAGTCGCCCGCCCGCCCGCAACGCGGCTGCCATCCCCAGCGGGATCGCGCACGCGATCGCCAGCGCGGTCGCGAGCGCCGTGAGCTCGAGCGTGACCGGCAGCCGCGCCAGCACCGCGTCGCGTACCGGGACCGGCTGCCGGAAGGAGCGCCCGAGGTCGCCCGTCACCGCATGGCTCGCCCAGTCGAGGTAGCGGACCGGCAGCGGACGATCGAGCTGGAGCTCACGCCGCAACCGCTCGATCGTCAATTCGTCGGCGCTCGACTCCGATCCGAGGATCGCGTAGACGGGGTCGCCCACCACGAGGCTCATCAGCCCGAAGGTGGCGATCGAGATCACGAAGAGGAGCGCGACCGTGAGCAGCAGCCGCTCTGCGACGTAGCGAAGCATCCGCTACGCCCGTGTCGCAGAGCTCTGTCGGATCCCTATGTCGGAGCGCCTCCCCGCGCGCCGTGAGCTACTTGGCGATGTAGAGGTCCCGCATCCGCAAGATGAGGTCGGGGTGGTAGACGAAGTTGCCGACCTCGGAGCGATAGGCGGCGAACTCAGAGGGCCAGACGAGGAAGCTGTAGTCGGCATTCTCAACGACGATCTCCTCCACTTTGCGATAGAGCTCCTTCGCCTTCGCCGTGTCGAAGATGCCGGCCGCTTCGTCGAGCAAGCGGTCCACTTCGGGGTTGCTGTATCCGGTCGTGTTCTGGAACCCCTTCGAGTGCCACAGGATGCGCAGCAGGCCGTCGGGATCGGCGCGCGGCGCCCAGTTCGTGATGGTCCAGTTCACCTTGCCTTCCTTGAGGAGACCGAACCAGTCCGCGGCGGGAACGGTCTGGTGCTGGATCGTCAGCCCGAGCTTCTGGTAGCCCGTCCCGACCACCTGCGCCATGTCCTGGATGGCGCGCTCGCTGGAGGTCGCGAACAGGAGCGTCTTGTTGGTGAGGTTTGCCTTCGTCAGAGACGCCTGTGCCTTGTCGAGGTCGAAGGGGTATCCACCGGCGTCCAGGCTGCGGTCGTAGGCCCAGCCGCTGCCGAGGGGGTGGGTCGCGACGCGGCCGGTGTCGGAGAACACGACCCGCTTGATCGCGGCGCGGTCGGTCGCATAGGCGATCGCCTTCCGCAGGTCGGCATTGTTGAGCGGCGCCTTGCCGTTGTGGCCCTGCACCGCCCAGAAGCGGCCGCTCTGCAGCTCGCTCACCGTGACGCCCGCGGCCGAGCGCAGATTGCCGACGAGCGACGGGTCCACCGAATCGATGAGATGCGCCTCGCCGGTGCGGATCATCGTGAGCCGCACCTGGCTGTCGGGCACGTGGCGTACCTCGATCCGATCGAGGTAGGGCTTCCCGGGCTCCCAGTAGCCCTCGAAGCGCTCCACCACGACACGGCTGTCGGGTGTCCACTCCACGAACTTGAAGGGTCCGCTTCCCACGGGATTCCGGCCGAAATCCTTGCCGTACTTCGCGACCGCGGCGGGCGACACGATGAAGCCCGGACGCTCACCGAGGGCCGCCAGCAAGGGACGCCAGGCGAGGCTGGTCCGAAGCCGGACCGTCGTCGGGTCGACGACCTCGACAGCGGTGAGCGGCGGCTGGATCTGACCGCGCAGCGGTGAGTTGACGTTCTTGTCCAGGATGCGATCCAGGTTCCACTTCACGGCGGTCGCGTCGCAGTCGGTCCCGTCGTGGAACTTCACTCCCGCCCGGAGCTTGAACGTGATCGCCTGCCGGTCGCCGGAGATGTCCCACGATTGCGCCAGATCGGGAACGATGTTGAAGTCCTTGTCGTAGGCCACGAGCGTGTTGAAGATCAGATAGAGGACATACCGCTCCGAGAACTGCGCGGAGAAATGCGGATCGAAGGTCTTCGCATCCAGGTTCCGTGCGTAGACGAAGGTCCCTCCGCGGACCGGTCCGCGGCCGGCCGGGCTGGCGCTGGGGGTCAGAGCGGTGCCACCCCCCGCGCACGCGGCGACCAACGAGGCCAGCGCCGAGGCGCCCGCCAGCTGGCCGAATCGCCTCCGGGTGATCGGCGTCGCGATCATGTCCTGGATCCCCTTTTCGACGTTCATCGCCTGCTCCCTCCTCAATGTCCCTGGTTGGCCGCCGACACCGTGACGCGCGGATCCTAGGCCGCCGAGATCTCGACCTCTAGCGGCCCCTCGAAGATGATGCGCTGGCAGCGCCGAACAAACTCCTCGAGGTTGCGGTCGATCCTGCCGATCAGCGCGACACGAAGCGGCACCATGAACGGCGCCAGCCATTGCGAGTCCCCGTAGGTGATCGCGATCTTGATGAGGCCGGCGGCGTGACCTGGGTAGTAGATGATGTCGCCGGCGCTGAGGCGTCCGGCGACGTTCTCGACCGGCGCATCCGGCGGCAGGAGCTCATAGTTCCCTTCCGTCCGCCAAGCGTCACCCGACCAGCGTGCCTGGATGGTCCGATCGCGGATCGGGAGAGCGCGCCGGAGGGCCGCGACCGTGCGCGGTGCGGCGTCCTCGAAGAGCGCTGCCTCGCACGTCACCGAATCGACCCGGATGCGCAGCCGCCCCAATGCCAGCCCCCCTCTCGAACTCTGTGTACCGGTGTATGCGGCGCATTATGCCCCAGCCGCGTCCGACCGCAGGACCTTGCGGGCAGCCGCGGGCGTGGCTGGGTAGAGTCTCGCTGGACCGCGACCTTGCCAGTACCCAAGGCGCGGGACGGAGGCAGCCGCGTACAGCGAGCGGCGTAGCCGCGAGTCTTACGGAACCGGGGGGAGCGGAGCGAAACCCGGTTCGCGTACAGCGAGCGGCGTAGCCGCGGGTCTCACCAGTTGCCGGCACTCCGTGGCAGCGCGACGTTCGGCGGATGGATCACGTAGACGACGCCGCCCGAGCCGCCGAGCCAGGCGCGCTCGAATGCCAGGCGCGGGTAGACGCGCCGCACCTCCGGATTGCTCGCGGCCGCGGGATCGTTGACGATCACGTCGCCCGTCGGGCTGAAGCCGGTGACGACCAGGAGGTGCCCATTCGACCCCAGCCCGAGGTAGAAGCCGGGGAGCTCGCCGGCGCGCCACGAGAGCGACGCGACGAGCGGGATGCCGGCGTCGATGAATCGCTCCGCCTCCGCGAGCGAGCGGAGCTGGGTCACGAACGCGCGCAGCCCGTAGCGCGCCGCGTAGGCGGCGTTGAACGGCCAGTTCCCGGTGCCGCGGTACGCCGCGTCGTAGGTCGAGCGCGCCGCGTGATCGACCGCCGGGTCCACGATGGTCGGGGCGATCCAGGCGAGGTCCGCCGCGCTCGGCCGGCGGCCCCAGTACTCGACGACCATCTCCGTCGAGGTCGGGCTGCACCACGCCTCACCACCGCCGCTGTACTGCGGGTACTCCCCGGCGTGGATCTCCTGCGAGTAGCGCGGCACCGCGAGCTCGGCCACGACGCCGGCGGCGGCCGAGCCCGGCGTCCCCGCGCCGTCCGACACGACCGCGGCGACGAGTCGCACGACCGGCGTCTGGAACGAACCGGTCGCGCGAAGGAGGGTCACGCGTAGGCGATAGGCGGTCGTCGGCGCGCTGAGCTGCAGCGTGTCGGTCGCGACGCGACCGTCGGCGTCCTCCTGCCCGCGGAACGAGGTTCGCTGGACGTCGGCATCGTCCGCGGCCCAGCGTCCCATCCGCCACCACCTCGTCTCGCGCGAGCCGGCGCGCACCTGCGCCTCGACCTCGATCGAGGTGCCCGCGGGAGTCTCGGCGTTCCACGACGGGATCAGCCGGGTGAATGCCGCCGGCGGCGTCCGCCACGGCGAGGTCCAGGTTCCCGACGTGCCGTTCGTGAGGATGACGCCGCCGCCTTCGCCGAGTGCCGTGTTGCCGTACTCGGCCGGCGTGAGAGCGAACGCGTGGAAGTCGATCGGGACCCGCACCGCGGCGCTCACCCGATCGGTCGGAAGCGACCCGTCGGGGTTGAGCACCGTGACGACCCAGAACACCCCTTCGTCCTCGAGCCAGGTCGCGCCCTCGATGAGCGGCCGGATCGACAGGCGGTAGATGCCGGGAACACGAGGCGCCTCGACGACGAACTGGAACCAGGCCACCTGGCCCGGCCCCACCCACGGGGCGGGCTGCTCGGCCACGCGGTCGTGACGAGGCCACCCCGTGGAGGGCGAGCCCGCTCGGCCGTCGCCCCCGAGCACGCTGGCCCGATCCTGACCGGGGTCCGGGTCCCAGGTGCCGAGGAATGCCGCCTCGCCCATCGTGCCCGCGGTCCAGCCACGCGACCCGGTGTTGAGAAAAGCGACCGTCGCCGTCGAGCGACCGCCCGCACAGAGCGACGGATAGCCGCTCTGCCCGAACCACGCCGAATGGAATCCGGGGAGTCCGCCCCGGGGAGGCGCCGGCGCCGGGATCCCCGGGCCGACCGAGGACACGCAGCTCGCGGCGGCCACCAGAGGAAGACCCTGCGCTCGCGCGTGCGCGCGCGAACTCGAGCCGACGCCGACCAGGAGGACGACCGTGATGGCGACGGTCACGTGGCGAAGCACGCCCCCACCCTACCGGCTTCACCCGAGCGCACCTTACCGCTTCGAGGACGCCGCGGCTCAGGGCACTCCCGGGAGCTTCATCGGCGCCGCGGGGAGCTTGAGATCCGCGTCGGAGACGGTCGTGCCGAGCTCGGTGGCCTCGAGCGTGGTCGTGATGTTGAGGGCAGTCGACTCGATGAGGAGCGGGATGCCGGTGCTCGTGTAGCACGTGCGGGAGGTCCCGGCCGAGGGCACGACGACGCTGTAGCACTGCGCGGTCTGGCCCGCGATCTGCCTCGTTCCCTGATACGTCGAGCTGAACTGGTCAGGCCGCTCGCGGAGCTGGAGATCGAACGCAGCGTTCGGGTTCCCTTGGAGCGCGGCGGCGGCGGGCATCGCGATGCACATCGTCTGGCCGCCGGCCGCGGTGCAGAGATACGTCCCCTCGGGGATGGCGTAGACCGAGGCCGAGCCCTGGGCGAACGTGAAGTCGAACCGGCTCGCCCCGCCCTTCACGTACCAGGTCTGGGTGCCCGTGATGCCGGTCGGGCCACCGGTGACGGTGATGCGGAACGTGACCCGGAACGTGAGGTCCTTCGCGCCGGCGAGGATGACGGAGAGCGGCGGCGGCGAGGTCGGGGTGGGCGGCGGCGATGCCGGGACGGCAGCGGCGGTGCCGCTCGCGACGTAGAACCTGCCGTCGATGACCCCGCCGACCGGATACTCACGCGGGGTCGGCATCGGCGGCAGCGGGGCCCAGACGTCGCCCGCGGGGTCGTAGACCTCGGCCGGCGACGTCCCGGCGACGTAGACCTTCCCGTCGATCGTCCCGGCGGCGCCGCCGGAGGCCACGTAGTGCCCGTTCTTCGTCGTCCACGCATCGGTCGCGGGGTCGTAGACCTCGACCCGGCTCCCCATGAGCGAGGTGTCGGACTGCGTCGCGCCGCAGCAGCCGCCAGCGACGACGATGCGGCCGTTCGCGACGGCAACATCGGTCGCGCCGCGCGGGAACGCCAGCGAGCGAACCTTCGTCCATTTGTCGCTCGCCGGGTCGTAGACCTCGACGGCGTCGGTGGTGGGCGCGCACCAGCCGACGCAGCCACCGATGACGTAGAGCTTCGATCCGATCGCGGCGGCTCGTGGGAGGTAGCGCGGGACGGTCATCGGCGTCTTGATCGACCAGGAGTTCGCCGCCGGGTCGTACACCTCGAGTCCGGCGAGGTGCCGGTTCTCGCCTTGGTTGATCCCTCCGACGACGTACAAGAGCCCGCCGACGACCGCCGCGGCCGCCCCGTGGCGGGCGGTCGGCATCGGCGCTCTCGTCGTCCAGGCATTGGCCTGAGGGTCGTACGCCTCGAGGGAGTTCAAGGACTTCGACCCGTCGGTACCGCCGATGACGTAGAGCTTTCCCCCGATCGCACCGCCGGCCGCGACGGTCCGCGCCGTCGCCATCGGCGCCTTCGCGTCCCACCGCGCGGCCTGGGGCCCGGACGCGGGCGTGAGGACCTCGAGGATGCGCGAGGGACCGCTCGACGGTTGCTCAGGTCGACCGCAGGCGGCAACGAGCACCGCGACGATGCAGAGGAAGGCGAGGCGACGGTGATGGACCATCCTGACCTCTGGGTCGATCGTCGTTCCGGCGACCTCCGCGCGCTAGGGCCGGACGACCCTGAATCAGGGGACCCCGCCCCCACCGCCGCGGCCTCACGCACGAGCACGCGAGGGCGACCAGGTCCGCATCATCCGCGAGGATGGCTCGCTCGTGCGCGAGCTCACGATCGATCCGAGCCGCGACTACCAGCCTCTACAGTCGTCCGCGATGACGTGAGACAGGTGTTCGCGATGACCCGAGACACGACAAGTGCGGAGGGGCTGGGATTCGAACCCAGGGTGACCCGAAGGCCACAGCGGTTTTCAAGACCGCCGCATTCGACCGCTCTGCCACCCCTCCGGATGGGCGAATACCAATAAACATAGGGCCTGGACGCCGTTGCGGTCGTGCAGGCACGCCTCGCTGATGCCATCTCTGATGCCTGCGCCGGTGCAGTCTCCTGCCTTTCCAAGCCAGCCATAAAGGCTCGTTGCGCTCGTTGTCGTTCGCAGCCACACTCGCCCCGAAGCCGGAGGATCGAATGGTGACGGGGATCACACCTGCGCAGAAGGTCGAGAGCCTCACGCTCTTCCTCATCCAGAAGGGCTTCTCGGCTCCGGAAGACGCGCTTACAGCTGAAGCACTCGTCGCCAGCCAGCGTCACGAGCTGAGTGCTGGCCTTTCCTTTAGCGGGACCTTCTTCCTTCAAGGCACCCACCGGAGCGAGCCCTCCTGGGTGCCGTTCGTCAACTCCGGCTTGAAGACACCTCTAGCGCGGCTACGCAATGCGAGCACATCAGCGCTCCTCTTCGTCAAACAGGATGGGCACCTGTTCGCCTTCGCGTTTGGCCCAGGCGGTCGGTTCATGCTCCGGGAGGATCGCGTCGAGCACGACTTCGGCCTTCTCGTTGTGCTGAACGCCGTCGATCGTGCCGCACTTCGGTCCGTCGATATGGCCACGTTCGATGACGATCGAATGCTGACGAGACGTCAGTCGAGTCGGGGCTCTTCTATTGGGGTGTTCGGCCTTGACCCCAGTCGCGACATGCTTCGGGCCGTGGTTGGGACACCCAAGGACCCTGCGGTCGCCCGGCTTGTAGCAGGAGCAGATCGCCTCGCCTTCAGGGCGAAGGTTTCGTTCACCGAGCTCGGCGTGAAATGTGGGCAAATGCTCGCCCTGTACAGCCAGAACGACTACAAGACGCATTTTCCGTGGATCGACAACTTGAAGGTTGTCCGGGACGCCTCAGTGGTTGCTTCTCTCGATGAGGATCTTGAAACGCGTCTCACGAGTGGGGCACTTGATGAAATGCACTTGGCAGACCCGGAAATCATTGAATGGAGCCGGGTAGACGGCTATCGCTACACAACCGATGCCGCTCAGGTCCCATTGCACAATGACCTATCTCTTGCTGACTACATCGCCGCAGCCCAGCAGAAACGTCCGAACGAGTCACCAACTGTGGAAAGGCTGAAGTCCGATCAGGTCCACGCGATGAACGAGGCCACCGGCACCCCAGTGCATCGTTGGTCGATCTACCGCACGCTCATTCTCGACCTCATTCGGCCGGAGGCTCGATACGCCTTGGCAGACGGCCGTTGGTACGAAATCAACAAGGCCTTCGCCGCAGTGGTCGAGACTCAAGTCAACGCCATACCGGCCTGCGCGCTGGACTTTCCAGATGCCCATCCGCTCGAACGCGAAGACGCCTATCTCATTCGTGCGGCACCACTTATGGCAGCCTCGAACCCCTGCCACATCGCACTCCTAGACAAGCAACTCGTGAAGACTACCGGCGCGGAAACCCAGGTGGAAGTATGTGACCTGTTTTCTGAGGCTGGTCACTTCATCCACGTCAAGAAGGGCAACAGATCGAGCACACTCAGTCATCTCTTCGCACAAGGCTCCGTCTCTGCGAGCCTCTTCGTCCGCGACTCTCAGTTCCGGGCCGACGTTCGCGCGCTTGTCGCGAACAGCCCATGCGACAAAGCCGAGCTATTTCCGACTACGAGCGTGACACCAGGATCATTCACCGTGGTCTTTGCCATCGTTAGTCCACGAACGGGTCCGGCTCCGACGCTCCCGTTCTTCAGTCAGGTCAACCTGATGAATGCCTCGCAGACTCTCCGAACGATGGGGTTCAGGGTAGAGCAACGACCCATCATTACTGCGGCCGCCGTTGCACCCCCCGCCCCATGACTTCGGCTCTCATGACCGAACCCAACAGAGTCGTTACCGGTTCTAGGAAGACCGAGAGGTGCTAGATGCCGCGATCACCTCGTTGGGATTTGGCTTCGAACACTTCCTCAACAGTCATGAGGATGCTCAGCGACTAAGACAGTCCATCATCGACATCCACATCGGGATTGAACTGCTCCTGAAAGAGCGTTTGATTCGCCAGAGTCCCTTGTTCGTTCACAAGGACGTCGCCGAGAAGGCTGCAATCGAGGTCCACCTCGCGAAGAACCAACCCCAACGCGGACCACGACCCAATCAGCGGACGGTCGGTCTTGAAGGCGCCTTGAGTCGCCTCGAGAAACTCGGCCTCCTTCCGAAGATGGCGGACCGGACCCGTCTTACTCGACTCCACGACCTGAGGAGCGAGCTGGTTCACATAGGGTCAAGCCAGCAGTTGGACGAGGGACTTCGACTGATAGCTGCACACGCCGTTGCGTTCGTCGACGAATTCCTCCGGGAACAACTCGGCGTTCAGCCGGTCAAAGCCTTCGGCACCAGTCCTTGGACCTCAGTGCGCCGGGTTTCCGCGAAGATCTCCGACGACTCCGAGCGAGCGCATCAGAAGACGCTCGCACAGCATCGCCAACGGGTCGCGACGCTCGCTCAACGTGACCTCGAGGAACGGATGGAGACCTCGACTAGTTTCGGCCTCGACGACGACGCAGAAATGGAATGTCCGGCGTGTGGGGCGACCGCCTACGTTGGCATCATCCCTGAAGGCACGGAGGAAGACGAGAATGAATCGCCCTGGGTTCTGTAGGGAGGGCGTGCTCGCGCCAGCCGATCTTCGTGGCGAGCTCGCCGTCCCCGGTCGAGCGCTCGAGGCGCAACATCACCATCGACGCGCTGGACAGCATCGCCGCAGGACTTGGCGTGTCGGCGTCAAGGCTTCTTGCGGAGGCGGAGTCGGCACGCACGAAAGGGCCGGAGGTAGGCGATGAGCGGATACGATACCAACCTGGCATCCGAGTTCTACGTCCTTTCTTGCCTCCACCGCATCGGTCTTACCGCCAACCTCACGTTGGGCAACAAGAAAGGTGTCGACATCATCGTGGCGCGGAAGGCAGGGGACGCTGTCACCGTCGAGGTGAAGGGAACCGCCAAGAAGTACGACTGGCTGGTGAACAACCTCAGCAGTGCGAATCCAGATCGACACTTCGTCGCCCTAGTCAGTCTTGAGGGGCGCATCGAGGACCCGTCAATGCCCGCCCCCCCCCCGCGTGTGGATGATCCCCTTCCCGGAGATCGCGCCCTTCATGAAGAAACACGCGGCGGGACGGATGAATACGGTGTCACGGGCGACCATTCTCAGAACGGGCAGCAAGTACGAGAACGCTTGGGAGCTGATCGGCCAGTAGCCCCCCCGTGCGCTCGGTTAGCGCCTCTTACTGGTTCAGGAGCCAGAGGCGGCATCGATCGCCCCTAGCCGCGACCAGCGGGTACCGGTTGACGGTCGCCGACATTGAATCCATTGACTCGCTGAAACTCGACTGGGTCGATGAACGCACTGAAGAAGAGCGGCTTCCCGCTAAACGCCAGTGGGGATACTGGCCCCACAGCCATGAACGGAAATTCTTGGAGATCACGCCGCGGAAAGCTTTGAGGGTCCCGGAACGATTGATAGAGCTCGAGAGCTCGCGCGTCCCCGCCGATGTAGTCCCTGAGTCGCTCGAACTCTGCCCCCATTGCGAGTCCGAACCCAAAGGCGAGAATCCGCAGTTGTTGGAGTATCTCTGAGTCCAACCCACCGAGCGTTTGGCTGATGAAGAACCAGCCCACGCCGTACTTTCGTGTTTCCCTGACGGCCCGTCTCAGCAGAGAGCGCAGCTGCTCGGCTTGCGAATCTGTATCGAGCCGTCCGCTCGGTGCATGTCGATGCGCTTCATCAAGGACGACAAGGACATTCGCACTTTGCTGATTCTGGAGCGCTTGCGTCGCCTGGGTTGTCAACACACCGAGAAGCTTGGCAAGCAACCTTCGCTCGAGTTCCTCACTCCAAAAGCGACCCTGATTACCGCGCGACGAGAGGTCTACGACTACCACAGGCCGCGGACCTTGTGCGCCTGCTGTTCCCATCAAGTCGCCGACGATTCCGAACAGTCGACGACGATTCGGACCCTCCGCAAAGAGGTCCGCGAGCGTGCGCCACTTGTCATCAAAGACTTCCTGGAGACGATTGGCCAAGATGTCCTGCACGCGATTCTGAAGACGAGCCCGCGGCTCGGGACTCGGATAGATGTACTGGAGAGCCTGAGGATCGATGACCGCTGCCAATGCAGCCTGAAGCGCGTTGACCGTGGAGAGCCCGGCGAGCGGAAATTGCTGTCGTCCGTTCGCCCTTGCGCGTTCTAGTCCGTTTCGGATCACTTCAGCTGCGCGAGCGGCGTTAGTCGGATGGCCGACCGTCAATTCCTCACAGATCCCGAGGGAGATCACCAATTCCTCGAACGTTGTCCAGTCATCGAGTTGGATGTCCGATATCCGGTAGATACGAATTGCGCGACCCGTGGAGCGAATCACCTGATCGAGCGCCAGTCCCTGCTGACCCACGCGTGTTCCGGACAGTTCAAGCGTGAATTCCCCTTGCGGGTCAATGACGAGGATGCCCTGCTGTGGATGACGCGCGTACGCTGCGAGCATCATCTTCGCGAGGCCCGACTTGCCCGATCCAGTCTTTCCGAATACGCCCAGGTGATAAGCCTCGCCGGCACCCCCCACGCCACTGCCAAAATGCTTGAACCACATGGGATAGAGAACGTCGTTCGCGTAGGCACGGCCGAGAAACACGATTTCCTGTCGGTAGACGGCAAGCAGACGATCCAAGAGAGGCTGGTTGACGCGGAAGACGCGGGTTCCTGTTGGGGGGACCATCCCGAGTACTTCCGGGTCGTAGCCGCCGGCCGTCCCAGCCCGAAACGTGGCACCAACGACAAGGTCAGCGGTCCGAGTGTCCTGCCTATTCGTAATTGGGGGTATCTCGCCGGTCCGCTTGATCAGATTCCTGAACACTGAGTCTTCGTGCCAACGATTTCGTAGCTCGATGCCAACCACTTGCCCGACGGAGATGATCTGCTGACCGTTCTGAATTGCCTCGAACGCTGCGAGGGCCCCGACCAGGCGCTCCTCAGTGGCCTCCTGTAAGAGGTCAAGTGTCAGTTCTGTGTTGCTGGAGGGACTCCCGACGACCGCCACATCCTGCGTGCGATCAATTGCCATCAGCTGCCTCTGCCCCCTTCGGTGCGGTAGTTCTGTAAGTGCAACAACGTGCCTTCGAGATCTTCCGAGACCTCAGCCGCATGCTGCGCAACTGCTTGCTCAATGACCGACACGCCTGCCCCAAGACTCTTCACCATCCGATCCGCCAGGAACAGTGGATATGGCTCGAGAACCGCTGGACTGAAGAACTGCCGTTGCACGCCCTCCAGCGCCAAGGCCAGTCGTGCTCGGCTGGTAGCAATCGAGCTAGGCAGTTCCAGCCTCACCGCAGGACTCCAGGCGTAGGGCCGGTAGAACACCACTCTGAGCGCGCCGATCGCGTCATTCATGCGGCGCTGAGTCTCCACGGGGCAGAACTCGACTGGCAGGTGATACTCCTCGTCCTCGCCAGCAAAGTTGAATATCGGTAGCGGCCCGGCGTACTCGTCGGGCTCGAGAAGCATCGTCGCGAGCGTTTTGCCATCAAGTTGAGGAACGTCCATCCCCTCGACGACCGCTTCCAACTCATTCCGCGCGCTGTATTTGGGGATGGCCATCGTTCGCTCGCTCACAAGGAGACCGAGGAATTTCTCAAGGGTTCCTTGCTGCCAACGTGCGGTGAACGCGCGAGTCAGGCCGGCCGGGGCTCGCCTAAATGACGTGAGGCCCTGATTGAGATAGATAAGGAGCACAACAAACGACCCGTCCAGCATTACCAAGTCATGTGGCGCAGCCGAAGCGAGATCAATTTCCATGGAGATCATGACCCCTCGAAGGGCGTTCGTGGCGTCCTTACTGTGCTCGACGCACTCGACCCACATGTGGTGATACGGCTCCTGCCAGAATCGGCGCGCTTCTCGTGAACTACCCTCGACCGCCACCGAGGCCGCAGCGCAAAGGTCCAGCGCCGCTAGACGATGAATCTGATACGAACCGTCGATGCCAACGACGGACGGCTCGCGTGTTACGTCCAAATCGGCCTTGCGATGAACAAGACCGAGTTCACGTGCCCTTCCGCGTACAGATGACCTAGCACGCGCGAGTCTTCCCAAGTCGTTGGCGACTCGTTCAGCCACGGGAGTGGCAACGGCCAACAGATCACGGACGAGCGCATCTGGCAGATCAGAAAAGCTACTTGTCATCTCGGCCTAGTCCAAATCCTGAATGCTTCGGATGACCACTGTTGATAGCTCGAATCTCGCTCGCTGCGCGGAAGAAGCCACCGTTCACGGAAGTACGCGAACAGGCCCTCCGCGGGAAACCCCGACCAGCGGAGGCGCGCATGCTCGCCACGCAAGAACGATTGCGTGTTCCGAGCAAGGGGCACTGCGAAGACTTCGCGACCAACACCGTGCTGCCGCCAGTTCGACGGGAGACCGAGGCTAGAGAGCGTCTTCTTTATGACTTCGTGGCGATTGCGGAATCCCGGGGCCCCCCAGCGTTCTTGACGGTAGCTCGGCTCTATGTAATTCGTGGCGAAATGGAATATCTCGTCGTAAAGACCATCCGACAAGTGGAAGTCGCCGAATCCCTTCGTGAAACCAACGCTCTTGAACAGCGTTTCTCCCCCGAACCTGATGCGGTTATAGACGGATGAGCGTCCGAGAGCAGATGTGGTCGTCACGAGCGCGACACGGCCGTCGCTCGACCGACGGCGGATCAATGAACGACTGCTGCGGTACTTGCGCGCGAAGGCAAGCCTTACTTCATCACTCGCAGCGAGCATTGCGATGAGCTTTCCGCAAAGCAGCATCGAATATGGCGGCACCGCACCGAGCACGTACGCATCCAGGACGTTCTGCATGCGCGTGAGCTTCTGTTGAGGAGACCAGCCAATCCAATCGTCTCGAGCGGCGAGGTTCATGACTGGATCGCCTAGACCGATCAATCCCATTACTTTGCCTGTGGATTCGTCCACAACTAAGAACCTGAGTCGTCTCCCATAGCCGCTCGAAACGGGGATTGTCCAATGAAGCCTCGCATACCTGAAGACGAGCTCCTCGACCGACCCGCTCTCGACCGGCACTAACAGTGGGCGTATCAGCGATGGCACGACCTCAGAACCAGAGGCAAACCACCCCAAGAGCACATCCTCGCGTGCCGCCAAGCCACCTGAAGAGCGCGCTAGCTGATGTTCAACGGCAGGACGATGGAGCCGACGCAGACGCTCCTTGCTCAGATCCGCCGGTGGAAGCAGTGTCTTGTCAACGATTCGAAACCCCTGACGCAGAAAGGATTGTCGGATCCGCTTAGACAGCGCGATCGAATCCCGCTCAAACGCGCGCGACCGTGCCCCCAGTTGTTGGTTCAACAAGGCTGATTATGCGCGCGCGCCGTTCCCGCGCCCCAAGTCCATGCGTCGGAAGGCCCGTCACGGCTGAATACGCCATGCGGAGCACCAACGCCCCTGCACCACGATGCCCGCCGCGACCCCGTCGTGCCTCACGATTGCAATGCACGCTTGACTGTGCACAACCCTGCATCCACAACGAACGATTTCAAGACCGCCGCATTCGACCGCTCTGCCACCCCTCCGAGGCAATGATCGCTTGGGCGATCCCCCCTCGGACCGACCAGAAGGTCGCGAACGCCGATTCTGATGCCAACGGCCCCGCCGTGCCGGGCCGGCGACAGAGCCGCGGGAGCTCGGCTACGGGACCCAGCCGGGCAACGCGGCCGCCTGCTTCACCCACGTCGCCATCTGCGCCTCGTCGAGCTGGTCGCCTTCGTGGATGTCGAGGTAGCGCGTGTCCTTGCTCTTGCTGGCACCGGGGGGAACGGGTCGCAGCGACGTGCCGCGGAAGAAGGCCACCTTGACGTAGTGCGTGAAGGTATGGGTTCAGGGGCGGGATCCCTTTAGGACTTCGCTTTCCTCGAAGGTTTCGGCTTGCCAGAACTGTTGAGGGCGACCGCTTGGCGGACGAGCGCCTTGAAGGCGGACTCGCCAACCTCTTCTCCTTCGTGGATGTCGATCGCGCGGCGTACGTTTCCGTCGAGACTCGAGTTGAAAAGACGGGCCGGATCCTTCAGAGACGCGCCCTTCGCGAAGGTAAGCTTCACGACGTTCTTGTAGGACTCGCCAGTGCAGATGATGCCGTCGTGCGACCAGATCGGAGTGCCCATCCACTTCCACTCCTCGACGGCGTCCGGGTCTGCTTGCTTGATGAGCTTGCGCATTCTGCTGAGGGTCTTCCCGCGCCAGTCCCCGAGCTCGGCGATCCTTTCGGAGATGAGCTCCGATGCCGACTGGCCTTGGCTCGCGCCCGACGTCTTCATCTTCTCAGCCGCTCCGGCGCTTGAGCGTCAGCGTGAGAGAGCCCGCGCCCGGCACGGACGCCGTCAGCGTCATGGTGTCGCCGTCGACCTTGCCGACAAGCGGGATCGGCGCCGACGCCTGCGGCGTCGCGGCGGGCGTGAACGTCACGTCGGCGCCGCTCGCGACCCAGGTCCCGTTCAGGCGCACCCGCGGACCACCGGTCGGCCCGATCTCGCCCTGGAAGGTGCCGTCCGCGCGCACCTCGAGGCCGGCGTTCGGGTTGTCGACGACCTGCCAGCGACCGGCGACCACCGGGGCGGTGCAGCCCGTGGCGACCAGGACCGCGACACCGAGCAGCAGCGCCCGGCGCACCCAAGCGAGGACCACGCTCGTACCCCCTACCTGTCGATGCCGACAAGGCGTTCACCTCATCCTAGTTGCCGGTCAGAGGCCGTTCGACCGGCGTTGGCGGGCCGCCCCGGCTCATCGGCCGGCGATGCGATCGGCCTTGTAGAACCCGAGCCCCGCGGATTCGGGACCCGGCTGGATCGTCCGGTTGAGGCGCAGCTGCCAAACGACATTCCGCTGCGGGGTAACCTCGACGATGGTGGTCGACCCCGTGATCAGGGTGTTCCCGTTCGCCAGCCGGTTGGCGTCCCGCACCGGCCAGCTCGCGAACGCGATGGGGTAGCCCCAGACGATCGCGCCCGTCGTGCCGTCGATCTCGATCGCCGCCTGAGGCTTGCCCCGGTTCACCGCGAGCGTGTTCTGCGTCGCGACGAGCAGATTGCCGCCGGCGAGCAGCACCGGATCGTGGGGACCGTCGAGGCTCCCCTCGCCCATCGTCCGCACGACCGCCCCGCGGGGGTCCACCTCGGCGACGAGCTGGAAGTTCCGGAGGCAGATCTGGGTGTTGCCGTTCGCGAGCCGCTGGACCGAGTTCGTGTGGGTCCACCCTTCACTGGAGACGTCGCGGTACGGCGCCCTGTCGAAATGGTCCTTCGCGTACCAGGACCAGACCACCTTGCCACCCGGATCCACCTCCACCACCTGCGGGTCGTCCCTCGTGTCGTTGTTCCCGAAGACGAAGATGGTGTTCCCGTTCGGCAGGCGGTCGGCGTCGTGCGAGATCTTCGTGGTGCGGTACGACCACACGATCGTGCCGCTCCGGTCCACCTCGTAGACGCCGTTGCCGGGCAGCACGAACAGGATGTGGTCGTTCGAGAGCAGCTCCGCGTCGAATCCCGGGTTCGTGAACGCCCTCAGGGCGTTGGGGATGCGGTACTCCCACAGGACCTCGCCGAGCGCGTTCACCTCGACGATCCGCGGGCTGTCGACCTGCACCGGAAGCAGGGTGGTCCCCGGCGACACGAGCGCGGCTTCGTACACGTCGACGACGAGGAGCGGGTCGACCCGACCCCGCGGCATGGCGACCGCGGAGCGCGTCGGGGTCGGGACCGGCGCCGCTGTCGGTGCCGCCGGCTCGGCGGTCGGCGTCGACGTCTGCGCTGGGACCGGGGTCGGCGTCGGCGGCACGGCGGTCGGTGTCGCCGCCGGTGTCGGCGGCGGCGCGACCGTCGGGGTAGGCGCGGCCGGCGGCGCCATCTGGGGGGACGTCGCGTTGGGGACCGGCGTGGCCGTGCGCACGACCGTCGGCTGCGGCACCGGCGTCGGGACGGCGGGCACCGGCGTCGATACCGCCGCGGGCGGCGCGGTGGGGACTGGGGTCGCCGTCGACGTCGAGACCCGAGCGGGACCGGCGCAGGAGGTGAGGAGCACGAGCGCGGCGAACAGGGACAGGGTGCGCGGCGGCATCTGCGACCTCCCCGCCATCGGCCTAGTGTGCGTTCGCTCCCCCGCCCCCGCTAGGGCCGAAAGCACCGTGAGGGGGGCCGCGGGTCCGCCGTCCGAAGGGAGGGGCGACCTACCCCGCGGTCGCCGCCAGCACCGCGGCCCGGGCGTCCCCGGTGGAGCCGAGATGCACGCCGAGGCCGAGCTTCGCGAGCGTGTGCCGCATGCCCTCGCCCATGTGACCCGCGACCACCGCCTGGACACCGTGCTCGCGCAGGAACGTGACCACGCGCGCGTGGTGCAATCCCTCCGGACCCTCGTCGTGCAGCGTGCCCCAGGACACCACGATCTCGTTCCAGCCGACGATCTTCCCGCCGCTGACCTCGGCGAGGGCGACCCGGTCGGCGCGGCCCCAGCGCGGGTCCATCGTCCCGTCCGCGGCGACGGGAACGCACACGACGAGGCGAGGGCCATCGGCGGTCATGAACGCCGCTCGATGAGGCGGAACGAGAGGCGCTTCTCTCCCTCGCGGAAGAGCCGGGCCGCCTCGTCGGCAAGCGCGGTCCAGTCCCCGGTGAGCCGGGCGAGCGGCACGAACTCGATCGTGCCCATCGCCGAAACGCCGCCGCGCCCGACCATGACCGTCGCGTCGCGCGTCGTGACCCGGATGCCGCGGGGCACGCTCGCGCGGTAGTAGACGTGGCCGGGATAGAGGACGGTCTGCGTCACGTCGCCGGGACCGGCCGCGAGCGCGGTCTCGTCGGCGGGGCTGTCGGACGGGGTCCTCAGGCGGACGAGCGGACCGTTCAGAGGGATGTTCGTCGCGGTGCCCTCGATCGGCAGCGCGGCCAGGAAGGCGCGCGTCGCGACGGGCGCGCTCCGCTCCAGCACCCGAGCGGTGGCGCGGGCCGCGCCGAGGCGGACCTCGATGTCGTGCCCCTCCTCGAGCGGAGCCTCCGCGAGCGGCGAGCGCTGGTCCTTCGCCCGCGCGATGGTCATCCGCTGCACCCCGCGGTACTCGAGCAGCTTCCCGAAGGCGAAGAGCGCGGTGAGGTCGCCGCCGACCTGCGCGATCGGGAACGCGCGGAGCGGGCCGAACCCGTCCTGGAGGCGACCCTGCCCATAGCAGACGGCGATGCGCCGGCTGTCCTTCTCCACGAGCACGAGCCCGGGATGCTGGTACGGCGGCGTCTCGTCGCGCGCGCCGGGGCGGAGGCTCCGGACGGGCTCGACCGACCGGAAGACGCGGCCGCTCCATTCGTCCTGGATGGCGGTCAGCTCGACCGGCAACCGCTCCCAGAGCTGCGCGGCGAGGACCGGCGAGCGCTCGGCAAGGAGGCGCGCGCGGAACGACCCGTCCGCCGTGCGCAGCTCGATGAAGCGGTCACCCCTCGTTCGTGCCATCCGGTCGCGGCTCACGATACGCGCCGGCGCATCAAGAGGACTGCCGCCGGCTCCGACGCGATCGCGACACCGTCTAGCCGCCGCCGTACGATTAGGCCAATTGCCGTCACGTGCTGGCAGGGCGCAAACGAGAGCTCGCGCGGTTCGAGGACCGATAGGGGTGCGACGTCGCGAAGATGAAGACACCATTCCTATCGCGTCTGCAGCAGGCCTGCGATCTCGTGGGCGCCACGTTGGAGGTCATTCCAGACGCGGACAACTCGGGCAGGATCACCCTGCCGTCGGGTCGCGTGCGCTACTTCCACCGACTGCACTGGGACCTCAACACCCTGGGTGCGGCGGCGATCGCTCTCGACAAGGACGCCACCGCGCGCGTGCTCAAGCGGCATGGCTACACCGTTCCGACCGGACGCAGCTTCTCCTACGAGGGGCGGCTGCGCGAGGCGCGCGACATCGGGGGCGCCTACGCGTACGCGCGGAAGCTCGGGTTGCCGGTGCTCCTCAAGCCGAACGACAGCTCCGCCGACCAGCACGTGTGCGTCGTCTACACCCGCGCGCAGTTCTACGCGGCCGCCCGTGAGGTCTTCGCCGCCTCCAAGAAGCTGCTGGTGCAGCGCATCGCACGCGGCAGCGACTGCTCGATCGTGGTCCTCGACGGCGAGGTCCTCATGGCGAGCGAGAAGACACGGCCGTACGTGCTCGGTGATGGCCACTCCAGCATTCGCACGCTCATCGCGACCAGCCAGCGGCGCAGCCGCGCGGCAGCGCACCCGACCGAGCTGCGCGTAGACGACGTGCGGGTGGGCAGGCACCTGGCCCACGGTCGCCAGGCGCTCGAGACGGTGCCTGCCGTAGGGCAACGCGTCGAGCTACTGCCATGCGGCAATCTCGGCGTGGGTGGTGACGTTCGCGTGGTGACTGACGTGCTGCACCCCACGCTACGAGCGCTCGCGATCCGGGCGGTCGGCGACATGGGCCTGCGCCTCGCCAGCCTGGACCTCGTGCTCAGCCAACCCTCCGATGCGCCGCCAAAGAGGTGCACCGTCCTGGAGGTGAACTCCGCACCGGGACTCGACACGCACGAGCGAGCGCCCGGCTGGTCGCGCCGCCGCGTCGAGCGCATGTGCAGGATCTTGCTCGCCCTCGATCGCGACCGCTACGAGAAGGTTTCTCGGGAGTAGACCGATGCCGGTGAGGCGGCCTTGCCGCTGGGGGTCTGCGCTGATCAGTGTCGGCGCCGCACCGCTCTTTGTGCCTGCTCTGCGATACGCTTCCGCCGTGTCAACGTGCTGCTCCTTTGGGTCGCGGTAGGTGGCGCTCGCGAAGGTCCGCCACACCAAGCGCCAGACGCTCCGTCGGGTCGAGGCCGAGTACCGCGCGCTCGACGCCGCGGTGCGCCGGCTCGGTGCGAAGGGTCTCGAGGCCCCCGTTCCTGGATTCGGCGCACGAGCGCGCACTGCGCGCGAGCGGTGGAGCCGGAAGGACGCCCTCGCGCACGTCGTCGAGTGGAAGCGCCAGGCGCTACGCGCCCTGCGGCGCGAGGCGTCGGATCCCGAGCTTCGCGGGCTCACCATCGAGCGGAAGAACCGCGTCCTCTACGAGCGCTGGCGTCGGCGGCCGGTGCGCGCGGTCGTCGCGTACCACCGGGCGGTGCACCGCGACGTGATGAGCGCCCTGCGCGCGCTCCCGGAGGAGTACTTCCGCGCGACGCCGCGCGGCTCCTCATGGCCGAGCGACCTCGTGGGCCACGCCGCCGGTCACCGTCAGCGCCACCTCGAGGGAGACGGCGGCGGCGGGTAGGGCCAGGTCCACGCGCGCGGTCCACGAGCTGACGGCAGGGGGTGGCACTCTATCCGCGGTCTCAGACGACAAGTCCGCGGAGCCAGTCCGCCGCGAGCGCGACCGCGGCGACCGGCACGATCACGCGATGGACCCGCGGCCAGCGCGAGACGGCGATCGCGAGTCCCAGCAGCAAGATCGATCCGACGAACAGCGGTCCGGGCCGGCCACCCATCGGCCAGAAGACCAGCGCGAGCCCGGCCGCGACAGCGACGCCCGTCCAGCACAGGGCGTACGCGCGGCGGGTCCCGAGACGGACCGCGAGGCTGCTCAGGCCGAACCTGCGGTCGCGGGCGACGTCAGGCAGCGCGTCCGCAAGGTGGATCGCGACCACGAGCGGAGCGCCCACGACGTACGCCACCCCCAGGAGTGCGTCCACTCGACCGGCGACGATGAACGCGGCGGCCGCAAGCGTTGGCAGCGCGACGCAGAACGGCACGAAGCTCCAGATCGTCCGCTTGAGGCCGGCATCGTAGATGAAGCCGCACGCCGTACCGATCGCGATCGCGAGCACCGCGAGCGGGCCGAGCGGGACCGCCGCGGCGAGGCCGACCGCGAAGAGCGCCCAGGCGATCCGCCGCGCGGTGCCGGCGCGGAGCGCGCCGCGTGGGATGAGCCGCCACGGCTTGGTCGCCGCGTCGAGATCGCGATCGCACCAGTTGTTGTGGAACGCGATCCCGATCTGCGTCAGCAGGAGGCTCAACAGGAAGAGACCGGTCGAGGGGGGCGGCGCGCCGCCTGAGGCCACCCACACGAATGAGAGCGCCGCGCCGATGACCACCGGGACGGCGCGGAGATGGAGGAACTCGGCCCAGTCCGTGCACTCACCTGCGAGATTCCCTGAACGCATTCCACTCCCTGCATCCTTAGTGAGTGCAGCGACCGCGAACGACCTCAAGACCGCCGCACTCGACCGCCTTGCCACCCCTCCAAGGCGATCATGACAAGGGTTCGGGGCGTTGCGGATGACCCTAGCGGGAACCGATCGTGCTCCACCGCGTTACCACTGAGAATGGGATCGCGCAGGAGGTGGTAGATGAAACGGATCCTGGTCGTGGCCGCCGGCGTGGCGCTCCTCGTCGTGGCGGCCGGGATCGTCATGCTCGCCCTCGGGTCGAGCGGCGGGCAGGGCGGCGGCGTGCCCACGGACCGGACGACCGTGCCGGCGCCCATCGAAAGCGTGGATGTCCTCGTGCTGGAGTCCAGTCCGCCGCAGTACGTCCTGAGGGTACGGGCAGGATTGCCCAACGGCTGCGCCAAGCAGCACGGCCACGACATCGGTCGCGACGGTGACGCGATCAGGGTCACCGTCCTCAACTCGATGCCCACCGACGCCATCGCGTGCACGATGATCTATGGCACCTACGAGCTCAGCATCAACGTGGGCAGCGACTTCCGCGCGGGCGTGACGTACACGGCGCGCGTCAATGACAAGGCAACGACATTCGTCGGACGGTGATCCACGCGGTGGTCCATGCCCTGCGCCAGGATCCAGGCTCGCCCATGGCGACCTCGCATCCCCCGTCAAGATCGGCGCTCGCACCGCTTCGATAGCTCGAAAGGCGCGGTGGACGGCGCGCCGCCCTACAGTCCCCTCGTGCCCCGGCTGACGCTCGCGGTCGGTCCGTACGAGCGGGTCCGCGCGCTCCTCAGCGGAGAGATCCGACCGGAGGGCATCGAGCTCGCGCCCACGACGCTCCCAGCGGACCGGATCCTCCAGCGGATGGCGGCGGGGGCCGAGTTCGATGTCGGCGAGCTCTCCCTCTCCGACGCGCTCCGGGCGTTCGCCGAGCGCGGCTCCGCCTACGTCGCGCTCCCGGTCTTTCCCTACCGCGCCTTCCGCCAGTCGATGCTCTGGGTGCGCGCCTCGAGCGAGCTGACGCGTCTCGCCGACCTTCGCGGCAAACGGATCGGCATCCCCGGCTACGGGGTTACCGCGCTGCTCTACCTGCGCGGGCTCCTCCAGGAGGAGCACGACATCGCACCGCGCGAGGTGACCTGGGTCCGCACGGCCCCCGAGCGCCTCGCCCTGCGCGTGCCCGGCGTCGTCATCGAGGACGTGCGGAGCGACCTCGACACGCTGCTCGGGAGCGGCGCGGTCGACGCGATCGCGACGTTCCACCCGCCCGCGGCCGCGCGCGAGCGCCCGCCGCGCGCGCGCCGGCTCGTGCCGGACGGGGGCGGGGTCGGGGCCGGCTACTACCCGCGAAGGGCGATTGTTGT
>Ga0082335_1002828_pt1 | contig 30783 bp, 28 predicted proteins | sample Subgrocontami58m_FD_72375 | JGI IMG/M metagenome (GOLD analysis project Ga0082335, IMG submission 72375) | Subsurface groundwater microbial communities from S. Glens Falls, New York, USA - GMW37 contaminated, 5.8 m (SPADES assembly) (version 2) ...
ACGAGGATTTACCGGCCGACGTCGTGCACACGCTCAAGCTGTTCCTGATCGACACGCTCGGCGTGATCGGCGGCGCGGCCCATGCGCCCGGCATCCGCGAATTGAACCAGCGTCTGGCGAAGTGGGAAGCGGCGGGCACCGCGACCGGACTCATCGGCAAGCGCCGCTATTCGCCGCCGACCGCGGCGCTGGCCAACGGCGCGGCCGCGCATGCGCTCGACTTCGACGACCAGCACGATCCGGCGCGCGTACATACCAATTGCGTGGTGCTGCCGGCGCTGCTCGCGACCGCCGAAGATATCGGCAACGTATCCGGCAAGGATTTTCTGCTCGCGCACGCGATCGGCGCTGAGTTGCACGCGCGGCTCGGACTCGCATGCCACAACAGCCTCGGCAAAGGCTGGCACCCGACGATGGTGTTCGGCACGCCCGCGGCCAGCCTCGCTGCGGGAAGACTGCTCAAGCTCGATGCCGAAGGACTGCGCAACGCGCTCGGCATGGCGTTCCACCAGACCAGCGGCTCGGCGCAAAGCATGCGCGACGGCGTGCTGTCGAAACGTCTCGGCGCGGGTTTCGCCGCGCGCGCCGCGGTATTGGGCGCGTTTCTCGCCGCCGATGGACTGACCGGCACGCGCCGCCCGCTCGAGGGCAACGCGGGTCTGTTCGCGCTGTACGAGCGCGGCGAAGTGAAGACGGAAATCCTGACGGACGCGCTCGGCAGCCACTGGCGCATCCGCGAATTCAGCTTCAAGCCGTATCCGTGCTGCCGCTGCAATCACACCGCGATCGGCCTCGCCATCAAGCTTCGTGGGCAGGGCGTAAAGCCTTCCGATGTCAAAATGGTCGAGATCGGCATGGGCAACGTCAACTGGCTCACCGTCGGCGAACCGTACGACGCGAGACGCGCTTCAGTTGTGCACGCGCAGTTCAACGCCGCGTACAGCTTTGCGCGCGCGCTGACCGATGCGCGCGTCGATCTGCGCACTTACCAGCAGGCCGCAATCAGCGATCCCGCGGTCGTCGCGCTTGCCGCGAAGATTCGCGTAATCGACGATCCGGCAATCGATCCCACCGCGATCGAGCCAGCGCGCGTCAAGGTCACGTTGAACGATGGGCGCGTAATCGAAGTCAGAAGCGATACGATCAAAGGCAGCCCGCAGGAGCCGATGAGCGAAGACGAACTGCTCGCGAAATTTCGCAGCTGTCTCGATTTCGGCCTTGGCGCATCACGCGCCGATGCCGACCGGCTCGCCGCTGCGGTTATGAATCTCGATACCGCGACTGACGCAGCGGCGGCGATCGTCGGCGCATTTCCTGAGCGTGTAGGCGCCTGACCGATTGATTGTTGGCTGGCAGCCCAGTTCAAAGTAGAATGCCGCGACGCTACTTTCCGGCTGCGCCGACGGCGCCGCGCACCGTCAGTCTGATACCCGAACCGCAAAACGGCGGTTCATCAACTCTGGAGGCAATGCCATGAAGCTGTACTATCATCCCGTCTCGACGACCTGCCGGCCGATCATGTTGTTGGCGGCCGACGATAACATCAAGCTTGAATACCAGCTCGTCGACCTGTTCAAGGGCGAGCACATGAAACCCGAGTACCTCGCCATCAATCCGAGCCACGCGGTACCGGTGCTCGAAGACGGTGATTTCCGTCTCTCGGAAAGCTCGGCGATACTCAAATACCTCGCCGAAAAAACCGGCTCCAAAACGTATCCCGCGGCCCTGCGCAAGCGGGCACGTGTCAATCAGATGATGGACTGGTTCAACACGGGACTGTATCGCGACCTGGGCTACGGCCTGATCTATACGCAAGTGCTACCGCCCTGCAAGCACCAGGACGACAAGGTGCAGGCGGCCGTGCTCGCCCGGAGCAAGGAGGCGGCCAGGGGCTGGCTCAAGATCCTCGACGAAAGCCTGATCGGACCGCGCAACGCATACGTCTGCGGCAACGAGATCACGCTCGCGGACTATCTCGGCGCGGCGTATCTGACAGTCGGCGAAGTCATCCGCCTCGACCTTTCGGCCTATCCGAACATCTGCCGCTGGCTGGCCGCCATCAAGACGCGTCCAAACTGGGCCAAGGCGAACGAAGGCTTTTACGCGTATTTCGTGACGCCTTACAAGGACGCTCCTTTCGAGGGTCTCTGAGCACGCGCCATGCTTGATCAATGGCAGGCCGCCAAACAACAGGCACCGATGCCGATCTGACGCCAAACAGTGTGGCGCGCCGCGACCACGGTCAGGCGGTCGTCAACACTACTTTCCCTATCACCTTGCCGTCCTTCACGGCATTTAACGCCGGAGCGACGTCCTTGAGCAAATAGGTCGCCATTACGCGCGGCTTGATTTTGCCGGCGCTGTAGAGATCAAGCAACTGCTGGCGCATCGCGCGGAACCTCTCGGGCTGGCGATCGCGGTAGTCGGAGATCTGCAAACCGATCACCGCTATGTTCTTGACGAGAATATGGCCGGCCTTGAGTTCGGGAACGCGCCCGGAGGCAAAACCGATCACCACGATACGGCCGCACCACGCAATCGCGCGCAGGCAGGCATCGAAGACGTCGCCGCCGACCTGGTCGAGGATCACGTCGGCGCCGCGTTTTGCCGTGGCCGCGAACACCTGCTCACGCAGGCCGTTACGCAGGTCGGCGACCGCCGTGTCGACGATGTGCGCGGCGCCGTTGGCCTTGGCCATCGCCGCTTTTTCCGGCGAATCGACTGCGGCAAGCACTTCCGCGCCGAGCGCCTTCGCAATTTGCACGGCGGCAAGCCCCACGCCGCCCGCAGCACCTGTCACCAGCACCGTCTCGCCCGGCTTGAGCTGCGCGCGTTCGACCAGCGCGAAATACGCGGTCATGTAACTCAGGCCCATCGCCGCCGCTTCCGGAAAACTCATCGCGTCGGGAATCGCGAGGCAATTGACCTGCTTCGCCACCACCTGCTCGGCGAACGCGCCGTGTTCGATCAGGACCATCACGCGGTCGCCCGGCTTGACGAGCGTAACGCCCGGACCGACGTCGGTGACAACGCCGGCGCACTCCTTGCCGGGGATGAACGGCAACGGCGGCAGGTTCTGGTAAGTGCCGGCTATCACCATCAGGTCGGGAAAGTTGACGCCCGCGGCGTGTACATCGACCAGCACTTCGCCCGCGCCTGGAACCGGTGTCGGGCGTTCTTCGATTACGAGCGTTTCGGGCGCGCCGAACTGCTTTACGACCAATGCCTTCATCGTTGTCCTCGATTCATCCGGTAGCGCGGCATGTTAACAACCACGCCATGAGGTTACAACCGCAGCAGCGCCGGCGCATCTTCTGAGTGCGTCCTGCCGGGTGCACCAAACAAAAAGGCGGGGAAGTCCCCGCCTTTGTGTTTGCGCAATCGCGGTTGCTGCCGCGATCTGAAACGTTACTTCTTCGCAGGCGCGGCCGGGGTTGCCGGAGTCGCTTTGGCCGCATCGCCCTTGGCCGGGGTTGCCGGAGTCGCGGGCGCTGCTTTGGGCGCGTCGGCTTTCGCCGCTTTTTTCGCGTCTTTGGCTTCCGCTTTCGCTTTGGCTTTGGCGTCGCGCTTCGCTTTGGCGTCGGCCTTCGCTTTGGCTTTGGCTTCGGCGCGGGCGTCGGCTTTCGCCTTGGCCTTGGCTTTGGCTTCGGCTTTGGCGTCCGCTTTGGCTTTTGCCGCGTCAGCTTTGGGGACTACGGCTTTGGCCGCAGGTGCAGTCCCGGCAGGCGAGGCAGCCTGAGCAGACGTAGGATTTGCAGGAGTCGCCTTCGGCGCAGCGGCTTTCGGGGCCGGGGCTTGCGCGACTGCGGTCAGGGTGGTGCCGGCGAAAGCGGCGGCAATTAATACGGTCATGAGCTTGTTCATCGTGTTTTCTCCAGTCAATGGTTAAGATCGGTCACACCTCCGGAATCCGGATAAGCCAATAACGCACACCCGGGGCTACGCGTTGACTTGCGGGATTCCTACCCCGCGGCGCGCCCTTGATTAACCTAGCAAAAACCATTTCCTGGATCCCGGCCTGCGCCGGGATGACGCGCTAACGCGCGTCACTTTTTCGCGGCTTCCATTTCGGCGAAGGCTTCGCGCGCGAGCCGGAAGCCGTCGATGCCGGCCGGCACGCCCGCGTAGCACGCGACCTGCAGCAGCACCTCCTTGATCTCTTCCTTGGTGACGCCGTTGGTGAACGCGCTCCTGATGTGGAGCTTGAGTTCGTGCGGGCGGTTGAGCACGGTGATCATCGCGATGTTGAGCAAACTGCGCGTCTTGCGCGGCAGTCCGGGCCGCGTCCAGATCGTGCCCCAGCACGCTTCGGTCGCGTATTCCTGCATTGCCATCGCGAAATCATCCGCCCCCGCAATCGATTTCTCGACGTATGCCTCGCCGAGCACTGACTTCCGCACTTCGAGTCCCTTGTTGAAAAGTTCGCTTGCCATGGATGTCTCCCTTCAGGTTAGCCAAAACGAAACTGCAATTGCGCTGCACGCTGGCCAAGGCCGGCGATTTTGCCTATAGTAGCACCTCTTTATTTCTTCACTGCGGACCGAAAACATATGGAACTCGATCTCAAAGGGCGCACCGCGCTCATCACCGGCAGCTCGCGCGGCATCGGCTTCGGCGTCGCGCAACAGCTCGCCGCCGAAGGCTGCAACGTACATCTGGCTTCGCGCAGCGCAACCAGTCTCGAAGCGGCGAAGCGGAAGATCACCGCGGCGCACCGCGTCAATGTCACGGTGCACGCACTCGATTTGTCGAAGCTCGAGAATGCGCTGGCGCTAGTCAAGGCGTGCGGGCCGCTCGACATCCTGGTCAACAATGCGGGCGCAATTCCGCAGGGCTCGATCACCGGGCTCGACGATGCGACCTGGCGCACGGCATGGGACCTCAAAGTGTTCGGCTTCATAAACGTGACGCGCGAAGTCTACCGCGACATGTGCGCAAGCAAGCGCGGCGTGATTGTCAACGTTGTCGGCACGGCCGGCGAGCGGCCGAGCGCGATTTACATCGCGGGCAGCATGGCGAACGCCGGGCTGATGGCAATGTCGCGCGCGCTCGGCGCCGAGAGCGTCGATTACGGCGTGCGCGTGGTTGCGGTCAATCCGGGCGCGATCGAAACCGACCGCCAGGTGGTGCGCTGGAAAGCGCGCGCCAAAGCCGAACTCGGCGACGAAAACCGCTGGCGCGAACTGGTGACAGGATTCCCGCGCGGTCGGCTCGGGACGGTGGACGAAGTCGCGAGCACCGTGGCATTTCTCTGTTCCGACCGCGCCGGTTACATCAGCGGCACCGTGGTCACCGTCGACGGCGGCGGGGTCGTGCACAAGTAAACCTTAAAGCTTGGCCACAGAGGGCACAGAGAACACACCTCTGTGTTCTCTGTGGCTATCCGCTTTTCCTGACGTAACGCCGCAGCACGAGCCGCAGCGGATCGCGGAAATGCGGACGCATTTTGGCCGTCCACGGTGTCCCAGCCGCCTTCTTCCACGCGTCCGATGCCTGCACCTCGGGCGCCGTCAGGTGATAGAGCGCGAGGTAACGGTGCGTGCCGCCCGCCATTTTGAAGCGCCGCGCGCACAGGCAGCCCGGCACCGACGACAAGGCCGGGAGGTGCTCATCGTTGTACCAACTGTTGTACTCGGCATCGACTTCGGCCGGCACGTTCATCGCGTACATCATCATCCCGCCGGCATCGGCGGGCCCCGCTTGCTGCCCCGGCAGAGTCTGATCCGCTTCGAAACGGCACAGGCGCTGGCACTTGGCGGTCACGTGCTTCGACCACGGTGACAGATTGACGCCGCCGATCGCGCGGTACGCGGGGCTTTGCAGCACGTCGAGACTTTCAAGATCGTAGGTCGCGATCGAGATCTTCGGGTCGTCGACGCCGAGCCAGCGCTGCGCGTTGATGAAACCGGGGGTGCGCAGGCGCTCCGGCACGTGCTCGGTATCGTACCAGGCGTTGAAGTCGTCTGCCGCGACGTTTGCATAATTGAATCCCGCGACCAGCAGTCCATAGGGTTTTGCCATATCTCTCTCCGGTAAGTTGTTCTCCTAATCCACCTTGACGCCGGCCGCTTTGACCACCGGCGCCCATTTCAGGATTTCGGAATGGATCTTCGCGCCGAATTTCTCCGCCGGTCCGCCCATCGGCTCGTAGCCGTTGTCGATCATTTTCTGTTTCATGGCGGGGGTGGCGATGATCTTGTTGAACTCGGTATTGAGCCGCGCGACGATATCGGCGGGGATGCCGGCCGGCGCGAGTATGCCGTTCCACGACGTGACTTCGTAGCCGGGCAGGCCGGCCTCCGCGACGGTCGGCAGCTCGGGCATGGCGAGCGCGCGGCGGCCGCTCGTGACCGCGATCGCGCGCAGTTTGCCGCTCTTGATGTGCGGCACCACCGAAGCCGGCTCGCCGAGGATTACGGTGATCTCGCCCGACATCAGCGCAATCGCCGCCGCCGCGCCGCCCTTGTACGGAACGTGCACCATCCGGATGTTTGCCATCGTCGCGAACAGCGCGCCCGCGAGATGGTTGATCGCGCCGTTACCGCTCGAGCCATAGGTCAGCTCGCCGGGCTTTGCCTTGGCGAGCGCAATCATGTCCTTTACGCTCTTCACCGGCAGCGACGGGTGCACGATCAGCACTTGCGGCACTTCCGCCAGCCAGATGATGGGAGCGAAATCGCTCTCCTTGAATGGCATCTTGCTGTAGATGCTCGGGTTGACCGCGTGCGTGCCCGAATAGGCGAACACGATGGTGTAGCCGTCGGGCGGCGACTTCGCCGCCAATTCGGCGCCGATGTTGCCGGCAGCACCCCCGCGATTGTCGATCACGATTTGCTGGCCGAGGTTCTCCGACAGGTTCGGGCTCAGGATGCGCGCGAGCACATCGGCGCCGCCGCCCGGTGGCCACGGTATGATGAAACGGATCAGCTTCGATGGATAAGGTTGCGCAACAACCGCTCCCGTCCATAGCGATGCCATCGCGAACAACACGGTGGTTACTATCCTGAGCATACGCATGACTGACCTCCCCTCATGGAGTCTCTTCCCGGCCGCCATTATGTCCCATGTTCAGCGCGCAGTCCCAATCACCCGCGGCGTCACGGGCCGATAGACTGCGATCGTCGCGTCCAATGCCGGCAGTTGCGCCGCGTCGACCACCGCAAGGCCGCGATACGGCGTCGAACGATCGATCCCGACACACTTGAGCCAGCTGAATTCGATGCCGCCAAATGCGCCTTCGGGTTCGCTGCGATCGGCGACCAGCAGGCGCGCATCCTCCGCCACCAGCGGCGCGAACTCGGGCCCTTCGAACAGGTTGCGCCGGTAATACCTGCGATCGATCAACGGCAGCCATTCGCCCATGCCGCGCACGCTCAAGTAATACGGATCGTCGAATACGGCAGCGGATGCGACGCTGTAGATCGCGAGCGATGGCGGGAATCCTGGCGTATCGGTCTTGAAGCGCTGCGCCGACGAGATCCCCGGCACGGTGGCCATGATGCGCAGATGCTCGAGATACCACTGGTCCAACTGCGCTTCGCGCGTGTTGTCGGTGACGCCCGTCTGGCTGATGAATATCATGCCGATGCTTTCGAAGCCGCGTTGCGGCTACGCCGAGCGCAGTTTCTTGAGCGCTTTCTTCGGCGCGCCGGGCTCGGAGAGTTTTCTGAGCAGGCTGCCGCAGTCCATGATCTTTGGATCGACATTCATCGCCTCATACGCCTGCCACGCGGAAGCCTGCACCGCCGAGTAGACCGGCTTGCCGAGATCGCGCTCGAGCATGTCGACGACTTCGAGCGCGCGCAGTTGGGTGCAGGCGACGAACACCGCTTCGGCTTTCGGCGAGGTGATGGCCTTCACCTTGCGGTAAATCTCGCCCGGCTCGATCTTGGCGTGATCGAACATGTCGAGCATATCGAAGGTGCCGAGCTTGACCACCTCGATGCCGTGCGCCTTGAGAAAATGCCGGAGGCGTTCGTTGGTGACGTCGACGTAAGGCGTGACGATGTCGACTTTCTTGTAGCCGCCCGCCGCGAGGCACGCCGCCATCGCGCCCGCGGTGGTGACCGTCGGCGCCTTGGTGATCGCGGTCAACTGCTCGCTGATTTTCCGGTTCCACGCCGGGCCCTCGAAAAAACTGCCGCTGGTGCAGCCGTAGACGACCACGTCGGGCTCGACCATGGCGACTTCCTGCGCGGCCTGCTTGCTCGCGCTCTCCATGCCGCGCAGTTCCTCCGGCGTGCCGTGGCGGCCGCCGGCGATGCGTGCACTGTGCACCGACACGCCTTGCGGCGCGATACGCCAGAATTCCGTTTCCATCGTGGTGTTGATCGAAGGCACCAGCAGCCCGATCCTTCCGCGCCATCCGTACATGATCTGTCTCCTTGGAGTTCTAAGCGAATTGGGTTTGTTGGCTCGACGCGGTCAGGTCGCGCAGCAGCCGCCCGTAACCCGCCACCCCTTCGATGCGTCCGATTATTCCGAGCGCCGCCCACAGGCTCGCCTGGGTCGTTGAAATCACCGGCTTGCCGAGTTCGCGCTCGAGCCGCTCGATCGCATCCATGGTTTTCCAGTTGGTGCATGCGAGCACGATCGCCTCGGCGTCGGGGCGGTCAATGCGGCGCGCAAGTTCGTAGGCGCTGTCGCTGTCCAGACGACCGACGACGAGGTTGTCGACTATGCCGAGTCCGTGCGCGGCCAGTACTTCCATGCCGTTGGCTTCGAGAAACGCCTGCGCGATCGCATTGACGTGGTCGTCGTAGGCGGCGCCGAGCACCACGCGCGACACACCCAGGTGCCGCAGCGCCGCGATCAGCGCAGTCGAAGTCGTGGTCGCGCGTTTGCCTGTCGCCGCCTCGATTCTCGCGATCAATTCGCGGTCATAGCCCAGTCCTTTGAGAAAGCTCGGTGCAGTTGCGCCGAGCACGATCACGTCGACGTCGGCGGAAGCCAGCCCGCGGCTCTGGGTTTCGAGGTCCTGCACGAGGCTGAGAATTGCATCGGGCGAGATCTGCGTCAGGAACAGCCGTGCGACGTGCAGCGTGACTCCCGGCGGAAGCGCGCGATAGAACTCGGGCTCAACCGTGGTGTTCGATGAAGGCACGAGCAGGCCGATGCGACTCACGACGAAATCTCCAGATCGATCGCACCGGGATGGCGCGATTCAGGGATACTCCTGCGTTGACCGGTGGCGTGCAACGCTGTCCGCGTCGAACGCAGGAAGTTGGGAATCCAGGCCCATTTATAATCCAGCGGGTGAGGAGTGTCAAACCGGCGCTGGCGCCGCCGCCGGGCAGGACGCGGCCTGCAGTGGCCCGGCGTCAAACACGACGCGCGCACCAAAAAAACGGGGCCGGAATGACCGGCCCCGTCTTATCTCGCGCTCACCAGGAACTGGCTCCGGCGCGCGTCTTCCCGAATTCACTGGAACTTGTAAATATACTTCGCTCCAACGAAGGTCACGTTCTGCTGCTGTACTGTTGTGACGGTTGTGTTGTCCGAAAAGAAAAACGGTACCCCGTTATATCCCCAGGCATAGTCACTCATGTACGAGCGCTGATGGATGACGTCGAGACGAATATGGGCATTTTTCTGCACCGCGTAATCGGCGAAGAATTTGAGCCTGAGTTGGCGGAACTTGATGTCCGGCAAACCACCCGTCGTTGCCAATAAAGCCTGGTTGGCAGCCGTAAGTGGAGGGCCGATGAGCTGAGCATAACGATTAGTTTCGTTGATATATGACGCGTCCGCTCCCACCAGGAGGCGGGCAGAGGCCTTTCCGGTAAGGCCCAGCCCCGCGCTGTCGGTGATATCACGATAGTCGCCATTGTAGCCGGTGGAGTGGTTGACGTCCCTCACCTGTTCCATCCGCGAGATATAACCGGTGAGCCTCATCCCTCCGGACAGCATCCAAACCGCATCCAGGGCGTAAGCGCGAAAGTCCTCACCCTCGTTGCCCTTGCCGATGGTCCCCGGGCCTGTCAGCACCGCATAGTCGTCTCTGCCATTGTCAACCCTGACCTGCAGCGACGCCCGCTCGGTCGGCGCCCAGTCCGTCGATAGTCTCCACACGTTACGCGTGCGATCTGTCAAAGTCACCGGGGTGGGACAGCTGGCGCCAACGCAAGCGTCCGCAATGGGCAGGCCGGTGGTCCCGCCTAACCAGCTCGAGCCGTCGCGGCGGCTGTTCATAAAGCTTACGGCGCCGCTCAGTGTTTCCGACATGGCGCGCCGCAATTCGGCCCGCAAGCCCAACTCCCGGGTAACCTGACGCAGCGCGTACACGCCTGTCGCCTGCCCCACCAATGCGCTGCGGAGAGGAACGCCGCGATCTATCGACTCGTAATCGGCACCCAACGTGCCGCGGTACTTGTCCGCAAACTGATAGCTCCCCTCAAGCTTGCCGACAAGCTTTTTCAACGAAAGCGGGTTGTTCGTATACGGGGCTGCTACCGTTCCTGCTGTGGCATATTCGTTGTTGTACAACGCAACCGGCGTCTTGTCGTTCTTGTCCTCGTAACGCAAATTGGCGAGCAGCGACAGCTTCGGCATTGGTCGCGAGGTCACGCCGAATTGGGCAAGTTTGGTATCCACGACCGCGCCGAGGTCGGGCCTTCCGGCCGGGGCGGCCGCCAGCCCCATGGCGGCGAAACTCTCGTTCTGCGTCGCGTGGGTGTACGCAAGCTTGAACGTCGACTGGGTCGTGCGCGTGAAGCGATAGTTGCCGGAGAGATACAGTTGGTGCGCCTGATTGTCCGGAGGCAGGGCCATGGGCGTTCGCATAACGCCCAGGAGCGCGGGGGTGACCGCTCCCAAAACGCCGACCCCGTTCAGCAAAGCACCGGGCACGGTTGGCGTCAGAGTGCCGTAGGAGTTGGTGTAAAACGAGCCGTAATAGCCGCCGGTAAGCAGAAATTTATCGCCTAGAAAATTAAACTTGGTATCGAGCTGCTTGATGTTGGAGTTGATCGGCTCGGGCAGCAGTAACAGCGCGTAGCCGGCAGCAGCGCACCCCGTGGGCACGGCGGGGGGTGTTCCCATGGTGGAGGCTGAAGCGCAGGCGAAGCCCCGCCCGAATAACCGCGAGCCATCTTTGTCTTCGTTCTTGAAGTTGGCCTCGAACTGCAGCGAACCGAGGATCCATTTGTCCCCGCTGAGACCTATGCTCTTGCGCTTGAGTTCGGGATTGAATTCCGCTCCGGTCCCCGTGGCCGCGAGAACGTTGACGGTTGGCGTGGTCGAACCGGGGGCTGTGAGGCCGGTATTGATGGTGCGCGGGTCGTGTTTGACCAATTCGCTGTATTCCAACCCGAATTTCCAGTCGCCCAGTTGCCTGGTCGTGAAGCGCAGCTCCCGATTATCGAGACCGAGATTGCGTGCCTCGAAGGCCGTCCATCTTCCCGTTGCCTGGTCGGCCTTCAGATAATTAAGATCAAGCAGCAGATTGACGTCATCGCGGCGCAAACCATTGTAGGTTCCAAACAGCGCCCGGTCCTTGCTGTTGCCGCTGGCGGCGCCCACCCCGACGCTCACCGAGTTTTCCGGCGCAGCGAGTGCCGTGATGTCCGGTTCGTCTGCGGCCCGTGCCGGGCTGACGGTCCCGATTACGGCCAACGCGATGAGTGTCTGGCTGAAGCGAAGAAGTTCTCTGGAGGAGTTCATGATCTATTCGCCTTTCTCAGCGGAAGAATATCCGAGGTGTCGGATCGCCCAAGGGCGTACCGGACGCGGGATTGTTGGTGCCGTGAATCTGGCTGTGGCAGTTCCGGCAACCCCGGCCTTGGGTGTAATTTATGCCACTCTTGCCAGCCGTAGCGCTGGGGACCACGCCCGGCTGGCCGCGCAACACAAGAACGTTCCCCCCATGTGGCGTATGGCACTGGTGGCACAGGAAAGGCGGCCGCAATTTCAGCATGTCTTCCGTGACGGTGCCGTGGGGGTTGTGGCAGGTCGTGCAGTCTTCATTGACCGGCTCGTGACTATGCACGAACGGTCCGCGTTTCTCCATGTGGCACTGATAACAGGTCTCGACTACGCTATCGCGTTTCATGAGTTTCGGCCCGACCGAACCATGCGGGTTATGGCAGTCGGAGCATCCAACCTTGCCTTCGAGGATCGCATGGCGCGAAGGCCGGTTGATCTCAACGCGTTTGTCCTTGTGGCAGGTGAAGCAGACCTCATACTGGGTACGCTTGTCGCGAACTTTGTCCCTGGAGTGAACCGTATGGCAACTGGTGCAAGCGGTGCCGCGCAACTGGTGCGTGCTGCCATCCCAATGCGAGCGCTTCGAGTCCCGCTTGTGACAGTTGAGGCATGTATTCGATTTGTCGTCGGCGGACATGAGCTTGCCGCCCGGGTTCTTGATTCCGCCTACCCCCTTGCCGCCGCCCGCTTTGACGTGCTCGGCGCCATCACCATGACAGGTCGAGCATTGGCCGGCGTTGGCCGGCCCACTCAGATTTCCTTTGGCGCCGTGAACCGAAGCTTCGTAGCCCTTGACTCTATCGGCGTGGCAAGCAGTACAGACCTCCGGACCTGGGCCGCTGCCCGTTGCTTGCGCGGCCAGCGTTGTACCGGAACCGATGAAGCCAATCGCGAACGCTATCGCGCCAATCGCGCGAAACCACTTCAATACATTTCGATCCAACACGGCCGAACCTCCCGTAAATGATGATGCCGCGGACACCGTTACATGCACTTCACAGCGTTCGTAGTGACGTTGTTCGCTGCATGTTCTTGTTGCCGCGCGCGAACAACCTGAACATAAATTAACCCGGGAGAGCCGGTTTGACTTAAGTCAAACAACGTGACTTTTTGCACAAACAACCGGCCGGTTCCCAGTGTCTGTGTCTATCCTGCAACACGCGGGTCCCTTACGCTGCCACCCGCGCAAGGTGCGCTGAGTAACGGAAACTTTGCGCAACAGTCGATTGTTACGAGATAATCGGGATTGCGGCTATTTGACGCGCGACAAATTGTCGCAGGTGGACCGCAGGTCGTTTCCTGCTCTCGGATTGCGCGCCCTGGAATGAAATAAATGTCCGCGCCAACAACAGGTCTGCTGGAACGCGATACACCGCGAGTGTTCGCAATGGATAATCTGCGGACCCTTGTTCTGTTCAGAGTTATCACGATTACCGGGCAGGTCATCACCATTGCGTTCGTGCATGGCCATCTGGAAATTCCGCTGCCGCTGTTTCCCCTCGCGGGGGGAATCGGATTCCTTACGCTGTTCAATCTGGCGACCTGGCTCCGTCTCGGGTTCCCCCAACCGGTTTACGACGGCGAGCTATTTGCGCAGATCGTGGTCGACGTCGCAGTCTTTACCCTGCTCATATATTTTACCGGTGGCATTATGAATCCTTTCATTGGAATGTATGTTTTGCCTCTCGCCGTATCTGCCGTGATGCTCAGGCGGTCCTACACGTGGGGTATCGCGGCGATCACGGCGGCCTGTTATCTCCTGCTGGTGTTTTCCTATGTGCCTCTGATGTCCGCAAACTTCGAGCCATTGCATCATCTCGGGCTCCATGAGATCGGCGAGGCAATCAGTCTTGCGATCACCATCCCACTGGTCATGTATTTCGTGATCAAGATCACCACCACGTTGCGCGAACACCAGCGCCTGCTGGCGCAGGCCAAGGAAAATGAACTGAACAATGAGCGCATCGTCCAACTGGGGGCATTCGCGGCGGGTGCGGCCCATGAATTGGGCACGCCTCTTTCGACGATGGCGGTAGTCGTGAAGGAATTACAGGGACGTTGGCACAAGAGTCCGGAACTGCTCGACGAACTCCACATCATTTCCGATCAGCTTCAGATTTGCAAAGGCACTTTGTCTAATCTGCTTGCATCCGCCGGCCGCACCCGGATGGACGGCGGCGGCAAGCTCGCGCTGGACGAATTCCTGAAGTCGGTGGTGGAAAATTTCCGATCGATGCGCGCGAAGATCGAGGTCACGTGCCGCTGGGACGGAGCGCTGCCGGCGCCGGAAATTGTTGCGGATCAAAGTTTGCGCCAAGCCCTCATGAACCTGCTCAACAATGCCGCCGATGCCTCGCCCGAGCAGATCGAGGTGGAAGGCCGATGGGACGAGCAGGAGTTGTGCATCCGGATTTCCGACCGGGGACAAGGCATACTGCCCGAAGCCGCGGATAAAATCGGCAAATTGGGGTTCACCACCAAGCCGCCGGGTGAAGGGCATGGCGTGGGCCTGATGTTGAGCGCGACGATTATCAGGCGATTCGGGGGCTCGATCAATATATCTAACCAACCGGGGTGCGGGGCATGCACGGAAGTGCGGCTGCCGTTGGCTCCCATCCTGGTATCGGCCGACTCATGACGGATGTGCGCGCCAGGGATAGTGACGACCGGCCCAGCCTGCTGTTGGTGGACGACGACGTAACGTTTTGTTCAGTGCTGTCAAAAGCCCTGGAACACCGCGGGTTTCAGGTCAGGGTCGCGCATACTGTTGCAGGGGCGCTGAGTCATATTCAGCGCGGCGCTCCGGAATACGCCGTAATCGACTTGAAAATGCCGGATCAATCCGGGCTCATGCTCGTCTCCAAACTGAACGCATTGGGCGAGCGGACAAAGATCGTCGTGCTGACGGGATACGCGAGCATCGCGACCGCGGTGGAAGCCGTCAAGCTGGGCGCGACGTATTACCTGAGCAAGCCGGCCGATGCCGACGACATCGTCGCGGCGTTCCACCGCGAGTCAGGCGACCATTCCGCGCCGGTCAGCGAGAAACCGCCTTCGGTGAACCGCGTGGAACGGGAGCATATCAATCGCGTGCTGATGGAAAACAACGGCAATATTTCGGCCACCGCGAGGGCGCTCGGCATGCATCGCCGGACGCTGCAGCGCAAGTTGACCAAGCATCCGCTCTGAAATCGATATTACTTCGGCGCCGGCCTCGGTGAACTCTGGCCTACTGCATTGACTGCGGCGGCGTGGGACTTGCGCGCCGCCGTGACTTTTGCTTTCGCCGCATCGAGATTTTTTTTCGCGGCATCCGCCGGCCGCTTCAGTTCATCGGCGCGCTTTTGCGCCGCCTTGTGATCTGCGTCGGCCTGAAGAAAATCCTGCTCGGCTCGCTTGGCCTCGAATTCCGCCTGCTGCAAATCGCGGTACGCTGCGCTCGCTTTTTGCTGTGCCTGCAACAGCGCGCTCTGATTCACGCGTACGTCCTCGACCGGCGCCTGCGCAAACGCCGCCGGCACTGTGACCGCGAGCAACGCAAAAAGCAGTGGCGATTTCATGGGGCCCCCGCCGGCTTGTTGCCGCTGAGGCTTTGCGCCAGCAACTGCAGCGCCGCCACCGCAAATGCGCGCATATTGGCGAGCCGGTCAGCGCTGCCGGTCTCGAGCGTGATGGCGCGTTCGATTTTTCCGGCGACGGCAATGCAAGTATGACCCGCGGCGTCACCATAGCGGTTGCCGGTCGGACCGGCCGCGCCGGTTTCGCCTATGCCCCAGTCGGCGGTGCAACGCTCGCGAATGATGCGGGCGCGGAACAGCGCATGCGCCTCGGTCGCCGGCCTTGCGCCGGCGAGCAGCTTTTCGTCGAAGTCCTTGATCGCACGCCAGACCTGACGCGTATAGATCACGGCGCCACCCAGGCAATAGGCCGAGGCGCCCGGCACCGCGAGCAGCGCCGCGGTAATCAGGCCGCCGGTCGACGATTCGGCAACCGCGATGGTTTCGTGACGGGCTTTCAGGAGCGCCGCCACTTTTTCGGCGTGGGGCATCAGATCAAGCATCTTCAGTCCTTTCATGAGTTACATCAAAGCACGCGCAACGATCGCACGGGGTTTTGACCCATGTCAAACGCCGGGAACAAAGATGACGCTATCTTACGAAAAACTCAAGGCCGGTTGCAGAGGCCAAACCCGCGGGAGCAAAAATGTTGGCGGCAAACTCGCTTGATAACAGGAACGTAGCCTCGATGCCGCTGTGCCCGTCGTGCAAGGTTCGCGAGCTGTGCTTTGGGCACAGTGCCGGCCGGAGCGGGATGCTGCAACTGGATCAGGTCATCGAACGGCGCTTCTGGCTGGGGCCCGGCGGCGTTCTCTATCGCATCGGCGATCCCTTCAAAAGCCTGTATGCCATCCGCTCGGGTTACCTGAAAAGCAGCCTGCGCAACGCGGCGGGGCGCGAGCAGGTCGCCGGCTTCCACATCGCGGGCGACATCGTAGGTGTCGGCGGCATCAGCACGCGCAATTACATTTTCACTCTTATCGCGTTGGAGCGCAGCGAGATCTGCGAAATCCCCTTCGAGCGGCTGGAGGAACTTGCCCACTGCATTCCCAGGGTCAACCGCAACCTCGTCGAGACTCTGGCGCGCTATCAGGAACGCGGTTATGCGGTCGGAATGCTGTTGCGGGAACGCAGCGCGGACGCGAGGCTCGCGGGGTTCCTGCTCGATTTCTCGCGGCGGCTGGCGGCACGAGATCGCGACCCAGCCAGCTTCAGGCTGCCGATGTCGCGCTCGGACCTCGCTAGCCACCTCGCGCTGGACGCGAGCACGATCAGCAAGGCGTTCGCACGGTTGAACCAGCGCGGGATCGCGCAGGTGTCCGGCAGAGCAATCGAGCTTACGAACGTGCGGGAGCTGCAGGCACTTGCTGCCAACCGCGGCTGAAGAAGCAAAACCACTTCGAGCGAAACGGTAGGATGGGTGGAGGCGCAAAGCGCCGATACCCATCGATCAATCGACCCGGCGAACGATGGGTTTCGTTCCTCAACCCATCCTACGCAGGAATGACCCGCAGCGATTAGATCACCAGCTCGACCAGGTACGGTCCCCGGCGCGCCAGGCCGCGCCTGAATTGCTGCGCGAATTCTTCGAGGCTCGCCGCGCGCCCGGCCTCGACGCCGAAACCTTTGGCGAGGTCGACCCAATCGAGATTGGGCCGGTCGAGCGTGAGCATATCGTTGGCCCTGCGGCCCGGCGTACCGGCGCCCACGTTGGCCAGCTCCGTATGCAATATTTTGTAGGAGCGGTTCGCAAACACGATCACGGTCACGTCGAGATTCTCGCGCGCCATGCTCCACAGCGCCTGCAGCGTGTACATCGCGCTGCCATCGCCTTCGAGCGCAATCACCTTGCGGTCCGGTGCGCCTATCGCGGCGCCAACCGCCGCGGGCAGACCCCAGCCGATCGAGCCGCCCACGATGGTGAGCCAGTCGTGCGGCGCTGCGCCGCTCATCGCGGCGGCGAAGCCGCGGCCGGTCGTGATCGACTCGTCAATAACGACGGCGTGTTCCGGGAGCAGCGCAACGAGCACTGCCGTGATGCCTTCGACAGTGACTTCGCCGGTTGGCAGCGCGGGCCGGGCGAGTGACGCAACAGCCGGCGGAGTGTGGCGGGCGTCCAGAGTGTCTGCGAGCGCTTCCAGCGCGCCCTCCAGATCGCTTTCAGCTCCGGCCACCTTGGTAACCGCGCAGTCATCGGGGATCAGCACACTCGGCTTGCCCGGATACGCGAAAAACGATACGGGAGTCTTCGCGCCCACCAGCACGAGTTGACGAACGCCCTTGAGCGCGGCGAGCGCAACATCGACCACGTAGGGCAGACGAGGCGCCGGCACCCTCCCCGCACCGGACTCCATGCGCGCGTTGTTGAATTCCGACATGAGCCGGCAACCGGTTTTCGCGGCGATCCGCCCGGCCAGTTCCAGCGCCCTGCCGCGCACCGCGACGCCACCGAGGAACAGCAATGCCGGCTCACCGCAGGTCAATGCCCTCGCACCGGCGCTGATGGCATCGCCTGCAACCGGCTGTCGCGCAACGGGCGGTTGCACCGTCGCGGGCCCATCGGCATCTCCCCACGCGGCATCCGCCGGCAATATCAGCGTCGCAACGCGGCCCGGCGGCTCGCGCGCCGCCTGAATCGCGAGCGCCCCATCGGCGGCAACCGTCTTCGCACTCAACGCGGTCCTGACCCAGTCCGACATGGGACGCGCCACGCCTTCGATATCGGAAGTCAGCGGTGCATCGTGCTTGATGTGATAGCCGGCATGCTCGCCGACGATGTTGACGACGCCCGAGCGCGCCTTCTTGGCGTTATGCAGGTTCGCGAGGCCGTTGCCCAGCCCCGGCCCGAGATGCAGCAGCGTCGAGGCCGGATTGCCGGTCATGCGGTAATAAACGTCGGCCGCGCCCGTCACCACACCCTCGTAGAGGCACAGCACGCAGCGCATGCCCTCGACGCGGTCGAGCGCGGCGACGAAATGCATTTCGGAAGTGCCGGGGTTGGCGAAGCAGAGGTTCACCCCGCCGGACACCAGCGTGCGGACCAGACTTTCGGCACCGTTCATATCGTTTCCATCAATTGAATTCCGGCTACACGCCAGCGGGTCGCAATTTACAGCATGATCTGGCCGCCGTTGACGTGCAGCGTCTGCCCGGTGATGAAACTGCTGGCGGGACCGCACAGAAAACGCACCGTGGCCGCGATCTCCTCGGGTTCTCCCTTGCGCCCCAGCGGCACCGTGTTGCTCGGGGCCGGACGCACTTTGACTTCTTCGCCGGCAGCCGCGGTATTCATCTGGCCCGGCGAGACGCAGTTCACGCGGATGTTGTGCTGCGCGAGATCCAGCGCCAGCGCGCGCGTCATGCCGACCAGCCCGTGTTTCACCACCGATCCATGCACGCGGTTCTTCGCGCCCGAGAGCGCCATCATGCCGCCGAGCGTGACGATGGCGCCGCCGCCGGCCTTGATCATCGCCGGCACGCACGCCTTGGCAAGGTGGAACGAGCCGTCGAGCGTGATCCCGAGGATGCGCCGCCACTCGTCGAAACCCAACTCGGTAAATGGCGTCTGTTTGCGCACCGAGGCATTGAGCACCAGGATGTCGAGGCGGCCGAAGCGCTTGAGCGCGCCTTCGACCATCGCATTGACGGCTGCCGCATCGGCAACATCGGCGACAAAAGTTTCCGCCTGTCCTCCGGCAGCCACGATCTCGCGCACGACTTTTTCACCTTCTGCGCGCGATACGCGCGAATTGACGGCGATCGCAGCACCCCCGGCGGCGAGCGACAGCGCAATCGAGCGCCCGATGTTGCGGGTGGCGCCGGTAACCAGCGCAACTTTGCCTTTGAATTCGTTACCGGGCTGCAACGCGGCGTCCTGGATCGTCATGGTGTCTCCTGAAGAAAGTGTCGGGTGATGTGAGCGGGCGGAGCGCGCAGTTTACAGCGAACGCTCTGGCGTCACAATTAAGGAACCTCTGCATAAGTCTGTTTGAAAAACGTCGTCATTCCGGCGCAAGCCCGGGTCCAGTGAACGCGCCTCAAACGAATCAACGTCAGACTGGATGCCGGCTTTCGCCAGCATGACGAAATTATGGCTGTTGCGGCGAATATCAACAAACTGTTGAAGCGTATTCGTCCCACTTGTGGAATACTATCAGGCATGAATCCTCGCAGCGATTTCATGACGGGCATCATGCGCCACGCCGCGCGGGTCTGTGCCGCGGCCGTAGCTTGCGTCGCGCCGGCGATCGGCGCCGAGACCGCGCCCAGCGCCACCTCGGCGTACCGCTTGAGTGTCGAGCAGCCCGGCGTCTACCGGCTCAACGGCAAGCTGCCGCAGGCCCCCGCCCCCGAACCCGCACGCGAACCCCCAATCCCCTCGCTCCTGGCGGATCAACCGTTCGCAGCCCAGATCCAGATCGCCGCACGGGAAGCCGCCATCGACCAGGCGCTGGTGCACGCGGTGATTTTCGTCGAATCCCGATACAACCCCGCGGCACGCTCGCCCAAGGGAGCCCTCGGCCTGATGCAGGTGCTGCCGGAAACTGCGGCGCGCTATGGCGTCGCCAATGCGGCTTTTTCGCCCGAGGCCAACCTGCAGGCCGGCACGCGCTACCTGAGCGACCTCATGCAGTTGTTCGACAACCGCCTCGATCTGGTGCTTGCGGCCTACAACGCCGGTGAAAACGCCGTGCTGCGCTACGGCGAGCGCATCCCACCTTACCGCGAAACCCAGCTCTATGTGCCTGCAGTGCTTGCCAAGTACCGCGAGTGGCAGCAACCGCCACCGCAAGCACCTGCACCGGCCGCTATCCCCGCCGGCATCGAATATCTGCCGGGCACCCGCCTCGATCCGAAATCGCTGTCGCGCTAGCTGCGGCCGTAGGTATCCTCGTAGCGGACGATGTCGTCCTCGCCCAGGTACGCGCCGGACTGCACTTCGATCATCTCGAGCGGCACCTTGCCCGGGTTTTCCAGGCGGTGACGGGTGCCGAGCGGGATGTAGGTTGATTCATTTTCGGAGACGAGGAATGTCTCTTCCCCGCGCGTCACCCGCGCCGTGCCGCGCACCACGATCCAGTGTTCGGCGCGGTGATGGTGCATCTGCAGCGAGAGCGCGGCGCCCGGGTTGACCACGATGCGCTTCACCTGGAAGCGGTTGCCGGCATCGATGCTGTCGTAGTAGCCCCACGGCCGATAGATCTTGCGGTGCGCATCGGCTTCCGTGCGGCCCTCGCGCTTGAGCCGCGCCACCACATCCTTGACCTGTTGCATGCGGCTCTTGTGCGCGACCAGCACCGCGTCCGGCGTTTCCACCACCACCACATCGACGAGTCCGACGCACGCCACCAGCCGCGACTGCGAGATCGCGAGCGTGTCGCGCGTATTCACCGCCATCACGTCGCCGCGCAGCACGTTGCCGTCGCCGTCCTTGCCGTCGATCTGCCACAGCGCGTCCCACGCACCCACGTCCGACCAGCCCGCGGCAAACGGAATCACCACGCCATCCCCGACCGGCAGTTTTTCCATCACGGCATAATCGATAGAGTCCGCCGGACACGCCGCAAATGCCTCGCGCCCCACGCGCAGAAAGTCGCGGTCCTGGCTGCGCGCGGCAAAGGCGGCACGGCAGGCGGCCACGATGTCGGCGCGCAGCGCGCCTAGCCAATCGAGCCAGACCGAAGCGCGCATCACGAATATGCCCGCGTTCCACAGATATTCTCCGGACGCGAGGTAACGCTCCGCGGTCGGCGCATCGGGTTTCTCGACGAAAGCGTGGATCAGCCGGCCGCCGCCCGCCCCCGTCAGCGCCGCGCCGGCGCAGATGTAACCGTAACCGGTTTCAGCGCACGTGGGACGGATGCCGAACGTGACAAGCTTGCCTGCCGCTGCATAGGCTGCCGCACTCGCGACCGCCGCGCGGAATGCGTTGACATCACCGATGATGTGATCGGCCGGCATCACCACCAGCACCGGATCGCCGCCGCCCTCGAGCGCGGCAAGTGCTGCGAGCGTCAGGGCCGGTGCGGTGTTGCGGCCCACCGGCTCGAGCACGACCGCAGCCGGCGTCACGCCGACCTGCCGCAACTGCTCGGCGGTGATGAAACGATAGTCCTCGTTGCCGACCACGATCGGTGCCAGCACCTGCGTGCCGGAGGCGGTGAGTGACGCGTCGACGCGGCGCGCCGTCGCCTGCAGCATGGTCTCCTTGCCCGTCAGCGCCAGGAGTTGCTTCGGGTACTGCTCGCGCGACAGCGGCCACAAGCGCGTGCCCGCGCCGCCACACAGGATTACGGGTTGCAGGTTCATCACAGATTCTCCGCGGCCCATTGCTGCCAACGCCAGGTGTCGGCGCACATCGCGTCGATGCCAAGCTGCGCCTGCCAACCGAGCATCGCCAAGGCGAGCGCAGGATCGGCATAGCACTGGGCGATATCTCCCGGCCGGCGCGCGACGATCCTGCAGGGTACCGGCTTGCCGCTGGCCTTGGCAAATGCGCGCACCATCTCCAGCACGCTGTAACCGCGCCCCGTGCCCAGATTCACCGTCATCACGCCGCTTCGCTCGCGCAGCGCGTGCAACGCCGCCAGATGGCCGCGGGCAAGATCGACGACGTGGATGTAATCACGCACGCCGGTACCGTCCGGCGTCGGGTAATCGTTGCCGTAGACCGGCAGTTCCTTGAGCTTTCCAACCGCGACCTGCGCGATGTAGGGCACGAGGTTGTTCGGAATGTCGTTTGGATCTTCGCCGATCAGGCCCGAGACATGCGCGCCGACCGGATTGAAGTAACGCAAGAGCGCGATGCGCCAGCCGGCGTCGGTCGGCGCCAGATCGCGCAGGATCTCCTCGATCATCAGCTTCGAGCGGCCGTACGGATTGCTCGCCGACAGCGGGAAATCCTCGCGGATCGGCACGCTCGCGGGCTCGCCATACACCGTCGCCGACGAGGAAAACACAATCGTCCGTATGCCGGCCTCGGCCGCGCACTCGAACAGCGCCACGCTGCCCGAAACGTTATTGTCGTAATACGCGAGCGGCTTGGCGACCGATTCCCCCACCGCTTTCAGGCCGGCGAAGTGAATCACGGCAGCGAAACGATGCGCGGCGAAAAGCTGCCGCAATGCGGCGCGGTCGCGCACATCGAGCTGCGCGAACCCGGGCCGCCGGCCGGCAATGCGCTCGATGCGGTCGAGCACCGAGGCCTTGCTGTTGCACAGGTTGTCGATGATGAAAACTTCATGGCCCGCCGCCATCAACTCGACGACCGTGTGCGAGCCGATGTAGCCGGTGCCGCCGGTGATGAGGATAGTCTGGGGAACGGTCATGGTGGATCGTGTCTTAGCGGTTTGTTGAAAACAGCGCCGCCAGCGAGGCGTTGATCACCCCGGCCGCCGACGCATCATAATTGTGGCCCGCCACCAGCCGCAGCGAATTGCGCGAAAACTCCTCATACCGGCGCTCATCCGTCAGCAGGTGCTGCGCCGCAGCCGCCCACTCTTCCACCACCGGGTTGCATACAAAAGCGTTCACGCCATCCTGGAGGATTTCTCCAACTGCGCCCGCGAACGGCGTCACAATAACCGGCAACCCTGAAGCACAGGCTTCGTTGGCGACAACTCCCCACGGATCCCATGCCGTGGGGAACAGGAAGATCCGGGCCGATCCGTATAAGCCGGGAAGCTCCGCCTGGGTCGCAAAGCCGTGGAAGGAAACGTCTACCCCCGACGCGCCCGCCGCCCTCGCGCGCAACTGTGGTTCCAGTTCACCGCTGCCGACGAATAACAGGGACACGCGGCGCCCCAGCAATGCCGCAGTCCTTGCGGCTACGTCGATCGCGAACAGCGGCTGCTTCACCGCGGTCAACCGGCCACAAAACAATAGGTCGAAGCTCTTGGGTTGGCTTTGGGCATCCCGAAATCGCTCGTTATCGATACAAAGATGCGACTTGAACAGCCTGGCGTCGCCATAGCCATAGGAACGAAACAGCTCGAGCGAACCGTCACTGGAGCCTATCAAAACGGCGCTGCGTTTGAAAACGATACGGCGTATCCATTTGCGAATGACACCCAGACCGCGCTCCGACGCGAGTGTGCCATCGGTTGCGTAAATGTGCTTGCATCCATGCCACCACGCATAGAGAAAAGCATACAGCTGGGTAGGATTGACGCCGCCGGTAATGACAACGTCGGGGTCGATGGCCTTCAGTTGCCTGAACACGTCGAGATTATTGTGAATATACCGGCCCTTTCGGGTAAGGAAATGCTCACGCAATACAACGGACTTGAATTGAAATGGTTCCAGGTCCCAATAGCGGTCCGGCTCCCGCTCGGCACAATAAATCACCGTGAGGTCGATCCGACCGTCGAGGGCAATGCGGTTGTATACCGGCACGCGGTAGGGCGCAGGAATGTTCGTAACCAGCGCAACCCTGGGCACGGAGCAGAAATGCGTGCCCGTCGAGTTGCGCGGAGCCTGCTGAGTCCCATTGCGGAAACGAATCACAACATCCTCAATCCAAGGTATTTTTCCAGACCACTGCCAACAAAGACGGGCAGTTCGGCAGCCATTCGCGGCGCCATGCTGCGACACTTCTCAATTTTGATACCTGAACTTATACCGCAATGATACCGTGACTGACGCTCTCCCGCACCCCCGTTGCCGGATCTGGTCGCTGCCACTCCGGCAGGGCGACGCCGCTCGATAATCCGGCATCGGCGTCTCTTTCCACAAGCTCGGCGGAACTGAGATAATTAGATCAGAATGATAATTGCCAGGGGACGGTTCAATGAGCGATCCGACGATCATCCATTGGGAAGACAACGACCTTTCCGAGTTCGGCTCGTTACCTCTGCAATACCGTCATAACCTTCATCAGCATCCCTTGTTTTCGCAAGCTGCGCTCGCGCGGCTGATCGAAAATCTGGATCGCGAGGACTATTACGTCAATACGATGGACGTGACCGCGCACAACGTCACAAGCCGGCGGGAGGGCGAGATTCGCGGGTTGTCCGGTCAGGAAGTATTCGAAGCGGTGCAGAACGGACATATCTGGATACTTCTGTTGCAGCCACACAAGAGCGAGCCGGGATACTCCGAGATCCTGCGCCAGATCTACGAAGAAATTTCGGGGAAACTGCCGGGCTTCAAACCGAAATATCAAAACATGACGATACTGATTTCGTCGCCGAAAGTTCAGGTCTATTATCACTGCGACATCCCTGGGCAGACCCTGTGGCAAGTGCGGGGCAACAAGAGCGTATACGTATATCCGAACCGGGAACCATTCCTCAACCAAGCCTGTTTGGAAAGAATCGCACTTGGCGAAGCGCACGAAATTTCCCTGCCCTATGAAGCAAGCTTCGACGCGCACGCGGTTGTATACGACCTGCAGCCGGGCCGGATGCTCCATTGGCCGCTGAATTCGCCTCATCGTATCGTTAACGGCGACTGTGTGAACATCTCGTTCACCACCGAACACTTTACCGGGCCCATTCGGCGCATGTTTCTCGTAAACCACGCGAACGGGATCTTGCGCAACCGGCTTGGTTGCAGCAGCTTGTCGCAGAAAACAGCCGGTTTCGGTTTCTGGGCGAAGGCAGCGCTGACATCGGCTTATCGGCTCACGGGCATCCAGAAGCGGCGCCGCAAGACGTTACGAGTCGACTTCCAGGTTGATCCCAAGGCATTGCGCGGCGTTCGATCGATTCCCGCCTACGAGTTCCGCAGGTGAATGACGCGGCAGGCAGCTTGCGCGACGATGAGGACGGAGCGGCGGTCCCGTTGCGCGTCGAGTTCATCACCAAACTCGGTCAGCTCCCTCTACTCAAGGAGCAGTGGGAAGCTCTGAACCGGCATTTGAGCGACCATGAGGCGCCTTTCTTCCAGTCTCATGGGTGGAACTTTCACGTCGCCAAAGTGCGCCTCGAACGGTCTTCGGAGCGATATCGACTTTGCGTCGCGACGGTTTGGCGCGGCCATCGCATGATCGGAATTTGGCCGCTCTCGGTGCAAAGAAGATGGGGCGTATGGATCGCAAAATCCCTCGATGATCCATTCGGACAATTCGCGGGTGTCCTGTTCGAAAACAAGGCCGATATCGTACCTGGGGTTGCGGCCGTGCTGCGCACTTTGAGAGCGCGCAAATCGGCGGATGCACTGCAGATCGACAGTGTCGTGAATGCGACGTCACTACACGAAGCGCTGATGAGCGCCGGCGCGCGCAACCGCGTATCGAACACCGCGGTCTACGTCGACCTAAGGCAGTGCCGGTCGTTCGATGAATTCATGGGCGCAATCAACAAGAAGACCCGCAAGAACCTGAGGAATCTATGGAACAGACTTCGCAGGGTCGTAGAAATCGAACATGTTATTTCGGACCAGCGGATTCAACTCAGAAATGTTATCGAAGATACATTCGAAGCGCGGCTCGCATGGATACACGAATACGGGAGAACGAGCCCGGCGTTCCGCGATCAGGACTTCCGCCCGATTGTGCGCGGGCTAAGCGGGAGCGGTGCGATTGAGTTGCTGGGATTTTCGTTGGTTTCCAAGGACGGTTTCGTATCATCGCAATGGGGATTCACGTATTTGGGGCGATATTACGCGTACCTGTCCGCTAAGAATTCGCGCTATGACGAATTCAGCCCAGGTCGCCTGCATCTCGGTATGGTCATCGAGGCCTGCAAAGCTCGCGGGATCGAAGTTCTTGAGTTGATGCCGCCGGCGGCCGACTACAAGCTGTCGTGGTCTGATCGGACGAAGCGGCTGGATGTGTTCGTCATGCCGATGAGCGTAAGGGGTTACCTGGTCCTGAATCCATTGGTGGACAAAATAGGTTTCGCGACAAGATCGGTATCCCGGCTAATACCCCAATCGATACGCAGGCCGCTGGTACGACTATTGAACAGGAGTTGAGAGAGCTTTTCTCGTTTCACTGGCGCCTGACGCAAATACCGCGCGGCCGCCTTCCCGGGAGTCCATGATGATGGCCGGACTTTCCGTGCAATTCTCAGTTGGACCGTATCGGATCGTGCGCGAGAACCGTCTCGACCAGCAACGGCGGGCAGTGCAGGTAATTCGTGGCGCGGCGTTTCGCCGCAATATCCCGCGACACGCGCGCCACCTGCTCGACGCTCAAACCGACAACCGGCGCCACGGCCTCCGCGGGAATGCCATGGTTGCAGGCATACAGGCAGAGATCCATCTGATTATAGGGAAGCGAGAAATAGAATTCGTCCTGGGTCTGCGCGAGCGACCACGTATCGGTCGTCGGTGGCCGGGCGCGGATTTCTTCCGGGACTCCCAGAAATTCCGCCAGCTGGTAGACCTGGGTCTTATAGAGGTGCGCGATCGGCTTGAAGTCCGCCGCGCCGTCGCCGTTTTTCACGAAGAACCCCTGATCGTATTCCAGCCGGTTCGGCGTGCCGGCGACCGCGTAGTTCAATCGATCGGCGTGATAGTACTCGATCTGCTTGCGAGTACGCTGCTTCATGTTGGTGGCCGCAACGATCCCGAGATAGATATCAAGTGGCAGGCGCAGCTTCTGCATCCGCCCATCGGGCGATTGCACCACCAGCGAAGTGATGCTATACCCCTCGCCCCCAAGGACGTTCGCGATCGCCACCTTGCAGCCCCAGCCCGGGCCAAACCCGGGAACCAGTTTGCGGATGAAATCATCCCGCCGCGCGTAGCAGCCGGTCGCCGTGAGACCCGGCTCGATGTCTTCGGTCACGCTCCGAACGCCGAGCTTATCTGCCATCAGCCTGCCCAGCCTGAGGCTATCCTTGTCCGAGTCTTTTTCCGGCATGAACACAACCAGGACCTTGTCCGCGCCGAGCGCTCCAACGCAGAGCGCCGCTGTCACGCTCGAATCGATCCCACCGGACAATCCGACGACAACTCCCCGGCGCCTCAGTGTGCGCAGCACCTGGGCGCGAATGGCGTCGCTGATGCGACGGACTTCAGCAGCCGCATCGATCCGCAACACGTCAGCAGAAAATCCCGCCGCCGCGACGGCCGGACGCCGATCGGCGGAATCGGGCGGCGGCGGAACAGGCTTGCTCATTTGGCCGCCTCCAGGGGTTGGGGGTCGATCAGGCGGCGGCTGATCTTGCCGCTGTCAGTCTTGGGAAGAGCATCGCGAAACTCGACGAACTTCGGGATCATGAACTCCTCGAGATGTCTCGCGCAGTGTCGGATGACGTCCTGCTCTTGCATGGCGGCATTGGTTGAGACCACCACCGCTTTGATGGCCATGCCGAGGATAGCATCGGGCACGCCAATTACAGCGGCCTCGCGGATGCCGGCAAGCGCATACAGCACGTTCTCGATTTCCTTCGGACTCACCTTTTCGCCGCGCGTCTTGATGATGTCGTCCTTGCGGGCGACGAAATACAGAAAACCCTCCTCGTCGGCACGAAACAGGTCTCCGGTATGCAACAGCTTTTCCGTTAAAAAAGCAACCCGGCGCAGCGCGCGGCCGGTGGCATCGGGGTCTTCCCAATAACCTTGCATTACGTGCGGACCCCGGATGACCAGCTCGCCGACCGTGCCGGGGGAAACACGCTGGCCCGCGTCGTCAACCACGTAGGCCTCGGTGCCGGGAATGGCAACACCCACCGAGCCCGGCCGCTTCGCCAGCTGCTCCGGAGGCAGATAGGTGCAGCGCTTGCACTCCGTCACCCCGTACATGGAGTACAGCCGGGTCTGTGGAAAAAGCTCCTGCAAGCGCGTGATGTGCGCGGGCGGCAGCGCCGCGGCGGTGTTCGTGATGTAGCGAAGGTGCGGGTAGGCGCCGGGTTTCACGTCTTTCATCTGCAGAAGAATAGCCGCCATTGTCGGCACCAGCGGCAAGCCGGTGACTTTTTCGGCGGCGATCTTGTTGAGGATGGCCTGAGGAAACGCGAACGATTTCTCCAGCACGAGGGTCGCCCCGACCCGCATCGCCATCAGTACCTGGTACAGACCGTAGTCGAAGGAAATCGGAAGGACGTTGAGGATAATGTCGTCGGGCGTATTTTCGAGATACGTGGTGATCGAGGTCGCGGCAGCCACCACATTCTGGTGAGTCATCATTACGCCCTTGGGGACGCCGGTCGACCCCGACGTGTAGATCAGCATGGCCAGATCGGGCTCGAATCCGGCGGCATCGGTCAACGGCCCTGCGCCGGGCCCGGCAAGCGCGTCCTCGAAGCGGACGCCCCCGCGCACGTCGGGTTTGTCCGCCGCGCCGGTCACGACGACGAGTTTTACCGAGAGCGCTCCCGCCATGGCATCGCGTGCAACGGGCAATAGCGGTTCGAGCGTGATCAGCGCCGCAGCCCGGCAGTTCTTCAGCATGTAAGCGAGCTTGTCGGCTTTGGTGGACGGATTGATCGGGCTGAATACTGCGCCCGCCTTCAATACCGCGAAGATACTGACGACCGCCTCCCAGCGATTGTCCATGAAAATGACGACGCGGTCGCCGCGCATCACGCCATGGCGGCCTAGCGCCGCAGCAAGGCGCCCGGATGCGTCATCGATCTCCTTGAATGTGAAACGCTTGTCGCCGGCGACAACCGCGAGCTTTTCCGGAAATCGACGGCTGCTGTCCTGCAGAAATTGCTCTACGCGCATGGCTATGCGGTTTTGCCTTTGATGTAGCCGGCGATTTTGCTGATGGAATCCAGGTTCTCCGGCACGATATCGGCATCATCGACTGCGAGGCCAAACTCGGTCTCGAGGAATGCGACCAGTTCCAGAACGCCGGTAGAGTCGATCACACCGGCGTCGAGTAGTGACTCCGTGTCGCTCAACGCGGCGCGATCCTCGCGGAACAGAAAATTATCCGTGATGAACTGACGGATTTTATGTTCGATATCAGTCTGCACCTCTGCCTCCAGTAGAATATTCAAGCTGCCTTCGATGATACCCGCGGCAAGCCGCCGGCCTGGAAAAATTGTTGCCCGAGAATCTGGGTCGAGAGTATCCCCACAAATGCCATGTTGTCACGAAAACCCACGAACGACCCGGTGCCGCATTTGCGGACGAGTTTTTCAACCGCGCGCGGCTCGAACAGCCCCAGATCGGAAAGCCGGTCGGGGGCGAGCATTTCCGCAGTAATCGCGGGCGCCTGCGGACCGACAAAGGACTGGCTGTCCGGCGCCCGGTAGGGCTGTTTCGGACGGTTCGCGATGGTTGCGGGGAGCAGGCGTCCTGCCGCCTGTCGCAGGATGTGTTTCTCGCGCAGCGTGCGCAGCTTGAGCCGCGGCGCAAGGCGGGCGCCAAACTCTATCACCCGATGGTCGAGAAACGGAAAGCGGCCTTCCACCGAGTGCGCCATCGCGACCCGGTCGCCCTGCGACGACAGAATGTAGCCGGGCAGCAAATACGTGGTCTCGAGATATTGCTCCTGCGACAACGGATGCCAGCGGCTGAATTCGGGAGGCAGCCGCTCGCGCAATTCAGCCAGCGCATCGTAGCCGCGCAGCGTGTCCCGCAACTCTGCGGAAAAAAAATTCTTGGTGCCGGCGGTTGTGCGAAACCTGGGAAGATACGCGAACAGGGGATCTGCCAGGTCGTCGGCTGCGGTGGAAAAGAATGCCTCCAGATATTTCTGTGATTGGTTTTTTAGCGCCGGCAGATAGGGGTAGAGCCGCTGCAGCAACAGCAGCCGCCGGCGGGACCGCGGCTGCGCCGCGCAGAATCGCCGCACCTTCGCTTCCTTGAAGACGTCGTAACCGCCAAAGACCTCGTCGGCGCCCTCGCCGGTCAATACGACCTTGAAGCCACTGGCGTGGACATGGGCGGAGAGCGCGAACAGCGGCGCCGGCGCGGTGCGCAGGATCGGCCGCTCGGTATGGCGGATGACGTCGGGAAACATCCGTCCGATATCGGCTGCCGTGCAGGTGACGGAGGTGTGCTCGGTCGCGAGCGCGCGTACCATTTCGTCCTGAAACGCGCTTTCGTCGAATTCCCCCGACTCGAACTTCACGGAAAAGGTGCGGAGCCGCTCTGGCGCGAGTTTCTTCATCATTGCAGTGATTAGCGATGAATCGAGTCCGCCGCTGAGATAGGCTCCGACCGGCACATCGGAGCGCAGCCGTATCCGCGTGGCATCGAACAACAGCGCACTCAGATCCTCCGCGATTTCGCCCTCCGCGCGACCGTCAAGCGCTTTTTCGTCGCCCGCTTCCGGAAAGGATAATCGCCAGTAGGGGCGCACCTGAGTTCCCTGCGGGCTCGCAATCAGCACATGAGCCGGGGGCAATTCCGAAATATTCCTGAACGGGGTGCGTGACCCCAGCGGAACCCACATCGTGAATATTTGATCGAGGGCGATGGGATCGATCTCGGCGGTAATTCCGGGCGCTTCGAGCAACGCCTTCACTTCCGATGCGAAATAAAGGCGTCCGCCTTGATTCGTGTAGTACAGCGGCCGCACGCCGGCCCGGTCGCGCGCCAGCATGAACAGGTTCCGGCGGCTGTCCCAAATGGCGAACGCGAAATCGCCATTGAACCGCGTGACGCAATCCGCTCCCAT
>Ga0082335_1002829_pt1 | contig 30765 bp, 34 predicted proteins | sample Subgrocontami58m_FD_72375 | JGI IMG/M metagenome (GOLD analysis project Ga0082335, IMG submission 72375) | Subsurface groundwater microbial communities from S. Glens Falls, New York, USA - GMW37 contaminated, 5.8 m (SPADES assembly) (version 2) ...
GCGCCCATGACCATCGTCAACGGGCCGCAGATCAAAGAGATGGGCTTCCACTATGGGGACGCTGTCTTCGTGGCGGGCGCCCGGCCCAACGGGACCATCGGACGCGCGCTGCGGCTCATCCGGTGGAACGTCGGCGGAGCGTACCCGGGCGAGACGGACCGCTCCACGATGGGGCACCCGGGCGAGATCTGCTACTGCATCCCAGAGAACGAAGAAGAGAACCCCTGGGAGCCGCTGCACGTGGAGCAGGGCTTCAAGAAGGAGCAGAACGCCGTCAGCGCCTTCGGCTGCGAGTCGCCGCACCACATCATGACCGGCCCCGGCGACGCTCACTGCATCCTCAACAGCCTGGCGGACTCTATGGCCGTGCTGGGGAACAACAATACACACATCGGCGGGTGGATGCTCGTCGTCATCGGCCCGCGCGCAGCCGCGCACCTGGTCAAGGGCGGGTTCACCTCCAAGAAGCAGGTCAAGGAGTACCTGTTCGAGAAGGCGCGCATCCCCGTGGCGAAGCTGCGGCGAGGCCCCGGAGTCGGCCGCGACAAGGCGACGGACGCCCCCACATGGCTGCGCTGGCCCATTGACCCGGAGGACGACGACGCGCGCGTGCCGGTGGTGCGGCGCCCAGAGGACTTCGTTATCATGGTGACCGGCGGATGGGGCGCCGCCGCCGCCTTCTGCGCCATCTGCCCCGGCTGGGGCTACATGGGCGGGCAGCTCGTGACCCGTCTTGTGACGCCGCCGGGCGGCAAATAACGCGTCCCTTGAATATACCGAGCGATCTACCGTCACACCTGTAAGGAGGGCACTATGAGCATTGGGGCAACGTCCAAGGGAATGGTACTGCTGGATCCTGTGGGCCATGTACCGGAGGAGGCGGCCAAGAAACTGACCACCCGTCTGTCGGACCTCGCCAACAAGAAAGTGGGGTTCGTCTTTGATGGTCATTACATGGCCGAGCACTTCTGGCCGGCCATGGAAGAGGACCTGGTGAAGCGGCTGCACCTGGCGGGCAAGGTCTCGCGCATCAAGCCCAACGTGGGCGCGCCCGCGCCGCAGGCGATGGTGGACGAGGTGGCCGCGCAGGTGGACATCGCCGTCACGGGGATGGCGGCCTGAGGGAGCTGCACCAGCGGCGCCGTGCGCGACGCTGTAGCCATGGAGCGGAAGGGCATCCCGGCGGTGGTGATTGCCCACGACAAGTTTGAGAAGGCGGCGAAGGCCCAGGCGCGCATGCTGGGCATGCCCGACCTGCCCGTGATTGTCGTTCCGCAGCCCCAGTCCTGGACGACAAGGGAAGAAGAGGTCAAGAACGCCGCGGACGCCGTGGTCAGGATTCAGGCGGCGCTGCTGGCGAAGCCCCCTGCTCAGCCGGCCCGCTAGACGTTGCCCGTTTGCGCGTTCCGCGGTCCCGTCGCGGTCTGACGGGCAAAGGCGCGCGTGAGTTGAAAGAAGAGAGGGATAGGCTATGGCCCTGGACCTGAAGGCCGCCCGCCTTGACGTGGGCGACTATTTCGAATGGCTGGAGATGGCCTACGAGAAGCGCTGGACGGACGGCCTGCCCGTCGTCCCGCCGACTCCGGAGCGCGTGCAGGCATTCGTGGACTACGTGGGGCGCAACCCCCTGGACATCGTGGGGGAGATACCGCCCAAGTACGGGATCGCCACCATCGAAAAACTGGCCGTGAACGCGGTGATGGGCGGGTGCCGCCCTGAGTATTTCCCCGTTGTCATCGCCGCCATCGAGGCTATGCTGGAGCCGCCGTTCAACCTGAACGGCGTGCAGACCACTACGCATAACAACGAGCCGCTCGCCATCATCAGCGGGCCTGTCGTCAAGCAGATAGGACTGAATGCGCATACCCGCGCCTTCGGCTCCGGCTATCGCGCCAACGGGACCATCGGGCGGGCCATCAGGCTGGTCCAGTGGAACTTGGGCGGCAGCTATCCCGAGGAGCCGGACAAGTCCTGCTTCTCGCATCCGGGCCAGTGGTGCTACGTCCTGGCGGAGAACCAGGATGCCAACCCGTGGGAGCCGATTCATGTCACGCGCGGCTTCCCCGCGGAGTCGAGCTGCGTCACCGTCTTCGGCGCGGAGGCGCCGCACAGCGTGTTCAGCTACGGCACCGCCGTGCAGGTGCTCAACGGCATTGCGGGCGCCATGGGCACGCCCGCGAACAACAACGTGCAACTCATGGGAGAGGTGCTCGTCGTCTTCAACCCGTTCAACGCGGCGACGGTGGCGGACGAAGGCTGGAGCAAGCGCGACGCGCAGGTCTATCTTTGGCAGCACGGGCGCGTGCCAAAGCGCGTTCTTGAGAAAAGCTCGTTCCATCCGGACTACGCCGAGCATCACTGGCCCAAGTGGCTGAGCCGGGATGACCCGGACGAGATGATCCCGCTGACGGAGCGGCCGGAGGACATCCACGTGGTCGTGTCCGGCGGAGACAAGAAGTTCTGCATGGTCTGCCCGGGCTGGGGCATGATAGGCGGCCTGGCGGTGACCAAGGAAATAAAGCTGCCGCTCAAGAAGTAGGCCGCGCGTCTTGTGCGTGGGCCTGGCGGACTTGCAAAGACGGACACAAGGAGGGGGCAATGGCGACAGGAATAGCTCAGATGAAAGTGCTTGACCCGGTAGGCGTCACCCGCGCCGAGTTGGAGAAGCGCACCGTGACGCGCCGGCTGGACGACCTGCGGGGCAAGACCATCGGTTTCATAGACGATGGCTTTTCCGGGGCTGACTATTTCATGAAGGGCGTAAAGTCCCTCATCGAGCAGCGCTTCCCGGGCGTCAAGACCCAGTACTGGACCAAGCCTCTCATGTCCAGGCCCGCGCCGCCGAAGCTCATCGAGGAGGCCGCGGCCGCGTGTGACGCGGTGGTGGTCGGCATCTGCGCCTGAGGGTCATGCACGTCGGGCAGTGTGCACGACACGGTGGCGCTGGAGAAGAAGGGCATCCCCGCGGTGGCCGTCGCCTACACCACGTTCGACGGCGCGGCCCGCACGCAGTGCAGGCTGATGGGCCTGCCGGACATGAAGCTCGCCGTCATTCCCTTCCCCACGCCCGTTGACCCGGAGGCGGTGAAGAAGGAGCGCGTGGACAAGCTTTTCGAGATGGTGGTCAAGCACCTGACGGTGGACACCGCTCCCAAGATGCCCGCGCGGTAAACCGACGCCGAATCCCAGACCGGACAGCAAAAAGTCCCTGGCCGCAGCCAGGGACTTTTTCTTTCTGAGCCAACTCGTTGACGAAAGCCTATTGTGTTCCTTTGAGACGCGGGTCCAGAACGTCGCGCAGGGCATCGCCCAGCATGCTGAACCCGAAGACGGTCAGGCTGAGGGCTATGCCCGGGAACAGAGCTATCCAGGGGGCCTGCTCCATCATCTCGCGGCCCTTGCCGCTGATCATTCGGCCCCAGGATGGATCCGGCGGCGGCACGCCGAACCCCAGGAAGCTCAGCGAGGACTCGGCCAGAATGGCCTGCGCCCACGTAAGGCTGCCGATGACTATAAGGGGGGCGAATGTGTTGGGCAGGAGATGGACCACCATGATGCGCAGGCCGGAGCCGCCGATGGCCCGCGCCGCTTCAATATAGGGGTTCTCCTTCAGGCTGAGGACCGCCGCCCGCACGACGCGCGAGTTCTTGACTCCCAGCACAAAGCCCAGGGCAATGAACAGGTTCTCCATACTGCTGCCAAACATCATCATGAGCGTCAGCATCAGGATAAGGAACGGGAACGCCATGATGGCGTCAACGATGCGCTGCACAAGGGAGTCGAACGTGCCGCCCATGTAGCCGCTCAAAATGCCCACGACGGAGGCGATGAGGGTGTTGATGACGACGGTCCCCAGGGCCACGTACAGCGAGACGCGCGCGCCAAAAAGCACGCGGCTGAGCACGTCCCTTCCCTGCTCGTCGGCCCCAAGCGGGTGCATGGTGTCGGGCGGCAGCAGACGCCAGTCGGCGCGCACCTGGATGGGGTCGTAGGGGGTCAGGAGAGGCGCCAGGATGGCGATGAGGATAAGGAAGATGACGATGATTCCCCCAATGGCGCCGAGTGGCTTGTTGCGGAGGAAAGATATGGTCCACCGCCACACGCGCACCGCCGGCGGCGGCACGGGGCGTGCGACTGTCAGGGTGCCCTGGGGCGCTATGCTGCCGTGTTCCATGCTCGTTCCCTACTTGTAACGGATGCGCGGGTCAAAGTAGGCCAGCGACATGTCCACCGCGAGGTTGATGCCCACGGTGAACGTGGCCAGCAGCAGGTTCACCGCCTGCACTGCCGGATAGTCCCGCGCGAGGATGACCGTGTAGATGTAGTGCCCCAGGCCGGGCAGCGCGAAGATGGGCTCCACGACGACGGCGCGTCCCACGAGAGATGCCAGCTCGATGCCCAGGATTGTCACGACGGGGATGAGGCTGTTCTTCATTGCGTGGCGCACAAGGATAGTCCGCTCCCGCAGTCCTTTGGACCATGCGGTGCGGATGTAGTCCTGGCGCAGCACTTCCAGCAGGCTGGTGCGCATCATGCGCATGACAATGGCGCCTGTATAGAGGCCCAGGATAATCGCCGGGAAGATGAACTGCTGGAAGTTTTCCCAAGGCGCATCGAAGAAGCTTTCGTAACGGAGGGGAGGGATCCACCCAAAGGCGATTGTGAATGCAAAGATAGCCACGGTGGCGAGCCAGAAGGAGGGGATGGCGAGCCCGCCGATGGCGATGCTGCGCGTCAGATAGTCCGCCCACGAGTCTTGGCGGATGGCGGAAATGGTCCCGATGGGCACGCCGATGAGCAGGGCCACGACGAGGCTCAGGAGCACGAGCTCAACGGTGACGGGTATGCGCTGCTCCAGGTCTTTAATCACGGGACGGTTGCTGGACAGAGACCTGCCCAGGTCGCCCTGTGCAACGTTGCCGAACCAGACGAAGTACTGCGCATAGACCGGCTGGTCCAACCCCAGGCGGTGCAGCTCCGTCTGTATCTCCTGCGGACTTGCGCCCGCATCCCCGACGAGGATGGAGACCACGCTGCCCGGCAGGAAGCGGACGAACGAGAAAACCAGGATGGAGATGAGGATAATGGTGGGTATCAGGAGCAGCAAACGCCGGATCAAGTACTGTCGCATAGGGCTACAGACTCACACACATGTTCTGGGAAAGTTCCCGGCGCGTGTCCATGCCGTTCCCGTTACCTGTTGAGCCACACGGACGCGATGTCACCCCACCGGCGGTAAACGCTGGGCTGCACCACCACCCAGGGCTGGTTCGGAAGATAGGTATCACGGGTATGGAGCCACATCTGCGGGTACAGGCTCCACACCTTCTCCTGGACTTGCATTATCAGTTGTTTGCGCTTGGCTATATCAAGCTCCTGCCGCTGTGCGTCCAGGAGCTTGTCCAGTTCCGGATCGCTGAGTTTCTGAAAGTTGCGGCCTGCTCCCGTGTGGTGCCGCGTGTAAAGCTGGGCGTCCGGCTCGAGTGGCGTCGTATAGCCTCGCGCGCGCAACAGGAAATCGCCTGAGGCGTCAGAATCGAACCACTGCGTCCGCTCCATCAGCTTGATGGTGGCGATGTCAATATAGACCTTTCGGAGCTCGGACTTGGCTATCTCCGTCGGCGTCAGATTGATGTACGCGAAGACCTGAGTGCCCTCCGCCTCCACGACGAGCGGCTTGTCCGGGCCGTACCCGGCCTCGCGCATCAGTCGCTGCGCCTCGGCGATGTCCTTCTGCCCGTCGGGTGTGTCCTTGGGCCGGTAGCCCTCGCGCTTCAGAAGTTCTTCCTCCGTCCACGTCCAGCCAGGGAAGAGCCGGGGCGACATCGGCCCACTTATGTGGCCGCCGCCGCCCACGTTCACCTTGAGCATCTCCTGCCGGTCCAGTGCCAGGAACATCGCCTTGCGGATGCGAATGTCGTCGAAGGGCTTGCGGTTCACGTTGGGGACAATGGCGAGCGGGTACGGGTCCGGCGCGGCGATGAACTTGATAGTCGGATTCGTCCGCTCCAGGTCGCGCTTGGCAACGACGTCAAAGGCGGCGGCGTAGCTGATGATGGAGTCCACTTTGCTGGTGCGGAACGCGGCAACCATTGTGGCGGAGTCCGGCACGATGAACATCTGCACGCCGTTCAGGTACGGCTTGCCCACGTCCCAGTAGTCAGGGTTGCGCACCGCTTCCGCGCCCACGTCGCGCGTGTAGGACTTGATCATGAAGGGGCCGGTGGAGCGCGCGTTGGTCAGCGTCTTGTACGCGTCCTCGCCGCCCAGCTTCTCTTCCACCTCCGGCGCCAGCATGAGCTGGATTGCTCCTGGCCCGCCTCTAAGATAGGTCAGAATGGGCGCGAAGGGGAACTTGGTCTTGACCTGAACGGTATATTTGTCCAGCGCCGTGAACGTGTCCACCGGCTCGAAGTTGCTCTTCCAGAGGTACTGCGCGCCCGGGCGCCTGATGCGGTTCAGGTTCCAGACGATGTCCTGCGCCGTAAGTTCACGGCCATTGACGGGCGGGAGGTTGTGGAACTTAACGCCCTTGCGTATGGTGAGCACCAGCGTCTTCGGGTCCTTGAACTCCCACTTTTCCGCCAACTCTGGAATGGGGGAGCCGTCGTCTATATTGAAGTTGACAAGGTAGCTGCCCAAGTAGTCCCAGAACCCTGTCGTCCCGGGGGAACGGTGTGGGTCGCTGTGCGCTTCCTCCGACGGCGCCACCATTTTGAGGATGCCGCCGCGCTTGATCTGGGCGGCTGGCGCGGGCGTCGGAGCGGCAGGGCGCGCGGTGGGTGTCGGTGCCGCCGGCGCGCCCGTAGCGGGGGTCGCCGCTGGCCGGGCCTGGGTGGGCGCGGCCGCCGGAGCGGTGGGCGCTGGCGCTGGGGATGTAGGCACCGGCGCTGGAGATGGCGGGGCGACGGGAGCGCAGCTCGCGGCGATGAGAGAGAGCAGAGCGATCCCATGCATGTAGTGCGTCCAGGGGTGGCGAAGAATGTTCTTGCAAGCCATACAGGCCTCCCCATGCATGCGAACAGACACAACAGCCTGCCCCACGAGGTGGCAGCGTAGGGACAGTCTAGGGGTCGCGAAAGCCATTGTCAATCCCTGGGACGGGAGTCACGCCGTGACTTCGTCGCCCTTGACATGGGCACTCCCGCAGGGTAGATTTGTGACGATTTCCCCACACACTTGCAACTCCAGGAGGTATCGTGATGAAGTCCCAGCCGACTGTTGAAATCAGCAACTGGGGCCGCTGGGGCCCGAGTGACGAGCGGGGCACTCTGAACTGGATTACGCCCGAGGTCATCGCCAAGGCGGCCCGACTGGTGAAGAAGGGCAAGGTGTACAACCTTTCGGTGGAGATTCACAAGGACACGCCCTGCGCTCCTCACAAGAACACCCCCTGGAAGCAGGGCCTCGTCAGGGAGGACCACAGCGTCACGGACCGCGTGGTCTTTCAGGACGCCCTTCTGTTGAACACCCACGGGGCCACTCACATGGACCCCCTGTGCCATGTCACGTACGGGCGGAAGATGTACAACGGATTCCCCATCGAGGGCAACGTGAGCGAGGCCGGCGCGCTCAAGTGCGGCATTGACAAGGTGGGAAGCATCGTCGGTCGGGGCGTGCTGCTGGACATGGCCCGTTTCAAGGGAGGGGATGGTGTGCCCCTGGGGTACCCCATCACGCCCTCTGATCTGGACGGGTGCGCGCGCTCTCAGGGCGTGGAGATAGGCCAGGGCGACATTGTGCTGCTGCACACCGGTTATCTCCGCAAGTTCGAGAAAGACCGCTCGCTGTACCCCACGGCTCCGGGCTTGGGCAGAGCGTCCATCCCATGGCTCGCGGAAAAGCGGCTGACCGCCGTGGGCGCGGACACCGTCGGCGTCGAGGTGAAGCCACCGGAGGACCCCGCTCGGGCGCTGGTCGTACACGAGCATTTCATCCGCGACCTGGGCGGCTACCTGCTTGAGTTGATGGACCTGGAGGAACTGGCGCGGGACAAAGTGTACGAGTTCCTGTTCATCGCTGCCCCCCTGCGTGTACGAAACGGAATGGGCGGGCTCATATGCCCGCTGGCGATTGCATAGGACCACAGTCTGCCACAGGAGGACCAGTATGCATCTGGGCTTAAGTAGGAAACTCGGAGTCTCCATCCTCGCGCTTGGCATGGCCGTGAGCGCCTGCGCCCCGGCTGCCGCGCCCGCTCCGGCGGCGCCTGTCGCGCCATCGAAGCCCGCACCTGCCGCACCCGCGGCTCCCGCCGCGCCCGCGGCGCCGCAGGCCCGCGCCACGCCGACTCCGGCGCCCGTCGTCATCCCAACTTCGACACCGCTGCCACGGGCCCAGCAGGAAGGGCCGCGCCGTGGCGGCATCTTGCTTTCCTCGAACTCAGGCGACCCCGGCCACCTGGACCCGCACCAGCGCCGCGGCATTGTGCTGCACTCCCTCACCAACGTTATCTACTCGCAGCTCGTGAAGTGGGACCCGGCCAAGCCCCAAACGGTCATGGCCGACCTGGCGGAGCGCTGGGAGACCAGCCAGGACGGGATGACGTACACGTTCTACCTGCGCAAGGACGTCAAATGGCAGGACGGCAAGCCGTTCACCTCCGCGGACGTTGTGTGGAGCCTCAACAGGCTCCGCGATACTACGTCGCCGTTCGCCGTGATGCTCAACGCCGTGGACAAGGTGGAGGCGGTTGACGCGTCCACCTTGCGCATCAAGACCAAGTTCGTCACCGGCTCCATGCTTTACAACCTGGCGACGGGCTGGATTGTCATCGGGCCGAAGCACATCGGCGATGCGAAGGGCAACCTGCGCACCACCACCATCGGCACCGGGCCGTTCAAGTTCAAGAGCTACACGCCCAACGTGGTGTTCGAGGCGGTGCGCAATCCTGACTACTATGTGAAGGGATTCCCTTACCTGGACAGCATCCGCACATTCGTCATCTCGGACGCCAACACGCGCCTGGCGGCGTTCCGCACGGGCCAAGTCAAGTGGATTGACGCCAGCGTGCCCCTTAACCCGAAGGACGCGGAGACAATCCGCAAGGCTATGCCCGGCGCGGTGGTGTACGAAATAGACCGACTGAAGGGCAACGTCTTCTTCATGAACGCGAACCAGAAGCCGTGGGACGATATTCGCGTCCGCCGCGCGGTGTGGCTCGCGTTCGACCGGCAGGGAGCCATTCAGGTGCTCGGCGCGGGCGTCGGCACGCTGCGCCTGGCCATGCTGACCGGCGACTGGGCGATGCCCTCCAGCGAGGTCGCCAAGCTTCCGGGCTTCCGCCAGCCCAAGGACGCGGACCGGGCGGAGGCCAAGAAGCTGCTGGCCGAGGCGGGCTACGCCAACGGCTTCGAGACCGTCATCCTGACGCGCTCGGATGATCCCGCGTACGTCCGCATGGCCGAGTTCTCCGCGAACCAGCTTGGCACCATTGGCATACGCGCCCGCATAGACCCGCAGACGAGCGCAATCTACCTTGACCGTAAGGACAGGCTGCAATACGACTCCATGGCCATTACGCCCGTGCTGGACAACTTTGATCCGGACGGCGGCTCACGCTACTTCCGCTCGCCGAACGAGTCCGGGTTCAAGGACCCGGATATGGACCGCATATTTGACCTGCAGGCGCAGACGCTGGACACCGCCAAGCGCCGCGATCTGACCCTGCAATTGGAAAAGCGCGTCATGGACCAGGCATGGTACGTCACCACGCACTGGGACACGAACTACATGTTCGGCTGGCCGGAGGTGCGGAACGCCACGCCGAGCTTCCTCGGCTCCAACAGCAACGCGCGTCTGCCCGAGTATATCTGGCTCGCTCAGTAATCCGCTAATGCGGAGGGGCGGCGTCCGCGCCGCCCCTCCGCCGTGCAACAATGCGTCAGTACGTCCTTCGCCGCCTTGTCATGTTCCTGCCCGTGCTCTTCGGGGTGTCGGTCCTTATCTTCGTGCTGATGCGCGTCATTCCGGGAGACGTGGCGCGTCTGCTCCTCTCCGGCGGCGGAGAGGGCGGCGTGGCGAGCGAGCAGGCGGTCGCCAAGGTGCGGCAGGAGTTGGGCTTGGACAAGCCGCTGCACGTGCAGTACGTGAACTGGATAGTGAGCATCGCCCGGCTGGAGGGCGGCCACTCCTACTTCAGCGGCAGGCCGGTGTTCCAGGAGATAGCGCAGCGACTGCCCCTGACCGTCGAACTCGCGGCGTTCACCATCGTCGTCGCGGTGCTCATCGCGGTGCCGCTGGGGGCGCTGGCCGCGGTGCGGCAGGACACGTGGCTGGACTACGTGCTGCGCGTCGTCAGCATCGGCGGGCTGGCGATGCCGACGTTCTGGACGGCGACGCTCATCATCCTCGGCCTGGCGGTCATCTTCGGCGCGCTCCCGCCGCTGGGCGTCACCAGCAACCTGTTCGACGACCCGCTGAGGACTCTGCAGCAGCTTGTCTGGCCCGCGCTCGCCCTCGGTTACTACGACGCGGCGATGATCAGCCGGATGACGCGGTCGCAGATGCTGGAGGTGCTGCGGCAGGACTACGTGCGTACCGCGTGGGCGAAGGGCCTCCGCGAGCGCATGGTCATTCTGCGCCACGCGTTGCGGAACGCCGTTCTTCCCGTCATCACCATCATCGGTCTGCAGTTCGCGTATCTGCTGGGCGGGACGGTCATCATGGAGAAGATATTCTTCCTGCCCGGCATGGGCAGCGCGCTGGTGGACTCCATCATCCGGCGCGACTACCCCGTGATCGAGAACATCGTCGTGCTGTTCGCGTTCATGGTGCTGGCGGTGAACCTGGTCATTGACGTCCTGTATGCGTGGCTTGACCCGCGCATCCGCTACGCCTAGCGCTATGAGCAACGTATTGCGCCCCGCGGAAGCCATGACCGTTCCCGTCGTGCCCGCGCGGCGCGGCCCGAATGTCCTGAGCGCCATCGTGAGCATGGCGCTCAGCAAGCCTCTGGGCGCGTTCGGCGCGGTGGTGATTCTGCTCGTGCTTTTCGTGGCCCTCGCGGCGCCGCTTCTCGCGCCCTACGACCCGTTGGCGATGAACTTCGACGCGCCGTTCGCGCCGCCGAGCGGTCGCTTCGTGCTGGGCGCGGACGAGTTCGGGCGGGACGTGCTCAGCCGCATCATCTGGGGGTCGCGCATTTCGGTGTACGTGGGTGTGGTCTCCGTGGTGCTGGGGCAGGCCATCGGCGGCACGCTGGGTCTGGTGAGCGGCTTTCTGGGCGGCAAGGTGGACGTGCTCATCCAGCGCATCGTGGACATGCTGATGTCGTTCCCCATGCTTGTCCTGGCGCTCTCCATCGTCGCGGCGCTGGGGCCATCGCCCATCAACGTGGTGCTGGCTATCTCCATCGTTCAGGTCCCGCGCTCCTCGCGCATCATCCGTTCCGCGGCGCTGCTGGTCAAGGAGATGCAGTACGTGGAGGCGGGACGGGCCATCGGCGCGACGGGCGCGCGCATTCTGTGGCGCCACGTCTTGCCCAACTGCCTCGCGCCGTTCATCGTTATCGCCAGCACCACCATGGGCCTGGCGATTCTCACCGAGGCGTCGCTGAGCTTTCTGGGCGTCGGGACGCCGCCGCCGAACCCGTCCTGGGGCGCGATGCTGTCCGGCACGGGGCGCTCGTATGTGGAGATAGCGCCCTGGCTGGCGATTTTCCCCGGTCTGGCCTTGACCCTGACCGTGTTTGGCTTTAACCTACTTGGCGACGCCCTTCGCGACGTTCTCGACCCGCGGCTGCGCAAGTAAGCGGCGCGGGCGCGCTGACCCAGGATAGAGAGGAGCATGCAATGGCGCTGAGAGACAGCTACAAGTTCCAGTACCAGACCGACCAGACGCTGAACAAGGACTATACGAAGAACCCGCCGCAGGTCGTCCTGTACGACAAGGTCACGCCGAAGATCGCGCGCATCACCCTGAACCGTCCGGAGAAGCGCAACGCGTTCAACGACCGCATGTTCTGGGACGTGCTGTCCAGCTTCCACCGCGCCTACGACGACCCGGAGGTGCGGGTCGTCGTCATACGCGGCAACGGCCCCGTCTTCAGCTCCGGCCACGACCTGTCCGGCCCCAAGGACGAAAAGGGCCAGCCGGAGGAGACGCCGCCCATTCCGCCGGACATCAAGCCGGTCATGCGTGACTACTTCAACGTGGAGCGGCGGCGCTGCGGCAAGCATGAGGACGTGTTCAACTTTCCGAAGGTGACCATCGCGCAGGTCCACGGCACGTGCATGGGCGCGGGCGAGCACATCGCCTGGTCGTGCGACCTGACGGTGGCGGCGGAGGACGCCCAGTTCGGGCAGGTGGGCTTCGGCAGGTTCCCCGGCGGCGCCGGACGCTGGATGGGCCCGTGGCCGCTCGGCTCGAACGTCTCCCGGTGCGGCACGGTGCTCGACCAAGTATCGGGCAAGGCTGCGTACGACGCCGGACTCATCACGCTGGCCGTCCCAAAGGAGAGGCTGGAGCAGGAGACCCTGCGCCTGGCCTGCGGGGTCGCGGAGCTGCCGCCGGACGCTTTGACCCTCGCCAAGGAGATGTGGAGCGGTATCAACGAAATTCAGGGCATGGGCAAGGCCTGGCGCTCTCACTACGGGTGGCACATGTGCCTTCAGTTCGTGCGCTTCCCGCCGGGCGAAACCAACTTCTACAAGTTGCGCCGCGACAAGGGCCTCAAGGGCTACTTTGAGCAGCGGCGCACCGCGGCCACGCCCAAGGTCTAGCCGGAGTGGGGAAGGGGTGGCGGTGAGCACGACGGCGTCCACGCGGTTGGCGGCATCCCAGGGTGCGGCGGCGACGCGCGCGCCGGGCGCGGACGGCATGGCGCTCTATCTTCACGTCCCGTTCTGCGCGACCAAGTGCCGCTACTGCGACTTCAATGCCTACGCCCGCATGGAGCGGCTCATTCCGGAGTTCGTCCAGGCCCTGCTCCGGGAAATGGATGCTTGGGGAGCGCTTCTGGGGCCAGTCCGCGTCCCCACCATCTTTTTCGGAGGCGGCACTCCCTCGCTGTTGCCGCCCGGCGACGTGGCCCGCATTCTGGACGCGGCGGGCCGCGTCTTTCGCGTGGACACTGACGCCGAGGTCACGCTGGAGGCCAATCCGGACGACCTGACCGAGGCCAGACTGCGTCAACACCGCGAGCGCGGGGTCAACCGGCTCAGCATGGGCGTCCAGAGCTTTGACGACGGCCTTCTCCGGTCGCTCGACCGGCGCCACACCGCGGACGAGGCGGCGGATGCGTACCGCATGGCGCGCGCCGCGGGATTCGAGAACGTCAACCTGGACCTGATATACGGCCTGTGCGGCCATACGCTCGCCCAGTGGGAGGCGACGCTGGAGCGCGCGGTGTCCCTGCGTCCGGAGCACCTTTCGCTGTACGCTCTGACCGTCGAGGAGGGCACGCCGCTGTGGGACGACGTGCGCCGTGGCCGCAGGCCCGCGCCGGACCCGGACCTGGCGGCGGATATGTATGTCATGGCGGAGGACCGCCTGGCCGCCGCGGGCTACCGGCACTACGAAATCTCCAACTGGGCGCTGCCGGGCCATGCCTGTCGCCACAACCTGGTGTACTGGCGCAACCAGCCCTACCTGGGACTGGGGCCGGGCGCACACTCCCGTCTGGGCGCGTATCGCTTCCATGATGTGCTCTCGCCCGCGCAGTACGTGCGCCGCGCGGCGGAGCTTCCGGTGGTCGCGGGCCAGCAGCCGTTGACCCGCGATGTCCTGCGCGGCCTCCCGACCATCGCCGGCGTGGACGAGATAAGCTCGGCCATGGACGCGGCGGACACCCTCATCCTGGGCCTGCGCCTGGACGAGGGCGTTGACGTGGCCGACGTGGCGCGGCGTTTTCCAAGTGCGCCGGTTGGCCGATGGGACAGCGCCATCTCCGAGATGCGCGCGGCGGGCCTGCTGGAGCGCGAAGGCGGCGTGCTGCGGCTGACCCGTCGCGGACGACTGCTGGGCAACGAGGTCTTCCTGCGCCTGCTTCCCGGCTAGCATTCTGAGTCAGACATCCTTTGAACAACGAGAGCGCCTTGCTGCGCGGAGTTCACGTCCTTGCTTGCAACAGATACCTCACCCCTGACCCCTCTCCTGCAGGAGAGGGGTTGAAGAAAAGGTCTGGGGACACCCCAGACCCCGGCGGAGGCAAGCCCCTGCACTCCCGCGAACTTATGCCGCGCGTTTTCAGAACGTAGTTTTTCGGCCTTGTCCGTGCCCATTGCCCCTGCTTCCAGCCCTCGGCTATACTCGATGCAGGTGAATCATGTACGTCGTCGGCACCGCCGGGCACGTTGACCACGGCAAGTCCACCCTTGTCAAAGCCCTGACCGGCATTGACCCCGACCGTCTCCGCGAGGAGAAGGAGCGGGAAATGACTATTGACCTGGGCTTCGCGTGGCTGCGCCTGCCGAGCGGGGCCGAGGTCAGCATCGTTGACGTGCCGGGCCACGAGCGGTTCGTCAAGAACATGCTCGCGGGCATCGGCGGCATTGACCTCGCGCTGCTCATCGTCGCCGCCGACGAGGGCGTGATGCCACAGACGCGCGAGCACCTGGCCATCCTGGACCTCCTGCGCGTGAAGCGGGGCATTGTCGTCATCACCAAAAAGGACCTGGTGGACCAGGAGTGGCTGACCCTGGTCATGTCCGACGTACGGGAGACGCTCAAGGGCACGGCGCTGGAAAGCGCGCAGATGGTCGCCGTGTCCTCCGTGACCGGCGAGGGCATTAAGGAGCTTATTCAACTCATCGAGACGGAGCTTAAGTCCACGCCGCGTCGGCCCGACACGGGGCGGCCACGGCTGCCCATTGACCGGGTGTTCAGCGTGGCGGGCTTCGGCACCGTGGTCACGGGCACGCTCATAGACGGACGCCTGACCGTGGGCCAGGAGCTTGAGGTCCTGCCGAAGGGGCTGAAGGTGCGCGTTCGCGGGCTGCAGGCGCACAAAAAGAAGGTGGACGAAATGTCGCCGGGCACGCGCACGGCGGTCAACCTCACGGGCGTGGACGCCAACGAACTTGCCCGCGGCGACGTGCTCACCACGCCGGGCTGGCTGCGCCCGACGGAGGCGTCGGACGTCAAGCTGCGCGTCCTGCCAGGCGCTCCCATGTCCGTGACGCATAACGCCTCGGTCATCCTGTACATCGGCACGTCGGAGGTGCCCGCCCGCGTCCGTCTTCTGGACGCGGACGAGCTGAAACCCGGCGAGACCTCATGGGCGCAGGTGCACACGGAGAAGCCTATTGTCGCGGTCAAGGGCGACTATTTCATCATCCGCAATTCGGCGGGCACCCTGGGCGGCGGCGAAATCGTTGACCCGTACGGGCGGCGTCACCGGCGGCGACAGCAGAGTGTCCTGGAGCGGCTCTCCGTGATGGAGCGAGGCTCGCCGGAGGAGGTCGTGCTGAAGGCGCTGGAGGCGTCGGAAGGCTCCGAGTGCCGCGTCCTGGCCAGCCGCGCGAACATGGCGTGGGCCGACGTGCAGGGCGTCCTGCAGTCGCTGGCCGACGGCAAGCGGGTCGTCGCGCTGGCGGAGCGCGTCGGCCAGAACACGCTGGTTTACTCGTCGCCGGGCTGGAAGTCCCTGCAGGATAAAGTGCGGCAGGTGCTGGAGCAGTACCATCGGCAATACCCGCTGCGCAAGGGCGCGTCCAAGGAGGAACTGCGCAGCCGCCTGAACGCGAGCGCACCCGCCTTCGTCTCCATCCTGCGGCGCATGCAGGCCGAGGGCGTGCTTGTGGAGGAGGGCGCCACCGCGCGCCTGCCCGCGCATCAGGTGCGGCTCGCGCCGGAGCAGCAGGCCGCCGCCGAGCGCTATTTGCGCGCCCTGACGGAGAAGCCGTACTCGCCGCCCGGCGACGTGACCGTTGACCCGGATCTGCTGAACGTGCTGATTGACCAGCAAAAGGTCGTCCGGTGCACGGAGGACGTCGTCTTCGCGGCGTCCGCCTACGACGACATGACGCGTCAGGTGACGGAGCGCATCAAGCAGCAGGGGAAGATCACGGTGGCCGAGATGCGGGACATGTTCAGCACAAGCCGCAAGTACGCGCTGGCGCTGGCCGAGTACCTGGACCAGCAACACGTCACCCGCCGCGTGGGGGACGAGCGCGTGCTCCGCTAGTTGCTAGGCGGGAGAGTCGCCCCGGCGCTGCTCGGCGGCGGCCTCCGCCCTGTGCGTCTCAATATAGTCCAGGCTTTTCCGGTACTGCTCCTCGGTGATGATCCCCTCGGCCATGTAGAAGTTGAGCATAACCTTGAGGCTGAGGAGTCGCAGGACGCCGTACCCGTGGAGCTTCAGTCGCTCGATTCCTCCCTGGTCGCGGTCCACCAGCACCACGGCGTTACGGACTTCAAGGCCGACGGACTCTAGCGCCTTGGCCGTTTCCAGCAGGCTCCCGCCTGTGGTCATCAGGTCGTCCACCACCAGGACGCGCTGGCCCTTCTGGAACAGCCCTTCTATGTGTGTCGTCCCGTTCTTGGGGTGGTCCGGACGGACGTAAATCATGGGGACGTGCGCGTGAAGGGACAGCGCGGTCGCCAGGTGCAGCCCTCCGACCGGAACGCCCGCGACGATCTGGAACTCCGCGCACTCCGGGCGGGCCATGAGCTGCTTGGCCTTGACGTCGTCCGCCATGATGCGGGCGACTCGCCGGAGAACGTTCGGCCTGCTGATGAGTACGCGGGGATTGATGTACACGGGCGAGTGGCGAGTCGTACGGCCCAGGGAGAAGTCGCCGAACTGCACGCCCCCCAGATCGAAGAGCTCCTTGGCGATCCAGAGGTTGCCTGGTGGAAGAGACCCACGGGAGGGCATGACGTTCCCCCTGATGCGAAAATCGCTGTGGCTCGTGTTATTCTAGCAAATGCGTGGAAAGCCCAGCAAGGCTTTGCGCGGCCATGAGATTTCGCAAGGCTCTGGTTGCGGGGGCTTCATCCGTGCTGGTACAATCGGGCCTGCGTCCGCACGGGCAGGCATCTGGTGTAAGGAGGGAGGGTCATGCCGATGGATATCGTCGTAAGCGACGTGAATATCCCGGGGGAAGGCGGCAGGACCATGGCGGCCCACGTGGCGCGTCCCAGGGCGCCCGGGAAATATCCCGTGGTCATGGTCATCATCGAGGCCTTTGGTTTGAACCATCACATCGAGGACGTGGCGGAGCGCTTCGCTCGCCAGGGCTACGTGAGCATCGCTCCGGACTTGTACTACAGGGAAGGCGCCAGAGCAACCGCGGCCTATGCGGACCTGGCCGGAGCGCGCCGGCTGATGGGTTCGATTGTGGACAGCAAGTATGTTGAGGACGCGCGGCGTGTGCTGGACTATCTGAGGAAACAGGACTACGCGTTGGTGAGCAGGTTGGGCACGGTAGGCTTCTGCATGGGCGGGAGGCTGTCGTTTCTGACCGCCTGCCAGATGTCGGACGACGTGAAGGCGTGCGCCGTGTTCTACGGCGGGCGCATCGTCACCCGTGACCGCACCGCCGGCGCGCCTGTGCCGCCCGTGGAGATGACGCCCGCGCTGAAGGCGCCCGTCCTCGGCTTCTTCGGCGATCTGGACGCGGGCATTCCCCTGGACGACGTCAAGGAGCTGGAGGCTACGCTCAAGAAGGCGGGGAAGTCCGGTGAGTTCCACGTGTACCAGGGCGCGCCCCACGGCTTCTTCTGCGACGAGCGCGGTACTTTCCGTCCGGATGCGGCCGGGGACGCGTGGCAGCGGACACTTGGGTTCTTCCAGCAGCACCTGAAGACCGGGACGCCCGCGGGAGGCCGTTAGCCATGACGAACGCGCGCAGGCCATCAACCCGCCGTCCCACTGCGCCCACTACGCCGGAGTTGCGCGTCTTCGGCGTGACCGGCATGCCCGAAGTGCGTTCCGGCTCTGACGTGGCGGCCCTGATTATCGAGGCGCTGGCCCGCCAGAAGACGCCGCTGCTGTCCGGCGACGTGGTGGTCGTGACGCAGAAGGCGGTCTCCAAGGCGGAGGGCCGGCTGGTCAGGCTGTCCAGCGTGCGCCCGTCCGCCTTCGCCCGGCATGTGGCGAGCGTCAGCGGCAAGGACCCCCGCCGGGTGGAGGTAGTGCTCCGCGAGACGCGGCGCATCGTGAAGATGGACCAGGGCCTGCTGGTGTGCGAGACGCACCACGGCCTGGTCTGCGCCGACGCGGGGGTGGACGAGTCCAACGTGCCGGGGCCGTCCGTCGTGTCTCTCCTGCCCAGCGATCCGGACGCCTCCGCCCGGCGGCTGCGCGAGGCCCTGGAGCGCCGTTTCAACGCGCCTCTGGCCGTCGTCATCTCCGACACCTTCGGACGACCGTGGCGCAAGGGCATCACGAACGTAGCGATTGGCGCGAGCGGCATCCAGGCCATGAGGGACTACAAAGGGGACAAGGACCCGTCCGGCTACGTCCTGAAGGGCACGCTCATCGCGGTGGCCGACGAGCTTGCGGCGGCTGCCGAGCTGGTCATGGGCAAGCTTGAGGGAGTGCCTGTCGCCGTGGTGCGCGGGTACGCCTACAAGCGCGCCGAGACGGGCGCGAAGGAGATGGTCTGGGAGCCGGAACACGACCTGTTCAGATGACTGGTCTCGCCACGGGCATGCGGCTCTTTGTCCATTTCAATATCCTAAGGGAAGTAGGGCTTGTCGCGTATCGTATAATAGGACTGGCGTACTATGCAGCGGACCGGGGCAACGGAAGTTGACAAAAGGAGTGCCGTGATGGATAAGCCCCTCGTGTTCGTTCACGACCGAAGACTCGAAGGAATCTGGCCTCTCATCCTCGCGCCTCTCGTCGCACTTCTCATCATCGTCGCCAGCAAGTCGTACGTGGTGGTGGACCTCGCCATTGCGCCCATTGCCCTCGTGCTCATCGCCATTCCGGGCCTCTACCGCATTTTCTGGGGCAAGTCAGAGGTCGTCATTGACAAAGCCAGGGGAACGGTGTCGCTGCGCCAGGGGCCTGCGGGTCGCGAGAAGCAGCTGGCTTCTCTGGCGAACGTCCAGCGAGCGGATGTGACGTTGCTGTACCGCGGCAACGCGCCGCTCTACCGGCCGTATCTTCTGCTCAAGAGCAACACCCGCGTGGAGCTCATGCCCGACTGCGACAAGATGCAGCAGGCCCACGCACCCGCGTCCGCCGTCAACGACGCGATCAGCCTATCGCCCGATGTGCGCTCCAAACTGGCGATGTCCAATCAGAAGACCGGCGGCGCCAGCGTATCCAGCCAGGCCGTCGCCCTCTGGATCGTTGTCATTATTCTGCTGGTCATCGCCATCGTGGCGCTGGCGATCACGTCAGGGGTGTAGCTCCACCGGGGAAGCTCCCCGGCCCCGCGTTCCATAGCAGCGTGTTTCGGGTCTCCAGAATGGCCCGGCGTCACACGCTGAACAGGATATTCATCACGTCCCCGTCCTGGGGCACGTAGGTCTTGCCTTCCAGCCGCAGCAGTCCCTGGCGCTTGGCCTCCGTCAGGCCACCGCACTTGAGCAGCGTGTCCGCGGAGATGACCTCCGCCCGGATGAAGCCGCGTTCAAGGTCCGAGTGGATCTTACCCGCCGCCTTGGGAGCCGTGCTGCCTCGCCGGACCGTCCAGGCGCGCACCTCGTCTGGGCCCACGGTGAAGAAGGAGATGTACCCCAGCAGCTCATAGGACTGGCGGATGGCCCTCTCCATGCCCGGTGCCTGAAGCTGCATGCTCTGACGGAACTCCGCGGCGTCCGCGTCGCTCATCTGGGCCAGCTCCATCTCCAGCTTGCCGCACATCACCACGCAGGCCCGCCCGGGCCGGTTGTAGCGCGCACCCAGCTCCTTTTCCAGAGCCTCGGCGCGGGACACGTCCTCCTCGCCGATGTTCACGACGAGCAGCAGGGGCTTGGACGTGAGGAACTGGTACGCGGTGAGGGCGCGGGCCTCGTCGTCGGTGAAGCTCTGCTCCCGCACCGGCGTGTCCTTGCTGAGGGCGTCCTTTATGCGGTTCAGCAGCGCCAGCTCCCGCAGCATCACGTCCCGTTCTCCTGGCTTGGCCGGCTTGAGGCTGGCCTTCAGCCGCTCCAGTCGCTTCTCCAGAAGGGCCATGTCGGCGAAGGTCAGCTCCATGTCCATCGTGCTGATGTCCCTGTGCATATCCACCGAGCCTTCCACGTGGGGCACCGTGGGGTCGCCGAAGGCGCGGACGACGTGCATGATGGCGTCCACGTTGGCCAGGTTGCGATAGAAGGCGCCCGTGATGCCCTCGCTCTTGCCCAGGCCCTGCGGCGCCGCCGGCACCTCGGTGTACTTGACCTCCGCCGGAGTCGTCTTCTTCGGGTTGAACATGGCGGACAGCGTGTTCAGGCGCGGGTCGGGGACCTTGGCCACGCCGACATTGGACTGGCCCGATGCCTGGATGGAGGCGTGGCCGCGGGTGAGGGCGTTGAAGATGGTGGTCTTGCCGCATTGGGGGAGTCCGATAAGTCCTATTTCCATAGTCCCCATCTTACCTGAAGATGGCCGGAGTTGCACGGCGCTGTGCTACAATGGCGCACGTCTGGACCCGTTCTTTTGATCCTGCAGACGGGATATGTAGGACATGCTTCACATATTGTACGGCGGCGATGCGTATTCCCAGCGCGAGGCGCTGGACGCCATCCGGGCGGGTCTCGGCCCCGCCGACTCCATGATCACCAATACGACGACCCTGGACGGCGCGGGCCTGTCCGTGCAGCAGCTCATGCAGGCGTGCCAGACGCCGCCGTTCCTCACCTCGCACCGCCTCGTCATCGTCGAGGGCCTGCTGACGCGCTTCGAGGAGCGCTTTGGGGACAAGCGACGCGGACGGAAAGGCGGCGCGTCAGGGGACGCCGCCGAGTGGGCGCCCTTCGCCGAGTACCTGCCGCGCGTCCCGCCGACCACCGTGGCGGTCCTGGTGGACGGCGCGTTGAAGCGGAACCCGCTCCTCCAGGCGCTGGCGAAAGCGGCGCAGGTGCGGGAGTTTGCTCCGCCGCCATTCTCGGACCTGACGGCGTGGATTGGCGCGCGTGTGGAGCGCCATGGCGGGCGGTTCGAGCCTCAGGCCGTCCGACTGCTCGCCGAGCTTGTCGGCCCCGACCTGTGGCAGCTCTCGCAGGAGGTGGACAAGCTGCTCACGTTCGCGCAGGGGGACCCGGTCCGGGAGGCCGACGTGCAGGCGTTGGTGAGCAACGCACGGGATGCGAACGTCTTTAACCTTGTGGACGCCGTCGTGGAGCGGCGTTCCGCGCCGGCGCTGCGGATTCTGGAACAGCTCCTGCAACAGGGGGAGAAGCCGTCCCATTTGCTTACAATGGTGGCCCGGCAGGCGCGGCTCGTGCTCCTGGCGCAGGACCTGCAAGCGCGGGGCGTGCCCGTCGCTGACATGGGCCACAGGCTGGGCATCACCAGCGGGTTCCCGTTGCGCAAGACTCTGGACCAGGCGCGCACTGTACCACCGCACCGCGCGGTCGTACTGCTCGAACGGCTGCTGGAGGTGGAGTTGGCTATCAAGACGGGGCGCCTTGACGAGGGCTCGGCCCTGCATATTCTCGTGGCGGAGTCGGCGTAGGACGGGGCTGGTGGCGCGCTAGTCCCAGTCGTGCAGGACGGGGTTGTAGCATGCTGCCATGTGCCCCGGCTCCCGCTCCCTGAGGGGTGGGTGCGGGTTCAACCGGCACTCGTTGCGCGCCTTGTGGCACCGGGGGATGAAGGCGCACTGGTCGGGAAGGTTCACCAGGCTGGGCGGCATCCCCGGCAGCGCGGTCAGGTGGCGGCCTGGCCTGTCCAGACGAGTCACCGCCTGGAGCAGCCCCGACGTGTACGGGTGAGCGGGCTTGTGGAAGATGCTCACCGTGTCCGCCTGCTCCACGATGTGCCCCGCGTACATCACGGCCACCTCGTCCGCCATACGGGCGATGACCCCCAGGTCGTGCGAGATGATAATGATGGACGAGCCGCGCTCCGTCTTCATGCGGCGCAGCTGCCGCAGAATCTCCGCCTGGAGGGTGACATCCAGGTTCGTGGTGGCTTCGTCGGCGATGAGCACCTGAGGCTCCAGCACGAGGGCGATGGCCAGCATGATGCGCTGGCACATGCCGCCGCTGAGCTGGAACGGGTACTGGTTGACGACGCGATCGGGGTCGGCCATGCCCACCCGCTGGAGCACCTCCATGGTGAGCTTCCTGGCGTCGCTCCGGGAAACGCGGACGTGGCTGGTCACCATCTCTTCTATCTGCGCTCCGACAGGCAGGACGGGGTTCAGCCCGCTTATGGCGTCCTGAAAGACCATGGCGATTTCCTTGCCACGGAGTCGCCGCAAGTCCTCCTTGCCCATCTTGAGCAGGTCGCGGCCGTTGAAGAGGATTTCGCCCTGAGTCACACGGCCTGGAAAGGGAAGGAGCGAGAGTATGGAGAGGGCGGTCATGGTCTTCCCGCAGCCGCTCTCGCCGACGATGCCGAGGACGGTCCCCCGCTTCAGCGTGAAGCTCACCCCGTTGACCGCCTTCACGACGCCTTCACGCGTGGGGAACTCGGTATAGAGATCACGGACGTCCAGAACGGGTTCCATTGTCATGGCGGTATCTGTGGTTGATTGATGCCCTTCTTGCATTATACAGCGCCCCGCGTGTGCAGTCGGACAGGCCGAAACCGTCCGCTCTTGAGGCAGTCAATCAGGTCACGCAGGCTTTCGATGCGCTGGTCGAAGTGCGTGGCGCACACACCAATGTCCTCCGGGTCGTGGACGTCGCCGCAGCCCACGGCGGGCAGCTTCAGTCTTCGGATGACCTCCTGGGAGAAGCCGTTTTCCCCATCGGAACCGCGCCCGTTATACGCTTCAACGGCGTCCACGGCCTGGAACACCGGCTCGGCGCAGGCCCGGGCCACGCATGCGTCGTGGTAGCCGGGGTCCGCGCGGGCGTTCTCCTCCAGGAAGCGGCGACGGTAGGGGTGCGCGGCGATCATGGCGCCTCCGGCCTCGTCCACCATCCGCTTCACGAAGGCGGCGCGGTGCATCCCGAACGTGTACCGCTCCAGTCCGAAGACCAGGAGGTGGCCCTCCTCCGTGGTGATCTCCACGCCGGGGATGACCAGGAATCCCTCCGCCTCGCTCAGCCGCGCGATAGCCTCCGGCGGCCAGAACCAGTCGTGCTCCGTGATGCAGATGCCGTCCAGACCGGCCTGGCGTGCGCGGCGTATCAGCTCTTCCGGACGCAGGAAGCTGTCCCACGACAACGGATTGGTGTGCGTGTGCAGGTCAATCAGCATGCGCGTCGCACGAGTCGGAGCTTCGCGGGCTTCTAGGGATATGTGAAGCGCAGGACACTGGTCTTCTCCGTGGACGTCACGGTCACCAGGAACTCCGCGCCCTGCTGCTGAATGGTGTAGCCGTCCGCGAGCGAGAAGCTCACGTCTATGGCGCGGCTCATCGTCTGGCGCGCTCCTATCGTGCCGACGGCGACGGTCACGGAGTCCTGGCCGTTGACCGCTATGCGCTTGCCCCGCGAGGATACCTCCAACTTGACGCTTACGTTGTGCGCGTCCGAGTCGCCGGTGTTGGTCATCTCGGCGGTCATGCGGCGGCTGGTGAGGCCCGTCTCCTCGACTTTAGCGATGCGGAGTTGGAAGTCCACCGACTGGGCCGCCGGTGTGGGCGTGGCCGTCGGCGCGGATGGGGTCGGCGTCACGCTGACGGGGGCGCCCTCCAGCGGGACGGTGATGGTTACCGGCGAAGGGGAGTAGTAGTCACGCAGCGTCCAGGTGCGCGCCTTCGGGCTGTCGGCGGGGAACGTGTCCAGCCGTGTCTGCCCGCGCATGATGTCTGTCATCGTCACGCGGGACGTTGTCTCCTGGCTCAGCCCTTCCAGCTTGTAGCTGTAGCTGTACATGCCGAGGATGGCGGGCACGAAGGCCACGTCCAGCACGATGGCGACCGTGACGGACTGGCCCGCTGGCACGTCCAGGCGCGCGCTGCCGCTGACGCGCTCGTCGCCGCGGGCGGCCGTCGCCGTGACCGACCCTTCCACCCGGCCGTTTGTTTTGTTGGACAGCTCCAGTCGCCAGTCCTCCGTGTAGTTGATGAGACCGCGTGGGCCGAGGAACTCCCAGTGCGCGTTTCTGCCCTTGTCCGCTATCCCGATGACGCTGGTGTCCGTGAAGGGCGTCATAGTCTTGCTCTCCTGAATGCGTTGGACGGCGCGAATGTCCGGGGCCTCCACGGCGCCGCTGACCGGCAGGTCGGCGCGCGGCGTCCGAGGGTCATTGCTGTCTATCGAGAGGACGCCGGAGAGGGATGCGGCGGCGCTCGTGTCCATGGTGAAGGGGAGCGTGACGCGGTTGCCGGGGCCGACGGTCAGAGGCAGGTTGGCCGTCACGCGCAGGGCGGGCACGGACGAGCGCAGGGAGCGTATCACGAGAGTGGCGTTCCCGCCGTTGCCTATCTCCAGCGAGCCGTTCACGACGGCAAGCTGGGGGATGGCGCCCAGCGCCATGCCGGCGGAAGGGATCAGCAGGCGCGGCGCGGTGGCCTGGGCCGGCGGCGCGGCGTCCACGAGCGCGGGACGGAGGCCGCCGCCAATCAGGGCGAGCGTCAGCATAACGGCAAGGGTCAGTGCGTGGCGTTGCATGGATGACTCCCATATTCTCCGGCGCGTACCGGTTAAAACGTACTACGTTTGGTTAGGAAAGACGACTTAGTGTGTCATCTTGACGGTTCTCCGTCAATGGTGCATCATCGTACGAGTATGGATTGTGTTCCTTTTCACGTGTTGTTGCATTTTGCATGGCGCGGTGCTATAGTGGAAAACCCATCAGCTTAGGAGGACCTAGCTTGCTGTCCCAGTACGGATACGTGGGTATCTTTCTGGTCATCGCCGTCCTCATCCCGTCGTTCATGCTCACGCTTTCATGGCTCATGTCGTTCACGGGCGTTCGTCCACAGAAGCCGTCCGTGGTCAAGAGCCAGACGTACGAATGCGGCATGGAGACCATCGGCGGGTCGTGGGTCCAGTTCAACTTCCGGTATTACTACTTCGCTCTGCTGTTCGTGATATTTGACGTGGAGACGGTCTTCATGTACCCCTGGGCGGTGCATTTCAAGCAGCTCGCCCTGTTCGGCCTTGTGGAGATGGCAATCTTCGTCGCAATCCTGCTCGTGGGGTATCTGTACGCGTGGAAGAAGCGCGCCATGGAGTGGAAATAGCCGTGCGGGACGTGTCGGCTGAGTCTGGCCTGCCGCTCCATCTGACGACCGGGGACCTCGACAGGACAGAGGGCGCGGAGATCGAGAAGCTGCGCCTGACGCTGCGGGAGCCGCAGCCCGTCGAGGGCATTGAGGTCCCGGCGGACCTGCAGCGCAACGTGCTCATCACCTCGGTGGACGCGCTGGTCAACTGGGGCCGCAAGAGCGCCGTCTGGCCCGTGACGTTCGGACTGGCCTGCTGCGCCTTCGAAATGATCGGCACCGCCATGTCGCGGTTCGACATCGCGCGCTTCGGCATGGAGGCGTTCCGTGCATCACCGCGGCAGGCGGACCTGATGATTGTGGCAGGCACGGTCACGTGGAAGATGGCCCCGTCCATTCGCCGCCTGTACGAGCAGATGGCCGAACCCAAGTGGGTCATCTCCATGGGGGTGTGCGCCACAGCGGGCGGCCCGTACTTCGATTCCTACAGCGTCGTCCCGGGCGTGAACCGGATCATCCCGGTGGACGTGTATGTCCCCGGCTGTCCGCCCCGGCCGGACGCGCTGCTGTACGGCATCATGATGCTCCACGACAAGATCAACCGGTACTCCCTTGCGCGGAAGGGCCAGGAGGGCAAGCAGTCATGACTCGTCCGTGGCAGGGCGCGGAGTTGGCGCGGGCCATCAGCGGCAAGCTCCCACAGGCCGTTGTCGAGGCCCAGGACAACGCCGTGCAGGTCAAACCCGCGGCGATGCTGGACGTGGCGCGGCTGCTGCGCGAGTCGCCCGGGCTGGAGTTCGACTACTTGGCCTCCGTGACGGGCGTGGACTACATAGACTTCTTCGAGGTGGTGTACCACCTGGTCTCCACCAGGCAGAACCATAGCTGCATCATCAAGACCCGCGTCCTTGGCCGGGACGAGCCCGTGGTGCCCTCCGTGGTCTCCGTGTGGCAGGGCGCCGACCTGCAGGAGCGGGAGGTCTACGACCTCGTGGGCATTCGCTTCGAGGGACACCCCAACCTGAAGCGCGTGCTGCTCTGGGAAGGGTTCCCCGGCCACCCGCTGCGCAAGGACTTCATACTCGACCGGGAAAAGGTTGAGTATCCCTACTTGAGAGGATAGTGACGACGCCGTGGCGCTGAAGAGCCAGCCCATTATCGTCAACATAGGGCCGCAGCATCCGAGCACTCACGGGGTGTTCCGCCTGCGCGTCGCCTTCGACGGCGAAGTGGTGCAGGACGTGGAGCCTATCTTCGGCTACCTGCATCGCGGGTCGGAGAAGCTGGCCGAGGAGCGCACCTACACGCAGATTGTGACGCTCACGGACCGCCTAGACTATCTGGCCTCCATGACCAACAACCAGGCGTACGTGCTGGCCGTCGAGAAGCTGGCGGGCGTCGAGGCGCCGGAGCGCGCCAAATACGTCCGCGTCCTCATCGCGGAGCTGATGCGCATCGCCAGCCACCTGATGGCGACGGGCTTCTTCATCAACGACATCGGCGCGTTCGCCACGCCGCTCATGTACTGCTTCCGCGAGCGCGAGAAGATACTGGACATGTTCGAGATGTGCTGCGGCGCGCGCATCACGTACAACTACATGCGCGTGGGCGGCGTTAGCCACGACCTGCCGGAGGAGTTCTACCCCGCGCTCAGGAGCTTCCTGGCGGAGATGCCTGCCCGCATAGACGAGTATGAGGAGCTGCTGACCGAGAACGAGATTCTGGTGGCGCGCACGAAGAACGTGGGCGTCATCTCGCCTGAGAAGGCGATCAACTGCTCCATCAGCGGCCCCGTGCTCCGCGCCAGCGGCGTGAAGTGGGACCTGCGCAAGGCCGACCCCTACGAGGTGTACGACCGGATGCAGTTCGACATCCCCGTCGGAGCCGCGGGCGACTGCTACGACCGGTACAAGGTGCGCATCGAGGAGATGCGCCAGAGCCTGCGCATCGTGCGGCAGTGCCTGGACCAGATGCCGTCCGGCCCCGTCCTGGCGCGGGCGCCCAGCCTGGTGCGCGCCCCAGCAGGCGCTGAGGCCTACGGGCACATTGAGTCGCCCAAGGGCGAGCTGGGCTTCTACCTGGTCAGCGACGGCGGCATCTCCCCCTACCGGTGCAAGATACGCTCGCCGTCGTACATCAACCTGACGGCGCTGCGGGATATGCTCCTGGGATGGAAGCTGGCCGACCTCATCGTCATCTTCGGCAGCATTGACATCAACATGGGCGAGGTGGACCGCTAGATGGACGTCATCTACAACATCTTCGCCATCCTGGAGAAGGGCATCGTGGACGGCCTGACGCCGTCGCTCGGCGCGGAGGCGGCTCTGGCGGTCATGGCGCTCATCAAGGTGTTCCTGGTCGCCAACGTCGGCCTCATCATGGTCATGGTCTTCATCTACATGGAGCGCAGGGTGCTGGGCCGGTTCCAGGTGCGCATCGGCCCTAACCGGGTTGGCCCGGGGGGCATCCTCCAGCCTCTGGCGGACGCCGTGAAGATCATGATCAAGGAGGACATCGTCCCCAAGGCCGCGGACCGGCTCATCTTCAACCTTGCGCCGGTGATGGTGTTCGTGCCCGTCATGCTCGTTTTCGCCGTCATTCCCTTCGGCGTCGGCATGGCCGGCGGGCAGAAATACTACATGTCGGTGGCGGACCTGGACATCGGCATCCTGTACGTGCTGGCCGTCACGTCCCTCGGCGAAATCGCCGTCCTCATGGCGGGATGGTCGTCCAACAACAAGTTCGCGCTGTTCGGCGCCATGCGGGCCGCCGCCCAGCTCGTGAGCTATGAGGTGCCGCTTGTCCTGGCCGTGGTGGGCGTGGTCATCGTGGCAGGCTCGCTCTCGCTGACGAAGATTGTGGAAGCGCAGGCGGTCCCGTTCATCTTCATGCAGCCGCTGGGGTTCGTCATCTTCATCACCGCGGTCTCGGCGGAGCTGAACAGGACTCCGTTCGACTTGCTGGAGGCGGAGTCGGAGCTGGTCACCGGCTACCACGTCGAGTACAGCGGCATGAAGTTCGGCATGTTCTACCTGGCGGAATACTTGTCCGCCTTCGCCTTCTCGGCCATCATCAGCACCCTTTTCCTGGGCGGCTGGCAGGGCCCCATCCTTCCCAGCTACGTCTGGCTCCTTATCAAGATACTGTTCGTCTTCTTCGTCTTCATCTGGGTGCGGGCCACGCTCCCGCGCGTGCGCATTGACCAGGTCATGGCGCTGGCGTGGAAGTTCCTGCTTCCCCTGGCGCTTATCAACATCGGAGTCACCGCTGTTGAGGCGCTGCTCTGGCCGACGTTCCCGTGGTTCCTGGCTCCCGTGAATATCGTCATCGGGGTGCTGGCCGTATGGGCGATGGCGGCGGCCTTCCGCAATGTGTGGGAGCCTCAGTGGAAGCCCGCGCGACTGGCGACGGCGCCGGTGGGAGGCTAGCATGTACGGCCTGGGGATTCTGAAGGGCATGGCGGTCACCCTTCGCCATCTGTTCAAGAAGCCGTTCACCGTGGAGTACCCTGAGCAGCAGGTCCCGCGGGCGTCGCGCTTCCGGGGCTACGAGTTCGTCTGGTACGAGGACCGCTGCACCGGCTGCGCGTCCTGCGCCAAGTTCTGCCCCCTGGGCATCATCCGCATAGAAACCAGCCCCGCGGAAGACCAGGGCGTGGGCGGCAAGTACAAGCTGGAGAAGTTCGACATAGACACGGGGCGCTGCATGTTCTGCGCCCTGTGCGTAGAAGCGTGCCCCTACGACGCGCTCTTCATGGGCAGCAAGTTCGAGCGCGGCAGCTACAGCCGTGCGGGACTCGTGGTCCACAAGGAAGACTTGAACAAGGGAGAGAAGAAGCCCAGCGTGTACTATCGTCCTCACCTGGAGGCGGCGGGCTACCACAACGAGAAGGAGCTGTCCGCCCGCGAGGTTGGCCGATGGTAGCCACCCTGGCCTTCTCGCTGCTGGCCGCGCTCACCCTCGTGGGCGCGCTGGCCGTCCTCTTCTTCCGCGACCTGTTCCGCGCTGCGGTCGGGCTGGTCTTCTCGTTCGTGGGCGTCGCGGGCCTTTATGTTCTGCTGAGCGCCGACTTCCTGGCCGCGGCGCAGGTGCTCATCTACGTCGGGGCCATCGCCGTGCTGCTCATCTTCGGCATCATGCTCACGCGCGAGAGCCACCGGGGGAACCCCACGAACCGCATGGCCGTGCCCGGGTTCATCGCGGCGGCGGCGCTGTTCGCGGCGATGACGTTCGTGGTCACGTCCACGCGATGGAACATCTCGGCGCAGCCGCCGCAGGAGCCGACCACCGACGCTCTGGCTGCGGCGCTGTTCACCACCTACGTCCTGCCCTTTGAGTTGGCGTCTATCCTGCTCCTGGTGGCCATCATCGGCGCGATTGTGCTGGTGAAGGAATAGCAAAGATATGCAAATTGGACTTGTGCACTTTCTGGTACTGTCGGCGGCGCTTTTCTGCCTGGGCCTGTGGGGCGCGCTGGTCAAGCGGAACGTCATCGCCATTCTGATGTGCGTGGAGATCATGTTCAACGCGGTGAACATCGCGATGGTGGCGTTCTCCCGCTACGTGGCGCCCACGCTGCTGACGGGGCAGGTTTTCGCCATCTTCATCATCACAGTGGCCGCGGGCGAGGTTGCGCTGGGCCTGGGCATTCTGCTGGCCCTGTACCGGAGCCGGGAGACCGTGGACACGGCGCACATTGACCTCATGAAGGGCTAGCCTCCGGGCCGCGAAACGACGTGTAAGGGAAGACCGCGACAATGTGGATGGAGTACCGGAAGGCCCCGAACCTGACAATGGCCGAGATGTGGAAGGAGCTCCTCGAAGCCGAGGGGCTGCCGTGCCGCATCCTGCCTGAAGGCGACGTTCTGAACAACTGGAGCGAGGCGTCCCGCTGGCGCGTGCTGGTCCCCCGTGGCCGCGAGCACGTAGCTGACGAGATACTGCGGAAGGTCTAGCGATGTCCGAGACGCTCGGCTGGCTCATTTTCGTTCTGCCGCTGCTTGCGTTCGTCCTCACCGGCCTGGTCTTCCGCCCGCTGGTGGGCAGCCGCACGCGCATCGCGGCGGCGCTGACCATCCTGAGCATCGGCGCGGCGTTCCTGCTGTCGTTGGTGGCCCTGCAGGCGGTGCTCCAGGCCCCGGAGCACCGCCTCGAGTTCAACCACGCGTGGCTGAACGTCGGCCCGCTGACGCTGAGCGTGGGCCTCCTCTTCGACCCGCTGACCGCGGTCATGCTGATCGTCGTCTCCAGCGTCAGCTTCCTCATCCAGATATATTCGCTGGGTTACATGAAGGATGACCCCAGCTACGCGCGCTTCTTCGCGTACATGGCGCTTTTCACGGCCTCCATGCTGGGGCTGGTGCTCGCCAACAGCCTGCTCATGGTGTACGCCTTCTGGGAGCTTGTGGGCCTCTGCTCCTACCTGCTCATCGGTTTCTGGTTCCACAAGCCCGCGGCGGCCGCGGCGGCCAAGAAGGCCTTCCTGGTCACGCGCCTGGGCGACTTCGGGTTCCTGGTGGCGCTGGTGTTCACCGCCGTCACCGTGGAGACGCTGAACCTGCACGAGCTGAACCAGATGGCCGAAGCGGGGAAGATA